>ERZ773051.1737-NODE-1737-length-11542-cov-10.557500_pt1 | contig 11542 bp, 14 predicted proteins | sample MGYA00580631_ERZ773051 | MGnify/ENA primary metagenome ERZ773051 (study PRJEB29015, sample SAMEA2738137) | human oral metagenome | biome: human oral; feature: human-associated habitat; material: saliva | place: China | collected 2204 ...
AGATCCATTTCCACACAACCGTTACCGCTACACTCCCTGTAACAACTGGAAGGAAAAAAACGAAACGGTAGAAGGAACGCGCAATAGCATTTTGATGATAGGTCTGAGAAGCCACAAACAAGGAGAACAATACTACGATTGGAACGGATCCAATAACGATGATAACGGTATTGATCAAGGACTTGATAAAGACTTTATCCGCAAACATGCGGGAATAATTTTCAAAACCAACAAATTTGAAGGAGGTCATAGAGTAGTTGAAGAAACTAGTGACAAACCCCATAATCATTGGTGCTAATACAAAGACAATAAAGAAGATTAAAATGGGTGCTAAGAATGCGTAGGAAACCAGCGTCTCCCTCATTCGGATTTTGTTTACCTTCACAATAAGGCACCTCCTGATGTTCTTTTTCTATTTTGATTACTTGATTCTTTATTTGAAGCAATTCCATGTTGCTTCAAATAAAGAATCAATAGGGAGAATGAAAACACAAGGGCCCCTCTTTCAATCTACACATGGAGATAAGAAATCGAGGGGCCTATGCTTTCTTATTTCTATGAAAGGATCATTTTAATTTCATAGATGATCTATTTTTTCTTGATCGTTTCGTTTGCTTTTTCGGTGAATGTCTTCAAAGCATCTTCTGCTTTTTCATCTCCGTTTGAAACAGATTGCAACATTGGGAACCAAAGTGTACGCATTTCTGCAAAGCCATCGATTGTGTTGTAGTATGGTGAGTAGTATTGAGTCCAAGTGCTGATGGTTTCCATCCGTTTGTCATCATACAATTTACCAAATGAGCTACGAACTGGGAAGGCACCTGTACGAACAACGTTCTTAGGACCCCATTCTTTGTCATCAGCGATGAATTGCACAAATTTCTTAGCTGCTGCTACTTTCTTTTCATCCTTGTTGTTGAAGACTGCAAAACCATTGACAAGGTATTCCAATTTTGGTTTGCCTGAATCAGATGGGAATGGTACTTCGACTACTTCAACTTTACTTGCGTCCAACAATTTAGCTTGAATACCGTTTTGTGAAGGAGCCCAAAGGATGGTGTAAGAAGTTTGGCCGTTGGCAAAGTTTTGGATGTCTGCTCCACCATCAAATTGGGAACCATTCATCATCAAGCCATCATTGATCCATTTAGAAGCTTTTTCTAAACCTTTGACAAATTTTGGATCATCCGTTGTATACTTGGTTACTTTTTCATCTGTTACAGAACCACCGTAAAGGTTGGCGATAAAGGCACGAGTACCTTGGTCTCCACCTTGACCATTACTGAAGAGTGATCCTGGTGTGTAACCTTTGTCTTTCAAAGCTTTCAAGACTTTTTCAAAGTCATCTGTTGTCCAGCCTTCTTTGACAAGGTCTAGAACTCCTGCATCTTTGAGCATCTTCTTATTCATCGCCATGTAGAATGGTGCTGAACTGATTGGATACATGTAAGCAGTGTCGCCAGCCTTGCTAGCTTGGATGATATTGTCGTTGTTGACATCTTTTACAAAATCTTCAGTAAAGAGATCATTCAAGTCAGCCAATTTACCATTTTTACCGTACTGGATGATCCGCCCTGGTGCGTCAAAGAGCACGTCTGGAGCAGTTCCAGCTTCGATGGCTGTAGTGATCTTTTCAGGACCAGATTTGAAATCGATGGTTTCTAATTTCACTTTGATATCTGGATTGGCTTTTTCGAAAGCTTCGATAATTGATTTTTCGTAAGTTCCTACGCCATCCTCAGCTTTTTCTTGTGTAAAAACTGGGAAAGCCCACCAAGTGATTTCTGTTTTACCAGAGTTATCGCTTGAAGATTCAGATTTAGATCCTCCTCCAGAGCCACAAGCTGCAAGTGCTAGCACCGCTGCACCAGCTACCAACGAGTACAGTACTTTTTTCATTTTCATGTGATTTCTCCTCACGTTTGCGGTAAGATTTCTCTTACTTAGTGTATCCTCACTGAGGACGGTGGTCATTAAGTATTCTCATTTCTACTGGATGACTTTTCTCTTCCTAGCTTCCTCCTTGTCTCTTTTTACTGTTATTTTTTCTATTTTAAAGCTGCGACGAAGCGTTCTGTAATTTCTTTAGGTCGCGTAATAGCTCCACCTACCACAACCCCTCTGACCCCCAGGTCGTGAATTTCTTTAGCTTGTGCAGGATAGTGGATCTTACCTTCAGCAATCACATCAACACCCGCTTGGCAGAGTTGGCGAATCAGCTCAATGTCTGGTCCGTCTATTTTCGGACTGTAATCTGTGTACCCAGATAAGGTCGTTCCGACAAAATCAACCCCTGCTTCGACAGCTGTTAAGCCTTCTTCAAAGGTGCTGATATCTGCCATCAAGAGTTGATCAGGATATTTCTCCTTCACTTGGTGGATAAAGTCGACAATCGATAGACCGTCATGACGCGGACGTTTGGTACAATCCAGTGCAATCACTGCGATATCTAATACAGCCAATTCATCTACTTCTTTCATCGTAGCAGTAATGAATGGTTCTTCAGGAGGATAATCTCGTTTGATGATCCCGATAATCGGAAGCTTTGTCACTTCCTTGATTTCTTTGATATCGCGAACGCTATTAGCTCGGATTCCAACCGCCCCTCCTTGCTCAGCTGCTTTAGCTAAGAGAGGAATCACTCCACCAGCCTCTGTGTAGAGAGGTTCATGAGGAAGCGCCTGACAAGAAACGATAATGCCGTCTTTGATCTGTTGAATTAATTCTTCTTTCGTGATCTTGGACATACATTCCATCTCCTTTGTTTATTACGACAACTCGAGTACTTGTAAAGTTATTATATAGCATTTTTAAAGCGCTTACAATATTAGTTAACCAAATTGATAATAGTTTCATATTTTAAACTATTATCTCCTCCCTCTGAAACTAGTTTCAGAACTTCAGACATTCTAAAACTTTTTTAACAAATTTTTTCATTTCCAGATTTTTATACGAATAGTATAAGTGACCAAACAAAAAGAAAGGAGGACCACAGATGTACTATACTCCCATTATCATCCCATGGTTTTTGTATTACTTCTTCCGTAAATAAATAAGGAAAGGGAATACCTAATATGAAAAAGAATACCAGAGCTTTTGTTTTATTCATCTTGCTTTCATTGATTTTATTTTAAACAAAAACTTGAAACGCAAGCTAAACACTGCATTGGTTATTTAATCGTATCCTTGCTTCATCTAATCAGCTCAGCTGACACAAAATGAACAAAAGTCAACCACATACAAGCTAGCTCTATTGGAAAATCACCCTAGCTTTGCATTCAACAAAAATTAGGAGTATTAAAATATGAGATGGCCTATCCACACTATGATTTTTGCAATCATCATCGCATTAACAGTTTTACATGATGCACATCTGATTGCATTTCAACCAAAAATGAATTTAGCCATTGTGGCTACAATCTATCTAGCAGTTGATGCTAGATGGCAACAATCAAGAAAGAGGACAACTAAATGACAACAAAATTAACACAAAAATTCACACCCTTAACAGAAGCAGAATTGGCTCAAGTCGATGGGGGAGCTATCCCATTTATTGCTTGGATCGCTGCTCATCCCTATATATCTGGCTCTATCGCTGGTGGTGTAACAGCTATTGGAACTGCCATTTGGGGAGCGTTTAAATAATTATTTTGAAGGAGAGAATCAATGATCAACCAAGTACAATTTAAAGATCTCACGCATGAAGAATTAAGTGATATTAACGGTGGAGGACTCCCTTTTCTGTTAGTTTTTGGCTACGGTTTTTCTACTGCTTATATCGGGACGACTAAACTGATTGATGCCTTTCATCGAAATATGACACGAAAATGGTAAAGGAGGAGACTTATGAGCCTGGTATTTATCACCCTCATCCTTTTGACAGGGTACTGCATTCTTGATAAAAAAGCACCCAAACAGGTAGAAGGGTACCTTCCTAAATTTGCCATTGCCTTTATGGTCACTTTTACCATTCTGAACGAGGCAATTGATTTACTCTACACGATCTTACATTAAGGAGGACAGCTATGGATACAAGCATCCATTATACTTACCTAACGGAAGCTGAACTTGCGACCATTAACGGGGGAGCCTCCGTCTTTGACTCGGCAAAATTCATCGTTCAAACATGGAATATTTTATACAATTCCGGACGTGATTTTGGCCGTAGTATCATCAACGGCATCATGCACTAGAAAGGAGGATCCATGAAACTCGAAGAAACACACTTCAAAAGCTTATCCGAGCAGGAACTCAGTCAAGTGGATGGAGGATCCGTCTGGCTGGCAGTTGGACTAATCGCCACCCCTCTCATCATGGGGACCTTCGCCGGAGCCTTTGATGAATATGCCCGCAAACGTGGGGCTCACTAAGCAAGGACAAAAAGCCTTAAGGTGTCTTCCTTGCACATCTCTTAAACAGTTTAAAAAATCCCAGCTTTTAAGAAAGCTAGGATTTTTTCGTGTGAACGAAGCAAGACCTTTTTCTATTCTCCCTCTTCCTTCTTCATCATCAAGGCAAAGAATAGGACGGGTTAGGAAAGCAATAGACAAGTTCAGGAACTCCAACTGGACCAAGGACTAGATATTCCGAACGTATAACGTATTATCCCAACAAGAGATCCCACTAAAATGATTAGTCCCTGCTAGCTGTTATTGCTGAGGAAGTAGAGGAACAAAAACTTGGACCGACAATCAGAAGACTAAAAAATCAGGTAAGGAATGGAGACCCTCCCCAGGGTGCTAGGCGCTTGCAAGACTATTAGTAGTAAAAGAGGAAAGTGATCCCAAATAAATGTCTTCTAGAACTTTCAATTCACTAGCCCACCTTTTGAATCGGTTTTTCCTTTACGACAAACACAAAGCCAATAGAGCCGACGAATGCCCCAAGCAAGATCCAATAAACTATATCCGTTGAAGTGAACGGACCTTCTAAGAGACCAGCCAATAAAAAGAGATCAATATACAGTCTGGTGTCACGATAGAAGGCCCAATTGAAACGGTAGCTACCCACTGGATACTGCCTCTTTGGCACACGTGGTTGAAAGACTTGCAAAATAAACAAGATAACTATAAAACAAAGGTACGCTAAATCGATAATCGAAAACGGTGGTTTCTTCCACAAAACTACTGTCACTAAAAGCAAGACCAAAAGCCAGAAATGGAAGTCCAACCAGAACTCACGATGATAATGGAACATTTTCATAAGACCACACCTTTCTATTAAGTTACATTTCTAATTATATTATAGTACGTTTTATTGGGAGTAGCAAGTAAATAGATGTGACAAGAACAACTACTACATCTGTTAAAAAGGACAGAAACATGAAACAGTTCCTGTCCTTTTTATTTCAGCATCAAACGATTGAACCTTCTTAGCTGAGGTCGTTATCAATAATCACTTTCAAGGCATTGTTTTCACCAGCATGTTTGAAGATTTCATATGCCTTCTCTGCTTCTGAAAGTTTGAAGTGGTGGGTTACCAACTTGGTCGCATCAATCTTACCAGATTTCAATACATTAAGAAGCATTTCGGTTGTATTGGCATTAACCAAACCAGTATTAAGCGTGATGTTCTTAATCCAAAGGTCATCAAGATTGAAGCTAACTGGTTTACCATGCACTCCAACGTTGGCAATATGACCACCGACAGAGATAATATTTTGGCAGACATCGAAGGTTGCTGGATAGCCCACACATTCCATCGAGATGTCGACACCACGACCATCGGTCACTTCATTAATAAGGGCCTTGATTTCATCAATATTACTTGAACAAATGGTATGAGTCGCTCCAAATTTCTTAGAAGCTTCAAGACGAGATTCTGACAAGTCTACCATGATAATAGTAGCTGGAGAGAAGAATTGTACAGTTAAGAGAGCTGCCAAACCAATTGGGCCAGCACCAACGATACAAACGTTGTCTCCTGGTTTCACGTGAGATGGGAGCACCCCAATCTCATAGGAAGTTGGGAGAATATCTGAGAGCATAACCAAGGCTTCATCATCAATAGAGGCAGGTGCATGGTAGAGACTGCCGTCTGCGTGAGGAATATGGACATACTCTGCTTGAGTACCATTAATCAAGTGGCCAAGAATCCAACCGCCGTCTTCACAGTGAGATGGTAAACCACGTTTACAGTAGTAGCAGGTGTTACAAGCTGTCACACAAGAGATGATAACCTTATCGCCCACCTTAAAGTTAGTGACCGCATCGCCGACTTCTTCGACAATCCCGATTCCTTCGTGACCGAGGATGGTCCCTTCCTTACAAGCCGGAACATCTCCTCCCAAAATATGGAGGTCTGTTCCACAAATGGTCGTTTTTACCAAACGCACAATAGCATCAGTTGGTTTCTTGATGACTGGTTTTGGTTGATCGATCAACTGAAGATTTCCTGCGGATACATATGTTGCTGCTTTCATAAGCGACTCCTTTTTTGTTGGTTTTGTCAAACCATTTTATTACAGTTTTTTACTTTGTGAATATTATAACATATAAAGTAAGCGCTTTCAACATATTTATTAGATTTTTTATAAAAGTATTTTCAAGAAATGAACCAGCCTATCAAATAAAAAAATCCCCCACTCTTTCGAGTGAGGGATAGCTGATAAACATCATTTGTTCAGTAGCGTCTTATTTACGACGTCCTGGACGTTCTTTGTAACCATAGTAAGCATCTTCGATGATTTCTTGCATATGATCCACCATTGGAAGACGTGGGTTAGCTGGTGAACATTGATCTTCGTAAGCAAGGAAGGCCAATTCACGAGAATGTTCTTTCCATTCTTTTTCATCGATTCCTTGTGCTTTGAAGTTCATTTGGATACCTACGCGCTCACCAAGTTCGTAGACAGCTTTTGCGTAAGATTCCACACCTTCTTCTGGAGTAGAAGCTGGAAGTCCAAGCATGCGTGCGATATCTTGGTATTTTTCATCTGCACGGTAGTAGTTGTACTTAGGCCATGTTGCTGTCTTAGCTGGACGTGTACCGTTGTAGCGGATGACGTATGGAAGCAAGATTGCATTTGTACGACCGTGGATTGTGTGGAATTGCGCACCAATCTTATGGGCCATTGAGTGAGAAATACCTAGGAAGGCATTAGCAAAGGCCATACCAGCGATTGTTGAAGCGTTATGCATTTTCTCACGTGAGTGGAAGTCTGCATTCTTAACTGAGCTTTCAAGGTTTTCAAATACAAGCTTGATGGCTTGAAGTGCAAGACCGTCAGTGTAGTCGCTAGCCATTTGTGATACGTAAGCTTCAGTCGCGTGGGTCAATACGTCCATACCAGTGTCCGCAGCAACAAATCCAGGAACTGTCAATACCAAAGCAGGGTCTACGATTGCCACAGTTGGTGTCAATGAGTAGTCAGCGATTGGGTATTTACGGTTGTTTGCTTTATCAGAGATAACGGCAAATGGTGTTACTTCAGATCCTGTACCAGATGTAGTTGGAATCGCGATGAATTTAGTCTTCTTACCAAGCAATGGGAATTTGAAGGCACGTTTACGGATATCCATGAATTTTTGGACAAGGTCACGGAAGTCCACTTCTGGTTGTTCGTAGAAGAGCCACATTACTTTAGCAGCATCCATTGGAGATCCACCACCGAGAGCGATGATTGTATCTGGTTTGAAGGCACGCATAATCTCAGTACCACGGTTTACAGTTGTGATATCTGGATCTGGTTCTACATCAGCAAAGATTTGGTAAACAACCTTATTGCGACGAAGGTCAAGTTGTTCGATGATACGATCAAGGAAACCAAGCTCTACCATGGCATGGTCAGTAACGATCATGACACGTTCAACGTCACGACATTTTTGAAGGTATTGAATTGAATCACGTTCAAAGTATGTTTTTGAAGGAAGTTTCATCCATTGCATGTTATTTCTCCGTCTTCCGACTTTTTTGATATTCAAGAGGTTAATGGCACTAACGTTATCCCCAACTGAGTTGCGTCCGTAAGAACCACATCCAAGTGTCAATGATGGCAAGAAGGCATTGTAAACGTCCCCGATACCACCGAAAGTAGAAGGTGAGTTACAGATAACACGAATAGCTTTAACAGCTTTACCAAATTCTTTAGTCAATTCTTCGTCAGCTGTGTGGATGGCTGCTGAGTGTCCAAGACCGTTAAATTCAACCATTTGACGAGCCTTAGTAATACCATCTTCACGGCTTTCAGATTTCAAAACTGCGATAACTGGTGACAATTTTTCACGAGTCAATGGCTCGTTTTCACCAACTTCTTTACATTCTGCAGCAAGAATGTTTGTTCCTTCTGGAACTGTAAATCCTGCTTGTTCTGCAATCCAAGTTGCTGGTTTACCAACGATGTCAGCGTTCAATTTTGCACCAGCACAGTTTTTGCTGTTTGCTTTCACGCCGAAGCAGAACTCTTCAAGAAGAGCTTTTTCTTTTTTGTTTACAAAGTAAGTGTGGTAAGATTTGAACTCTGCTACAAATTCATCGTAAATTTCTTTGTCAATGATAACCGCTTGCTCTGAGGCACAAACCATACCGTTGTCAAATGATTTAGACATGACGATATCGTGTGCAGCTTGGCGGATGTTTGCTGATTTTTCAACATAAGCTGGAACGTTTCCGGCACCTACCCCAAGAGCTGGTTTACCACATGAATAAGCCGCCTTCACCATTGCGTTACCACCTGTTGCAAGGATTGTCGCAACACCTTCGTGGTTCATAAGAGCACTTGTCGCTTCCATAGATGGTTGAGTAATCCATTGCACACAGTTTTCAGGAGCACCAGCTGCGATAGCTGCATCGCGGACGATACGAGCTGCATGAGCAGATGATTCTTGTGCTGATGGATGGAAGGCAAAGACGATTGGGTTACGTGTCTTCAATGAAATCAATGATTTGAAGATTGCTGTTGATGTTGGGTTTGTTGTTGGAGTGATACCACAAACAACACCAACTGGTTCAGCGATAAGAGTCAATCCTGTTACATCGTCTTCTTCGATAACGCCAACTGTTTTAGTGTGACGCATGTTGTTTACCACGTGTTCACAAGCAAACAAGTTCTTAGTCGCTTTATCTTCGAATACACCACGTCCTGTTTCTTCAAAGGCATGTAAAGCCAATTCTCCGTGGGCATCCAAAGCTGCTACTGACGCTTTGGCTACGATGTAGTCAACTTGCTCTTGATCCAACTTACGCATTTCTTCAAGGGCAACGAGAGCTTTTTGCACCAAGCCATCGACATGCTTTTCAGCAGCGAGTTTCTTTTCTTCTGGTGTCACAGTTTTTTTATCAGCCATATTTTCCTCCATAGCTTTCAAGGATTGATATCCTTTGTTAATTTTTTCACAAGTTTATTATAACGCATTATTTCAACTTTGTAAACAGTTTCATAAACATTTCACAAAGAATTTTTAAACCCTTGTGAAATTTTTCTCATTTTCTTTTCTTATCAGGTTTTATCTTTGGAGTTTGTGAAATTTATTTCAAATATTTTATTTATATCTAAATCTTTATTATCCTTGTAGGAATTTTCAATATAAAGCCAATCATCTTTTGTCCCGATGTTTATTACACCGCCTTCATCAGAATATTTGACTGCATTGTTTACCAAATTGGATAGTACAATTTTAAGAGCTGTCATTCCTATATAGATTTTTTCATTTTTCAAATAATTATTGACTTTTATGTTTTTGTGATTTGCAAGTAACATATACTGTTTCAATACATCTTCCAATATATCATTAACAACTATTATTTCTTCATCGTCTTTTAAATGTTCAAAAGAAGAAACTGATAACATTTGTGAAATGCTTCTTGTCAAATGATCAACTATTTCAATACAATTTTCAATATACAAATCTCTATTTTTATATTTTCCAATATTGTATTTCATATTTTCCAATATTATTTTTAGACTTGCAAGAGGTGTTTTTAGCTCATGAGATGTACCTCTGAAAAAATCGTATTTTAGTTTTTCAAGTTTTATGATTTCTTCATTTTTAAGTTCTAAGTCATCTATCAATTTTAAAAGAGTGTTATACAAATCGTTAATCTGTTCTTTTAATTCGCCGACTTCATTAGTAGAATTAATTTTCAAATAAGCCGTTCTATCTAATCGCATCATCTTTTTTGTAGCATTTTTTATTTCATTTATATTATTAGTTATCGCCTTTGCATAGATAAGAGAAACTATAATAGAAAAAATGAAAGATATAAATAATGAATATGGTAAGAATTTAAAACTCAATTCTTTTGCATCTTTTTTCATGTCTGCAGTGGAAATAAACTGTATGGATATTTTTTCTCCATTTTTTAATTCTATTTCTCTCTCTTCAATGATTAAAGAATTATTACCGCTCTTTAAATTGACATTAAGGTCATCGCCAACTTGCAGTTCATCATCTCCGGTTTGTCCTTTTATGAGTGCTTTTATATCACTGCTTTTAGAATAAAATTCCAAAGACTGTTCGACAAATTTCCTATCTTTTCCTTGAATACTATTGGAAATTTCATCCGCTTTTGCATAAAGCTCCTGCTTTCTCGTTTCCAAGTAAGTTCTCGGGAAAATAAAAAATACCAGCAAATGTATTAAAACAATTACAGTTCCAAGAATTCCAAATGTCTGTAGAAACATTTTTGGAAATATTTTTAAATTCTTCATTTTCTCTCCAGCTTATAACCTACGTTCCTGATTGTTACAATACAATCTAATCCTAGCTTTTTCCTCAATTCTTTTATATATACATCTATAACTCTATCAAAAGGAATTTCATCCGTTTCTTTCCACACATTATCTATTATCTGTGCTCTAGTCAAAGCATGTCCTTCATTTTCCAATAAATATTTTAATATTTCAAGTTCTTTTGCATTTATATCCACATCCTCGCCATTGTACTTGGCTGTGTAACTTGTAAAATTAACTTCAGCATCTTTATATTCAAATTTTTCTTGACCACTATAATGCCTTTTAATCAAAGAATCAATCCTAACTTTTAAAACCGGTAACGAAAACGGCTTTTCCATATAACCATCTGCCAAACTCGAAAAGGCATTTATTTTGTATTCTTCATCATTAAATGCTGTCAACATGAGGACAGGTAATTTACTTTTTTTTCTGATTTCTTTTAAGACTTCCAATCCGTTTAGAAATGGAATTTGAATATCTAAAATTACCAAATTAATATCATTGTTATTAAAATTTATTAGAGCTTCTTGCCCATCTTTTGCTTGAATAATCTCATAACCGAATTCGGATAAATATTCAGAAATTCCCTCTCTGATAAATTGGTCGTCCTCAACAACAAGTATTTTCATAAGGTCCTCCTCTTATATAAAACTAAATTTTGCCATATTTATATTAAATACTACCCAAAATATAGTATACCATAAAAGGCGAAAATTATCGATGTATATACACCGATAATTTTCGTTCTCGTACAACAATTACGAAGTACCCCCATATCTAAAAAAACTATTTTGTATCGATTAATAAGTCTTTTGGTTTCTTTCTTAAAATATTTGAAGAAGATATTATTAACGCGATTGCAAGTACTAT
>ERZ773051.1740-NODE-1740-length-11530-cov-4.201917_pt1 | contig 11530 bp, 10 predicted proteins | sample MGYA00580631_ERZ773051 | MGnify/ENA primary metagenome ERZ773051 (study PRJEB29015, sample SAMEA2738137) | human oral metagenome | biome: human oral; feature: human-associated habitat; material: saliva | place: China | collected 2204 ...
ACCTGAATAAAAATCATGATGCATTGATTTAGCTGCAGGATAACTAATAAATTGTTTTTTATATTTATTTAACAATTCGATAGTTACAGTTCTTAGATTATCATTCCCTATTTCTTTTAAGAAGTAATTTAATTCATTTATCATTACATCTTTTGGAACTGGTGCTGTTTGAATATAATCTTGAATATCTATATTATCACTATCAGTTGCCATTCTATAGTTCTTTATTTTTAACTGAAGCTTTCCACGATAATCTAGTAAAGTTCCTTCTACATAAATCATCTTACCAGCTTTTAAATTTTCACTGTCTTCGTCTTTAACTTCCCAAATTTTCCCATCAATACTACCTGTTTTATCTTTTAGATAAAGTGTTAGATACGGTTTTCCACTTGCCGCTACTCCACGAATAACATTATCCAATAATAAAAACATACTGATTTCTTGATCAGTTTTAAATTCATTTATGAACATTTCCCCACTCCTTCTTTCTAGTGTATTTTATATCCATCTTATATTTTACTTTGTATTACAAAAAAATTCAAATAAATACGGTAGATCACTTAACAAAACAACAAAAAAGGAGTGACTTAAAATCGTGATTTCTTAAAATTCGATTTTGAGTCACTCCCACAGAATTTATTAGACTTCTAAAAACTTTCATAAAACTTTTTAGATATCAATAAACTACTGCGTCTTTAAGTTCTCATTTTAACTCTTTTATAATTTGGGACTTTTGGATCAATCCATTTCCTCTTTATTAATCAAATAAATCTTTTGCTTTTCTACTAACTTTGTCTAAAAAGCTTTCATCTTCTTCAACTTTCTCATCATTTAACTTTGCAAGTTGAAGGTATAATTCACGTTCTTTTGTCGATAAGTTTTTAGGAATTTCAATAGATACCACAATATAGTGATCTCCTTGACCATATCCCATAACACTTTTAACACCTTTACCTGCAAGACGGAACTTACGTCCGTGTTGTGTTCCTGCTGGAACATTTAGTTCTATTTCACCTGTTAATGTACGCACATCAAGTTTTGTACCTAGCGCTGCCTGTGCTGGAGAAAGTTTTAATTCAGTATAAATATCATCATCTTCTCTATGGAAGTATGAATCCTCAGCAACGATTACTTCTATGAATAAATCACCTGCTGGACCACCATTTTCTCCTGCTCCACCTTTACCACGAAGACGAACACGTTGTCCTGAGCTAATTCCTTCTGGAATCTCAACCTCATATTCTACTTCACGGTTATTGTATCCTTTACCGAAACAATGTGCACATTTATCTTTAATGACTTTACCGCGTCCTTGACATTCAGAACATGTACGTTGACTTTGCATACGTCCGAATGGAGTATCTTGAATTACCGCTTCTTGTCCACTACCATTACATCTATGACAAGTGTTTACAGATGAAGAATCTTTCGCTCCACTTCCGTGACAGTAATCACATTCTACATCTTTACGAATTTTAATAGTTTTTTTCGTACCAAAAACAGCATCCTCAAAACTTATACGAATGCGGTGTAATAAATCTTCTCCTTGACGTGGAGCATTGGGATTACGACGTGATCCTCCTCCACCGAAGAAACTTGAGAAAATATCTCCAAGGTCATCAAAACCACCTGAGAATCCAGAGAAACCTCCACCGAAGCCGCCAAATCCACCTTGACCGGCTCCACCTTCAAATGCTGCGTGACCAAATTGATCATATTGAGCTTTTTTAGTATCGTCACTCAGTACTTCATACGCTTCAGTAAGTTCTTTAAATTTATCCTCAGCGCCTGGCTCTTTGTTAATATCTGGGTGATATTGTTTTGATAATTTACGATATGCTTTTTTAATTTCAGCTGCACTTGCGCTTTTACTTACACCAAGTACCTCATAATAATCTCTTTTAGCCATCTTAATCTCTCCTATAATTATTTAACAAAGGGCTAGCGCATAACGCTACCAGCCCCTTAGACTATTTATTTAATTATTTTTTCTCAGTGAAGTCTGCATCGATTGTGTCATCATCGTTATTTGATGAAGTTGCTCCTGCATCTGCACCTTGAGCTCCAGCTGCTGCATTAGCTTGTTCGTAAAGTTTCATAGTCATTTCTTGAACTGCTTTGTTTAATTCATCTTTAGCAGCTTTAATTTCTTCTAAGTTATTGTTTTTAATAGCTTCTTTTAATGTATCGTTTTTAGCTTTAATGTTATCTAATAAGCTTTGGTCTACTTTATCTTTAGCTTCTTCTAATGCTTTATCTGCTTGGAATGAAAGTTGGTCAGCTTCGTTACGTACATCAGCTTCTTCTTTACGTTTAGCATCTGCATCTGCATTAGCTTCTGCTTCTTTAACCATTCTATCGATATCAGCATCAGTTAATGAACTGCTTGATTCAATAGTGATTTTTTGTTGTTTTTGAGTTCCAAGATCTTTAGCTGTAACATTTACAATACCGTTTTTGTCGATATCGAATGTAACTTCGATTTGAGGTACTCCACGTGGTGCTGGTGGTATATCTGAAAGTTGGAATCTTCCAAGAGTTTTGTTATCAGATGCCATTGGGCGTTCACCTTGTAATACGTGGATATCTACTGCTGGTTGGTTATCTGCAGCTGTAGAGAATACTTGTGATTTAGAAGTTGGGATTGTAGTGTTTCTTGGAATTAATACTGTCATAACTGATCCCATTGTTTCAATACCTAATGATAATGGAGTTACGTCTAGTAATACAACGTCTTTAACGTCACCTGTAATTACTCCACCTTGGATAGCAGCACCCATCGCTACTACTTCATCAGGGTTTACTCCTTTATGAGGCTCTTTACCCATTTCTTTCTTAACTGCTTCTTGAACTGCTGGGATACGAGTAGATCCACCAACTAAGATTACTTGATCGATTTCACTTGGAGTTAATCCAGCATCTTTAAGAGCTTGACGAGTTGGGATTAATGTTCTTTCTACTAAGCTGTGAGTAAGCTCATCAAATTTAGCACGTGTTAATGTGTTTTCTAAGTGAACTGGTCCGTTAGCTCCAGCTGAGATGAATGGTAATGAAATTTGAGTTGAAGTTACACCAGATAAGTCTTTTTTAGCTTTTTCTGCTGCATCTTTAAGACGTTGCATTGCCATTTTATCTTGAGATAAGTCGATAGCTTGTTCTTTTTTGAATTCTTCTACAAGGTAGTCGATAATAGCTTGGTCGAAGTCATCTCCACCTAGTAAGTTATCTCCTGATGTAGCTAATACTTCGAATACTCCATCTCCTAATTCTAAGATAGATACGTCGAAAGTACCACCACCTAAGTCGAATACTAATACTTTTTGATCTACATCTGTTTTTTCTAATCCGTATGCTAATGCTGCTGCAGTAGGTTCGTTAATAATACGTTCTACTTCTAATCCAGCGATTTTACCAGCGTCTTTAGTTGCTTGACGTTGAGCGTCGTTGAAGTAAGCTGGTACTGTAATAACAGCTTTAGTTACTTTTTCACCTAAGTAAGCTTCAGCAGTTGCTTTTAAGTTTTGTAAAATCATTGCTGAGATTTCTTGTGGTGAGTATTTTTTACCATTTACATCTTCTTTGTAATCTGTACCCATGTGACGTTTGATAGAAATTACTGTGTTAGGGTTAGTGATTGCTTGACGTTTTGCTACTTCCCCTACTTGAATTTCATCACCTTTGAATGCTACTACAGAAGGTGTAGTTCTGTTACCTTCTGGGTTAGGGATTACTTTAGCTTCCCCACCTTCTAATACTGATACACATGAGTTAGTTGTTCCTAAGTCGATACCTATAATTTTTGACATATTCTTGTCCTCCTTAAATTTATAATAACTATATTTTCAAATTTATTTGTTAAAATGATTTTTTCACTCTAACAAAGTCTAATACTACTTTTTAAATGCTTTTCAGTTTTACACTGAAAATATTCTTCGCAGTAGCTAAATACCAAACTTTTCGTTTTAGGTATAGCTACTATGAGTTTACTTTCACCATTGCTGGTCTGATTACTCTATCTTTTAGTTTGTAACCTTTTTGGAATGTATCTAAGATTACTCCGCTTTCTTTATCACTTTCTTCTCCTTGCATTACTGCGTGGTGGAAGTTTGGATCGAACTGAGCATTTTCAGTTTCTACTAGTTCAACACCTTCTGATTTAAGCGCTGCTTGTAATCCTTCGTATACCATTTGTACACCTTTTAGAACTGTTTGTACTTCTTCATTAGTTGACTCAACTTGTAAAGCACGTTCTAGGTTATCCAAACTTGGTAAGATTTCTGTAATCACTTTTTGACTCTTATAAGCATTTATAGTGTCAATTTCTTGATTTTTACGTCGTTTAAAGTTTTCAAACTCTGCATAAAGTCGTAAGTATTTATCTTCTGACGCTTTTACTTCTTCTTGCAGTTTTTCAATTTGCTCTTGTAATAACTCTTCTGCAGTTTTTTCAACTACTTCTTCTTTTAAATCTGTCGTTTCTTCAGTCTCAACAGTTTCTTCTGTTGTTACTTCTTCTTGTAGAGTTTCTTTTTGTTCTTCAGTAGCCATCTCTACCTCCTAATTATTTCAAATTATTATTTAAATTATCACGAACACAAGCTATAAGTGTCATGATTTTCGAATAGTCCATTCTCTTTGGTCCAAATACGGCTATTACACCTTGACCTTTAGATGTGTTATAACTACTAGACACTAATGAAAGATCATCTATATTCCCAAGCTTAAGCTCAGTTCCTATTTTAATAGATGGTTTGTCTGTTACTTCATTATTATCTAGAAGCTCGACTATCTTATCATCTTCTAAGAGCGATACTACTTCTTTTAATTTTTCTACATTGTCTATATCGGGTTGCTTAAGTAAATTGTACTTACCCCCTAATGCTACAGTCTTTTTAATTTTATTTTGCAACAATCTATTTAAAGCCACCACTATCATATCGTAGTTGTTAACTTTATTCTTTAGATATTTTTCTAACTCACCGTGAATCATTACGTGAGCTGTTGCCATATCCACATCATAGAAGTAACTTTGAAGAAGTTTATTAATCTCCCCTATATCTTCTGCAGTGAAATCCGCATCAAGTTTATAGTTTTGTTGGAATACTTCTCCTATATTTGTTACTAATATAACGAGAATACTACGACTACTTAGAAGAATAACCTCTATCTTATTAATGCGCCTATCCGTTTTTGTCGGGGCTAGTATCACCGCCGTACAATCAGTTAAGTCCGATAGTACTATTGCATTTTTTTCTAGATAGTTATTTTCTGAAACTATATCACCACCAGAGAGTTGTTTAAGTTTTTCATTCTCACTATTTGATAATTCATAATCTTTTTTTATGTAATCTACATAATAGCGATAACCTTTTTCCGAAGGTACTCTACCTGATGAAATATGAGTCTTTTTAATCAATCCTTCTTTTTCTAATTTACTCATATCATTTCTTATCGTTGCCGAACTGAAATCAATATTTTGAGCAATTTGCTTAGAACCTACAGGTTGATTAGTCGTAATAAAATTTTCGACTATAGATTGAAGAATGAGTACTTGTCTATCTATTAACATCGTCATCACCTATTCTCCAATTTTGCGTTTTAGCACTCTAAGTTTCCGACTGCTAATCACATATATAATAATATCATTAAGGTCAAAATAAGTCAATAGTTTTTTTAAAATTTTTTTGACTTTTTTTGACCTTTCTGTTTCCCATGTAAGACAAACCTTGTAATACCAAGTTTTAAATGTGTCTTAGAAAGTATATATTGAAACAAATAATAATAAGAAAACCCTTTAAAATTTTTTATCACTTATGATATAATGAAGGTTAATCAATAGAAAAGGAGTTTTTTATAATGAAGAAAATATTTAGACTTTGCACTATACTTTTATCTTCCCTATTTATACTAACAGCATGTAGTAGTGAAAAGACAAAAGTTTATACAGCAAAAGGAAAAAATGAAGATATTGTAGTTACTATTCACTACAAGGGAAATACGGTTAATAGACTTATTGCTAAAGCAACAATAGAAAATCCAGTCTCAAGTTTAGACAACGCACTAAAAACTGCTAAAGAGGCAATCTCAAAAAAAACAGATTTCTCTGGCTATAAACGTTCTGCTGAAATAAAAGACGGAAAAGTTGTACTAACTACAGAAATTAATTACGATAAATTAGATTTTGAAAAATACAGAGAACGAGTTCACCTATCTGGTTCAGACACACTTGAAAACGAAAGAAAATTGAGTACGGTAGAAGATAACCTTAAAAAAGAAGGTGCTACTGAACAAAAATAATATAGAAAATATCGAGGAAAAAAATGAAGAAAATAATTAAAATAATTACACCTATACTAGCAATACTAGTCTTATTAACAGCATGTAGTAGTGAAAAAACAAAAGTATTTACTACAAAATATGGAAATAATCAAGAAAATGAAACAACATTAACTTATAAAGGCGAGGTTGTTAATAGATTAAAAACTATTTCTAATATCACTGACCTAGGAACTGATGAAGAAGCAGCCTACAATAGTATAAAGACATCTATCGACCAAGAAAATAAAGATATCGATGGACTTTCTTACACTATTGAAAAGAAAGATGGAAAAGTAATTATTACTTGGGATTTAGATTTTACTAAAATAAACTTTGAAAAAGATAAGGATCGCTTGCATTTCATAAAATCTTCTTTAGATGAAGAAAGAAAGTTAAGCTACATAGAAGAAAACCTTAAGAAAAATGGTGCTGTAGAGAAAAAATAATTTTTTGTAAATAGAGTGTTTATTAGCTAGAACTTTTAATCTTGCTGATAAACACTTTTTTCTTATAAAATATAGCGTGATTTCTCCTACCTTCCTTGTATCTTCAATAAAATTCTTGTATAATAAGTAAACGAAAGAAGTTAATAGAGGTAAAAATTTTGGAACTTATTGAACTTAGAAAAGAACTCGAAGAAATTAACAAAAGAATAACAGAATTTAAAACTTCATTAAAAATAGAAGATAAAACTGAACGAGTTGCTGAAATTGAAAATATGATGCTAGAGGCCGATTTTTGGAATGATAGCGAAGCAGCTAGTCTACTAGTTACCGAATCAAAAAGTATAAAAAAAGAACTTGACGAATTTAGTGAAATGATAGACTATTTGGAGCACTCTGAAGAGATGGTTGAATTTCTAAAAGATGAAGATGATGAAGAAATTTATCAAGATTTACTAGAAACAGTAGTGAATCTAAAATCAAGTGTTGAAGATTTTAGCTTTAGATTATTATTCTCAGAAGAATATGATAACAACACTGCTATACTAGAAATACATGCCGGGGCTGGTGGAACTGATGCTACAGATTGGTCAGAATTAATGTTACGTATGTATGAAAGATTCTTCACAAAACAAGGATTAAAATATAGTTACTTAAACTATCAATCTGGTGATATCACTGGAGTTAAATCAGCAACTATAAAAATTGAAGGTGACTTTGCATATGGATTATTAAAAGGAGAAAAAGGTGTTCACCGAGTTGTTCGTATCTCACCTTTTGACCCATCTGGAAAAAGACATACATCGTTCGCTTCAATAGACGTAATTCCAGAATTTAATGATGATGAGATTAACATTGAAATTAATAATGAAGACTTAAAAATAGACACTTACAGAGCTCAAGGAGCTGGTGGACAGCACATTAACACTACTGATTCAGCAGTTCGTATTACCCATATCCCTACTGGTATCGTCGTTCAATCACAAGCAGAACGAAGCCAAATTAAAAATAAAGATGCTGCGATGAAAAACTTAAAATCAAAACTTTATCAACGTGAAATAGAAGAAAAAGAAAAAGAATTAGCAGCTATTCGTGGTGAACAAAAGGATATCGGTTGGGGATCACAAATTCGTTCTTATGTATTTACTCCATATACAATGGTAAAAGATCACAGAACAAACTACGAAGTATCTACAGTAGATAAAGTAATGGATGGCGAGATAATAGATTTTATCGATGCTTATTTACATTATAATATGAAAGAAAAAGAAGTACTATAGAAAAATGGGGCTGACCCAAAAGTCCTAAAATTTAAAAAAGTGTATATGATAACTCATAGACGCAGTGGTTTATTGATATCTAAATTCTCTTTATAAAAGCTTTTTAGATATCTAATAAACTGTGCGGGGCTGACTCAACAAAATCTTGTTTCTTAAGAAATCATGATTTTTGAGTCACTTCCTCACATTTGTTATCAAATAGTTTGGAGGAGAATTAATATTGAATAATTGGAAATTTATCGCTGGTTTTATCGGGGTATTCGCAGTATATGAAATACTCGTATTTCTGATGTGGCTAGGTTTAAAATGGATGATCTCACCTTTTGTTCCCCCTAAGGTTAAATTAGCTATTGGTATATCGCTATTTATCGTTGCTAACTTTTCTATTATAGCTTATATGTTAAGATTAGGAGCACCATGGGTAAATTATGGAAACATCTGGTACTTTTATTTCTTAAATGGTGCTGTAATAGGTGTTGTTTTATTAGTCGCTAAGTTACTACTGAAAATCTTTAAATTAAACCTTACTCAAGGAATTAGTTTAAGTATAACTACTCTATATTTATTAGGTATGACCGCTTTGGGGCTATTTTGGGCATACTCACCTACTGTGATTAATAAGACTATCAAGGTAGATAAACATCTTGATACTCCTGTTAAGATTGCTATGGTCTCTGATCTTCATCTTGGAACATTTTTCTCAAATCCTCAACTTGAGAAACTTAACAAGATTGTTGATGAAGAGAAGCCAGACGCTGTAGTTATCGCAGGAGACCTTATGGACGATGATATGGTTATGTATAAAAAACGCAATATGCAAGAAAATCTTAGCAAGCTAAAAGCTCCCCTAGGCGTTTACACTACAATGGGAAATCACGACCATGACGCACTAGAAATAGTAAACGAAGTTAAAAAGACAGGAATAATCCCACTATTTGATGAAAGTATTGCTATTAATAATGATGTTACCTTGGTTGGGCGTAAAGATAAAAGTGTCAGTCGCGATAGACTTGATACCGCTGAACTGCTTAAGAGTGTTGATTTGAGCAAGACTATCGTTCTTGTGGATCATCAGCCTGATGCTATTGATTATCACGCTACCTTACCTATTGATATTCAACTTTCTGGGCATACTCACCGCGGACAACTATGGCCGTTAAACTTCATCACAGATGTAGTTTATACCCTAGATCATGGCTACGCGAAGATTAATGGTAAACATTTCTTCACTTCTGCGGGTTACGGTTTCTGGGGACCACCTTTTAAAACTTCAGCTCGTAGCGAAGTATGGATGATTACTATTGAAGGAAAATAAATAATATAAAACACCCCAAAAGTTAGTATATTCTAACTCTTGGGGTTGAATTTTATTCACATCTTCGAATATTATTGTTTAACCTCATCTCTGATGCTTTCCCATAATTCTTTTGCTTGTACTATATCTAAACCATAGCGCTCTCTAATAATTTTAATATTTGCAATATCACCAACATCTGGATTAACAACTGATTTTATATCAGTATAATCACTAGCAATTAACTCTTTAACTTGTAATGCACGTCTGTTTAAAGCTTCTTCTTTTACAGCTTCCCATAATGCTTTTGCATCATAAAGCACTAGATCTGTATATCTATCTCTTATTATTTTAACATTGTGAATATCTCCTTTAGTAGCATCGACTACTGAAAGTACTTCTTCTCTATTACTATCTTTCACAAGTTCATTAAATTTTTCTTTACTCACTTTTTGTTTTTCTGCCCATTCTTCTTTTGACTTACTGTTCCTAGTTGAAAAGAACATAAAAATCGCTAATGCTAAAATAATAATTAATGCTATCTTCATAATTAAATCCCTTTACTTCTTTTTACAATTTCTATTAGTTTTTTCGCATCTTTTCCATTTAAAAAGTATGCTTTTCTTAATGCTGCAATGTTAAACGCATCATCTTGACTTAAGTTTATAACCTTTTCTAATTCTTTTTTATAAGCAGGACTTTGAAGTCTTTCAAATGCTTCTTTGCTCTTTTCATCACGCTTTTTTATCTTATCTCTTGCGTTAGAAATCATCGCATAGACAAATATAAATCCTAGCATAATATACAACATATTCATGTTCATCGCAATTACTTCCTTTATTTTATTCTATATAAATATTATATAGGTTTTGTAGGCGCTTGTAAACATTTTAATTAACTTATTTATCACTCTTTCCTTCTAAAAATTGATTTTTCTACTATAATTTGTTATGATTAAGTGTACTTTAGTTAAAGGATTATTGAATAATGAAATTTTTAACAAATATTAACGATGAAAAATATACTGAATTTATAAAAAATCACAAACATGGTAATATGATGCAAGCTATCGAGTGGTCTCACATTAAAAATACTTGGGGTGCTGTAAGAGTAGCTGTCGTAGATGAAAATGATAATATTGTAGCGGCTGTTCAAATTCTAACTCGTCAAGGATTATGGTATGCTCCACGTGGTCCAATTCTTGATTATACTAATACTGAGCTACTTAATTTCTTTTTAACTAACCTTAAAAAATTTGCCAAAGACAAAGGTGCTAAAATGGTTAAATTAGATATCCCTACTGCGGTAAAAGATGAGAAGTTAGCAGTGTTTAAGGATGTTGAGGTAGATAGAGAGAACAACAGTCTTATTAAAGTATTCAAAGAGAATGGTTATAAACACAAAGGTTTTAGCCTTGATATGAGCAGTACTATCCAACCACGTTTTAACACAGTTACGAAACTCGAACAAGAAGTTCCTGATCTTTTCCCAAAAGATACACGTCGCTTAATTCGTGATGCAGAGAAAAAATTCGTTGAAGTTAGACGTTGTGGTAAAGAGAATCTTGATGACTTCCTTTTCGCCCTAGCTTGTACTGAAAAAAGAAAAAATATCTCTCTTCGTGGACGTGAATATTTCGAAAACTTACTAGATACTTTTGGGGATAATGCTTTACTATACATTTCATATATAAATGTAGAAAAAGCTGTAAAAGAATGTCATTCTAGAAAAAAAGCTATTGAAGATGAAATTGAAGCTCTTGGAGAAAAATCACCGAAGAAAAAACGCACTCTTCTTGAGCAAGTAGCCGGAATTGAAAAGCTAATCGTTTTATTTGATAGCTTAGAGATCAAAGATAAGAGCAAGGATCAAGTTATAAGTGCTGCGATTACTATCGCTTACGGTAACCACGCAGAAATTATTTACGCTGGTATGAATGAAGATTTTGCGAAACTTCCTGCCCAGTATAAAGTCTTTTCTGATACGATGAAAAAAGCCCAGGAAATGGGTGTTAAAGAAGTTTCTATGGGTGGAATCGAAGGAGATTTAAACGACAGTCTACTTGGTTTTAAATCAAAATTCGCTCCAAATATCGTAGAATACTACGGAGAATTCGATTTAGTAATCTCTCACGTATTCAATTTAATGTACAACTACGGATTACCACTAAGAAGAAAAATATTAAAACTAATCAA
>ERZ773051.1742-NODE-1742-length-11524-cov-4.350772_pt1 | contig 11524 bp, 16 predicted proteins | sample MGYA00580631_ERZ773051 | MGnify/ENA primary metagenome ERZ773051 (study PRJEB29015, sample SAMEA2738137) | human oral metagenome | biome: human oral; feature: human-associated habitat; material: saliva | place: China | collected 2204 ...
TGTATCACTGACGAGTACCTTTATTTATATAATTAGTTACTTAAAACTCTCTCCTATACGGTTTCCTTCTTCTGGCTTGGCGCTATGTGGGTGAATATCCATAACCAGTGGAGCAGGATCGAGAAGATAGACAACAAGGTGCTCTGGTGGAGCATCATCATGCTGTTTTTTGCCTCCTTCTTCCCATATGTAACATCCTTTGTTAGTGATCACTTTACAAGCCTTTTTGCGCAGATGCTTTACAGCGTGGTGGTGATATGTGTTTCACTATCCAACATGGCGCTTGCGCGAGCGGTCGCAAGGGCTAATGGTTCGACGAGCGCGTTGGACTATAGTTCCCGGAAAATCGTTGCGGCTGACCTGATCATTAAGGCGATTGGCATTGTTCTTGCGATCTTTGTTTATCCGCCGATTACCATGTTTGCAGTTATTCTGGCAGGGTGTGTGGTGACCTTCCTTCCACATATAGTGAATCGAAAAAACAAGAAACGAGGTGAGATCGATGCTGTATGATCCACATCTGGATTTATTCCTGCAGGTGGCGGAGATTGGGAGCTTCTCCAAAGCGGCCGAAGCCAAGTACATCACGCCGTCTGCGGTCATCAAGCAGATAAATCTCTTAGAGGATGAACTTGGCGTTCGTCTTTTTGAAAGAACACACAGAGGGTTAAAGCTGACAAAAGCCGGTGAATCCTTAAAGAAGGATGCGCCGGAACTGATCAGGATGAGCCGTGAAGCCGCATCAAGAGCCATCTCTTCCATGAAGAGTGACGGACGCATTATCCGCATCGGCACGTCGCCTATGACACCTGCGGAAGTACTTGTGGAACTATGGCCGAAACTGTCCGATATCTTGCCGGGGCTGAAATTCCAGCTTGTACCTTTCGATAATACGCCTGAGAATGCCCGGATGATCCTGAAAAATCTCGGCGAAACCATCGGTGTGGTCGCGGGTCTGTTCGATGAGGAACTATTAAAGTACCGCAAATGTAATGGCATTGAACTGACCCGGGACAAGCTATGCGTGGCTTTTTCGGTCAATCATCCTCTTGCACAGAAAAAACGCTTGGCAATCAAAGATCTGTATGGGCAGGAACTAATGATGCTCTCCCCGGGCAGTATGGGCAGCATGGATGCACTGCGTGAATACCTTGTCGCCAATCATCCGCAGGTAAAAATCGTAGATTTTCCGCTCTATAACACAGGTGTTTTCAATGAATGTGAGAACGGCGGCAGGCTTCTTATTACCACTGAGCGATGGAAAACAGTACACCCACTCCTAAAGACTGTCCGCATGGGCTGGAAGCATGATATGCCATACGGTTTGATGTACTCCAGAACTCCGGATAAAAAAGTGAAACAATTCCTAAAAGCATTAAAAGAGATCGTTTAAGTTTATACCTTTTGATATAAACTTCGTTCCAAAGAGAGACTTCTGGTTGAGGTCTCTTTTTCTTATACTTAAAACAGGGTTAAGGAATAAACCGCTATTTTTGACAGGAGGACTTTACGATGGAATATGTAACACTTTCTAATGGAATCAAGATGCCGATCTTAGGCTATGGCGTATATCAGGTGACAAAGGATGAGTGCGAAAGATACGTACTGGATGCGCTGAAAGCAGGATACCGCAGCCTTGATACGGCTCAGAGTTATTTTAATGAAGAAGAGGTCGGTGCGGCAATCGAGAAGTCCGGCGTTCCCCGTGAGGAAATATTCCTGACCACCAAGGTGTGGGTGGAGCATTACGGGTATGATGCCTGCAAAAGGTCTGTAGAAGAATCTCTGAAGAAACTGAAAACCGATTATATTGACCTGATGCTTTTGCATCAGCCTTTTTCGGATTACTACGGCGCATGGCATGCCCTTGAGGATCTGTATGAGGAAGGCGTGCTCCGTGCTATTGGCGTTTCCAACTTCTATCCCGACAGACTGGTAGACATCGCGTCTTTCGCCCGTATCGCTCCGATGGTGAATCAGGTGGAAACCCATCCGCATAATCAGCAGACAGAAGCTAAAAAGTGGATGGATAAGTATCAGATCCAGCACGAGGCATGGGCTCCGTTCGGTGAGGGCAGGAATGGTCTGTTTGAGGATCCGACGCTTGCAGAGATCGGTGCGAAATACGGAAAGACCACGGCGCAGGTCATCCTTCGCTGGCATATCCAGAGAAATACGGTGGTGATTCCGAAGTCCACGCATTATGAGCGTATGATTCAGAACATCAATGTGTTTGACTTTTCCCTTACTGATGAGGATATGGCGAAGATTGCCTCACTTGATAAGGAACAGAGCTCTTTCTTCTCACACTATGACCCTAACATGGTGGAGTGGTTTGTGAAGACGGTCGAGGAGCGTAAGACCAAGCATAGGAGCGAGGAGGAGAAAAAGGCATGGTAAAAAAATAAAAGAAGTTTCTTCGCTGTAATTCTCGCATTCGTAATGATCATTGCGCTGACAGCGTGCGGAAGTTCCAGTAAGACTGAATCGGATGGTACAAACGACCAGACGGTAAGTGTGCAGTCTGAAACGGAGAATGATTCAGAGATAACATCTGAATCTGAGAAGACAGCAACAGAACCGCAGGACGGCAGCAAGGAATTGGATAGCTCAGATATAAATACGGAGGATACAAATAAAATACTTGTCGTTTATTTCTCATGGTCGGGTCATTTGGACAGCATGGCGCACTGGGTGGCTGATGAGACAGGCGGTGACCTATATCGTGTGATGGCGGCAGATCCGTATCCGGAGGATTACAATGCTACAGCCGACCGCGCCAAGCAGGAGCAGGACGATGGTGTTCGTCCGGAAATAGTAGTGGATATTACACCGGAACAGATGTCAGAGTACGATACCATATTCTTTGGTTTTCCGGTTTGGTGGTACGATCTTCCGATGACTATGTGGACATTCCTTGAAAACTTCGATTTCTCCAGCAAGACGATCATTCCGTTTTTCTCTTACGAAGGAAGTTCAAATGGGGCGAATGCTCTGCCGACAGTAGAACGTTTGGCCACCGGTGCGACCGTCAGATCCGATGATGCCTTATCGATACGCGGTGGCAATGTGGACGGCTCGGAAAATGATGTCCGTATGTGGGTTCAGGGTTTGGATTACTGAGATGCGTATGCCCTGATATGCCAAGGAGGTTAAAAATGAGAAAAATATGGCCTGTTCTATTAACCATCGTAATGATGCTTACATTGGTGGCGTGTGGAACTTCAAACAACAACAATTCGGAATCTGCCAGAAAAAGCGAAACGGAATTTACCGGAAAAGCAATTGTGGTTTATTATTCCGGCTCCGGCAATACGAAGAGAGTTGCAGATTTTGTTGCAGACGAATTGAAAGCTGACACCTTTGAGATTGTTCCTGTCGATTCTTACTCCGATGATGACCTGAACTGGAGAGACCGTTCAAGCCGGGTAAATAAGGAGCATGACGACACCTCACTTCAAGATATCGAATTGGTTTCTACAGATGTGCCAAACTGGGACGAGTATGATGTGGTGCTGTTCGGTTACCCCATCTGGTGGCGCGAGGCTTCTTGGGTGGTAAACAACTTTATTAAAAACAACGATTTCACCGGGAAAACAGTGGTTCCCTTCTGTACTTCCACAAGTTCAGGCCTGGGAGACAGCGGAACCACTCTGGAAAAGATGGCAGGAACCGGTACTTGGATGGAAGGTATACGCTTCAATGAAAAGCCGAGCGAGGATAGCGTCAGAGAATGGGTACGAGGGCTTGACTTGGAATAACTGACTTCGTGCAGACAGGCGTCATCGGCATGGAGAACGAAATCCCGGCGCCGACAGAAATCGACTTCGGAGACGAGTATATTCGAGGCTTTCTCTTCGACAATGTACTGCACAGTGAAAATGACGGAGATATCCATTTCGGGCTGTACATGCCGGAGAGCTACGACGGCTCCGAATCATATGCGCTGTTCGTGACTTTGCCTGGTTACGGAGGATTGTATTTCCAAGGCGTCGGCGCGAATATCCAGACGGAAGATTACGGAACCCTCGCACAGAAATATAACGAGAGAATGATCATCGCCGCTCCGCAGCTGAATGACTGGAAAGAAACATCTGCGAGACAGACAGTTGCACTTACCAGATACCTGATAGGGCATTATAACATTGACTCCGAGAAGGTTTATCTTAACGGCTATTCCGGCGGAGGATACTTTGCCCGCGAAGAGGACATCATGAACTGGCTCTTTGGAGGACATGAGTAATAAATGCTGAAAAGGAAATCAATGATGAAGAAACTGCGAATGACAATAGATATCGCGATGACTGTTGTGCTCATCGGGCTGATGGCATATTCGCTGATCGGTGAGTTGACGCACGAAATCCTCGGAACCGTGATGATTGTGTTGTTTGTCGTTCATCATATTCTGAATCGCAGATGGTTCGGCGGACTTCTAAAAGGCAAGTACCGAGCTTTCCGTATATTTCAGACAGTCTTGGTACTTCTAATGATTGTTTTGGTTTTTGCGTCTGCGGTCAGCGGGATCGTCCTGTCACAGCATTTGTACAAGTTCCTGAACATCAGTCAGGGAGCTTCTATTGCCCGGAGCGTACACATGGTATGCGCGTACCTGAACTACATCCTGATGTCGCTTCATCTGGGATTGCATTGGAATATGATGCTCGGTGCGATGCAAAAAGGCAAAGACAGGGAAAAAACAACTGGTTGGGTACTGCGAGTTGGTGCGATCGCCATAGCGGCATACGGCGTATATGCGCTCATCCGGAGGCAGATTGGAGAGTATCTGTTTTTACAGACACATTTTCTGTTCTTAGACCCTACGGAACCGATCATCTTTTTCTTCATGGATTACATGGCGATTATGGGACTGTTCGTTTTCTGCGGACATTATCTTGGAAAAGCATTAAAGTGGTTTGACAGCCACCTAATTATTAAATCAAAACAATAACAGGAGGTACACTCATGAACACTCAGAAAGTCGTATTCGTAAACAAGGAACTGAACACAAGGATGGCGGGACTGCTTCGTTTGCCGGATGGCTTTGATCTCAGCAAGGACTATCCTGCAATCGTTCTTACCGGCCCCATGCTCTCCGTCAAGGAGCAGGCGCAGTCGGTTTATGCCGAGAGACTGACAGAAGCCGGATATGTGACGCTGGTATTTGACGGCACTTATTTTGGCGAGAGCGAAGGAATGCCGAGAGGTCAGGAACTGCCCGAAGTCAAGGAAAGTGATATTGAGAGCGCAGTGGATTATCTTTGCAGTCTGCCTTATGTGGATAAGGATCGTATCGGCGGACTTGGTATCTGTGGCTCCGGCTCCTATATGTCTGTCGCAGGCGTCAAGGAACCTCGTATCAAGGCGGTTACAGCTATTGTTCCTGCGATTTCCGATATTTCCACCTCCCCGATGATGGGCTTCTTTAAGCCGGAAGAGGAAGTAAAGGCTGCCAAGGAAGCCTATGACAAGGGCGAAGGCGGGCTGGTGTATCTGAACTTCATGCCCAGAGCCCTTGACGAGGGTGCAGCATATTATTACAGCGCAAGAGGCACACATACCCGCTGGTCAAATCAGGTCGTTGCATGGAGCCAGCTGGAGCTGGTGAAGTACAATGTCACCAATATCATGAAGGATATGCAGAAACCTTACTGCGTGATTACGGCGGAAAATGCATGGTCAAAGCCATCCTCTGAAGAAATTTTCAATGCCGTTCCCACAGACACAAAGGAAATGTATGTAATCCCAGAGGCAAGCCACTTTGATATGTACGATCTGGCTCCGTTTGTCTCCGAAGAATTTGAGTATATTATTCCATTCTTCGGAAAGAACTTGTAAGAAAGTGAGGACAGGCGCATGAAGAGAGTATTGGCTTTGATATTCATGATGGTTTTAGCTGTCAGTTTCTCTTCCTGCGCCGACTCTTCGCAGGATGTAGAGGTTGTTCCGAGACTGAATGAGGATGTACAGACAGATGAAGCGTCCCTTATGCCTGACACAGAGAAGGAAACAGAGGAACAATCTATGACAGAACACTATACAACGAATACAAAAATTGAAGATGTGATAAACGATCCCGTTTTTGGCGATTACGGCAGACTGATTTTTCCGGTGGACTCCGGCTATTATGGCGGTAGCACACTCGGCAATCTGTCGCTTACCTGGTACAACTACATAGATTCCGATAAGACAGTGGAGATCTGCAATTACATGAGAAATCAGGCGGAAAACGGGGACACCATCTTTTATGACATTTATACGGAAGAGGAAAAGGCTGCAGATCCGGCGAAAAGAGATATGGGTTTGTTCTTCTTTAAGGGAAATCCCGGCACAAAGTTCGCTATCGTAAACGCCGGCGGCGGTTTTGCCTACGTTGGTGCGATGCACGACAGCTTTCCCCACGCGTTGGAACTTTCCAAGATGGGATACAATGCCTTTGCGCTGATTTATCGTCCCGGCGCACAGACGGCCTGCGAGGATCTTTCGAGAGCGATCGCCTTTATCTCCCGGCATACAGATGAACTTCAGGTTGATACGGATGGCTACTCTCTTTGGGGTGGATCGGCAGGCGGAAGAATGGCAGACTGGGTAGGAACATACGGTACGGAGTATTTCGGAGAGAAAGCCTATCCGCATCCTGCGGCTGTCATCGTAAATTACACCGGACTTTCGGAAGTGACAGGCTACGAGCCACCGACTTACAGCGCCGTAGGGACAAGCGACGGTATCGCAAGCTGGCGGACGATGAAATCAAGACTGGATACCATGTCTGAGATGGGCATTCCCACGGAGTTCCATTCCTACGACGGGCTGCCACATGGATTCGGACTTGGAACAGGAACTGTTGCCGAGGGATGGATCGATGATGCCGTGGCATTTTGGGAAGACCAGATGTGACACAGAAGAAAGCGAGGAATTCTATATATGAAAAAGCAAACAGCAGGCAGAGAACATTTGGGAGAACTGGCTCCTAAATTCGCCGAATTAAATGACGACGTCCTTTTTGGAGAGGTATGGTCGCGGGAATCACAGCTGTCGCTCCGTGACCGCAGTATGATCACGATCGCGGCACTCTTTTCCGCAGGGCTGTACCCGCAGCTGAAAAGCCATCTGATCCTTGGCAAGGAGCATGGCGTGACAAAGGAAGAAGCAACCGAAATTGCTACACAGCTGGCATTTTACTGTGGGTGGCCGAAGGCCTGGAGTACCTTCCCGATGATCGCAGAGGTCTGGGGAGAGGAAGATACGAAGCCGAACCTTGCATTCCCCATCGGTGAGCCGAACACGGCGTTTGCACAGTATTTTGTTGGACAAAGCTATCTGAAGCCTCTGACGATGGAGCAGGTACCGACCTTCAACGTAACATTTGAGCCTGGCTGCCGCAACAACTGGCATATCCACCATGCGGACAATGGCGGAGGACAGTTGCTTATCTGCATTTACGGAAAAGGCTGGTATCAGGAGTGGGGCAAAGAGGCGCGTGAGCTGTATCCCGGTGATGTAGTCAATATTCCTGCAAATGTGAAGCATTGGCACGGTGCGGCAAAGGACAGCTGGTTCCAGCATATCGCACAGGAAATTTCCGGAGAGAGCACCGGGACTGAATGGTGTGAGCCGGTGGATGATGAACAGTACAATAAACTCAAGTAATCAAGGAGGAGCAGAATGGAATACTTTACACTGAACAATGGAATCAAGATGCCGATGGCAGGCATCGGCGTGTTTATGATGAGTCCCGCAGAGGCGGAAAGCGCAGTAGAGAGCGCACTGAAAAGCGGCGTCAGGCTGATTGATACAGCAAACGGATATATGAACGAGAGCGGCACCTGCAGAGGTATCAAAAAGAGCGGCGTGGCAAGAGAGGGCATTTTCCTTGTAACGAAGCTGTGGCCGACTGTTTATGAAAAGGATACAGCGGTAGATGAAACGCTTAAAAGGCTGGGTACCGATTACATTGACCTTCTCTTCCTGCACCAGCCAACAGCTAACTGGCGTGAGGGTTATAGGCAGATCGAAAAAGCCTATAAAGAAGGCAAGGTCAAGGCTATCGGTCTCTCCAACTTCCCGGATGATCTGCTGCGTGAAGCTATCGAAACTATGGAGATTAAGCCCCAGGTGGTGCAGGTGGAGGCGCATCCTTACTTCCCGCAGACCGAACTTAAGAAGATTCTTGCCGAAACCGGGATGGGACTTATGGCGTGGTATCCTCTCGGACACGGTGACAAGACTCTTATTGAACAGCCTGTATTTGGAGAGCTTGGAAAGAAATACGGCAAAACAAATGCCCAGATTATTCTTCGTTGGCATGTTCAAAGCGGAAATGTTGTGATCCCTGGCTCCAAGAATCCTGATCATATCCGTGATAACTTTGACATCTTCGATTTTACGCTGACTGATGAGGATATGGCAGAAATCGCAAAGGTGGATAAGGGAGTCCGCTATTATACGGCAACACCGGAGATGATCGCGGCATATCAGACGATGGAGTTGAAAGAGGATCTTTAAGGAGGGGTGCATCATGGCAAAGAATCTCGTTTTATACTTTTCCGTTTACGGTACTGCAAAAGCCGTGGCAGAGGAGATCGCAAAGCAGGCAGGTGCTGACCTTGTTGAAATAGAGCCGGAGACTCCTTACGACAGTAACAGAGATCACTATAACGCGCTTGCTGCCTATGCCAAGAAGGAACATGATGAGAACCTGCGTCCTGCGATCAAGAACGAATTAAATATCGCAGCGTATGACAATATTTTCATCGGTTATCCCATGTGGTGGTATACGTTCCCTATGATCATCTATACGCTGTTTGACAAATATGATTTCAGCGGTAAGACGATTGTTCCATTCAATACTCACATGGGTTCGGGTGACGGCGGCACTTATAAGACCATCCGAGAGCTTGAGCCGAATGCAACGGTTCTCGAAGGACTGCCTGTTGAAATGAAGACTGCAGAAAGAGGATGCGAGGCGGCAGTCAGCAGATGGCTTGCGAAGGTGGGAATATGAGAACCTGGCTTATTACAGGCTGCTCTACCGGAATTGGAAGAGGCATAGCGAAGGCAGTGCTTCATTCCGGCGATCAGGCTGTCGTTACAGCAAGAGATATATCCAAAATACAGGAATTTGAAACGGAATACCCGGATACCTGTGCGGCTTTACCTCTTGACCTGACGGATGGGAACAGCATGGAGAATGCAGTGAAGGAGGCATACAGCAGATTCGGCAAGATTGATGTTCTTGTCAACAATGCAGGATATGGCTATCGTGCTGCAATTGAGGAAAGTGAAGATGAAGAGATTGATTTGCTGTTTCGGACGAATGTATTCGGCCCGGTAAAGCTGATGAATCTGTGCCTTCCCAAAATGCGGGAGGATAACTCAGGAATCATCATAAATGTTTCTTCTATCGGTGCAGTAAGGGCAGCAGTCGGAAACGGCTTTTACTCCGCCTCGAAGGCTGCATTGGAGCTTGTCAGTGATGCCGTAGAGAAAGAAACCGAGCATCTTGGAATCAAGGTGATGATTGTAGAGCCGGGGGCATTTCGCACATCATTCTATGATTCCCTGCATGGGGCGAGTCGGGCGATTTCCGACTATACGCCGTCTGTAGGTTCGATGCGCCTTGAAAATATGGTAAATAATCATGACCAGAAGGGCGATCCTGATAAGGCCGGAAAACTGATCGTGGAGTTGGTATCGTCAGGGAATCTTCCAAAGAGACTGCCTCTCGGCAGTGACGCAGTACGGATTATCCGGGATGAGCTTAAGAGCCGCCTTGCAGAAGTGGAGAAAACAGAAAGCTACAGCATAACAACAGATTATTGATGGAGGTATTTATGAAGAACAGAATCTTAGGAAAAGACCTGGAGGTGTCGCCTATTGGTCTGGGTTGCATGGGATTTTCCCACGCATACGGAACTGCAACAGATGAGGACACAGCCATTAACGCGATTCGGCAGGCTGTGGAAATGGGCTATACCTTCTTTGATACGGCTGAATGTTATATCGGTGAAAAGGCAGATGGGAGTATCAGCTACAACAACGAGGAGTTGGTAGGAAAGGCGCTTGCTCCATATCGGAATCAGGTAAAAGTTGCCACAAAGTGCGGCGTTAAGCATGAGAACCGCCAACTTGTCCTGGACTCACGCCCGGAAACGATAAAAGCATCCATCGAAGGCAGCTTAAAACGGCTTGGTATGGATCACGTAGATTTGTACTATCAGCACCGCATCGATCCGAATGTAGAGCCGGAAGAAGTAGCGGTCGTCATGTCTGGCCTGATAAAAGAAGGCAAAATACTTCACTGGGGAATTTCCGAGGCAAATGAGGAATATCTTCGAAGGGCACATGAAGTATGTCCTGTGACCTGCATTCAAAACCGGTATTCCATGATGGCAAGATGGCATGAGAACCTCTTCCCGGTTCTGGAAGAACTGAATATCGGATATGTGGCCTTTTCTCCGCTTGCCAACGGCATTCTGTCCGATGCCTTTGCAAAGGGTGAGCAGTTTGATAAAGCGGATTATCGCAGTGCTATGCCGCAGTATTCTGATGAGGCGTTTGAACAGAACAGAGAACTTCTTTCGCTGATCAGAAATCTTGCGGAAGAAAAGAACGCCACACCTGCGCAGATTTCCTTGTCATGGATGCTCTGCAAGAAGCCTTATATCGTTCCGATCCCCGGTTCGAGAAAAGCAGAGCGCATCAGAGAAAATCTTGGTGCGGTGGAGATCACCCTGACAGCGGAAGAGGTCATAAGCATTGATGAAAAACTGAATCACATGGAGATGTCGGCAGTATTCGGCGGCTCTCCTGTGAGGAAATAATGGAGGAAACGAAAAATGAGCATTTTGTTTATCAACGCAAGTCCGAATAAGAACGGCAACACGGCAAAGCTGGCGAAGGAACTGCTTACCGGAAAAGAGTACGCAACCTTAAATCTCATCGACTATAAAATCTATTCCTATGGTCAGGAATATCCGGATGACCAGTTTAATGAAGTTATTGATGCGATCCGCAAGGCGGATACCGTGGTCATGGGTTCGCCACTGTACTGGCATAACATCTGCGGTTTAATGAGGAATTTCCTTGACCGTTGCTACGGACCGATCGGACAGGGCGAGTTTGGCGGAAAGAATCTGTATTTCATCATGCAGGGTGCCTCACCGGAGAAATGGCAGCTTGAAGCATGTGAGTTTATCATGTCCCGTTTTGCCGGCTTGTATGGGTTTGCTTATAAGGGCATGGTAACGAATTCGCAGGAAGCAAAGAAAATAAATGTGGATTAATCGGTGGGCGGGGGTGATGTCGATATGAAAAAGAAAACATTATCACTCCTGCTTGCCCTTGTGGTTCTTTGCACTCTTACGGCCTGCAGCAAGCAGGAGACTGTGACATCTTCAGCGCTTGCGGATGAAGCAGAACAAAACATAAAGGAAACAGAAGCGCAGGCGGGGGAAAGTACAATGGAACCATTTACCCAATGCGCCGTAAAGCCCCGCCCTTTAGGGCTGGGGATATAAGGCGCGTC
>ERZ773051.1746-NODE-1746-length-11502-cov-17.424740_pt1 | contig 11502 bp, 7 predicted proteins | sample MGYA00580631_ERZ773051 | MGnify/ENA primary metagenome ERZ773051 (study PRJEB29015, sample SAMEA2738137) | human oral metagenome | biome: human oral; feature: human-associated habitat; material: saliva | place: China | collected 2204 ...
TCATAACTCATTAGGCTATTGAAAGCCAATCATTTGAACCTAAATGATAGATTTTTCATGAAAAGAGTTTACTTTCTTTTGCAAAAATAGTTGTTGCTTTATGACAAAACTATCGTACTTATTTTTTACAAAGATAATCGAGTTTTATGAAAGAGCTGGCAATGCTTTTGTAAAGACATTCATCAGTTTTAAAAAGTTAGTGGTTTTTTTACGGAAAGTGTATTGGGGGTTAGGAATAAAAAGAGGGAATGTGTTTATTTTGACACATTCCCTTTTTTATTTTAGAAATCAACACGCCAAACTCCTCTATCGAATACGAATGATTTGTTAGAATCATCGTTACTTGTCATTCGTAAAGACGTTGGATGCTTTGAATCATTGATAGTTAATGTATAAGTCGTAGGATTACCATTGGTGAGGAAGGTGTTAGCTATATCCTTCAGTCTAAAATTATTATAGAAGTTAGTGCCATTCTTCTCATCAGCTGTTTTAGTTCTCGTAATAAAACCAGAGATGGTTAGCTGATCATTTCCACTTACACTATAATTTACTTTGACATCTCCCCAGCCATTCCCAACGTAAGATGAGAAGCTAAGATAACCTGGCTTGTTACTAAAGAAGAGAGTTACAATAGCATTATTCTGACTTGTTGCGTATGTGGCTACATCACGCCAAATATTCACTTCTGTCGTACTACTATAAGCAGTATTAAATGACCAATCGTCGAGGAAAAGAGCTTCCAATGGAGTTGCTGCACGTGGACAAAGTTGTATTGTTTTGTCATTAACATCAAGCCATTTATCATCAGCAGAATAAGTAAAGCGAGTCATCTTCTTTCCATACAAAGGACTCTCTCGAAGAATCTCCATACCTTCTTTTGTATAAATGAAAGGAATCTCTATAGTCTTGCCTTCTTTGCCGACGAAAGTTAACGTGTGATATTTCATTTCAACAGGATATGTCTCATTATCGATGATTAGATTATAACGCTCTGAGTACATTGCTGAAATTGTATTCTTAACATCTGCGAAGAAGTTAGCCCACGTTAGGTTTTCAGGCATTGGAGTTAGAACAACACGATCTCCATGTTTACGACCTTCGAGGACTACACTATCTTTTGAACAAGACATCACACGGAACTCAAAATCGCCTTCAAAACCTTTACCATTTTGTCCGATAGCCTTACCATTCAGTACTCCAACAGGATCAGAATACTTATGTAAAGCGCTATTAAAAGAGTCGAACGAAAGCAAGACACCTTGTCCCTGTTGAATCTTATAATGCGATGTTGCCTTCACATTCTCTGTTTCTTCTTCACAGAAAACATTATTATCTGTTCCAAACTTGCAGAGAATATTGTATCCACCGAAGCCACCAGAACCTTGATAAGCCATTCGCCAGCCGTTAGGTGCCGCAGTCAAGATATCTTTTGTATTTTTGATAGACTCAGCAATACGTGCAGCTGAAGGCTTATTAAATGCATCTTCCACTTCTGGTGTGCAAGAAGCTACAAGTATAAATGCTGTTGTAGCTATTAATAACCTATATACATTTTTCATACTTAAATCTTAATTTAAAGTTTCCAGATCCAGACTATTAACTTCGCTTGCACGTCGCAGAACAATGGTACGTAGTTTATCGATATCTACACCCCAAGAGTCCTTTAGATAACTACGAATGATACTCAACTTAGCGAGAATTGCCTTCTTACCAGTTTCGTCACCATTAGCAGCCACTGCCTGAGCAAGTCTTTTCTGCCACATAACATCAGTATCCGTTACATAGCATGAGAACACTTCAGCGAAGTCCTCGTTGTACTCGCTACTTGCATAACCTGTTACATAACCTTCTTTACCAGCATCTTCATCTTTTACGTTTACCCAATCAGCAGAGTGATACTCCTTAGTGATTGTACGAAAATCAGTAGAATAATCCTTCAATTGCGTAAGGATATGTGCGAACTCATGATGCATTGTATGGAAATAAGCACGATTTAAATCGAAATCACTACCCGAAGCAAATGGATTCGTTTGTTCAATATATAGATGTGCAGGGTTTAAGTAATTTACTTGAAAGAGATTCACACGAATACCACCTTCAGCAAAACCAAGGACAATAGAGCCGTCATTCTTATGTTGAGCAGAACCAATCAGCTGGAACTCTCTAAAGCAATGTTGTTTAAGAAAGTCAGGTCCCATCAACTCGGTATATGCATCAAGCCACACGTGTTTGATAATCTTAGCCAAGGCAATAGACTTCTTAATGTCTGCAGGGCTAACATTATATCCCATGTCACTATTCTGGTCAATATAAAGATAATTGAACCGAATGTTGTAAGGTTCAGTATAATTTTTATTTAACCACTTATCAAATGCTGTTGAGTCTGTATTCTCCTCTCGTGTAGGGAATATAGAGTTGTTCGCATCAACATCATCATTCGAACAAGCAACAGTCAATGCAGCTACAGCTGCGAAAAGAAATATTTTTATAGTATTCATACATTGTCCTCCCTTTTTTAATTCTCACGTGGATTAGGTTCCAGTCCAGCTTCGATTACATCAGAAGGTAACTGTAAAGCACCTCTGAGGTCACCCGATTTGAAGTAGACAGGATCTTCACCATCAATGAGGTGAGTTATTCTAATACCATAACGTTTGATATCCATAAATCGCATACCCAGTTGGCAAGTCTCTATACGTCGCATCTGTAGCAAGATATAAAGTAAGTTCGTCTGCGTCTCGTCAATTGAGAAGCCTTGTGGGTGCAATGCTTTCTTAAAGCCAAAGTCCGATTTATTCGTGATCTCTTCTGGAACCAAAGGTATTGTTGCTAAGAAATCATTCACAGATTGTAGAGTCAGTGTAGGACGAGTTGCTGTAACCACGCCGTTTTTCTCTACGTTAGGAGCACAGTGTGCATTAATCCATAGATTCATATCATTCAGTGCCTCCGTGTACTTCTTCAAGTGGATTTCCGCTTCTGCACGAACAAGCAGAGTTTCGTCAGCTGTGAGCACAGCATCAACAGTACGAATAAATCCTCTACTCCTTGCAGCATCAGTATACTCAAACTCATTAGACAAACGGGGGTAAGCAATCTGCTGGCTATTACCATAGAGTAAGTGCGACTCATAAAGCGTGTTATCAACAGATCCTGCTCCCCATGGCATCTTTGTCCAGTAGAGTTCATTAAGAATAACATCGTAACCTGAATTAAAACGCTTATATCCTCCATAGAAAGTGGCAGCACCAGCAGAAGACACCGCCGTCTGTAGCATAAAGTTAGCATTCTCACTTGAGTTAATGTAAGCATCGTGAATAGCCCATCTTCCTCCGAGAGTCTTATAGCGATAGACTGTGCGTAAGAGAGAAGCAGGCTGAGAGCCTAATGCTTTAGAAGCATATTCAGCAGCTTTATCCCACTTCTGGTAATAGAGATTGAAGCGTGCTGCGAATGCGTATGCTGCTTTCAGATTAAAGTGATATTTAGGTACTGTCATATAAGATTCGCTTACATGAGGTAAAGCAGCTTCAATATCAGCATTAATATTCTCATAGAGTTCACGAAGTGTACCACGTGTATCTATTGAACGGTTAGGCTCTTTTGGATATGGCAATCCGAGATACTTATCAGCCTTAGAGTCGTCATACGCCATACAGAAAGCAGTTGCAAGTCGGAACATTGACCATGCTCGACAGAGTAAAGCCTCAGCTTTCACAGCCTCAACATTTCCATCTTTCACCTTGCTAAGGTCAGCAATAGCCTGATTAGCATTTCCGATAGCATAATACATCTTTCCCCAGACATATCGTGGGTCATCGTTTCCTGTAGTATTCACGTCTTTCCAACGAAATAGTTGGTCTTGATTTGTTTGATAATTGAAAGTTTTTCCATTATCCATTACGTTATCACTACAATACTCCATCATATAATCAGTGGACCCATCAGGATAAGCTGACGACACCAACTGTGTAGCCTTTTCAAAGTCGTCTACCTCAGCTCGATCATCAGGCAACTTATCCAAGAAGTCATTACAGGACGAGAATGTAAACAGTAATCCCACTCCTGCCAATAGAATATTTATCTTTTTCATTTTGTAGTTCTCCTAATTATATATGTTTGTATCAGATTCCGAGACGCAATGTCAGTGTGAGCTGACGAGGAACAGGTAGAGCCACACCACCTGCATTATAGAATTCAGGGTCCTGACCATTGAGTTTCTTATCAGAATAAATCAAGAAGAGGTTAGTAGCCTGGAGCTTTAAGCTCAATGAACTTAATGAAAGATGTCTTATCATCTGTACAGGGAAATCATAACTCAGTGATATTTCCTTCATACGAATAAAGTCTCCTTTGGCAATACGCTCCGTTGAATAGTTGTATGCGTTATAAGCACGATACAAATAGCCATCTTGCTGCAGCGATCTAAGGTCAGCTATAGCAGGGATATTCGTATGCTTCTCATCACCAGCCTCAGTCCATCGATTACGGAACTCCTTAGGCATCGCAGACATATCAGAATAGCTTGTGCTAAAGAATGGGTCAAGGCGTACCTTATTACCAAAAGCGTAAGTGGTAAAGATACTTAAGTGCCAACCTTTATAAGAGAATGTGTTACCAAATGAGCCAGTAATCGTTGGATCTGTTGGACCCTCATAGACTAAGTGGTCGAGGTTATAGCTCTGGAAATCCACACCACTTGTTGTAAGGTTGCCATTCTGGTTGATAACCTGTGGTATTCCATGCTCGTTAAGTCCCTTGAAATCCCAAGAGAAGAGTGCACGATAAGGATAACCTACCATTGTGAAACCGCCTCCACTCACCATTGACATAATACGTGAACGGCTATCGAGGTCGGTTACACGTGTATTAACATGAGAGAAGATAAAGTCAGTAGTCCATTGGAAATTCTTCGTCATGATATTCTTACTTGAGATAGACAGTTCCTCACCATGCGACTTCATACTTGCAACGTTAGCATATTCAGTAATTGTACCCTTTGTACCATTTGTTGTACGTGGACCAATAAGGTCGTAGTTATTACGTGTGTACCAGTCGAATACAACATTCAAGCGGTTATTCAAGAATCCTAAGTCTACACCAATGTTAAACTCATGTTTCTTTTCATAAGTAAGATCTGGGTTAGCAAAGTGCCAAATCTCTAATCCAGACTCTTTATCAATAGCAAAAGGACGCCAGAAATTTGTACTTGTAATCATCACCTGCGAATTGGTAACAGCAGGTTTATCACCCGTCAGAGAGTATGACATACGTAAGGTAGCGTGTGTCATTGCACTCTTAAATGTCTTTTGGAACCATGGCTCCTCATGTGCATTCCACACACCTGACACGTTCCATGTAGGTAGCCATCGAGCCGTGCGAGCTTTACCGAGTCGGTTACTTCCTTCATAACGAGTTGTAAAGTTGGCAGCATAACGTCCCTTCCATGAATAGTTTGCTGTACCGAAGAAAGACACGTCACGGTTGTAGCTATTAGAGAGACTATAATACAACATATTCTCTTCTACAGCATGCTTGAAGTAATGATAGTCGTAATTAGCTAAGAAACCTAATCCGTACTGCATACCCACACCTTCAAAGAAACTACGGTTACGCTTTGTATTGTTAATCTCCATACCTCCATAGAGGTTCAAGATATGTTTCTCGTTGAATACATCATTATAGCTTGCCGTTGCACGGAAGTCCCAGCTATTCATGCGATACTTTGTTTCGTCATAAAAACCTCCCTTAGGTAATACAGAGTATTTCAAAGAGTTAGGCTGGTCTGGATCAAGATACAACCAAGGGTTCGCATTGCGAATAGTAGCGTCGTCCATAGCGCGATAAGCCATTGCCATGTTAGACCCTTCACGAATCTGGTAAGCTTGAGAAGTGATAGAATACTTATATGCACCAAGGAGAGCGATCTGTACCTTACTGATAGGTTTATACTTCAATTCTGCTTGCATCTTCAAATCGAGAACATCAAAGTCAATGAAATTATTTGCTAACTCATGATGTATATTAAAAGGTGCATAGTTACGAACATAGAAAGTATTTGGATCTAAGGCACGTGAGGTGTTAATAGCATAAGAATAAGGATTGATGTCAAAGCCACGATTTACCTCACCCGTTACCACGTTTACATCTTGATTAACTGAACCAGGAGCACGTTGCTTACGATATGAAGTGTTACCAATAAGATTTAAGGAAACTTTCTTACTTAGGTTATAGTTTGCATTGACAGAGTAAGTCATACGACGAACCTTGCTCTGCTCGGTCCATCCTGGGTCATCCATGAATGAGAATGATGTATAATATTGAGCTTTCTCCGTACCAGATGACATAGAGATAGAATGATTCATAGAGACAGAATTGCTGAAAAGCTCTTTGAACCAGTTGGTATTACGCATCTCTGCTTCACGAAGATAATCATTAATTGCAGTTGGGTTATTTGCAATACCAAATCGTCCGTTAGTTTCATCGTAAGTATTTAGCAGCGTGTACATCTTACCGTAGATACCACTTGTGGCTGCACGCATCGTGCGTGAAAAAGAGAATAAGCCATCAGCAGCCATCTCCTTATAAATACCCATCTGTTCCTGTGAGTTCATGATATTAAATTGTGAGTAGCTTGGACGCATACGCATCGTGAACTCACCAGTATAGCTAATACGGTTATTACCAGCTTTACCTTTCTTTGTTGTCACAACAATCACACCACCCATGGCACGTGCACCATAGATAGATGTTGCAGAACCGTCCTTCAGAATCTGGAAGCTTTCGATGTCGTCAGCATTTAGTCCTGCAATAGCAGAAGAGATAAGTGTTGCAGCATCTCCTGATGACAAGTTGTCGGCATTGACCTCAGTCACATCTTCCATAATGACACCATCAACTACCCAGAGTGGTTTTGAGGAACCATAGATAGAGGTAGCACCACGCACACGAATCTTCGGTGCCGTACCGAATGTTCCTGATACGTTTTGAACACTCACACCTGCCGCACGACCTTCGAGCGAACGACTCACGTCTGCCATACCATCAAGTTTTGCTTTTGAAGCATCAATCTTGGTGGCTGCACCAGAGAAGAGTCGTTTGTCTTGTTGGGTCATACCCGTTACGACAACTTCCGTAAGCTGATGGTCGTCATTGCTTAGGGCAACCTTCATGCCATCTTTAGGCGTAAGGGTCTGTGTGACCATACCAATGTAACTGACTACGAGTTTCTTTCCTGCAGGGACATCGATTGAGAAACGGCCGTCTATATCAGTGACAGTACCCGTCGTAGTACCTTGTACCATGACAGACGCACCGATGATGGCTTCTCCATCTCCCTGAGAAACTACGGTTCCATTAATCTTTGTCTGTCCGAATGCTGTGCCTAACGACAGGATCAGACCAAACAAGAATAGAGCAATTCTTTTTTCCATAGATCTCTTGTGATTATTAAAACATTTTTGAATAACTGTCTTGTTAAACTATACGTATTTTATTCTTCGCTGAAATCTTATATTAGAATAGGTATATAAACTTTAAAAGATTGTTTAGGTTCTACAATAGATAAAGAGTATTACGTCTATTGGCCACAAAGATAAATATTATTTATTGAGATTGCAAACTTTTTTTGTCCTATATTACATTTTATATTAAAATTTCCTTTAATTCCATAACTGCATACTTCGTTTCTCCTTAATAAAAGACATGTTTTTTTGAGTGAAAGCCCTTTTGTTTCATTCAAGAATTAAAAAAGTAGTTGACTCTTGCTTTTGTTATTCTACGTTTAACACCTATCATTAAAATTTCTTGCAGTCAGTGTACTCTTTGCTGGGTTTCAGCTGTGAATTTTGTGTCCTACAAATCTTAGTCCTTCTAAATGGTTTTTACTTTTAAAAAGATCTTCATATATAATGAATGGTGGAGCATACAAAAGTAAGAAGGGTTATGTTTCAAGCTCTTTCCCTTCTCCATTATTTCCCTTCAGTTGGTGATAGTAGGCGTGGAGAAGAGTAGGAGCAGAGTCCTGTAGATTGTAGGGGTGAGTCTAATAGGAGACGAGGTGAAACTAATTCTTTTGCTCTATACATACAAAGTCATGTCGTGCTTAACCCTGTCCGACATCTCCTTTCATTCAGAAAAGGGTAGGGGAGAGAGTGACTATTTTATCTTGTTGTCAATATTTTTGTGCCTTCAAATCATACACATGCCCTTTGAGCAAATAGAAGAGGCTTAATTAGATTGCAGAACATGCCTTTCTTGTGTGTTGAACACGCCCTTCTTGGAGCAAGAAGGGCATTTTCTTTAATGCCTTTCTTAACCTGTTGATTCTATGTATGTTATAAGCGTTGATTTAATAACCATTATACCCAATCTTAAGGATTTATCATCCGTCCTTTTATAATATCTTTTTATTCTTCTTAGCGATATCTTTGGCATATAGAACAATTATCTTGATACGTTTATAGAGATGTAAGTAAATGTAGTAAGAGAAATTCCTCTCGTAGAATAAAACAAAGCTTCGGGTTTAAAATCATTCCTACTACTGAACTCTATGAATGCCCGAACGAATACGGCATACTCAGGCTCTTTGGACGCAAGCGCATAGAATAAACATTCTATCTGTCAATTGTGCGGACGATTTATCTATCTAATTACAGAGAGATAGATAAATCTTACCTTCGTCCAAACGGTCTATCGTTCGAACTATCTATTTATCGAACTATCGGACGATCGATATGTCGAATTGTCGAACTCTCGAGAGTTACCTGCTTTCATTTTCGTTGATATGAAACGAACCGGCACCTCTTCTCATTACCGCAATCATACCATTCTTATACAGAACATAAGAGTTTTTCTGCGGCGACTCCAAATCTGATAGGGAAAGCTACCAGTCTTTGCGCTTAAAGTTTATGAGCTTTCTATGAAAAGCTTATAAGTAATCTGACAAAAGCTTATAAGTAATTTACAAAAAGCTTATAAGCTTTTTGGTGAAAGCTTAGGAGTTTTTCTGACTGACGGACTAACTTCTCTTCTCTTCCTTCTATATCCTTGCTTTTCTGCGTTGCTTTGTTCAATGTAGTTCTACGCTTACCTTTGCACACGACAATAGTGGTAACAGACTGTATATGAGTTTGTTTGCCGAGTAACAATAACGTAATCAAAACAAAAAGAATGCAATGAAACTCATTATTATCGACCGCAAAGCGTAGGAGCGACACCGCTCCGACTTTGCAGACTTTGTCCATCGTATCGAACAACTCATCGGCAATCCGCCCGTAAAGGACGAATGGCTCGACAACGAAGCTGTATGTCGCAGACTCGGTATCAGCAAGCATACCCTGCAATCATACAGAGATACGGGGAAAATCCCTTTCTCAATGATTGGGCACAAGTGCTATTACAAGGAGAGTGACATCATGGAGATACTGAACACAAAAAGTGAATAAACTATGGCAGAGAACGAAATCATTACACAGCAAGATCCTCAGATGCAGATGTTTGCACAACTGATGGAGGGCATCTTAAAGAAACTGGAGCGTTATTGCTTGGCGGCTCGTCCGATGCTGGGACAGATGGGACACCCGTATGCCCGATGTGAAAGACCAACTACGTGCCATTGACCTGTACAATAAATCGGGGGCGGTAAGCAAATCCGATTTTGTGCGTGCCCGAATACTCGGGGAAAGTTTCAAAGTAATCACAGTAGATAAGTCCGCCGTGGAGTATTACCGCAAACTCTCCGAACTCACAGCCCAAGTACATAGGATTGGGACAAACTATAATCAAGTAGTACGTCTGATGCACCTTTATACGGCAGAGAAAAGTGTAAAAGCATTGTTACAGGAACTTATCCGGCAGACAAAAGAACTCACCGTCTTGCAAGAGCAGACGGTGAGTTTGACAATTGACTATCGCAAAAAATGTAGAACAGCATTACTTCCTGAGGTATTTAAGCATCTGCGTAATACAACGCTTCTTCTGTTCCATATTGGGATGGACATAGAGGTTGAGAGTTGTAGTGATGTTCGCATGCCCGAGCAACACACTAACCGTCTTATAGTCACAGTTACTTTCAATGCAGCGTGTGGCGAAACTGTGGCGCAGCCCGTGATATTTCAGCCGGGGAATGTCCAAATGCTTCATTAACCGATGATAATAGTTTCGATAGGTTCGTGGCTCAGTAGGCTTTTCTTCGTTGGTCAGCACATAGAAATTAATATTTACTACTTTTTTCAGTGGTTTCACCATAGCCAAGAGTTCTTTGTTCATTGGTATCTCACGGCAAGAGTTTTTGGTCTTTGGGCTGTTGATGACTAATTCTGTGTGCCTGCGCTCACCTTCTATGACGTAGATACGCTCAATGGTACGGTTTACGGTGATTATACCGCTGTCCGTATTGATGTCCGACCATTTTAAGCCGCATACCTCACCAATCCGCAAGCCTGTGGTTAGACTAATGTAGATGCCAAGGTTGCGAAATGTAAAGTTCTGTTTGATGAAATCGAGAATCTTTTTATGGTGTGCTATTGTCAGCACCTCCATTTCTTTATTGATTACTGTAGTTGGATATTTGATGTCCCATTCGCAATAGTTCATCCAACCGTTCTTTACTCCGAACTTCATCACCATTTTCAACACAATGAGAATGTCCTTCACCGTTTTAATGCTGAGACCAGCATTAAGTTTTTGTAGCACAAATTCTTGTACAAGTTTCTCACTAAGACAGTCACAATCACCAAACGATGAAAGTATGTGATTTTCCAAAACTAACACATAAGCAGCGTATGTAGACTGCTTAACGTAGCGTTGCTTTTCACTTTTCCAAGCCAACGCAATTTCTCTAATTGTTTTTGCTTTCATATTTAATCCTTAATCTAGAAAAGGTACATAATAATTAGAGAAAAGTATTAACTTATGTCCCAAATCTAAGATTTCCGGAGTTTGAGGGGGAGTGGGAGAAAAAACGTTTGGGGGATTTCACAGAACGTGTAAAGCGAAAAAATAAGTACAACTTATCGAAACTTCCTCTTACGATTTCTGCTAAATATGGTTTAGTAGATCAAATTACATTCTTCAACAAGATTGTAGCAAGCACAGATATGTCAAACTATTACTTGTTGAAAAAAGGGGAATTTGCTTATAATAAAAGTTATTCAAATGATTATCCGTGGGGTGCTATAAAAAGGTTGGATAACTATGAACAAGGGGTATTATCAGCTCTTTATATTTGTTTTGCAACGCAAGATAATGTTGAGTCAGATTTTATTCTACAATATTTTGAATCACCTAAATGGCACAGAAGTGTTTCTGAAATAGCAGTAGAAGGCGCACGAAATCATGGACTACTCAATATATCTGTTCAGGACTTTTTTCAAACATATCATTATGTACCCAAGGAGAAAAAAGAACAAACAAAGATAGCCACTTTATTGCATTTGATAGACGAACGCATCTCTACCCAAAACAAAATCATTGAGGACTTGAAAAAACTAAGGTCTGCAA
>ERZ773051.1750-NODE-1750-length-11493-cov-13.146267_pt1 | contig 11493 bp, 9 predicted proteins | sample MGYA00580631_ERZ773051 | MGnify/ENA primary metagenome ERZ773051 (study PRJEB29015, sample SAMEA2738137) | human oral metagenome | biome: human oral; feature: human-associated habitat; material: saliva | place: China | collected 2204 ...
TTGGAGGCTAGCATGCAGCAGTATTTTGTCAAGGGGAGTGCAATCTCTCCTGTCACCATCGAGGACAAGGAAACCAGCAAGCATATGTTTCAGGTTATGCGCTTGAAAGAAGATGATGAAGTGACCTTGGTCTTTGATGATGGCATCAAGCGCTTAGCACGCGTGCTAGAAGTAGAAGCTCGTCAGTTTGAGTTGGTCGAAGAGTTAGCTGACAATGTGGAACAGCCTATTCAAGTGACCATCGCTTCAGGCTTTCCCAAGGGGGATAAACTCGAGTTTATCACGCAAAAAGTGACGGAACTGGGTGCCAGTCAAATCTGGGCCTTTCCCGCAGACTGGTCAGTCGCCAAGTGGGATGGTAAGAAATTGGGCAAAAAGGTCGAGAAGCTAGAAAAAATTGCCCTTGGAGCAGCCGAGCAAAGTAAGCGGAATCGGGTTCCAGAAGTAACTCTCTTTGAGAAAAAGGTAGACTTCCTTGCTCAACTCAACCAGTTTGACCGCATCGTAGTGGCCTATGAAGAGTCGGCCAAAGAAGGAGAAAACGCTTCTCTTGTACAAGCTGTAAGTGGTCTGGAAAAGGGAAGTAGAGTACTCTTTATCTTTGGACCAGAAGGTGGTCTCTCACCTGCGGAAATTGAAAGTTTTGAAGCCAAAGGAGCAGTCCTGGCAGGACTTGGCCCTCGCATCCTACGAGCAGAAACAGCACCACTTTACGCTCTCAGCGCAGTGAGTGTTGTCACAGAATTAATGAAAAAAGCGTGAAGGTGATCTTCACGCGTTATTTTTTTGACTAGGAAAGAATTAGTTTTCTTCTTTCTTACGAGATGGAAGAAGGAAGCCAAGACCAGTCATCACCAATCCAACAAGGGCCAAGATAGAAGCACGTTCTCCTGTTTCAGGCAAGATTTTTTCGCTGATAGAAGAAGCGAATGCTGGCTTAGCAGTTTCTTGGCGAGTTTCTATAGGGTGAGTTCCTTCTGGATTTGGTGCAGGAAGGGTAATGGTTTGTTGGCTATGAGAAAGGGTGATGGTTTCATCTTGTGCCGGTTTCTGATGGTTCGGTACAAAGACAAATGAAGGGTTTCCTGTTTCAGAACGTGTTGGTTCTTCTGGTTTTGTTTCAGGTTCTACTTTTGGTTCCACATATACAAAGCGGAATTCTCCAAATCCTTCTTGTTTAGAAGGTTCAAGGTAGACGACATCCCCATCTTTACCAACTAGCTCCTTGGCTTTATCAGCGGTCAAGAAGCGAACGTCTGCATCCTTGATGCTACTTGTAAAGCGCCAGTTACCGTCTGCACTTGGGTTGATATTCTTTTCTTCCAAGATATAGTTAATGATAGCTTGGCGGTTTTCCAATCCAAGGAGTTGGTTCAGGCTAGCATCGCGAACGCCTGGGAATTTTCCGTTTGCCCGGTAGTTGTTGGTAACAACGATAAATTCTTGATCCGCAGTTACTTCCTTACCTTGGTATTTCAAGTTTCGGACACGGCTAGCGTCTGGGTTAACCGTTTTTCCTTCGCGGTCATATTTATTTGGCTGGGTCACGTCGAACTCATAGGTCACGCCGTCGATGACGTCAAAGTTGTAAGTCCGGTAGCTAGGGTTGACAAGCTGTTGAGGCTCTTTGCTAGTCGGGTCGATCGTGTTGAATTGACCAGCAGACATTTCCAACCATTCCTTGAGTTGGGCACCAGTCACCTTGAGGATGGCAGTGACATTATCATAGAGATAAAGGTCAGCAACGTTCTTGATAGCGATTGGTCCAGCTGGGATATCTGTGTAGGCAGTAGCATCTCCACGTGTCCCCGCCTTAAATGGTGCTGCAGCAGAGAGGATTGGAAGGTTGGCTTCCGGAGTTCCTGCTAATTCTTTCTTAGCATACCAAATCTGTGCATTGTTCACGATTTGGACAGATGGATCATCCTTCACAAGGGCAAAGTAGCTAGTGATTGGAGCAGAAGTAGTTCCGACTTGTTGGCGGACGTATTTGACTGTTCCTTCATGCGCTTCTTTCGCAATCTCGGTGATGCGCTCATCGGCTACTTTTGATTTGGTGTCGATCTTGCGGATGGCAGCCTTGCTTCCAACAACAGACCATTTACCATCGGTATAACGAAGATTGAGGTCGATTACCCCGAGGTGGTCTCCATATTTTCCAGCCATTGTTACTGGAGTGCCATTGATTTTACCGTTTACACCGTCGACGCCAGCATATTTTTCGTAGAAGCCAGTTCCGTTTCCGCTTGGGAATTCTGCGTGAGAGTGTCCTGTTACAACAGCGTCAACACCTGGGAGGCTGGCAATTTGATAGCCTTCGTTTTCTTCCCCTTTTTCGTATTTGTCATCTCCGATACCAGAGTGAGAAAGGACGAGGACGACGTCAGCTCCGGCTTTGCGCATTTCTGGGATGATGGATTGGATGGCTTCAACGGAGTCATTGACCTTGACCTTGCCTTCGAGGTTGGACTTGTCCCAGCTGAGGATCTGTGGAGGGACAATCCCTGTTACCCCAATATTGACATCGACGGAACGACCGTTCTTATCAGTATAGGTCTTTTTGATGATTTTATATGGGTCGTAGACAAATTTACCAGTCTTTGCATCCACGACGTTGGCGTTGACGATCGGCATACCAGCGGTTGCGATGACCTTTTTGAGGTAGTCTAGTCCGTAGTTAAATTCGTGGTTTCCAAGTGTTCCTGCATCAAAGCCCAATTTTTGAAGAGCTGTATACATCGGGTGTTGCTCACCGTCTTTGATAGGATTGACGATGGCCTTGTAGGTCCCAAGAGGAGTTCCTTGGATAGTATCTCCGTTATCAACGAGGAGGACGTTGCTATTTTCTTTTTTTGCATCTTCGATCAAGACAGCTGTTTTTGCCAGACCAACGTTTTGCGCTGGTTTGTCTTGGTAGTAGTCATAGTTGACCAAGTTGGTATGTAGGTCCGTTGTTGCAAGGATGCGGACATCGACTTCTTGCCCCTCAACTGGAGTGGTGGCTTTTGCGTCACTGTTACTATTTTGAGGAGTTGCTGGAGTCGCTTCGGTTGCTGTAGCAGCGGCTTCTCCGCTAGTTGTCGGATTGCTATTGCTAGCTGTTGCTTCAGAGCTAGTCGCAGGAGACGCAGGAGTTGCGGCCTCTGTGACAGCAGTTGCTGACGAATCAGTTGCGTTTGAGCTTGTCGCTTCATCTGCCTGGGCAGTAGTCGTTGCCAAGAAAGCAGCAGCAAGGCTGAATAGGGCAGCCTGTTTACGGAATGATGACATGGTTGTCCTCCTAAATAAAATGATGTCTTTCTATTATATCCTATTTTGTTCAGAATGGATTCGTTTTCTTATTTTTTATATATTACAAATTGATGAATTTCGTAAAAAAATGGAATCTTTATGAAAAAAGACAACCTACGTTCGGGATTTCGAGCTGCTATTGCTGGGAAGCTCCTCAAATAGCATGAAAGTCAATCGGACTAGTTTTCATATAGAGCTAAAAGTGATAGAATAGAAGGCAAGAAAGTGGAGAAAACTAGATGCCGAAAGAAGAACCTTTAACAGGGGGCCAGGTTATTGCCCTTACCAAAAAATACTTGTCGGGAGAGGATGTTGCATTTGTAGAAAAAGCTCTCCTTTATGCAGTCGACTGCCATAGTGGGCAATTCCGTAAATCAGGTGAACCCTATATCATCCACCCTATTCAAGTTGCCGGCATTTTGGCAAAATTGAAGTTGGATGCTGTGACCGTTGCCTGTGGTTTTTTGCACGACGTTGTCGAGGATACAGACGCGACCCTAGATGATTTAGAACGCGAATTTGGACATGATGTCCGAGTGATTGTTGATGGAGTGACCAAGCTCGGGAAGGTCAAATACAAGTCCCATGAAGAGCAGTTGGCAGAGAACCACCGCAAGATGCTCATGGCCATGTCTCAAGATATCCGTGTCATTTTAGTCAAGCTAGCAGACCGCTTGCACAACATGCGGACTTTGAAGCATTTACGCAAGGACAAGCAAGAACGGATTTCCCAGGAAACCATGGAAATCTATGCACCGCTAGCCCACCGTCTCGGGATTTCTAGCGTCAAGTGGGAATTGGAAGATCTATCCTTCCGTTATCTGAATGAAGTCGAGTTCTATAAAATTTCCCATATGATGAAGGAGAAGCGTCGCGAGCGGGAAGCCTTGGTAGAAGAAGTTGTCCAAAAGATCGAGTCCTATGCAGCAGAACGCCACCTCTATGGGAAAATCTATGGTCGTCCTAAGCATATCTACTCCATCTACCGCAAGATGCAGGATAAGAAGAAGCGCTTTGATGAAATCTATGATTTGATTGCCATTCGCTGTATCCTGGAATCACCAAGTGACGTCTATGCCATGCTGGGCTATATCCACGAGTTGTGGAAGCCTATGCCAGGCCGCTTCAAGGACTACATCGCCAACCGCAAGGCCAATGGTTACCAGTCTATCCATACCACTGTCTACGGTCCAAAAGGTCCCATCGAGTTCCAGATCCGTACCAAGGAAATGCACGAGGTTGCTGAGTACGGGGTTGCAGCCCACTGGGCTTATAAGAAAGGAATCAAGGGCCAAGTCAACAGCAAAGAATCAGCTATTGGGATGAACTGGATCAAGGAGATGATGGAACTCCAAGACCAGGCGGATGATGCCAAGGAATTTGTCGATACGGTCAAGGAGAACTATCTGGCCGAAGAGATTTATGTCTTTACCCCAGATGGAACTGTCCGTTCCCTTCCAAAAGATTCTGGTCCAATCGACTTTGCCTATGAGATCCATACCAAGGTAGGGGAAAAGGCTGTCGGGGCCAAGGTCAATGGCCGGATGGTGCCTCTCAATACCAAGCTTCGGACAGGGGATCAGGTGGAGATCATTACCAATGCCAACTCCTTTGGTCCAAGTCGTGACTGGCTCAATATCGTCAAGACCAGCAAGGCCCGCAATAAGATCCGCCAATTCTTTAAGAACCAAGACAAGGAACTCTCGATCAACCGTGGACGAGAGTTGCTCATGGCCCAATTCCATGAGCATGATATGATTGCCAACAAGTTCATGGACAAGAAGCACATGGACAAGGTCTTGCAAAAGACCAGCTACAAGACCGAAGATGCCTTATTTGCAGCCATCGGTTTTGGAGAAGTGGGAGCCATCTCTGTCTTTAACCGTTTGACAGAAGAAGAGCGCCGAGAAGAGGAAAAAGCCAAGGCGCGTGCGGAAGCTGAAGAGCTGGTCAAAGGTGGCGAAGTCAAGGTTGAAAACAAAAAAGACACCCTCAAGGTCCGCCATGAAGGTGGCGTGGTTATCCAAGGGGCTTCTGGTCTCTTGATCCGGATTGCCAAGTGTTGCAATCCCGTCCCAGGAGATGAAATTGTCGGTTACATTACCAAAGGCCGTGGGGTTGCCATTCACCGTCAAGACTGTATGAACCTGCGGGCCCAAGACAACTACGAGCAACGCTTGATCGACGTCGAGTGGGAAGACAACAACACGACCAAGGACTACATCGCCCATATCGATATCTACGGCCTCAATCGTGCAGGCCTTCTCAACGATGTCCTTCAAGTCCTCTCCAATACGGCTAAGATGATCTCAACCGTCAATGCCCAACCAACCAAAGATATGAAGTTTGCCAATATCCACATTTCCTTCGGGATTCCAAACTTGTCCATGTTGACAACGGTTGTGGATAAGATTAAGAGTGTGCCGGAGGTGTACTCTGTTAAGCGTACTAACGGCTAGTCGGCTGCTCAGTTATCTTTTATGGCTTCGTTAGCTCGCCTCGCCGTACTTCAGTACTGTCTACGTCTCACTGCCTTGTCTGAAGTTGATGTTCTTTGAAGGTTAGTAGTGAATGCCAAATAGATTTATAATATAGGATAGTAAAATGAAATTAGTGATTCAACGGGTTAAGAGTGCCTCAGTTTCCATTGATGGTCAACTCTACAATGCGATTCAGCAAGGCTTGTTGCTCCTAGTGGGAGTGGGGCCTGAGGATGACCAGAAGGATTTGGATTATGCGGTTCGCAAGGTATCGCAGATGCGTATTTTCTCAGATGAGGAAGATAAGATGAATCTTTCGGTCAAAGATATTCAAGGGGAAATCTTGTCGATCTCTCAATTTACCCTCTTTGCGGAGACAAAAAAAGGCAACCGTCCTGCTTTTATAGGGGCTGCCAAGCCAGATATGGCCAGTCAGTTATATGATGCCTTTAATGATCAATTAGAAAAAGAAGTCCCTGTCAAACGAGGGATCTTTGGAGCCGATATGGCGATTGAATTGATCAATGATGGTCCAGTGACGATTTTGCTAGATACAAAAAATCCATAAGTAAGAAAACATGCAGTCAAATTAGACTGCATGTTTTTCGATATAGAGTTGTTGGGCGATCACTTGGTTGATAGAAATTTCTTGTCCATGGATAACGAAGTGATAGAGTCCTGTGTAGTCATCGTACCGTTGAAACGCGATGGTATCACCAATTTGGAGATGGATCTGGTCTAAAAATTTTAACAATTCATAGGTGTCATAGACCCTTTGCAGAATATACAGACCAGGCTCAGTCGTTTCACTGAGACGGTCTTGGTAGGCTTCGACAAGCCTTTCACCTTTCTTTGGAATTGTCCCACCATGAGGGCAGGTCTTAGGATTTCCAAGCATGTGATCCAGCCGGTCGATGAAATGTTCAGAAACGGTATGCTCGAGAACTTCTGCCTCTTCATGGACTTCTTCAGTTGTGTAGCCAAGATTTTTCAGCAGAAATACTTCGATCAAGCGGTGCTTGCGGTAGAGATCAGAGACCAATTGCGAGCCCAGATCTGTTAGTAGATAGCCATGGGTCTTATCTTTCACCAAGAGGCCCTCAGAGATCATGCGCTTAATCATCTCGGTCACAGCGGGTGGAGAGACCTGCATGCGACTAGCGATTTCTTTATTACTGATTTTTTCTACTTCTGTGCCAATTTCATAAATGCACTTGAGGTAATCTTCTTTGTTTGGTGTCATGCTTTCCTCTTTTCTTCGCTCACTTCTAGTATATCAAAAAAATCCTCAAAAACGCTAGTGGAGTAATGAGAATTGTCTCAAGCTCCAAAAGATGGTAGTATAGAAGCATAGAAAGGACGGCATCATGAACAGACGGGAATTAGCGAGACTAGGCTGGAGAGAGAATAGTTTAGCCTATCTAGAGAAGCACTTGCAGGGATACAAAGATCCACAAGCCTACCAAGAACAATACCAGTCTGTCTTTTTCTTTGCCAGTCCTCTGTTTCAAAACATGTGGTTTCAAGAGATCAAGGATCTAACGGAAACTGCTGCCCAAGACTTGCTGAGGGGCGTCATGAAAATTCTCCTTATGCCGAGTGACTTGTCTGGAACTTGTGAAGAAACAGCCTTTCTTCTGAGTAGGATGGCTCCAGATTGTCCGCCAGGATCCGACTTTTGGACGGCTTTTTCACGTGTCGTGCAGGTCGCCTTTGAAAAGGATCCTTTAGCAGATCAGTCGGGAGATCAGCTCTTGAAACGCCAGGTTCACCAGTTGCGCTACCTACTTTCAAGTTACCAGGCACAATGGATTCGGACGCATAATGCGAGAGCTGGACAGACTGACGAGGAGGCTTTACAAGCTTACCTACAGGAGGCTAGAGCGGTCACGGTGGATGCTTATGCGGCTGCCCGCCTTCACAACAAGGTCTCCCTAGGGCCAGAAGGTCACCTTCATTATCCATCGGGAGCTCCCCAACAAGTCAATTTCAAAGTCTTGTTAAATTTTCATACGGAGTATATTCTCGACCAAGCTGGGCATTTCCTCAATGAAGTCGATCCAGTAGAAGTTTCTGAAAATGGCATTGTCAATGGTGCCAGTTTTAACTACGGGTTGGCTAGGGGCCGGACCCATAAGGACTTAGATATTGACCCCGTCAAAGCTTGGGACCCAGCCTTTCGCAAGCAGGTCCTTTATCGCCAAGGTGTTCGCTATTTAGCTCCGAAGAATGACCGCGGAGAGCAAGGTTATTGGAGTCGAAAAGGAGTCTTTGCACAAGGAGGCAAAAGCTATAAGCAACAAGTAGCACAGCGCGTGCGAAGTTTCCTCAGAGGCATCCCTCGCTTACGCTGGCGGGTCCTCCTCCAGAATGGGCTCCATCGGATTTTATAGCAACGAAAGAACTGTTATTTTACATAAAATAGCCTAAGAGATTCTTAAAAGAAGTTAGAACAGTTAAGTTCTTAGAGCTGATCTATCAGGTGATGAGCCTTTCCGCCGTGAGAAAAGTACTTGAAACATTGTTGTTTCAAGTACTCGGGAGTTTTGAAACGTTAGGTTCAAAACTAAGTCATGGAACTTCCTAGAAGTTCGCTGACGTCCGTACTCACTTAAGGAAAGTCTCTGAACAGATTTTGTAGATATAAAAAAGAGGTCGTAGACCTCTTTTTACTTTAATCAAGTGCTTTGACGGCTTCGATTGCAGCGTCGTAATTTGGTTCGCTGTTGATGTTGTCGAGGTATTCAACGTATGTGACCTTGTTGTCCGCATCTAGGACCAAGACAGCGCGTGCGAGCAAGTGCCATTCATTGATCAAGAGGCCATAAGCCTTCCCGAAGGAATGGTCGAAGTAGTCTGAGAGCATGATGGCATTTTCTATCCCTTCAGCAGCACACCATTTACCTTGGGCGAAAGGAAGGTCGACGGAAACCGTCAAGACCACAGTGTCCTCCATGTCAGAGAGGGCCTGGTTGAAGTGACGTGTTTGAGTAGAACAGATACCTGTGTCAATAGATGGGATCACACTAAGAACTTTTTTCTTCCCAGCAAAATCAGCCAAAGATTTTTTCTCCAAGTTAGGAGTGGTCAGTGAAAAGTCATGAGCAGTATCGCCAACTTGAAGTTGAGATCCGGTAAAGGTAACAGGGTTTCCTAAAAATGTTGTCATAGTAAAGACTCCTTTTTTCTTTTCATTGTACATCAATGAAGGGGGAAGAGCCACTGATTTGTTTGAGAATCTAATCAGTTTGGAATCTTATTTGTTCAAACCTTCTGCGATTTTCTCCAAATTCCATTTCATCATGCTGTAGTAGCTGTCGCCTTCTTCGCCTTCTTTAGCGATCGAGTCAGTAAAGATTTTTGAAAAGATAGGGATATTGGTATCCTTAGACACAGTTTTCATAGGGCGTTCATCGACACTGGATTCGACAAAGAGGGACGGTACCTTAGTTTGACGCAATTTCTCTACCAGTGTTTTGATTTGTTCGGGAGTCCCTTCTTCTTCAGTGTTGATTTCCCAGATATAGGCAGATGGGACGCCATAGGCTTTTGAGAAGTACTTGAAGCAACCTTCGCTGGTTACGATCATCTTCTTCTCTGCTGGGATGTTATTGAATGCTTGCTTGGCTTCTTGGTCTAGCTTGCTGAGTTTTTCAGTGTAGGCTGCTAGATTTTTTTCGTAGAAGTCCTTATTTTTCGGATCTTTGGCGATCAATTGTTTGGCAATGTTTTTAGCGTAGATAATCCCATTTTCAAGGTTGAGCCAAGCGTGTGGGTCTTCTTTTCCAGCTTGGTTTTGGCCTTCTAGGTAGATGACGTCGACTCCCTCGCTAACAGCGAAATAGTCCTTGTTTTCTACTTTATTGGCATTTTTGACCAACTTGGTAAACCAAGCATTGCCACCGGTTTCAAGGTTGATCCCGTTGTAGAAGATCAGGTCTGCTTGCGAAGTTTTTTTGACATCTTCTGGTAGTGGTTCGTATTCGTGGGGATCTTTACCGACGGGAACGATACTGTGGAGCTCGATTTTATCCCCAGCAATATTTTTGGTCATATCTGCAAGGATCGAATTGGTGGTGACCACTTTCAATTTACCAGAAGCTCCAGAAGAAGAACCCTTGCTACAGGCTAGAAGACCGAATAAGAGTGCTACAAAGAGTGCGAGGACAGAAGCGATTTTTTTCATGTGTTTCTCCTTTAATGAGACGAAAGAGCGTGCTTGTTCTTTCTCTGCTTAGGAGCGATAAAAAAGCTGATGAGAAAGAAGACGGCAGAAGTGAGGACAATACAAGACCCAACGGCGATGTTTAAGCTATAGCCAATAAAGAGTCCCAGAATGGATGCAAGAGCACCTAATCCGGATGAAAGGAGCATCATGGACCAGAGGCTGTTGGCATAGAGATAGGCCGTCGCAGCGGGTGTGATGAGCATGGCGACGATGAGAATGGTCCCAACACTCTGCATAGCAGTGACAGAAACCAAGGTCAAGAGCACCATGAGCAGGTAGTGATAGATCTTGACCCGGACGCCCATGGATTGAGCCAAAACGGGATCAAAAGATGTGAGCAGTAAGGGTCGAAAGAGCAGGACAATCACCAGCAAGACCGCCACACCGACACCAATGGTCATCCACATATCCTGGTCTTGCACGGCCAAGATATTCCCAAAGAGGATGTGGAAGAGGTCGGTGGAACTTTTTGCGACTCCGATCAGAATAACTCCTAAGGCGAGGAAAGAAGAAAAGGTAATTCCAATCGCAGTGTCGCTCTTGATGATGGAGTTGCTCTTGATATAGGTGATAAGGATGGAAGCTAAAAGCCCAAAGACAATGGCGCCAATAAAGAAATTGATGCCAAGGATAAAGGACAGGGCTACCCCCGGAAGGACCGCGTGTGAGATGGCATCTCCCATGAGAGACATGCCTCGCAAAATGATGAAGCAGCCAACAGCTCCAGCGACAATCCCGATGGCAATGGCTGTGATCAGGGCATTTTGTAAGAAGTGGAATTGCTGTAATCCATCAATAAATTCTGTAATCATCCGACGCCACCTCCTATAAAGAGTTCATGCCCATAGGCTGCATGCAGATTCTCCTTGGTAAAGGTTTCCTCTGTTTTTCCAAAAGCGATCAGCTTGCGGTGAAGGAGGAGGACCTGGTCGAAATAAGCTGGGACCTTGCTGAGATCGTGATGGACGATCAGGATGGTCTTGCCTTCTTGTTTCAAGGTCTGAAGGGTCTGCATGATAATGTCTTCGCTGACGGAGTCAATCCCTGCGAAGGGCTCATCCAAAAAGATGACATCTGCTTCTTGGACCAAGCAGCGGGCGATTAGCACCCGTTGGAATTGCCCTCCCGAAAGCTGGCCGATCTGGCGATCTGCTAGATCAAGAAGATTGACAAGTTTCAAGGCATTTTCCACTTTTTGGAGATCTTCTTTACTTTTTCGCTTGAAGATAGAAAGATGGGGGTAGAGGCCCAGTGAGACACACTCCCGCACCGTGATGGGGAAGTGGAAATCAATAGCGGATTTCTGTTCGACGTAGGCCACCCGTTGAAGAACTTGGCTGAGGTCTTTTTGATCGAGCTGGACCCTTCCCGAATGAGGGAGAAGTCCTAGCATGGCCTTGATCAGGGTTGATTTTCCTGCTCCGTTGGGCCCAAGAACTCCTAGGATGGTTGGACCCTGGATGGTGAGGGAAAGATCCTCCAAGGCCAGTGTTT
>ERZ773051.1751-NODE-1751-length-11486-cov-17.296562_pt1 | contig 11486 bp, 13 predicted proteins | sample MGYA00580631_ERZ773051 | MGnify/ENA primary metagenome ERZ773051 (study PRJEB29015, sample SAMEA2738137) | human oral metagenome | biome: human oral; feature: human-associated habitat; material: saliva | place: China | collected 2204 ...
ATTAGACCGAATAGTGATGATGTTATTTTGACAAAATTGTGGAGTAGAAATGATGGTAAAAATTAAAGGAAAATTTGTAGAAGGGTGCAGAGAATGTAACAATGATAATGGTTTTACGTTACCTGATGATGTCATTCAGGCAGCAATTAAGGGAGATTTAGTATTTTTCTGTGGTGCAGGTATAAGTACAGAGTCAAAAAAAGTTATGCCTACTTCATTTTATACGGATATAAAAAATGAGTTGAAATATAAAAATCATATTGAAGTAGATGAAAATCTATCCTTTTCTAAATTAATGAGTTTGTTTTGTGAAAATGTTGTAAATGGTAGAAAAGAACTATTTAAAAGGATAAATAGCAGATTTCAAATGATAGAAAACTTTCCGGAATTATATAGCATTGCTTCAGAATTTCACAAAGAAGTTGCTAAAATTCCACAGATTGGAACTGTAATAACAACAAATTGGGATACTTTGTTTGAGGACAATTGTGATATGTTTCCAATTATTTACAATGAAGACGTTGCTCTGTGGGATACGTTTGAAAAAAGGGTTTTTAAAATTCATGGTTCTATAAAAAATATAGGTTCAATTATTGCAACTGAGGAAGACTATGAAAATTGCTATCAAAAATTGTCAACAAAACCTATTGGGGATAGGTTAAAAACTATATTATCAACAAAAACAGTAGTATTTGTAGGTTTTTCTTTCGGTGATGAAGATTTGAATAAAATTATTGAGATTCTTTCAGATGATTTGGGACAGTTTGCAAATCAATTTTATTTAGTTACAATTGATGAAAAGTGGTTGGAGAAGCACCCTAAAAATATAATTCCGATTATTACTGATGGAACATTTTTTGTTAAATATTTGAAAAATGAACTTATTCAGCAAGGAACTCTGATTGACAGTAAGGTATATCGTTTTGCAGAAGAAGCAAATAAAATTTTGATAAATCCACACTTAAGTTGGATGGATGATGCAAAGTTTCATGAAATTTTGCAAGAGTATCCTGAGCTATTATTGACAATAGCTTACCAAGATGGTTTGATACATGCTTTTCAGTTTTCTATAGCAGACGAAAAATCAGGAAGAATATTAATTCCAAATTATTCTTATCAAGTAGCTCAGAGTTATTTATATTTATGTAATCAAAGAATGAGTGAAAATGAATATTTACGAGCCTACTATGACATAGGCTATTCTGATGGTTTTTTTGCATTAGAATTGTTTGCTAGTGGAAAAAATGAAGATGCTTTATTACCACCTATGTTTTATTTTAATGGTAAAAAATTTGATGATTTAGAATCGTTATTATCATATTTAAAAAAAAATAGGAACCAAAAAATTTACAAATATTGTAAAGAAAAGGTTACTCTTTATAAGAACGGGGATATTCCTCATTTTATGCCATGGTATTGTTAGATGTAGTTTAGTGGAGATTTTAAATGAATCAACATAGTAATCCAAAAATAAGATTTAGGGAATTTGTTAATAAGTGGAATAACTATAAATTAGGACAGCTTGGAAATTTTAAATCGGGAATAGGCTTTCCAGATAGTCAACAAGGTGGTACAGAAGGGATTCCATTTTTTAAGGTTTCTGATATGAACAATATTGGAAATGAAACTGAGATGAGGAATGCAAATAATTATGTTACACAGGAGCAAATTATGAAAAATATCTGGAAGGTTATTAATGAAACTCCAGCTATCATATTTGCTAAAGTTGGTGCTGCATTGATGTTAAATAGAAAACGGTTAGTTACTAGACCTTTTCTGATTGACAATAATACTATGAGCTATTCCTTCGATGAATCATGGGATAAAGATTTTGGTTTAACATTATTTCAAACGATAAATTTGCCTAAGTATGCACAAATCGGTGCTCTTCCTTCATACAATGCTAGTGATATAGCAATGATAAAGGTTAATGTACCAAATGTTCAAGAACAATCCGCCATCGGCTCCCTATTCCGTACCCTTGATGACCTTCTAGCGAGCTACAAGGATAACCTCTCCAACTACCAATCTCTCAAGGCAACCATGCTTTCCAAGATGTTTCCCAAAGCAGGACAGACCGTTCCTGAGATTCGTTTGGATGGATTTGAAGATGAGTGGGGAAAGTATTACCTAGGTGATATTTTTGAACAAGTATCAAATTATATTGAACCTTCTGTAGAAAATGAGTTATGGAGTTTAACAGTTGAGAAGGGATTAACACCTAAAACAGATCGTTATAAAAGAGATTTTTTGGTAAAAAAGAATGATAAATTTAAAAAGGTTGATGTAAATGAGTTTGTTTATAATCCAATGAATCTTACATTAGGTGCTTTGGATCTAAACGATAATGAGGTTACTATTTCAGTTTCTGGTTATTATGTTGTGATGAAAAATAGAGATATAGAAAAATTTGATAATGATTTTTTAAAAATTCTATTGAAAACAACGTATGCAATTTATCAATATAAACAGTTTGCTACAGGAACTCTGATTGAAAAACAACGTGTACAGTTTCCGACTTTTTCGGAGATTCCATTTTATTTACCGCCAATAGCTGAACAACAAGCCCTCGGAGCCTACTTCTCTAACCTCGATAACCTCATCGCTGCTCACCAAGAAAAAATTTCTCAGCTTGAGACACTCAAAAAGAAACTCTTGCAAGATATGTTTATCTAACTTTCAAAAATTCCCTTTATCAGCATTACTAAGCACAGTCTTTTTCGAATAGTATTAGCGAGCCCCTTTGATCCTTTCGAAGGGTGTTCCTTAGTATTTAATAACTTGAAAGTATTTACTTTTAATAACTTTAGAGTTATAATAAATTCGAAAAGAGGTTGCTTTGTGCACGCTATTTATTTTTATAAGGACAAACAAGGGAATCAACCGGTCTTGGACTACATGAGGGAGCTAGCTCGTCGCGATAGCAAGGACAGCCGGATCAAACTCAACAAGCTCAACGACTATATTGAACTGTTGAGCCAGCAGGGAACACGTGCTGGCCAACCCTACATCAAGCATCTGGATGCGGAGATTTGGGAGTTGAGACCCTTTCGGGATCGGATTTTATTCGTGGCTTGGCTGGATGGGAGCTTTGTCTTACTGCATCATTTTGTCAAAAAGACGCAAAAGACACCTAGACGAGAGATCGAGAAAGCCAAGCGGGAGTTGCAAGATTTGAAGGAAAGAGGGCTAAGAGATGAAGAATAGTGCCATCGGCAGCAATTGGAAAGATGTGAGAGCAGAGCTCTTCACCAAGGAAGAAATCCTGGAAAGTGATCTTCGGGTCGCGATTATGACAGAGCTGATCGAAGCTCGGCATGAAAAGGGCATTAGCCAAAAGAAACTAGAAGAACTCAGTGGGGTCAGTCAACCGGTCATCGCTCGGATGGAGACAGGAAAGACCAGTCCTCAATTGGACACGGTCTTGAAAGTCTTAGCCAGTCTGGGCAAGACCCTCGCTGTCGTCCCACTGGAACAAGAAAAGGTCTAAAAGAAATCAGAAAGAATTACTATGGAAACAACACAAACCTCCCAGTCGCTCTACCAAGCCCTGTGGAACTCAGCGGATGTGCTCCGCTCTAAGATGGATGCCAATGACTATAAGTCTTATCTATTGGGGATGATCTTTTACAAGTACCTCTCAGATAAGTTGCTCTTCTTCGTGGCGGAGACCATGGAGAAAGAGACAGAGAGTCTGGATGAAGCCTTGGCGCTTTACCGAACCTACTATGAGGATCCAGACTCTCAAGAGGATCTAATCACCGTCATCACCGATGAGCTTAACTATGTCATCAAGCCAGACTTGACCTTTACGGCCTTGGTGGACCGGGTCAATGAAGGAACCTTCCAGCTGGAAGATCTAGCTCAAGGCTTCCGAGACATCGAGCAAAGTGATGACCTCTATGAGAATCTCTTTGAGGACATTGATCTCTACTCCAAAAAGCTAGGGGCCACTCCTCAAAAGCAAAACCAGCTAGTGGCTGCCGTTATGAAAGAATTGGCAGTGCTGGACGTGGCAGGTCATGCGGGTGATATGCTTGGAGATGCCTATGAGTACTTGATCGGTCAGTTTGCGACCGACTCTGGTAAAAAGGCAGGAGAGTTCTATACGCCCCAGCCTGTAGCCAAGCTCATGACTCAGATTGCCTTTTTAGGGCGTGAAGACGAGCAGGGCTTTACCCTCTACGATGCCACCATGGGATCGGGCTCGCTCTTGCTCAATGCCAAGAAGTTTTCTCACCAGCCTCAAACCGTCCAATACTTTGGTCAGGAGCTCAATACTTCTACCTATAACCTAGCTCGGATGAACATGATTCTACACGGTGTTCCAGTTGAGAATCAATTTCTCCACAATGCTGATACACTAGACGAAGACTGGCCGACTCAAGAGCCGACCAACTTTGACGGTGTTCTGATGAACCCTCCATACTCTGCCAAGTGGTCAGCAAGCTCTGGCTTTATGGCGGATCCTCGTTTCTCTCCTTTTGGGAAACTGGCACCCCAGTCCAAGGCTGACTTTGCCTTTCTCTTGCATGGTTACTACCATCTCAAGCAGGATAATGGAGTTATGGCTATCGTCCTTCCCCACGGTGTTCTTTTCCGTGGAAATGCGGAAGGAACCATTCGCAAGGCCTTACTAGAAGAAGGTGCCATTGATACAGTTATCGGTCTTCCTGCCAATATCTTCTTTAATACCAGCATTCCGACCACGGTTATCATTCTCAAAAAGAACCGCACCAATCGTGATGTCTACTTTATCGATGCTTCTAAGGAGTTTGATAAGGGGAAAAACCAGAATATCATGACGGATGCTCATATCGAGAAGATTCTGGCAGCCTACAAGTCACGTGAGGAAATTGACAAGTTTGCCCATCTGGCAAGTTATGAAGAAATTGTCGAAAATGACTATAACCTCAATATACCTCGCTATGTAGATACCTTTGAGGAAGAAGAAGTCGAGCCACTGACAGACATCGTTGGCAAGATTAACACGACAAATGAAGCAATCCAAAACCAAACAGCTTCATTGCTTGAAATGCTCGGTCAACTCCATGGAACAACACCAGAAGCCGATGCTGAACTCAAAGAGTTTTTGAAAAACTTTAAAGGGTGATGGAGCCAATTGATTCGCTCATATTTAAGATAAAACTTTATCTAGGCTGATATAGTTGCTATTTTCTAACATTAGCGAGGAGGGGCTTTCTTCAAGCTCGATAGAACAGAGAACTGTGAAATTGTATAAGGAGCTTAAAGATTTAATATGGTAGAATAGAATATAAAGATTTTACTTAAAGCTTTGTTTAGAAAGGAAAACCATGACACCGACTTATGAAATTGATAATCCCAATCTCTCTTATCAGACCAAATTAGACCTATGGGAAACGGGATTTGGTTTACAAAAGGTAGACGATCTAGAGCCGTCTCCGTATATGAGAGAACTAGCCGAGCAAAATTCTCAAGGAAAGTTGACTTATCAAGAAGTTTATGATCAAGTAACGGCTTATCACCAAGAGAAGGATGATAGCACAAGAGAAGCAGACCTTGTTGCTATGAGAATTGTGGAACTATTGTCCTCTAATGCCTTTAAATTTGCTCCAACAACATTGAAATTGATTCATAGGGAGCTTTTCTTTGGCCTCCTGCCACAAGGCATTCCCTTGGGAGAATACCGCTCTTACAACATTACAAAAAGTGAGGCTGTTTTAAATGGAGACAGTGTCATATATGATGATTTTCGCACGGTAGCAGATAGTTTGACCTATGATTTTCAGCAGGAAAGTCAATTTGACTATCGAGGAAAATCTGATATTGAAGTAGTGCAACATATCAAGACTTTCATTTCAGGTATTTGGCAAATTCATCCTTTTGGAGAAGGAAATACTCGAACCATAACAGTATTTTTAATTAAGTATCTTAGAACTATGGGATTTCAGGTAGACAACAAACCCTTTCAAGAAAATGCAAAGTATTTTCGAGATGCTCTTGTTCTAGATAATGCGAAGCTATTCCAGAAAAAACCAGAATATCTGGAACAATTTTTTGAAAATCTCTTATTAGCTGGGCAACATGATTTAGAAATAGACTAAAGAGATGAACGTTTTATTTACTCAAGGCTTAGAAGATTTAGAATGTTTTCGAGTAGAAAGAAGGAATACGATGATACCCAACTATAAAATAACAGAAGAAATATTGAATCTCGTGCAGAAGATTTCTGAGTTGGCTACTCAACTTTCTTTCGAAACGAAGGAATTTGGCATAATTTTAAAAAAAAGTAAAAAATCCTTGAATTATCTGTTAAAAACGGTATAATAGAGTTAATAGGACCGCCCACCTCTCTTTGATGTGACAAGGCGGACATTTTTTTATACGGAAGTTATTATGAAAATTAAAGAATTTAAAACTTGGGATGAGCAGGTGGCCAAATTAATTGAGCATGGTTGTAAAGATATCAAATCAAATGAGTATGCGATTGATATTTTACAAAAGGTTAATTATTATCGGCTAACTGCTTATTTTTTACCTTTTCGTGATAAAGAGACGCAGAAATATGATTCCAGCAAGGTTTCTTTGGAGAAAATTTATGGAATTGCTTGTTTTGATGCAGAGTTACGTTTGCTTATTTTCAAGTATTTAGAGGACATTGAGTTGTATTTTAGGACTCAAGTGGCCTATCATCATGGAAATAAATACGGATCTCTAGCTTATAAAGAAGCGACTGCTTTTAATAAATTTCATAAACATAATGAATTTTTAGTAAATGTTGAAAAGGAGTTGGAGCATAGGAAGAAAAGCCCTATTTATAAGCATCACCACCGAAAATATGATGGAGAATTTCCTATTTGGGTTTTAGTAGAATTTTTTACTTTTGGAATGACTTCGAAATTTTTTGCAGATTCTCCGATAGATATCCAGCAAGATATTGCTAAAAATGTTGGTATAAAGTCTACTCAAGTTAGAACCTATTTAGAAGTTGCGGTGGTTCTAAGAAATTACTGTGCCCACTATAATCGATTATATTATACAAGCTTCAAAAAGATACCTGGTCAACTCCCTACTTTCATGAACGAAAATAGTAAATTGAAAAATAGACTAATGGCACAACTTTATGCAGTTAAAAGTCTCTATCCTGATAAGAAAAAATGGAATGAAGGATTTCTAGGGGAATTGTCAGCACTCATTAAACGTTATCAAGCAGTAATTCATCTGCATCATATTGGATTTGTAGAGGAGTGGGAAGAAGTACTAAAGAAATGAGGAAGTATAATATGAATATCCTAGAGGAAATCCAAAACTGTCCTGCTCAGTGGAAAGTGTTGGGGGAAGTGGCATTCATAAAGCGTAGGGAAACAATTACCTCATTTACTTGAAAAACGAAGCACTTATGTGGAAATTCGAGATGAATTTTTGAACCTTAAGAATTATGAAAAGACCAAGGATTTGGATGTTGATCTTTCAGATGTCGAATTTGAGATTGAACTCTTAAAAACAGATGAGATTAATCTGGACTACATTCTTGCATTGATTGTTGAAAAATCGAAGAATTCTGAGTCCAAAGAAGTAATGAAAGCAGAAGTTAGTCGTGTGATTCGCTCTAGCATTGATATTCGTGCCAAAGAAGAGTTGGTTATCGGGTTTATTAATGACATTGATTTGCAAAAATTGAAAGACCATGATGGGATTATCAATGCTTTCTACGAATATGGCAAGGAGCGCAAGAAAATCGCAATCCATGACCTAGCTGAGTCTGAGAAACTTGTAGCTGATTACCAATTATTCATAGACAAATCAATTCAACGAGGTTATGCTGAAAATAGTGGGACTGATTTGGATTCGATTATTCCAGCAACTTCTCGTAGACAGGGAGCGCGTGAAAGGAAAAAGCAAGAAGTTTTGCGTAAGATTCAGTTGTTAGTAGAGACTTATTCAGGTATTTAAGTATTATCAAACAAGGTTTGTTAGAAAAATCGGGAACTACAAAAAACACTCTTTATTCGCTCATAATTCGCTCATAATTCGCTCGTTTTTAAGATACAGCTTTGTTTCCATATTTCCTGGAAACTGATAAAAATCAAGGAGCAAGATGGAACAAACTAACCAAAAATCCCAGTGTCAGCAACTCTGGGCGGAAAATAAATACCTCGTTTTGAGTCATTCTAGCAATATATACAATGAGATTCGCCAATACTTGAAGAATGACGAGGTGGAGGTGAGTCAGGTTCAGGAGATGATTGACCGTGCCTGCCAGATTCCAGAGCACAGGGGTCAGGTCTGCAATGCCTTTCAGCATATTTGGGGCTATTTTAAAAAGAAAGCGGTAGATGCCGAGCGACAAGATTATATGCTCTTGCTGGATCGCTATCGCTTTGGTCAGGCTTCTAAGGAAGATTTAATAGCTAAGACTCGGGACTTGATTGAACTTTATCCAAATACTTACCTTCAAAATTCGACTTTACTGAAAGGAAACTCCCATGAGACTTTGGCATGAGGCTTTGATTTCACAGCTTTCTCGTCCTCAACTTTTGGGGCAGCATCGAGAGTGTTGCGCTCTACGTGGCAATGGCTGGGGCAGAAAGCATGCGACGGTGGACTATGTCTTTACCCACTCGCCCTATCGTCTCTATGCCTATCATCGTTTGATCATGGAGGAGATGGCTAACCGTGGCTATAATGTTAGTCCAGAGTGGCTGGATAAGAACTACCGTGGTAAGACCTGCCCACCTTATGAAGATTTAGCAGAGGAAAAATTGACTAGTCCTATATACAGCGAACATGACGATGCCTACTATGAGGAGTGTCTGGCAAATCTCCGAGAGAAGGGGATTGAGCTGGAATAATAGTAAGAATTGCCTTCAATTTATAACTCTTCTCGTAATTTTTTCGAATAATAAATATGAGACCTTTAGAGTTTTTCTAAGGTCTTCTTTTTATGAGTGTTCAGATTTACTTTTAATAACTTTTGAGTTATAATTAAATTAGAAAGAGGTTGCTTGGTGCATACGATTTACTTCTATAAGGACAAAAATGGAAACGAGCCAGTTTTGGATTATATGAGAGAATTGGCTAGTCAGAAAAGTAAGGATAGTCGCATCAAACTCAATAAATTAAATGACTATATCGAGTTGCTTAGTCAGCATGGAACGAGAGCTGGTGAACCCTATATTAAACATTTGGAAGATGAGATTTGGGAACTAAGACCTCTTAGGGATAGGATATTATTTGTAGCGTGGCTTGATGGGAGTTTTGTTCTTTTACATCATTTTGTCAAAAAGACTCAGAAAACTCCTAGAAGAGAAATTGAAAAAGCCAAACGTGAGTTGAAGGACTTAAAAGAAAGAGGGTTAAGTGATGAAGAATAGTGCTATCGGGAGTAATTGGAAGGATGTCCGCTCTGAGCTCTTTACCAAGGAGGAAATCCTTGAAAGTGATATGCGAGTGGCTATCATGAGTGAGTTGATTGAGGCCAGACATGAGCAAGGAATCAGTCAGAAAAAGCTAGAAGAACTTAGTGGAGTAAGCCAGCCTGTCATCGCTAGAATGGAAACAGGAAAGACTAGTCCTCAGTTGGACACGGTCCTAAAAGTCCTAGCCAGTTTAGGAAAGACACTAGCAGTCGTCCCACTTGAACAGAAAAAAGGTTGATAGGGATGAAATTACTTGGTTGGCTAAAATCATCCACTGGATAATTTTACCTCCCGTCCGCACTTTTCAGGGAAATATCAGAATTACAAAAGATAAATCAACTTATAGTCTTTTCTAATAACAAGTCATAGTCACTTATAAGAATTACTAATAACACGTTTTACCAGTCTAACTGAAATAAAGCTATAAAACAAGCTACACAAAGGATTTGAGGCAGTTATCTCAGGTCTTTTTCTTTTGTTTGAAACAGAGATATAGTTTCAAACTATATCAAATCCTAATTTTTTACAATTATACAGATGATTTCTTTTCTGTTAAGATAGTTTCAACAACAAATTTTGGAGGACACATCATGTCAACTACAATCATCGGTTTCCCTCGTTTGGGTGAATTCCGCGAATTAAAATTTACAACTGAAAAATACTTTAGAAAAGAAATCTCAGAAGAAGAACTCCTTGCAGCCGCAAAAGACTTGCGTGCTAAACACTGGAACATCGTTAAAGAAAAAGGCATTACTGAAATTCCATCAAATGACTTTTCTCACTATGACAACTTCCTAGATGCAGCCTTCCTCTTCAACGTGGTACCTGCATCCGTTCAAAACTTGGACTTGTCTGATCTTGAGCGCTACTTCGCTTTGGGTCGTGGTTACCAAGGAGAAAAAGGGGACGTTCGCGCCCTTCCAATGAAGAAATGGTTCAACACCAACTACCACTACATCGTTCCTAAATTTGAAAAAGACACTCAAGTCAAACTTGCAGGTCACAAGATTTTTGATGAGTTCCAAGAAGCAAAAGAACTTGGATTGAACACTCGTCCTGTTCTTGTAGGTCCATTCACTTTCCTTCAATTGTCAGACTTTGAAGAAGGTGTGAAAGCAGAAGACTTCGTAGACAGCTTAGTGGCTGCTTACCAAGAAGTTTTTGCTAAATTAGCTGAACTTGGTGCGACTCGCATCCAATTGGATGAAGCGGCTCTTGTAAAAGACTTGACAGCTGAAGAAAAAGCGCTCTTCTTAAACCTCTACAACAAACTTTTGGCTGACAAAAAAGGTCTTGAAGTCTTGCTTCAAACTTACTTCGGTGATGTTCGTGATGTTTACGCTGACCTTGTAAACTTGCCAGTAGATGCCATCGGTCTTGACTTCGTTGAAGGTAAGAAAACTCTTGAATTGGTTAAAGGTGGTTTCCCAGCTGATAAGACTCTTTATGCAGGTATTGTCAATGGTAAAAACATCTGGCGCAACAACTACGAAAAGAGCTTGGCTGTTCTTGAGCAAATCCCAGCTGAAAACATTGTCTTGACAAGCTCATGCTCACTTCTTCATGTGCCATTTACAACTGCTAATGAAGAATTTGAACCAGCTATCTTGAACCACTTTGCTTTTGCAGTTGAAAAATTGGATGAGATTCGTGATTTGGATGCTATCCGCAATGGTCAAGGTGAACAAGCTCTTGCTGCTAACAAAGAACTCTTTGCGACTGAACGTGTGGGTGAAAATGCAGAACTTCGTGCGCGTATCGCTGGCTTGACAGACGCAGACTACACTCGTTTGCCAGCCTTTGCAGAACGTGAAGCTATCCAAGAAGAAGCTTTCAAACTTCCAGCTCTTCCAACAACAACTATCGGTTCATTCCCTCAAACTAAAGAAGTTCGTGCGAAACGTTTGGCTTACCGTAAAGGTGAATTGTCTCAAGAAGAGTACGACGCTTTCCTTGCTGAAACGATCGATGAATGGATCAAATGGCAAGAAGATATCGACTTTGATGTCCTTGTTCACGGTGAGTTCGAGCGTAATGACATGGTTGAGTACTTCGGTCAAAACTTGTCAGGTTACCTCTTCTCTA
>ERZ773051.1752-NODE-1752-length-11479-cov-53.232931_pt1 | contig 11479 bp, 8 predicted proteins | sample MGYA00580631_ERZ773051 | MGnify/ENA primary metagenome ERZ773051 (study PRJEB29015, sample SAMEA2738137) | human oral metagenome | biome: human oral; feature: human-associated habitat; material: saliva | place: China | collected 2204 ...
CCGCGCGGGGCGAGGCCGCGACCCCGGCCTCGCGCAGCTGAGCCGCAATCTGGGAGTAGGTGCGTGTGTGTCCGTAGGGGATCCGAGCCATCGCCTCCCAGACGTGCTTCTGGAAATGCGTCCCTTCCGGGGTTATGTGAAGGCGAGCGGGGGAGGGGTTCTCGCCAGCGAAATACTGTTCGAGCCAGGATACGGCCGCCGTCAGTGCGGCCGCGTCCTCCTGTGTGACGCGCTCCGTGCCATCCGACGAGGCGACCTGGGGTGACGCGGGTTCCAGGGAGCCGACCACGGCCTCGTCAATGCCGACAGGGCACCCAAAGAAGCGCTGCCCGCGTGCCCAGACACCGACGAGCGCGCCGCTGCGCGCCGCCAGCGTCAGGTACCCGATGGGGGAGTCGTACACGGTGAGTGCCAGGTTAGGTAGTCGAGGCGAGAACATATGGTTCATGGGTTCACCCTGCCACGGACGGCTTCGCCGCGCAGCCGTGGGGCGATGACCCGCATGCTCGCTTGTGGTGTCACTGAATAACCGTGATCGGCCGTTCGTGGATGAGATGAAAGAAATACAAAGGAGCAAGATCAGAGTAGAATTAATGCGTGGATCCCCTTCTTATCGCTCTGGCCGGAATGCTCATTATCGTGGCGTGTCAATTCGTCGCGCTCAAGGTGCGTGTTGCCTCGCCTCTGATCCTGCTGGCCGTTGGTCTGGCGATCGGCTTCCTGCCCCAGGTGGGGGCCATCAAGGTCGAGCCGCATATCGTCCTCGAGATCGTGCTACCGCCGCTGCTGTTCTCGGCTGCAGTACGTATGCCGACCATGGACTTCCGCCGTGAGATGCAGGCCGTCGCGATGCTCGCGATCCCCTCGTGTTCCTCTCCGCTTTCGCGGTCGGATTCGTCATCAACTGGCTGGTCCCCGCAGTCTCCTTGCCCTGGGGTGTCGCACTGGGCGCGGTCCTGTCCCCGACGGACGCGGTTGCCGTCTCGATCGCGAAACGCTCTGGCGTCTCGCATCGGATCATCACAGTGCTCGAAGGCGAGGGACTCTTCAACGACGCAACCTCACTCGTGCTGCTCTCCGCTGCGATGAGCGCGGGCCTGGCTGCCGACGAACACGCCCTCAACCCGGGCATACTCATCGGCAAGGTCTCCCTCGCGCTCGGTATCGCAGCCGTGATTGGCTGGGTCGTCGGCGAGGTCGGCGTGCGAGTGCGCGCTCTCATCAAGGAACCCTCAGCGGACACGGTCTTCTCCTTCGTGATGCCCTTCATCGCGTCGATCCCCGCCGAGCACCTGGGAGGGTCCGGCCTGGTCGCCGCCGTCGTCGCCGGCCTGGTTGTCTCGCGTCGTCGCGCGGCTGTTATCTCCGCGAACAACAGGCGTTTCTCCCAGCAGAACTGGCAGACCATGACCCTCGTTTTGGAGAGTGGGATTTTCCTGACGATGGGCCTGCAGGCCTTCGGCATCGTCGAGGAGGCCGCCGAGTTCTCCGGCGGCCTGGCCTTCGCAGCTTTCCTCGCCGTCACCCTCGGCGCGCTCATCATGGTGATTCGCGCCGTCTTCATTGCGTTCATGCTCGCCTGGCTGGATCATCGCCGCAGCCACCGCAAGCGCCGCTACGAGGTTGAGAGCACGCGCATCGAGCGCTTCGAGAAGCGCATGAACGAGGCCTGCGAGGTCGACGCCGACATGCTCGAAGCCCGCAATCTGAGTCCGGAGCACTGGGCGAACGCACTCAATCACTACCGCCGTCGCCTCAAGCGTCGCGAACGCCGCAATGCGATGCGTGGTTCTGACCTGGATTATTTCGCCAGCGAGCCGCTGGGTCCGCGCGAGGGCAGCGTCATCGTCTGGGCTGGAATGCGTGGTGCCATCACCCTGGCCGCCGCGCAGACAATCTCAACGCACGCCCCGATGCGCTCGCTGTTGCTGTCGATCGCGCTGTTCATCGCGGCTGGTGCTCTCGTCATCCAGGGCCTGACCCTGCCCGCTCTCATCCGCATCGTGAAGCCGCAGATGGCCTCGGGCGATATCTCCGAGGAGGAACGCGCCAAGCTCCTGAAGGTGATGGGTTCCGCGCTGGTGGATACGGCCCTCGCGCAGGCGATCCACGAGGTCGATGGCAAGACTCTGCTCTCCGCGGGTGTCTCGCGCACGCTGTCCCGGCTGGGGCACGCGCTGACCGACGAGGCTACGGGTGAGCAAACGCGTACGGCGCACGCGGCAGACCGCGTCCTCACGGATATCTTCCAGGACGCCGCTGCTCATGCGGGGGCGACGCGTGATGGGCTGTTCCCCGAACGAGCGGACGACCCCGCCGAAGACGTCGTTGCAGCTGAGGCTGATGTTGCAGCCCACGACGACGGCGACGAGGACCACGGCACTGTCGATATGAGCGAGGAAGAAGTGAAACGTTCCTTCACGCGCGACCAGATCCGTGAATTGGTGCTTGAGGCCATCCATGCACAGCGCGCCGCCCTCCTTCAGGCCCGCGACGAGGGGATCTTCTCCTCGGCAGCCCTCGAGGGTGCTCTCGCCCGCCTCGACAACGAGGAAATCCTCCTGGTCTCCAGCCGCGGCACCGAGCACTGAGAGCCGCCCGCGCGCACGACAAACCGGGCCGCACCCGAGGAGGGGCGGTCCGGCGGGAGGCGGGGCAGAGACGAGGCCTCAGTCCGTCGTCACGTGCGACGCGTAGGCCGGATCGTCGGTCACGGAGTTGAGAGCTTCCTCCAGACGCTCCGGCGTCACAATACCGCCCCGCGCCAGGACCCGGTAGGTCTGGTCGGCCTCGTGTGTAATCATGTTCGTGACCGTAAAGCCGTTGCGCTCGTAGAACGCCAGGCGGCGCACGCGCTGCTGGTAGTTAGCGGCCTCGCGCGTGAGGGGTTCGATCTCGAGCAGCTGGGGAATGCCCGCGTAGCGCTCGCGGAAATGAGTCAGGATGCGCGAGCCGTAGCCGGCGCTGCGCGTGCGCCCGTCGACCGCGAGGAAACCCAGGTAGAACAGGTCGGGGAAGACGAAAGAGAAGGTCAGGGCGACCACGTTTCCGGCCCCGTCCTCGCCTGCGGGGAGGGACGGGTCGATCCAGGCAAGGAAAGACACCTCGTCGCGCTCGGCGCTGCGTCGCAGCTCGGACATGGGGACCTGTTCCTCAGGTGGGAAGGACCGCTCGTAGATCTCCAGGACTTTGTTGGCGATCGGCCCGTCGTTGGGCACGGGAATCTGGGTGAGGTCTGTCATGGCTTCATGATACCCGTGGCGTGTACGCGGACATTCGAGCAGGCGTCAAGGACGAGGCCGGGGCTGGGTTTGTGGTGGAACACCGGGTTTTCGGCGAGGTTTCTCAGGGGTGAATCGGGGGCCGATCAGGGGCCGAGGCGTGAGAATTCCCGATCATCTCCAGAACTCGCTCGGTTAGGCTTGTATGTGCACAGTGGGACGAACGGTAAGGATGATGCATGCTTGAGCTGAAAGAAATAGTCAAGGCCTATCAAACCGCCAGCCTCGTGCAGGTGGCGCTCAACAAAGTTTCCGTGGCGTTCCGCGACAACGAATTCGTGGCTGTGCTCGGCCAGTCCGGCTCGGGCAAGACAACGATGCTCAACGTCATCGGTGGCCTTGATCGCTTCCAGGCGGGCGACCTCGTCATCGACGGCATCTCGACGAAGGACTACAAGGCACGCGACTGGGACGCCTACCGCAACAACCGCATAGGCTTCGTCTTCCAAGCCTACAACCTGATCCCACACCAGAGCGTCCTGGCCAACGTCGAGCTGGCCCTCACCCTGTCCGGTGTCTCCCGCTCCGAGCGCCGCAAGCGCGCCCTCGATGCCCTTGAACGCGTTGGCCTGAAGGACCACGTCAACAAGAAGCCCTCGCAGATGTCGGGCGGCCAGATGCAGCGTGTCGCCATCGCGCGCGCCCTCATCAACGACCCCGAGATCCTGCTGGCCGACGAACCGACCGGTGCCCTCGACTCCGCAACCAGCGTGCAAGTCATGGACCTGTTGCGCGACGTGGCCCGCGACCGCCTCGTCATTATGGTCACGCACAACCCCGAGCTAGCCCACCAGTACGCCACCCGCATCGTCGAGCTGGCCGACGGCTGCATCGTCGCCGACTCCGATCCCTTCGCGCCCACCGCTGAGGACCAACGAGCCGCGAAGCCCGCGCGCCGCACGTCCATGGGCTTTGTGACCGCCCTGTCCCTGTCGGCCAACAACCTGATGACCAAGAAGGGTCGCACGCTCATGACCTCCTTCGCGGGGTCTATCGGCATCATTGGGATCGCCGCGATCCTCGCCCTGGCCAACGGCACGAACGCCTACATTCAGAAGACGGAGGAGGAGACGCTCGGGTCCTACCCGCTGACGATCCAAAAGAGCGGCGTCGACATGACCGCCGCCCTGTCCACGTCAGCCTCGGACTCCAAGAAAGATACGCCAGCACCCGATGGCCAGGTCGGCGTCTCCCAGATGCGCACGTTTGCCGACACGATCCGCGACGCGAAAACCAACGACCTGGCCTCCCTCAAAACCTACCTGGATAACAACGGCGGGAACGTCGAGACGATGGTCAACGCCATCGAATACGACTACGACGTGGTCCCGCAGATCTTCCAATCCGACACATCCAAGTCGACCGTTCAAGTCAGCCCCGACCAGTCCATGAAGCAGATGGAGGCCGGCTTCGGCTCGGGTGCCTTCGGGTCGATGATGCAGACGAACGCCTTCTACCAGATGCCCGCCGCGGCCTCGCTCTACACCTCCGCGTACGACCTCGTTGCTGGCTCCTGGCCAAGCGGTGCGAACCAGGTGGTTCTGGTCCTCGACGAGGATGGCAATATCCCCAACCTCTTCGAATACACCCTGGGTCTGAAAGACCACAAGGAATTCGACGACCTCATGCGCCAGTACTACCAGGGCGCCCTGGGGGATAAGAGCCAGTCTGGGGCGCAGTCGGGCACGCAGTCCGGGGCCAGTACCGCGACCTACGACTACTCCGCGATCCTGGGCACGACCTTCCGCCGCGTCAACGCCTTCGACAAGTACACGTGGGACGACACCTACAAGGTCTGGACGGACCGCTCCTCCGACGCGGACTACATGAAGAAGCTCGTGGACGGCGGCCAACAGCTGACGATCTCCGGCATCGTCAAGCCCAACTCCGACAAGGGCGGCGCCCTGCGCCAGGGCATCGCCTACACGCCCGCCCTGACCTACCAGATCATCGAGGAGGCGGCGGCCAGCCCGATCGTTAAGGCCCAACGCGCCAAGCCCGACGTCGATGTGTTCACCGGCAAGACTTTCAAGGAGCTGGCTGACAACCAGAAGAGCCAGTCCGGCGGCTTCGACATGTCTTCCCTATTCACGGTGGACGAGTCCAAGCTCTCTGCCGCCTTCCAGATCGACCCCAGCAAGATGCAGATGGACCTGTCTGGCCTGGACTTTTCCGGCATGGACTTCTCCGGCCTCGATTTTTCCAACCTCGACATGTCGGGCCTGGATCTGTCGACCATCGACCTGTCGGCCCTTGCCGCCCAGTCCGGCGCCCAATCGGGCATGGCCTTCGACCTGTCCGGCCTCGACTTCGGGGAGCTGAGCAAGGACCTGCCGCAGCTGGCCAACGTCGACTTCCAGACGATCATCCGCTCGGCCCTGGCCGACGGTGCCGTCAAGGACGGTGCGGCCGACTACCTGAGTGCACAAGCCTCCCAGATCGCCCAGGGATTCCAGGACTACGCCCGCGAGCAGATCGAGGCGGGCGGCACGACGGACTTCGCGACCCTGGCCTCGGCGTACTTCTCTCAGCCCGAGGTGCTCGAGCAGCTGCGGGCGGCCGTCTCCTCGGACCAGGTCGTTGACTCCGACAAGCTCGCCGCGAACCTGATGAAGGCGCTCGGCAATGACCCGGCCCTGGCCCAGATCGGCACCGACGTCTCCACTCAGGTCATGAACGCGATCTCCGCGCAGATCGCGGCCCAGCTGGGTCGCACTCTCACCCAGGGCGTGAGTGCCGTCATTGGGCAGGTCATGCAGGAAGCCATGACGAACGCGATGACCTCGATGATGACGCAGCTGTCGACCGCGATCGGCGACCAGATCGGCGCGACCATGGAGCAGTTCGCGACCAACATGTCCAGCGCCTTCTCCGTGGATCCGCAGGCCTTCGCCGACGCTTTCCACTCCAACGTGGACGAGAAATCCCTCGCGGCCCTCATGGCGACGATGTTCTCCACGAACGTGCCGACGTTGGAGACGAACCTGAGGAACCTGGGGTGGGCGGACATCGCCTCCCCGTCGAACATTTCGATCTACCCGAAGTCTTTCGCGGACAAGGATAAGGTGAAGGCCGCGCTGGACGCCTACAACGCCGACAACAAGGTGGCGGGGGCGACCGATAAGGTCATCACCTACTCCGACGTCATGGGCACCCTCATGAGCTCGGTGACCAAGATCGTCGACATCATCTCCTGGCTGCTCATCGCCTTCGTGTCGATCTCTCTCGTGGTCTCCTCGATCATGATCGCGATCATCACCTACATCTCGGTCCTCGAGCGCCGCAAGGAGATCGGCATCCTGCGCTCGATCGGCGCCTCGAAGGGCGACGTGTCCCGCGTGTTCAACGCCGAGACCGTCATCGAGGGCCTCTTGGCGGGCCTGATGGGCGTGGGCGTGACCTACGGGTTGTGTGCGATCGCGAACGGCATCGCCTACTCCTCGTTCAATGTGGAGAACATCGCCCAGCTCTCGCCGCTCACGGCCCTGACCCTCATCGCGGTGTCCGTCGGCCTGACCGTCATCGCGGGCATCATCCCGGCCTCGCGCGCCTCGCGCCAGGACCCGGTCGAAGCACTGCGCTCCGAGTGACGCACGCGGCCTCGTCCCCTGTGGGACGAGGCCGTGGCTCGCTTCCGGGGCACGCTCGGCTGCGCTAACCTGGTCGTAACGCTCGTTTCAATAGTCGCGAGGAAAGAGGAATCATGCCCACTCCCGAGAAGCTTGCCACCGACGCCACCGTCGCCATCATGCTGGCCGACGGCTTCGAAGAAGTCGAGGCCCTGGCCGTCGCCGACGTCCTGTATCGCGCCGGCGTGCGCTCCGACCTGATCTCCGTGACCGACGCGCGTCACGTGACCAGCTCGCACGGCATCCGCGTCGTCGCCGACCTCATGCTCGAGGACGTGGACCTGTCCACCTACACCGTCCTCTTCCTGCCCGGCGGCATGCCCGGCACCCTGGGTCTGAAGGCCACGCCCGCCATCCAGGTCGAGGCGCTGCGCCGCTCCGACGCGTCCCAGCCTATCGCAGCGATCTGCGCGGCCCCCTCGATCCTGTCCGAGCTGGGCATCCTCGACGGCCGCCAAGCGACCGCGAACCCCGCGTTCGTCAAGGCCATTGCCGAGGGCGGCGCGATCGTCCACGAGAACCCCGTCGTTGCCGACGAGTTCATCACGACCAGCCGAGGTGCCGGAACCGCTCTCGAACTTGGCCTCGAACTCGTGCGCCAGCTCCTGGGTGACCAGGCCGCTGAAGAGGTCTCCCGCGGCGTCGTGCTCGCCCGCTGACGTCCCCTTCGCAACCCCGAAAGGATCCTCCCTTCGCATGAGCCCGCGTAAGCCTCGTCCCTGGCCCGACGCGCCCAAGCCCCTGGCGGCACCCGTGGTGGACAACCACACGCACCTGCCCACCCACGTCGGCGAGATCCCCCGGCGCGAGGGCGTGGCGCTCAGCCTCGAGGAACAGCTGGAGCGTGCCCGCGAGGTGGGTGTCGCCCGGATGATTTCGAGCGCCTGCGAGCTGCCCGACTTCGATCCGATGATCGAGCTGGCGCGCGCTCACGAGGGTGTGCGCGTCGCGATCGCGATCCACCCCAACGACGCGGCCCTGCACGCCGGCTGCGCCGAGCCTTCGCCAGACGGCCTAACCCCGACGGTGCGCGACTACCACGTGCCCCTCGACGAGGCCCTGGCCGCCGTCGAGGCGCGGCTGGACGATCCGATGGTCGTCGCGGTGGGGGAGAGCGGCCTGGACTATTTCCGCACCGCCGACTCCGGTCGCGAGGCACAGAAGGAATCCTTCCGTGCGCACATCGACATGGCGCAGCGCTCCGGCCTGCCCCTGCAGATCCACGACCGCGACGCCCACGAGGACACCCTGGCGATTCTCGACGAGCGCGCGAGCGCGGACCAGCGCATCGTCTTCCACTGCTACTCGGGAGACGCGGCGATGGCTCAGCACCTCGCCGAGCGCGGATGGTACGCCTCCTTCGCCGGACCCATCACCTACCCCGCGAACTCTGACCTGCGGGCCGCGCTCGCAGTCCTGCCGCGCGAGCTCGTCCTGGTCGAGACCGACGCTCCCTACCTGACGCCCGTGCCGTGGCGCGGCTGCCCCAACGCCTCCTACGTCATGGCGCACACGGTGCGTTTCATCGCGGATCAGTGGGGCGTCAGCGAGGGGGAGGCGTGCGACCAGCTGCGGGCGAACACCGAGGTGGTCTACGGCACCTGGTGAGGGTTACTCATCCCGTGATGAGCGCGGGTTATTGGGCCCTGCGCGGCCTTTATACACGTGTTCTCTGACTGGTGAATTGCGTCAAAGTGGTCGCGCAACGGTAACAAATTGGTTACGGTGGGAGTGTCAGTCCGATTCGGGCAACTCGTCTGATCTCTCCGCGCGCTGCGGGGCAAGCGTTGACGAGGCCCTCGAAACGGAACCTACGAACTCTGGAGACACGTGAGCGTTCAGCCCTCTCGTACAACCGTCATTTCCGTCGCAGCCGCGACGGCCCTTCTGGTTGCCGGCACCGCGGCCACTGCGATCGGCACCTCCTATCGCCATGTCACCGTCGAAGTTGATGGTGTGACCCGCGATGTTTCAGGCTTCTTCACGACCGCGGGCGATGCTCTGCACAGCGCGGGCGTGACCGTCGGCGACCACGACCTCGTCGCCCCCGCCTCCGACCAGACCGTCGCGAGCGGTGACACCGTCGTCGTGCGCACCGCGACCGAGTACGACGTGACGGTCGACGGCAACCAGACCACGGCGTGGTCCACGGCCTCGTCGATTTCCGGCGTGCTCTCGGCCCTGCCGGCCTCCGCCGCGTCCATGGCGGCCGACCGTTCCTACACCCGCGCCGAGATGCCCGTCGCCGAGGCCGGCCAGACCGTCCACGTCGTCGCCGACGGCACCACGAAGGACGTCGTCGTCTCCTCCGATGAGGGCACGACCGCGATCCTCGAGAAGGCCGGCGTCACCGCCGGTCCGATCGACCGCGTCACCATGGAACACAACGGCGGCGAGGCCACCCTGCGCGTCGCGCGCGTCGTGCGCGGCACCGTGTCCACCACGACCGAAATCCCGTACGAGACCGAAGAGCGTGAGGACGCCGAGGCCGAAGAAGGCACCGAGAAGACCGTGCAGGAAGGCGCTGCTGGCTCCGAGGTGACCGAGACCTACCAGGAGACCATCGACGGCAACACCACCGTCTCCGCCGTCCTGTCCACGACCCGCACCGAGCCCACCAAGCGCATCGTTGCCAAGGGAACGAAGTCGAAGAAGGCTGAGGATACGTCGTCCAGCTCGTCCTCCTCGTCTGGTTCTTCGGGTTCCTCCTCGTCTGGTTCGTCTGCCTCTGCTCCCGCAGCGGTCTCGGGCGACGACGCTGCGATCTGGGCGGCCATCGCCCAATGCGAGTCCGGCGGCAACCCGTCGATCAACACGGGCAACGGCTACTACGGCATGTACCAGTTCTCTCTGCCCACGTGGCGTTCCGTCGGCGGCTCCGGCCTGCCCTCCGACGCCTCCGCAGAGGAACAGACCATGCGTGCGCGCATGCTCCAGCAGCGCTCCGGTTGGGGCCAGTGGGGCTGCGCCTACAGGCTGGGCCTCGTCTGACGTGACATTGCACGCGGGCGCGGCCAGAGTCTGGCGCGCCCGCGTGCGTGCACGTTAAACTGACCAGCAGTACCAATAGCGAGTAACTGGAGAATCGTGAACCACCACCTGAGCACCTCCCTCAGTGCATCCGCCGCAAGCGCCCTGCACGTCCTGGGCGCCCACGTGCGTTCCTTCGCGCCTTCCCCGCGCATCGTCCTCGGCGTCGCCGCCCTCGCATCTGCGGGTGTTTTCGGCGTCGCCGGCGTCGGTGTCGCCTCCTCGCGCACATCCGTCATGCTCGAGGTCAACGGCGTATCGCGCCCCGTGACCTCTTGGGGTAACACCGTCGGCGACGCGCTGCATGCCGCGGGCGTGAGCGTTGGCAGCAACGATCTCGTCCAACCCGGCACCGGCGAGGCCGTGCGCGACGGCGACACGATCGTCGTGCGCACCTCCAAGCCGTACGCGGTGACCGTCGACGGCCAGACCCGTACTCTGTGGACCACGGCCTCGTCGGCCGATGCGATTCTCGCGGACGCCGCGCCGCTGGGCTCGGCCGTCAGCCTCGCCGCAGACCGTTCCTCGTCGCGTGACGAGCTCACCCCGCTCGTGTCCCGCGCTCGCAACGTCGTCGTCACAGTGGACGGTACGACGCGCGAGGTCGCTGTACGTCCCGGGCAGGACGCCCGCGCGATCCTCGAGGCCGCCGGCGTCTCCGTGCACCCCCTCGACCGCGTGAACGTCACGACGGGCGAGGCCGGCGAACTGTCGATCAACGTCAGCCGCGTCACCCGCGGTGAGGCCACCGAGACCGTCGAGATCCCCTTCAGTGAGACGACGACGACCAGCTCTGACCTCTTCGTCGGCGAGTCCCAGGTGACGACGGCCGGCGTCAACGGCGCGACCACGTGGACCGTGTGGCAGGAGAAGAAGGGCGACGAGGTCCTGACCTCCGTGCCCATCACCGAGCACTCCACGTCCCAGCCCGTGACCCAGGTGCGCAGCGAAGGGACGAAGGAGGTCACGCCGGCCGCCCTCGTTGCCGCCGGCATTGACCCGAAGGCCACCCTCGAGGAAAAGGTGGAGGCGGACGGCACGACCTCCGTGCGCTACCGCGCGAAGCTCGGCACGATCTCCACGAAGGAAGAGATCGCCGCGATCGCAGCCGACACGAAGAATACTGACTCCGCTACGGCTGCCGCCGCCGCTGCAGCTGCCGCCGCCGCGGGCGCCGTCCCCACCACCTACTCCGGTGAGGACCCGCGTTCGCTAGCCAAGCCCCTCGTCGCAGCCCAGGGCTGGGGCGACAGTGAGTACCAGTGCCTAGTCCTCCTGTGGAACCGTGAGTCGCAGTGGAACCCCTACGCTGAGAACGCCTCCTCGGGTGCCTATGGCATCCCGCAGGCGCTGCCGGGCTCCAAGATGGCCTCGGCCGGTGCCGACTGGCGCACCAACCCGATCACCCAGATCAACTGGGGTATCGGCTACATCAAGGGCCGCTACGGCACGCCCTGCTCCGCCTGGGCGCACTCCAACACCGTGGGCTGGTACTAAGCCCGAGAGCTACTGAGGGCCGGGTCTGACAACGCGTGTTGT
>ERZ773051.1758-NODE-1758-length-11470-cov-6.632413_pt1 | contig 11470 bp, 10 predicted proteins | sample MGYA00580631_ERZ773051 | MGnify/ENA primary metagenome ERZ773051 (study PRJEB29015, sample SAMEA2738137) | human oral metagenome | biome: human oral; feature: human-associated habitat; material: saliva | place: China | collected 2204 ...
GACGCTTCAAGATACCTACGCGATGCTCCCGCACGAGCAGGATCAGGAGCCGGAGCGCCGCGGTCTGCTGTCCAAGATGAAGCGATTCTTCGGCGTGGACGTGTACGAGCCCGCCTCGCGCGGTGACGAGGAGCAGGCCCCCGAACCGGCTGAAGAAAAGGACGCCGAGGAGAAGGTAACCGCACCGGACGCCGAGGCCCTGGCTCGTGCCGAGGCCGAGCGCGCCGAGCGTCTCAAGGCTTTCCACGCCGCCGCGTCCGAGGACTCCGCCGATGAGGAGCCCGAGCCCGCTACCGCTGATTCTGGTGCCCTCGAGGAACCCGCGGTGGAGGGCTCCGAGGCGGAGCCGGTCGAATCCGTCGAGCCCGGCGAAACCTCCGCACCCGAAAAAGCCGATGCCGCTTCTTCGGCTCACACCTCTGGCTCCGCCCTGTCGAAGGGCCGTTCCAAGGGCTCGAAGAAGTCCAAGAAGAAGCGTCGCTAGGCTTTCGGAAACACCGTTTTAGCCCGGCTTAGGCCCGGGAAGATCCGGAAAAACGGGGAAAAACTCCTCAAAACCGGCTCTCGAATGGTGAAAATGGGTGCAAACCTAGTACTCTAGGTAGGTAGCGCTCCGAAACGCAGGGTATTTCTGTGCCTAAAATGCGTTCCGGATCGGTTATACCGGTATACATATTCCCGGGTAGCTACCGAGTCGAATGACTCGGCCGGGTACGAGTAAAGTGAGGAAATCCTATGGGTTCCGTTATCAAGAAGCGCCGCAAGCGTATGTCCAAGAAGAAGCACCGCAAGCTGCTTCGTAAGACCCGCCACCAGCGCCGCAACAAGAAGTAAATAGGCTTCTTCAGCCCCGCCCTCTTGCACGAGGAGCGGGGCTTTCGCGTTCTCGCTGTTTGGGGGTGGGGGCCGCTATCTGAGAGACTGGACCCATGACTGAAACTCACACCGTTAAAGTTCATCTCATGCGCCACGGTGAGGTGCACAACCCCGAACGCATCGTGTACGGCCGCCTTCCCGGTTACCGCCTGTCCGAGAAGGGTCGGCAGATGGTGCGTCTGAGCGCCGAGGAGTTCGCGGCACGCGCCGAAGACGGCGCCCGCTTCGTGCACCTGGTCTGCTCGCCCCTGCAACGCACCCGCGAGTCGGCCGCACCCGTTGAGGAGCTGCTGGGGCTGACCGCCCAGCCCGACGAACGCGTCATCGAGGCCGATAACTACTTTGAGGGCCTGCACGTGAACGCGCAGGAGCTTCTGCGCAACCCGCGCCACTGGACGAAGCTCTACAACCCGGCCCGTCCCTCCTGGGGTGAGTCCTACCTGGAGCAGGTACGCCGCATGGCCGCGGCCGTTCAGGACGCCGCCCGTCGCGCCTACGAAATCGGCGGTGAGGGTGCGGAGGCGATCATCGTCTCGCACCAGCTGCCGATCTGGATTACCCGCCTGGGTGTGGAGGGTCGCCTGCTGCAGCACGACCCGCGTTCCCGCGAGTGTAACCTCGCCTCGATTACGACCCTCGCGTTCAGCACCGTGGACTTCGAGCACGAGATGCCGCGCTTCGTGCGCTACTCCGAGCCTGCCGCACCGCTGTACGGTGGCGTTATCCAGCTTCCCGGAAGCTAAGTCACGCGCGTTATTCGCGGGTATAGCTAAGGCTGCGGGGCGCATCCATTGAGGGATGCGCCCCGCAGCCTGTGTTAAGGATTGGGGAACTGTGCCGGGCTATCGGCTCGGGCCGTCTTCGGGACGTTCGCCTTCGGTTCCTTCATTTTCGGGCCGTTTATGTTCGGGGTTAGAATCCTCGTGCGTGTCGGTGCCGGCTTCTCGAGAAGCGCGCTCCGCCTCGCGGCTGGCGCGTTCGCGCTCGGCCTTCGCCTTGAGCCAGCGCAGGTAGGCCTCATCGTCGTCGGGGGAAGCCATCGAGGGGGTGCTGCCTCGCTGAGCCGCGCCGGGCAGAGAGATAGAGCCGCGGGCGCCGCGCTCCCGCTTGGGGCGGCCCAGCAGCAACCACAGCACGGGACCCACCACAGGGAAGAACAGGGTGACGAGAACCCACAGCCACTTGGGCAGGGTACGCTCCTCGCGCGCGGGGGTGCGCACGGCATCCAGAAGGGCGTAGATGGTCAGGCCCACCACGAGGGCGCCCGCACCAATAATCAGCATGGCTCGAAACATAGAACCACTATGACATATCGCGGGTCGTCGCCAAAAGCGAGTCAGCTCAGGACTGATCCACCGCCGCCGTGCGGTATCGAAGGAGCAAAACTTTTGGAGGGCTCCGGCGGCTTAGTAGCCGGTGAACACCTGAATTTCGTGGCTGATGATATCCAGCGAACCCAGCCACACGGCCAGCGCCAGGAGCACCGAGTACACGAGCGCCACAATGCCAGCCTGCTTCAGCACGGGAATCAGCTCGCGGCCACCACGCATCCACACAGTCATGCAGGAGTGAACGGTCGGGCCCACGAGCACGAAGACCAGCATGAACCAGGGGTTCTGGTCGAGTAGCAGGACGGTCAGGAGCAGCGCGAGGGCCATCTCCGCGATGTAGGCGACGCGCGACCAGCGCTCGCCCAGGCGCACCGCAAGGGTCAGCTTGCCGGCCTCGATATCGGTGGGGATGTCACGCACGTTATTCGCCATGAGCAGTGCGCAGGAAATCAGGCCAATACCGATAGCCCCCATCCAGCCCAGCAGGGTCAGCGTGTGGGCCTGCGTGTAGAGGGTGCCCAGGGTCGCGACCAGACCAAAGTAGACGAAGACGAACACGTCACCCAGGCCCATGTAGCCGTAGGGGTGTTTGCCGCCCGTGTAGCCCCAGGCCGCAAAGACGCTCGAGGCGCCAATCGCCAGGAACCACCACTGGTTTGCCAGAGCAACCAGGGCAAGACCCGCAAGCATCGCTAGACCGAAGCAGGCGAAGGCGGCGAACTTGACCGAACGGGGGCTGGCCACGCCCGAACCGACCAGACGCAGGGGCCCCACGCGGTCTTCGTCGGTACCTTTAATGCCGTCGGAGTAGTCGTTGGCGTAGTTCACGCCCACCTGCAGGAAAAACGCGACCAGGAAGGCCAGGAAGGCGTACAGCGGCTTGTACTCGCCAATCTCGTAGGCAGCGGCCGAACCGGCAATAATGGGAGCGACGGCAAGCGGCAGGGTGCGCAGGCGCGCGCCTTCAATCCATTGAGCGGCAGTGGCCACGGGGGTTCCTTCCAGGGGTTGATGCGTTTGCGGTGAGGAGGGCTACGGGAGGTACGGGACGGCGCCGTGAGGCAGAACCGCGGCGCGAATACTATCCGCGCGAGGCCTCCCGATAGTCCCTGTCCAGGATACTGTATATTTCGCGGCGGTCCGGTTTGCCAGTGCTGGTAAGCGGGAAGTCGGGCAGGATGCTCAACAGCTTGGGTGCCGCCGCCACGCCCAGGCGTTCGATGCAGAGGCTCCGCAGGGCCTCGCGCAGCTCCGCGTTCTCGGCGAGGGCCATAGCCGCGCCCTCGGCCGGGGACACGAGCGTGAGGGCGGCCGTCACGGCGGAGCCCCAGCGTGCATCCGGCAGACCGCACACGAGGGCTTCGCGCACGGCGGGGTGGCTCTCAAGAGCCTCAGCTACCGCGCGGGCCGAAATTTTGACGCCGCCGGTGATGATGATGTCGTCGCTACGCCCCAGCACGCGTAGGATGCACGGCTCACCGGGGGCGTGAGTGCTCAGCAGGCCGTAGTCGTCGGTGCGGTACCAGCGGGTGCCGTCGGCAGCGGCGAAGAAATGCTCGGCGGTACGACCGGGGTCGCCCAGGTAGCCCTGCGCCAGATGCGCGCCGCTGATCCAGATGCGACCAACCTGCGGCGGATTCTCATGCGCCGGGTCCTCATTCGTTAGCTCCGTACCCGCGGAGGGTACGCTCGGCATGCCCTCTTCGGGCACGAGCTCCACCCGCACGCCGGGCAGCACCCGGCCGGAGTAGATGCACCCGCCGGCGGTCTCGGCGCTACCGTAGGTGGTCACGACGTTGAGCCCCAGCTCTTGGGCGGCTGCGAGCAGGTCGGCGCTGGCGGGGGCACCTCCGAGCAGAATCCCGGTAAAGGAGCGGAGCGCGGCGTGAATCTCTTTGCCTGTGCGCGGCTCGTTCCGGGCCGTCTCGAGAAGCTTGTGCAGCTGGGTGGGCACGAGCGAAACAAAGCGACGGGTGGAGCTCAGCTGCTCGACCGCCCGCAGGAAGACATCGGGGCTAAAGTGCACCGGCTCGGTCACGGAGCGTGCGATGACTGGCTCGGTTCCGGCCAGCACCGAGCGGGCCAGAACCTGGGCGCCCGCAACATAGTGCGCGGGTAGGGCCAGAAGCCACTGGGAGGCCTCGCTTCCCGCGCCCTTGAAGAAGCCCTCGGTAGCCTCCGCGCTCGCCCGCAGGGCCCGGGCGCTCAGCGCGGTGTGCTTGGGGATTCCGGTGGAACCGGAGGTACCCACGAGCAGGGCGACGGAATCCTGATCGTTCCCCGCGAAGATTCGCCCGAAGGAGTCAAGAAGGGCCCGCGGATCGGCGGGTCGATCGGCCCGCAAGCGTACCGCGTGAGGGTGCAGGGCATCCTCCCCGGGGGCGGGTAGGGGCTCGAGCCCGGGTATGGGGGTGTTAATCATGGAAAGTCCTTAGCGGCTGTGCTCTAGGGGCATGTCATGCGCCGGGGCTGCAATAACGCGCCCAACAACGCGCCGGAGCCGGATTCTTAGCTGAGGGTCTCAGGGGTGAATCCGGCTCCGAGCCTGTTCATTTGAAGCTACTAGAAGTAGTAGGGGTAGTTGGACCAGTCGGGGTCACGCTTCTGCAGGAACGCGTCGCGGCCCTCCACAGCCTCGTCGGTCATGTATGCCATGCGGGTTGCCTCGCCGGCGAAGACCTGCTGGCCGAGCATACCGTCGTCGGGCAGGTTGAAGGCATACTTGAGCATGCGGATTGCCTGCGGGGACTGGCGGGCGATGTGCGCCGCGTACTCCAGGCCCTTGTTTTCCAGCTCGGCATGGGGAACCACATCGTTGACCGCGCCCATTTCGTACATGCGCTGGGCGTCGTATTCCTTGGCGAGGAAGAAGATTTCGCGGGCGAACTTCTGACCCACCTGGCGGGCGAGTAGCGCCGAACCGTAGCCCGCATCGAAGGAGCCGACGGTTGCGTCGGTCTGCTTGAACTTGCCGTACTCTTCGGAGGCGATGGTCAGGTCGGCCACCACGTGCAGGGAGTGGCCGCCACCGGCTGCCCAGCCGGAGACAAGGGCGATAACGACCTTGGGCATGGTGCGGATGAGGCGCTGCACTTCCAGGATGTGCAGTCGGCCCGCGCGTGCCGGGTCGATGCTTTCGGCGGTCTCGCCGCTGGCGTAGTGGTAGCCGTCGCGGCCGCGGATGCGCTGGTCGCCGCCGGAACAGAAGGCCCAGCCGCCGTCCTTGGGGGAGGGGCCGTTGCCGGTGAGCAGTACGGTGCCCACGTTAGAGGTCATGCGGGCGTGGTCGAGGGCGCGGTAGAGCTCGTCCACGGTGTGCGGGCGGAATGCGTTGCGCACCTCGGGGCGGTCGAAGGCGATGCGCACGGTAGGCAGATCGCGCAGAATCTCGCCGTTTTCGTCGCGCTCAACCTGGCGGTGGTAGGTGATGTCGGTGAAGTCCTCGAAGCCCTCAACGACGCGCCAGTCGGCGGGGTTGAAGATGTCCGAGACCTTTTCGGGAAATTGTGCAGTCATAGACCCTATTTTACGGTGCCCGCGGTGCGGCTCGTCGAGGCCGGGGGAGGGGGCACGCCCGGCATAATATTCCGATAGTAGAATATGATGCGCGGGGAACGATTTCTGCTCTTGTGCTCACGCCTGTATCTTGGCCGGTTAAGACCCTATAAACAGACCAAGGCCCGGACCGCGTGTGTGCGGCCCGGGCCTTGGGGAGAGACTCTTTACTTGACCTTTGCGAGCTCCACCGCGCGGTCGAACTCTTCGTCAATGGCATCGTTCTTCTTGTAGGTCATGAGCGAAACCACGATGGCGACGAGCAGTGCCGAAGCGAAGCCGGGAACCATTTCGTAGAGCACGGACTTCATGGGGCTCTGGCCCCATGCGAATGCCACAACGGCACCGGTAATCATGGAGACCAGTGCACCCTGGGTGGTCAGCTTACGCCAGTAGAGCGAGAGCAGAACGGTCGGGCCGAACGCCGAACCGAAGCCCGCCCACGCGAATGCGACCAGCTGCAGAATGGAGCTGTTGGGGTTCCACGCCAGGGCACCGGCGACCAGCGCCACGATTGCCACACCTGCACGGCCGAGCCACAGGGACTTGCCGGCGCTGAGCTTCTTCGAGGAGAAGATGCCGTAGAGATCCTCCACCAGAGCGGAGGAGCACACAATCAGCTGCGAGGAGAGGGTGGACATAATAGCCGCCAAAACCGCTGCCAGAATCAGACCGGCAATGAAGGGGTGGAAGAGGATCTGCGAGAGGTCCAGGAACACGGACTCTGCGGTTTCGGGGTTGGTGAGGGACGCTTCGGGGTGGCGTGCAAAGTATGCGATGCCCATGAACGCGCCGCTCAGTGCGCCAACCACGGTCAGAACCATCCAGCTGATACCGATGCGGCGACCGGACTTAGCGTCGGCGGGGGTGCGCATCGCCATGAATCGCACGATGATGTGCGGCTGGCCGAAGTAGCCCAGGCCCCAGGCGAGGGAGGAGATAATGCCGGCAAAGGTGGTGCCCGCGAAGATGCTCAGGGCCTCGGGGCGTACCTGGCTGATGGATTCAACCACCGGGCCGATGCCGCCCAGGTCAATAATGGTGACAACCGGAACGGCAATCAGTGCTGCGAGCATGAGCAGACCCTGCACCATGTCGGTGTAGGATGCGCCCATGAAGCCGCCGAAGAGCGTGTAGAACACGGTGATGCCGGCCAGCAGGAGCATGCCGGTGTGGTATTCCTGACCGAAGGAGGACTTGAAGAACAGGCCGCCGGACACCATGCCGGAGGAGACGTAGAAGGTGAAGAACACCAGAATCACGACACCGGAGACGATGCGCAGCACGCGCTTGGTGTCATGGAGGCGGTTGCTCAGGAAGACGGGGACGGTCACGGCGTCGCCTGCTACTTCGGTGTAGCTACGCAGTCGCGGTGCCACGAACTTCCAGTTGCACCACGCACCGATGGTCAGGCCGACGGCGAGCCATGCCTGGGAGAGGCCGCTGAGGTAGACGGCGCCGGGCAGACCCATGAGGAGCCAACCGGACATATCGGAGGCGCCCGCTGAGAGTGCGGCGACGGTGGGGGAGAGCTGTCGCCCGCCCAGCACATAGTCGTCGAGGCTGTTGTTCTTGCTATTGGCCCATAGGCCGATTGCGATCATGGCAACAAAATAAATCGCCAGCGCGATGACCTGGTATGTACTCGCGGCCATAATGTTCCTTCTCTCCTGGTGATAGTGTGCGTCTGTGTATTTATGCGCGACTTCATAACTTTATGAGTGGCGTAGGATACAGTCTAGGCTCTGAGAGGCTGAAAATAAAGTCTATTTGACGCTTAGGAGCGAGGAACTATGGAATAAATATGTATTTGCTGTGTAAAATCCGTGGTCGTACACGTGGGTCAATGTGGGAGCGTGTGTGAAAAAGTGCCCGAAAAATCCCTAGAATTCAGGGTTTCGGGCACTTTAGTGCAAGAGAAGTAGTTTAAAAGCAACGCAAACGTTCAGAGTCGTATGCATCTAAAACGAATTAAACGAAAAATTTAAAAGCCGTTCGGAGTGTTGAACTGTTACACGACAATGTCACAGAGGCTTAGAGATCCCTCACGACCCACGGCTCAGTAGCCATACGAGTCGGGTCAAAACGCTCCAAAATCGCCGCCGCATTGGGCACCGGAACATCCGCCGAATGGGCAGAACCATCCGCGTTATACACCGGAATAGAAGCGGCAATCCACCCCAAAATCGTCGGGACTTCAACGCCCGCCTCACGCAGCTGCGGCAAGGTCACCGCACCATCACGCTTCGCCAGGCGCTTACCCTCTTCGTTCAGTGCCAGGGGAACGTGAGCGTAACGCGGCTGCGTCAAACCCAAAAGCTGTGCCAAATACGACTGGCGAGGCGCCGAAGGCAGCAGGTCATCACCGCGCACAATCTGCTCAACCCCCACAAAAGCATCATCCACCACGGAGGTCAGGTTATAGGCATAGGTGCCGTCGTTGCGTACCAACACGAAATCGTCCACCAGCCCCGTGTAGGAGCCGTAAAAATCATCCTGCACCGTGTAGCTCGTGCGCTCGGCGCGCAGGCGCAGAGCCGGCGGACGCTGGGCGCGGCGCTCCTCGCGCTGCGCCTCGCTCAGTCCGCGACAGGTGCCCGGGTAGGCGCCCGGGGCACCGTGCGGTGCGCTCGAGGCCTCCTGAATCTCGCGACGGGTGCAATAGCACTCGTACACGAGGCCCGCCTCGCGCAGGCGCTGAACCGCACGCTCGTAGGCGGCAAGGCGCGTGCTCTGGTAGAGGACGCCGGCCTCCTTACCCTCGGTACTCTCTGCCGCGCTACCCGGGCTGACATCCCAGTCCAGGCCCATGGCTTGCAGATCGGCCAGCTGGCGTTCTGCAGCACGGGGCCGCACACGATCCAAATCCTCAACGCGCATGTAGAAGGACTTACCACCGCGGCGAGCCATCGCCCACGCCAGAATCGCGGTGCGCAAATTACCCAGGTGCAGATCGCCGGAGGGGGAGGGGGCGTAGCGTCCCGTGCCGCTGGGAAAAACCGCACCGGAAATATCGTTCGAAGAATCTGGAGAAATCATGGTTCCATCCTACGCGGAAAGCACTGCAACCAAGGCGGATCCGGGCCGGGCGGCTGGGGCTCCGGAACCCGCAAACCTCTCGGAGTGTGCCCAATTTTCTTTTCCAAAAAGGGAAATCTTGCTCTCTGAGAGTGCAATGGCGCAACATCGCTCAAAAATTCCAGTAGGGTTGTATCTATGGCTCGCACAATTGAACTTGCCGACGGCGTGTATCGCATCGCGACGGATAACTACCGACTCAATACCGGACTGGTTCTCGGACTGGAACGGGCACTGGTCGTAGATACCGGCGCCGGTCCCCGTCAGGCCACCGAAATTTATGATGAGGTTCGCCGCCTCACCCGACTTCCGATTACCGTAGTGAACACCCACGGCCACTACGAACGTTTCTTTGGTAACGACGTCTTCGCGGCTATGGGGGTCGAGGAGTTCTGGGCGCATCCCCGCGCCGCTCGCGCCATCCGCAAGTACGGCGCGGCGCAGCGATCCTACGTTGAGACCCTCGAGCCCGAGATGGCGCACCACCAGGGTGCGGCCACCGATATCGTCGTGCCCAACCGCCTGGTCGCCAACAGCGGCGACGGCATCACCTTCACCCCTATCGACCTGGGTGGGCGTAGCGCAACCCTCATGTACATGGGTCCCGGCCACACGGACGGCGACATCATGGTTGGCGTTGAGGACGTGCTCTTCATGGGTGGCCTCATTGAGGAAGGCACCGACCCGTACTTCGAGGATTCCTTCCCCGATCGCTGGATTGACACCCTGGGTGCCGTGCTGGAATTCGACCGCTACCGCGTGTTCGTGCCCGGTAACGGCGAGCCCGTGGACCGCACCTTTGTGGAGCGCGAACGCAACACCATGATTAGCGCAATCAAATCTATTCGTGCTTCGACCCTGGACCGCGAGGACGAGGCGACCACCGCCGCAATGTACCAGCTGCCCTATGCGCCGGGCGCGACCCGCTTCCTGCTGGACCGTCTGGCCCAGCTCGAGAACGCCCCCGACTCTGAGAGCTTCGACGCGGAGCACCCGGACACGAGCGGCTTTACGGGCCCGATTACGCTGGGTAAGGCTGCCTACTAGCCCTGTACTCCGCGATGGGTGGGGGACGTAGAGTGCCCCACCGCCTTACCGGAGCCTCAGCGTATTCAATATAGCCAATACGGCATAAACGCAGGTGCGGGCCGGTTTCTGAGAAGAAGCCGGCCCGCACCTGCGTTATATATAGCCGTGCGTCGGGGAAGATTTACTCCGCGGCGTACTCCGCGCGCATGGCCTCGCAGTCGGTCTTCAGCGCAGCGGGAACTTCGCCCATCGCGCCGCAGAGCTCCACGAAGCGATGGCGCCAGTCCAGGTGCTCCAGGGCGCGACGAATCTGACGCTCACCCTGTTCGGGGGTCCAGCGCGAGGCGGCCTCGGCAACCTGGGCGAGGCCCGCGCGAGCATTAGCGTGATTGATGTCGATGGTCGCACCGTCCCAGAGAATCTCGCGTACGGTGGTCGTGTTCGGAACCTGACCCACCACGGTGACGCCGGAGGCTAGGGCATCGGTCCAGCGGCCGGTGATGTACTCCTTCGTGGGGTGGGTGTAGGGGGCGGGGCTCACCGAGGTGGAAAAGGCCAGCAAGAACTTCGCGCGGTTCAGCGAATCCTGCAGGTGCTGTGCCGACTCGCGGTCGTTCGCGCCGAAGGGCGGGCGGCCCTCGAAGCTCAAACCCAGCTCCTTGGCCAGGCGAGCGGTTGCCTCGTCGTCCTCGTAGGCGGCGGGCTGACGGCCCACGCGCAGCAGATCGATGGTCTTGGACTCCAGTGCCGCTAGACGGTCGGAGAAAGCGCTCCACACATCCGCTCCCCAGGGCAGCACCCCGGGAGCCTTGACGCCGGCCGCGGTCCACGGCTGAACGTCGTCGGCGTCGGCCACGAAGATGCGGTCGTAGACCGAGGACTTCGCAATGGCGGGAATACGGTCGTCCCAGAAGCTGTCGATGACCCAACCGTAGATGGCTCCGTAGCGGCGGAACGCGAAGGAACGCTGCGCGACGGCGTAGAGCTGGCCGGGGTCGGAGGCGATGACCACGCAGCGGCGGGAACCGCCCTTGAGTCGCGGCAGGCGAGCCAGAAGCTTCGTTTCCTTGGACAGAGAAGCCCCCACGTCGACGGTGTGGACGGTGCCGCCGGTGTAGCGGGCCAGGAGGTCCGCCATGGCGTGAACCGGAACCCAACCGGCTCCGGAGGGAACGGCAACAATAATATCGAGTGAGCTCATGAGATTCCTTGAGAGGGATCCGGCCGGGGAAAATGCGCGCAACGCTCATCACAATTGGCGGGACGAGCGGCACGCTCCCGGAACGGACGGATGATAGATATCTAAACGGGAAAATCCCTTGCGGCGGCCCCGGTACCGGGTATTTGCCGGGTAAACCCGCGGCGGGGCGCATACAGTCTTCAGTATATCCGCAGCCCGTGGTTCTCCGGGGCTCAGCCTCGCCCGCTAGGGTGTGTGAATACGCACCTCGATACCCGATTCGCCGCCGAACCCGGCGGCCATGCGCGCCAGGTTGGTGTTCGGGGCGGCCGCGACCGTGAAGAAGCGGCTCACCGCGGCGGCGAATTGCTCGTCGCGGGCCAGTTCGCCGTGTTCCAGGGTCGTGAAGATGCCGCCGCCG
>ERZ773051.1761-NODE-1761-length-11468-cov-28.250241_pt1 | contig 11468 bp, 10 predicted proteins | sample MGYA00580631_ERZ773051 | MGnify/ENA primary metagenome ERZ773051 (study PRJEB29015, sample SAMEA2738137) | human oral metagenome | biome: human oral; feature: human-associated habitat; material: saliva | place: China | collected 2204 ...
GGCCGGGGCCGAGTCTTGTGCACAGGAACGGCAGATTGTGGTGGGGGAGCGGGCACGCGATAGGCTGGGCGCATGAGTGCCCTCGGGCGCCGTACAGCAGGAGAGGATGCGCATGAACAAGTTCGCGCCGCCCACGGATGGGGACAACGTATCTGCCGGGACTGTGCCCGTCGCTCAGGCTGGTCCCGCGCAACCGGCACCCGGGCCGAACTCCGCGTGGAACCAAGGGGGTGCCGCACCTACGAGTCAGGCGTGGGCACCCGCACCGGTCCCCGCGCGGCAACTCGGTCCCCAGATGATGAGTCGGAACTACGGCGCCTTCAACGCGGTCACAGACAAAGACCGACGATCGCTTCAGTCCTGGCTCATATGGGGCATCGGGCTGACATGCGCCGCGTTCTTCATGTGGGTGGGCATTAAGGGCGACGGGTGGCTCTACATGGCGGCCGTGATCATCGGCGCCGTTGTCTGTCTGTTACTGGGAGTGACGGAAGCAAGCTGGTCGCGCTGGCTCGTCAGCATCGTATCTACGTCCGATGGAACGATCGTTGTGCGTCCCAGCGGCACCAGGATGTTCCTGCGTGTCTTTGAAGCCCTCCTTGCCGCCGTGGCTGGAGTGTGTTTCTTCTACTCGCAACTGTTCAGTGTGGATACCGATGTCAGGAGTTTCGCTGGTGGTGGCATGTTGACGGCCGTGGTCGTCGTGCTCTACTTGCTCAGCAAGATCGGTGGGCCGCAGAGTCGCGAGTGCATCGTCGTCAGCCAGCAGCGCGTGGATATGTGGGGCATGGGAGGTTTCCACTACTCGATCCCGTGGAGCGACCAACCCAAGGTGATTGGGCAACGTAACGGCCGCAAGAGCCTGCTGATCAGTGCGGGGCAGGATGTCGAATGCCTCATCGTGTTCACGAGCCTGCGGATTCAGCCGTCGCGTGTGCGGAGCCTGCTCGCCTACTACCAGACGACGCCGGGCGCGCTCGACCGACTGTCCAGCCCTGAGGCGCGTGAAGAAGCGATGATGGCGCTCGGCTGGCGCAAGCGTTGAACCCGTCCTGCTCGCCTGAGCGCGACTCGGCCCCGGCCTCGTCGATTCATGAACGAGGCCGGGGTTTTGCATGCGGATAACGATCGATATTTGTTTCTTCATTTTGCTGTCGTGGTTATTCGGTAGATGTAGGCTGGTCCACATATTGCTTCTAACAACGTCGAACTGGGAGTAATGCGATGGCGCGTGGCTACAGGGCAATTGTGGAACTGGACAGCAAGGAAGGCGCTCTGCTCACCGCCGACCGACTCTTTCACGAGTGGGTGCACAACAAGTACCCACTGGAGGGAAGGAGTGTGCGCATTGAGTGCGACGAGGAGGGCATCTACCGATACGGTGAGCTGCCATCCCAGAAAGGGACCATCGCGGATATCGTCGCGACGAAACTAACGGAGACGTCCGAGGATAAGCACTACGAACGTCAACTCCTCGAGCTGGTCGAACGCACAGGCGACGGCCACCAGCAGTGGACGACGCGGATCTTCGCCATGCACGCGACTAAAGAGTCCCACTATCGGGATGTGGTCTGGATCGAGGTCACTCCACCGCGCGATAGTGAATGGGACGCGAAGCCTCCGAGGCTGGTACACGATCTCATCAGTGAGGGCCACTGCTATGACCGGGGGATGCCGCTGTCGGAATATCTTCAATCCATCTCCGACGACCGTCTGGTCGAGGAGCTGATCGGCTGGATCCGTGACGAACGTAGGCGTGCCTCCGTCGTCGTGGCCGCTCCGCTCACGGATGGGAGCGGAGAAGGGGACCTCGTGGCGGAATGTCGATGGAAGGAAATCCTCGGTTCGCTGACTCGGGACTCGGCCGGCTGTGCGTCCTACTTCCTCCTCACGCCCGACGCCTATCGTGAGTTCCGTGCTGGGATCGGGCAGGGGTGTGGCATGCCTAAGGGGAGCCTGCGCACCTACCTGCCTGGTTTTAACCCGGAGGAACCTGCGGACAGGCTTCGCCACCGGGTTCTCACCGCTCCTACGCTCCTGCGCGGCTATGACGAGAAAAGAAAGCGTTTTCGCCCTGAATTGTCGGCGATTATCGCGCGTACCCCCTGCGAATACCTGTGGGAAAACGGCCTGGACAAGGAACTGCGCCGCGCGCAAGCACCCCTAGACAAGAAACGCCTCACGGTTCCCACGTTCTATCCGCTGCGCGAAGTGACGAGGACGGTGGAGCTGCTCGACGAGAGGGTGCGCCAGCGGGTCGCCGAGTCTCTGTCCGCGCTCTCTCATGAGACGGGGCTACCGGTCGAGGAGTCGAGTAAGCCTGAAGCGGTGAAGCCGGAGGAATCTGCACCTGGGGCGCCTGTATCCGAGGCGAACGGTAGGGCAGTGGTTGCCGAGCCAGCGCCGCAGCGTAGCGAGTCGCGGCACCTGGCGTGGTACGAGCCGTTACGCCGCCTCGTTCGCCGCTTCTTGCCGTCTTTTAATCCGCGTTCGCACACCGAGCTGGAGAGCGGTGTCGCCGCTCTCTCGAGTGGCCTGGACGCAATGAATGACGAGCATGCGCAACTTGCCGCGCGCCGTGATGAGCTCGAAAACGAGCTGCGGGCCGCGGAAGAACTGCTGGAAGAAGCATCGCGCCAGAGCCAGCACATCGAAGAACTTAAACAGGAGCGGAACACGCTCGCAGAAGAGCTTCTCGTGGTTCAGCAAGAGAGGGAGAACCTCAGTAAGAAGAACCGCCGTCTCGAGTGGAAGGTGAGACATCCCGACGCGGGTGACCAAAGCGAAGATGTCGACGATTCGTGGTTGACTGATTCACCTAAGAGCATGTCGGAGCTCTTCGATCGGATGACTCAGGGCGGCTATGAGATGGTCACGCACTACGTTGAACTGAGCGACCCCGACAAGATGATGGACGACATTCTCGCCCTCGATGAGCTGGCGGAAAGCCACTATGCGGCTGAGTTTTGGAACTACATCCTTGTGCTGCGTGATTATATGCGCGCTCGCGAGACGGGTGACTTCACTGCTGGGGATATCGAGGAGTATTTGCTAGCGCAGCCAGAGGGGTATTTTACGTGTGGCCTCAAGCGGCACAAGCGCAATGAGGGGCATACCGTGAAGACAATGCGAAAGATGCGGCTTGAACGTATGCTGCCGGTTCCTACTGTGGTTGATTCGCGCGGTTATATCGAGATGTGGGCGCACTTTGCGCCGACGCATTGTAATCAGAGGGCACCGCGCATGTACTACTACGCGGATACGAAAAAGACGAACAAGGTCTACATCGGCTATATCGGTCGTCACCTGACGAACACGAGGACCAACTGAACGTCATGGATGTGGCTCGGCCCCGGCCTCGTCGTCATGAACGAGGCCGGGGCCGAGTCTTGTGCTCAGTGCGCGGGCACTGCTCCCTCCCCGGCTGTGCCCGCACCGGGGAGGGCGGACGTTACTGTCCGGAGGTGTCTGTGAGCGTCCAGCGCTGCGACTTGGAGGAGTCGGAGCACTGCGAGATGACAGCCTGCGTGGCGTCGCGCGTCGTGTCGCCCGGGATCGTCAGGCACAGGCCGGACGCTCGGTTTTCGAGCTGGCCGTACTCGTTGAGATCCCACATCTGGGATTCCAGAGCCGGGTAGCAGGTCCACATGTGCGCAACCGTGCCCTCCTCGGTGTGGCCGCCCACGACGTCGACGCAGCGGTCGCCGATGCGGATGTGCCCATCACCCTCGTAGATGACAGTCTGTGCAGCGCTGTTTCCGGAGCAGTTGCTGTTCCACACGGGGGTGCCGTTGGCCCCTGCCGGATCCTGGGAGGTCAGGCACTGGCCGAGGCCGTTGCGCAGCTGGCCGACCATCGTCGCGGGCACCAGGGCTGCGTCATCCGCGTCGGGCGCAGCTGCATTGTCGGACGTGTCCACTGAGCCAGGCGCGAGGGCCGCGTGATCCGCGTAGGTGGCGGGGGAGAAGACGACCATGTCCCACGAGGACAGGCGACCCACGTTGAACGTGAGGGTCGTGCGACCCTGCTCATCCGTGCCCGTCGTGAAGTCGAGGGGCGTCGGGCGGCCGCCGTCGTTGTCGGGGCTGACGACGAAGATCGAACCGGGGACCTGCTCGCCGTTCTCCAGGTGATAGGTGACGGACGTGTTGTCGAAGGGCAGGGTCTTCTTCGCGGCGTTACGCCAGTACTCGTCGTTGCCCTCGTTGTCGTTGGTGCGCAGGTTGATCAGGTGCAGGGCCGTGCCCGCGTTGGACGTCATGGTGTTCGCCCAGATCGTGTTCGAGGCTCCGTCCGTCGAGGTCGGCAGGCCCACGCCGTTCGTCGAGACCTCGACCTGGCGTTCCTTGCGCGTCAGGTTGTCGCCGAAGATCAGGTTCTCGTAGGCGGTGGAGATGTTGTAGTAGTTCTTCATCCATGTCTGCAGGTCCGCGGACATGGAGCGCCCGGAGTTCACGAAGAACTCGTTGTCTAGCATACGACCGTAGTCGCCGAGCTCCAGGTGGTGCGCGCCGTTCGCCGCGAATGCCGCGTCCGCGAGCTTGACGGAGTCCGTGTTGAACTCACGGAAGGTGATGCAGTCGATGTTGACGGGCGAGTAATTCTTGTCGGTGGGCACCCAGTAGGTGATCGTGTGGACGCCGGGCGTGAGCTCGACGGTCTCTGTCATGTCCTTCCACGTGTAGTAGCTGCCCGTCTGATCGAAGTGAACGTACTTGATGAGCTTCTGCGTGGGCTGCCCCATGTCGAGGATCATCTGATGGTACGCAGGGTCATCGTCCTGCCGGGCGTAGCGCGTTGTGAACGTGAAGGTACCGCCCTGGCCGGCGTCAACCGTGAAGGTGACGGTGGAGCCGCCCTGGGAGAAATCGCCGGCGTAAGCGTCGCCCGAGGCTGAGTCGTCACCGGAGAGGATATGAGCACCGCCGCTCACGCTCGCCTGGTCGGATTCGGCCTCGATACGCGTCCCTTCATCCGGTGTCACCTGCGGGTGGATCTGCTTGTTGGAATCACTCGGGTCGGCAACCTACGACGCCGGGTCGTAGTTGTTCGCGTAGGCCGCGACGATCTGCGGCTTGTTTGCCGACTTGTCGCGCGCGCCCTGCAGGTAGGAGGCGACCTGCTGGTTTGTTTCGTTGTGGTCCCACAGCTCGGTGTAGATGTACGAGGCCGAGGACGGGCCGATCTTGTCAGTGCCCGCGCCGTCGGGCAGGTTGATGCCGGTGGCGGTGCCGGTCTTGGACGCCGTTTCGTTGACGAGAGCGGTCAGGCCGTCGGTCAGGTCCACGGAGTTGCCGGATGCGTCCTTCTTGACGGTCTGTCCGAGCGTGTCGATGTGTGTGCCGTCGAACCCGAAGGTGTCCTTCTGGGTCACGTACTGATCCGTGATGTAGTCGCGCCACCCTTGGGTGTTGACGTTCATCATGAACTGGTGACTCTTAGGCTTGTTCACGCCCTTGGGGGTCGGCACCCACCACTGCTCGCCGAGGTCGCGAACCCAGTAGGATCCGTTGTCCTCACGCAGACGCCACTCGTCCTTGATAGTGTTTGTGTCGTAGTTGTCGTTAGCCGCGTATGCCATCGAGTAGGCGAGTGAACCCATGTTTGCGTTCTTCGCGTCTTGATGTAATCGGTGATCGTTTTCTTCGACGCGTAGGTGTCCCGGTACCACAGCGGACACTTGTCCGCGAGGTCACCGGTGGCGACGGGCTGCTCGTGTCGGTACTGCCAGTCGTAGTACTGCAGTGCGTTGATGTGGTAGTCCTGGCTGAGCTTAGCAATGTACTCGCTGGGAGTGAGGGACAGGTAGGACTCATAGCTCGTGCCCGTGGTGATGTCAGCCGGGGCGGTGGGCTTGAAGTGAGAGACGTATCCCATGCGCGGGAAGCGCGTCCAGCTGGAGGAAACGTCCAGCGCGGTTTCGGCGTGCGTATCGTCGGCACCGGTAGCGGTCATCAGGTATCCTTGGTTGTCCTCGCTCGGCGTCGTGTAGGTCCATGTGGCGGCTCCGTCCGTGACGGGGGCTTCGCCGCTGGAGACTTCGGTACCGAGGTGACTGACGGAGAAGTGGACGGTACCGCCCCCGCTGGCTTCGGCGGTGATGGTGGCCTGGGAGCCGGGGGAGTGGGTGGATTTGTCCGTGTAGGCGCGAGTCACGTGGGCTGTGCCCGAGGCTGTGGCCGGCGTGAATCGTGGGAGCGGGAGGGCCGTCGTTGCGATGGCGGTGCCAAGCACAAGCGCGGCGGGGATGGTTAGGGGATGTCGCGTTGACATGACTGTGTCCTCGATGGTGTTGATGAGACTCTTCCGAGGGAGCCTGGCGCATGGGTGCGCTCATTCAACGGTACGTCGCTTATTCAGTAAATTAACCGACAATATAGTCAAGTAGTCGACAAGTGTTTCACAGTTTGGACAAGTAAAAGTGTGGAAATGGCTCAGTATCAAAGCGCGCACGAGACGCTGCGTGGGTTTCTTAGCTCTGATTAGGAGATGTTGTCGTCGGAAAAATGGTGCTCTGTCAGAAACTGTCAAGTGTACTGAGGAGTGCAAGCGTCGAGGATGCTCGCTCATAGACTCGGCCACGACCTCGTTCATTGACGAGGCTGGGGTGTGGATCGTGAAAATGGTGGACGTGAGCGGTCTTCAGTTGGGGAGCTTATGTAGTAAGCTAGAGCAAGTGTGTCGACACCATTGACTGGCGTGTCTGCGCAGAGCGGATGAGATAAGCGGGGCATAGTGGAGCCTCGCAGCAGGAAAGCGGGCGTTATGGGCGTGTTTGAGTGGCTGCGCGGTGCGCTCACTGCTCAGCAGAACTATCCGATGCAATACGGTCAGCGTCCTTCCAGTGGTGTTTCGCAGCAGGGTTTTTCGCCTCAGTACGGCCAGTCTCTCTCCGTTGGCGTCGCCCCACCGACACCAACGTTCTTTGGTGTGCATAATGGGCCCAACGTTGGACCTGATGGCTTGTTCATGCCTAAGTTTGATGGTCGAGATATCTGCGACTGGGTGGATGACATTGCCGCGCTCAAACGGTCCGGAGATCTTTCCCAAGCGCTACATGTTGCTCGTGGCTGTATGGATGCGATGATTGCCGCCGCACGCCTGAACCCCGTGAATGTTGCGGAATATTACGTCAATCAGGTTGCGATCATTCAGCACAAGCAGAAGGACTATTGGGGCGAAGCTGAGACGATTGAGCGCTGGCTGGCGCTGGGGCTGCCGGCTCCCCGTGAAGATTTTCGTCTGGAACTACGCAAGCGCCTTGCGAAAGCCCGTGAAATGCTTGCGAAGCAGCGTGGTGAAGACCCGAGTCAGCACCACGCCGAGTGGAAACGCTTCGTGGAACTTGAGAAAGTGGCAAAGGCTGCGCAGAAGGGTTCGGCTCCCGTGTCGGTGACTGGCCGCGCCGCTGTGTCGCCGGATGTTTCGTATGCGCGCCCCCATTCTCGCCAGCGATCCAGCTGGGTGGCGCCGCCCGAGGTCCTCGCGCTTCCGTCTTTTGTGGCCGTCGACTTCGAGACTGCGAACAGACAGGGAGGAGAGTCCGCCTGTCAGATTGCGCTGGTGAAGATCTCAGGCGGGCGGGTCGTTGAACGGGCGAGTACGCTGATCAAACCGCCCCCGGGCTTTGATCGGTTTGAATTCACCTACCTGCATGGGATCTCTGCGCGCGACGTGCGTAGGTCCCCGATGTGGCCAGATATTGCTGCCTGGGTGGCTGGCTTCCACGGTGGATTGCCGGTGTTCGCGCATAATGCGGCCTTTGACGCTCGGGTGTGGAGGGAACTCGATGCCTTCTTCGGGACGCAGTCCCTCCCGCAGAGCTTCTTCTGTTCCTATCGAACAGCGCAGCGCATGGTCCCTGGCTTGGAGAACTACAAGCTACCGACTGTCACGAAGGCGCTGGTGCCTGGGTTCACGCTCAAGCACCACCGAGCGGATTCTGATGCGGAGGCCTGCGCTCTCGTGGTCGCAGCCCTGCAATCCAGGCGGTGATGTCCTTTTCTGTGCGAGGAAAGCGTGGATAATCAACTGGCTCCGGCCTCGTCAATGAACGAGGCCGGAGCCGGTTTCGCGTCTTGCCTGGCAGCAGGGGAGTGGTTGCTCAGAGGGTGGAGACGAACTCCGCCAGGTGCTTCGCGTGCTTGCGCGAACGCTCGACCATATCGGCGCGCGCCGTCTCATCCGTACGATTCGCGTAGGACACCCCGTACAGAGGCAGAACACCCGCATACTCCAGGCCAGTCAGGGCGCTCGTCGCCTTCATCGCGGCCAAAAAATGCTCGATGCCGCCCGGCTGGGCGTCATAGTAAGATTCCGCCGCTCCGGTCGTCAGCGACACCACCAGCTTCTTGCCGCGCAGCGCCGTGCCCGTCGACCCGTGGCTGAAACCGCGCACAAACACGTCCTCCACCCACTTTTGCAGCAGCGACGGCCAGCCGTACCACCACAGCGGATACTGCAACACGATCACGTCCGCCGCGGCAAGCTTCGCCTGCTCCGCCTCAACGTCGAACGCGTAATCGGGATACAGCTCGTCGAGATGATCGATCATGGCCTCGGGGAGCAGCGACGCCAGCTCCTCCAGAATCGTCTTATTCGCCACCGAATCGTCACCGAGACGCGGGTGACCCGACACGATCAGAACCTTGGGCATCTCTTTTCCTTTCGTCGATGCCAGAAGTCTACGCCCGCACAAACCGGCGCGAACAGGACGTGCACATGCGTTTCGCGCGGGGTGAAGCCCCGAAACAGAAGACGCGTTACCCAGGACTACAGTAGAGACATGGACCACACCTACTCCCAGACTCTCACCCTGTGCCGCATCCTTCTCGTCATTGCGACGGGCGTCGGCGCAGGCTTCCTTTCCGGACTCTTCGGCGTCGGCGGTGGCCTCGTCATCGTCTCCCAATACCTGCAGGTCCCCACGCGTGAGGGGATCGTCTCGCTGACCCCGGCCTCGTGCGCCCTGCTGACCCCGGCCTCGTGCGCCCTGCTGATCCTGGTCGGCGTGGGCGCCGGCATCCTGTCCGGCCTAGTCGGCGTGGGCGGCGGATCCGTCATCGTGCCCGGCATGGAACTCGTCGTCGGTGCAGGAGACCTGATCGCGCGCGGCACGTCCCTCCTCGTCATGATCCCCACCGGCATCGCGGGCACTGTCACCAACCTGCGTCACCGCATGGTCGACCTACGCGTCGGCCTCATCGTCGGCTCCTCCGCCGCGGCCACCGCCCCCGCCGGGCGCCTCATGGCCACGTGGGTGTCCCCAACCGTGGGAGCCATCCTGTTCAACATCTTCCTGCTGTCCATCATCGCCTCAACGATCCTGAAGATGCGCCGGGCGCGCGCTCAGGGCTGAACGATCCCACGGGCTCTGGCAGGACGTCGGCCATCACACCGGTAGTCGAGCGAGGGGTCAACGCTTGTTGATGGGGGATGCGCGGATACCCAGCCATTGAACAGCTCACCTGTATCGAAAATTTCGCACGTAATTTCATTGGGTCAGTTTTGGAGTGCTACTTTTTCCTTGAAATGCCAACGATGTACATTCAAAACTTGAAGGATAGGTTGGGGAATTACGTGCGACATTGTTGGGGAACCGTGTTGATGGTGTCGGTTGATGGCGGCGACGGCGGCGACGGGGGGCGACGGCGACGGGGGCGACGGGGGGTGGGCGGAGCTCGATTGTGTCGGCCCCGGCCTCGCACATATGAAACCGGCCCCGACCTCTCATGAGGCCGGGGCCGAAGCGTCAGTGCGACGGGAGGATCACTCGTCGGCGGCGCTGGGGTGCGTCATGTCGGCGGGAACGACCCACGCGTCGAACTCCTCGGCCGTCAGGAAGCCCAGCTCGAGGGCAGACTCGCGCAGCGACAGGCCCTTGTGATGCGCGTTCTTCGCGATCTTCGAGGCCTTGTCGTAGCCGATGTGGCGGTTCAGGGCCGTCACCTGCATGAGGTTGATGTCCAGGTTGTGCTTGATCTTCTCGTAGTTGGGCTCGATGCCGTACGCGCAGTGCGTATCGAAGGACACGCAGGCGTCGCCCAGCAGGCGGATGGACTCCAGGACGTTCCAAGCCATGACGGGCTTGAAGACGTTGAGCTGGAAGTTGCCCTGCGAGCCGGCGAAGCCGACCGTCGCGTCGTTGCCGAACACCTGGGTGGCGACCATGGTCATGGCCTCGCACTGGGTCGGGTTGACCTTGCCCGGCATGATGGACGAGCCCGGCTCGTTCTCGGGGATGATCAGCTCGCCGATGCCGTTACGCGGGCCGGACGCGTACCAGCGCACGTCGTTCGCGATCTTCATGAGGGCGTCGGCCAGGACGCGCAGCGCGCCCGAGACCAGCACCAGCGCGTCGTGCGCGCCCAGGGCGGCGAACAGGTTGTCGGCCTGCTTGAACTCGATGCCGGTCTCCTCGGAGATCTTCTTGGCGGTGAGTTCGCCGAACTTCGGGTGAGCGTTCAGGCCGGTGCCCACGGCGGTGCCGCCAATGGCCAGCTCGCGCGCACGCGTGTCCGCGTACTCGATGCCGTCGAGGGCGAAGTCGATCTGAGCAACCCAGCCGGAAATAACCTGGCCCAGGCGAATCGGGGTGGCGTCCTGGAGGTGGGTGCGGCCCACCATGATGACGTCGTTGAACTCCTTGGCCTTCTTGTCCAGGGTGTCACGCAGCTGGCGCACGCGCGGGTACATGTCGTGCAGCTCGGAGACGACCGCGATGTGCATGGCGGTGGGGAACGTGTCGTTCGAGGACTGGCCGCGGTTCACGTGGTCGTTGGGGTGCACGGGGGACTTGGTGCCCATGGTGCCGCCCGCGAGCTCGATGGCGCGGTTGGAGATGACCTCGTTGGCATTCATGTTCGACTGCGTGCCCGAACCGGTCTGGAAGACGACGAGCGGGAAGTTGTCGTCGAGCTTGCCGGAGATGACCTCGTCGCCGGCCTGCGCGATGTAGTTCGCGATGTCGGCGGGCAGCTCGCCCAGCTCGGCGTTGGCCAGGGCCGCGGACTTCTTCAGGATGCCAAGGGCGCGCACCATCGGGCGGCCCCACACGAAGGTGTTGCGTCCAATGTCGAAGTTGTGCAGCGAACGCTCGGTCTGAGCGCCCCAGTAGCGGTTCGCGGGGACCTCAACGGCTCCCATCGAGTCGGTTTCGGTACGGGTTTCTTGTGCCACAGGTGGCTCCTTCGCGTAGGGCTTACGTACCCTTCTAGGATAGCGCCGAGCGTGCTGTGAGGCGTGGGGCACTCGTCCTAGTCGCGCGCGCGTGCACCGATGTCCGCTCGGTGCAGGAGCCACCAGGCGCACGCGCACGACAGCGCGACCAGTGAGAGTGCCAGCGCGAAGGGCGACAGCGGCATCCAGCCGTACAGGGCCGTGGCGCTCACGGGGGCCACGATCCACGTGATCGCGCCGGTCGCGTTGATGACGCCGGCGATGCCGCCCTGCTCGCGCGCGTTCACCGC
>ERZ773051.1764-NODE-1764-length-11458-cov-5.224327_pt1 | contig 11458 bp, 9 predicted proteins | sample MGYA00580631_ERZ773051 | MGnify/ENA primary metagenome ERZ773051 (study PRJEB29015, sample SAMEA2738137) | human oral metagenome | biome: human oral; feature: human-associated habitat; material: saliva | place: China | collected 2204 ...
TCAAAGCTTTGGTGGAAAAATGACAGTCTATCTGACAGAAAGGCAAATTGAGAAAATCAATGCTTTAGCAATTCAACGTTATTCGCCAAATGAAAAAATTCAGACGGTTAGTCCTTCTGCCTTAAATATGATTGTCAATTTACCAGAACAATTTGTTTTTGGCAAACCTCTTTATCCAACAATTTTTGATAAGGCAACGATACTATTTGTCCAATTGATCAAGAAGCATGTTTTTGCCAACGCTAATAAACGAACTGCTTTCTTCGTTTTGGTGAAATTTCTACAGTTAAATGGTTATCGTTTTTCTGTAACAGTTGAAGAAGCGGTCGATATGTGTGTAACTATCGCAGTAGAATCCTTAACAGATGAAAGATTATCTAGCTACACCAAATGGATTTCTGAACATTCATTTAGAGTTAATGGCAACAATTAAGCTTGGATGTTTAAATCCTATAAGAAAAAAATAGATAAACAGACAGTATTAGAATTCTGTAATGCAGAAAACTAATATTGTCTCTTTTTATTGAAATAATGAAAGTGAGAAAATATGGAAACAAAAGTGACAATCATCATTCAAGAAATGCTACCTCTTTTAAACAATGCACAATTATTAGCATTGCGGGAGAGTTTAGAGCGTCATTTAGTGAGTGGTGTAAATCAACAGAAGTATACGAATAATTCCTTGTTAGCCTTATTTATTACTGCTAAACAGGTGGAGGGTTGTAGTGCAAAAACCATTCGTTATTATCAAAGGACCATTGAAAACTTATTTACAAGCATAAAGCAGTCTGTAACACAACTGACAACAGATGATTTGAGAAGTTATCTAGCACAGTATCAGTCAGAAAAAGATTGCAGTAAAGCAAATTTGGACAATATCCGACGCATCCTGTCTTCGTTTTTTGCTTGGCTTGAGCAGGAGGAATATATTATTAAAAATCCTATTCGACGGATAAAAAAGATTAAGACCGAACAAACTGTGAAAGAAACTTATACTGATGAACATCTTGAAATCATGCGAGACAATTGTGAAAACTTAAGGGATTTAGCAATGATCGATTTACTAGCTTCAACAGGAATGCGCGTGGGAGAACTTGTTCAACTGAATCGCTCAGATATTGACTTTGAAAATCGTGAATGTGTTGTATTTGGGAAAGGTAAAAAGGAGAGACCTGTTTATTTTGATGCTCGTACGAAAATCCATTTAAAAAACTATATCAATAGCAGAGAAGATAATCATCCAGCTCTTTTTGTTACCTTGCTTGGAAAAGCCCAGAGACTCGGAATAGCTGGTGTTGAGATTCGATTAAGAAAGTTAGGTCAAAAGCTTGGAATCCAAAAGGTCCACCCACATAAATTTAGAAGAACACTAGCAACAAAGGCAATTGATAAGGGAATGCCTATCGAACAAGTCCAAAAACTGCTAGGTCACAGCAAAATTGACACAACCTTAGCCTATGCTATGGTCAACCAAAGTAATGTCAAACATTCCCATCAAAAATTCATCTCTTAAGTGCAAATCCCGATATTTCGAGGAGGTGGTTGCGTGAAGAAAGTAAAGTTGGGTGATCTTGGAAAAATTATTACAGGAAATACACCTAGTAAAAAAACATTAGAATTTTATGATAGTAATGATATCCCTTTTATAAAACCAGATGACTTTAAAACTATAGATGAAATTTCGTTATCAAAAGGAAATAAAAACTATATATCTGAGAATGCACGAAACAGTGCCAGAATCGTCCCCAAAAATTCGGTATTAGTAACTTGTATAGGTATAATTGGTAAAGTTATGATTTCTGAATCTGAATTATCATTTAATCAACAAATTAATGCAATTGTTCCAAATGAATTAATTTTATCTAAATATTTAGCATATTTATTGCTATATAATAAACCTAAATTAGATTTTATTTCCAATGCACCCGTTGTCCCAATAATCAATAAAGCTCAATTTTCTGAGTTTGAAGTTACGTTCCATGAAGATATTGATGTTCAAGAAAAGATTATTCAGAATTTAGAGAATTTAGATAATCAGATTTTAAAAAGAAGAGATCAATCTAGATTACTCTTAAACCTTGTAAAATCCCGATTTAACGAATTGTTTGGTGACTTATTTTTAAATGAATTTAAGTGGGATTATGCTTCGTTTAATGAGTTTGCAAAATTTGATACAAAAATGATTTATGATTTTACCAATTTCATAGATTTACCACACATTGGAATAGATAGTATTGAAAAAAACACCGGAAAACTTATAGGTTATAGAACAGTAGGAGAAGATCAAATCAGTAGTGGAAAGTATTTATTTACTAAGAAACACATTATTTATAGTAAGATTAGGCCAAATTTAAATAAAGTAGCTCTTCCTGATTTTATGGGAGTTTGTTCAGCAGACGCCTATCCAATTCTAACAATTGAAGAAAAAATGAATAGGATATTTCTAGCTCATGTGTTAAGAAGTGATTATTTTTTGAACTTTATTCTATCGTTTTCAAGTAGAACTAATTTGCCTAAAGTTAATAAATCTCAAATTTCTAAATTTAAGTGCCCCCTCCCCCCTCTTTCCCTCCAAAACGAGTTCGCAGACTTTGTGGCTCAGGTTGACAAATCACAATTTGCTTGTCAGAAGGCTATAAAACTGTGGAGAAATAGTTTGAAATCTAGTATAATATAGGTATCTATTTAATCAAAGTGAGAGAAAAATGGGAAATTTTGATTTTCTTTTAAATAACGAGGAGTATGGATCTTTTTCAAAGTCCTGTATAGAAGCTGAGAATATGATTGGGACATCCACTGTAGCGACAGCTTTCATGGCGCGTCGTGCCTTGGAGCAGGCTGTTCATTGGATTTATAGCCATGATTCCTATTTGGAAGCCCCTTATCGTGCTACTTTGTCTTCATTGGTGTGGGATGATGACTTTAGAGAAATCGTAGATCCAGAGCTTCATAGTCAGATGGTTCTCTTGATACGTTGGGGCAATCATGCTGCTCATGGTGGGGAGATCAAGGAACGTGAAGCGATTTTAGCCTTACATCATTTGTACCAGTTCGTAAACTTTATTGATTACTGCTACAGCAATGAGTTTGTGGAACGTTTTTTTGACGAGAAGTTATTGCCAATTTCAGAGAATGTCAAGAAAAGAGAAACGCCACAAGCCATGGTGGAACTGCAAGACAGTTTACCTGTTATGCCTGACTTTCATGAACAAATGGCTGTACAGTCCTTGGAAGTCCAAGAGAATTATACAGAAAAACGTGAAACTGCTGCTCAACGGCAAGAGGTTTCCTTTTATATCGATCAGTTATCTGAGGCTGAGACGAGAAAACTCTTTATTGACATTGATTTACGCTTAGCAGGTTGGACATTTGAAGAAAATTGTCGAGTTGAAGTCGCTGTTAATGGACTGAAACACGGATCGGGAACAGGTTATTGTGATTATGTCCTTTATGGTAAAAATGGAAAGATTTTAGCAATTATTGAAGCCAAAAAGGCTGCAGTTAATCCAGAAGTCGGTGAAGTACAAGTTAAGGAATATGCTAAAGCGCTAGAGGAAAAAATAGGTTACCAACCGATTTGTTTTATTACAAATGGCCTCAAGCACTACATTCTTGATGGTGTAAATCGTCGCCAGGTTGCAGGATTCTATTCTCAAGAAGAATTGCAATTAATGATGGACAGACGACATTTGCAAAAACCACTGGAGGATATTTCTAGTAAAATCAGAGACGATATCTCTGGTCGATATTACCAGAAACATGCGATTGCAAGTGTTTGTGAGGCTTTTTCCAACAATCGAAGACAAGCTCTTTTGGTAATGGCAACTGGTTCTGGGAAAACTCGAACAGCAGTCTCTCTTGTTGATATCCTATCACGTCACAATTGGGTCAAAAATGTTCTCTTTCTAGCTGACCGAACATCTCTTGTAAAACAAGCCTATGATTCATTTAGGAAATTACTTCCAGATCTTTCGGTTTGTAACTTTTTAGAGGATAAAGCTGGGGCACGATCAAGTCGTATGGTGTTTTCTACTTATCCGACCATGATTGGAGCTATTAGTGATCAGGAAGAAGTCATTCAACGCCCTTTCACTGTTGGTCATTTTGATCTTATCATTATTGACGAGTCCCACCGCTCTATTTATCAAAAATACAAGGCCATTTTTGATTATTTTGATGCTAGAATCGTAGGCTTAACGGCCACACCTCGTCAGGATCTTGATAAAAACACTTATGGATTTTTTAACTTGGAAAATGGTGTTCCTACCTATGCTTATGATCTTGAAAAGGCTGTTGAGGATGGCTACTTGGTATCCTATCATTCGATTGAAACCAAGTTAGAATTACCTACAGATGGGCTTCATTACGATGATCTATCCCAAGAAGATAAAGAATATTTTGATAGCCAATTTGAAGATGATAGTCTAGAAAAAGACATTGATGCTGGAGCTTTTAATTCCTTTATTTTTAATAAAGGTACAGTAGAGATTGTTCTAGATGAACTAATGACGAGAGGAATTCAGACGGCTTCGGGTGATGAGATTGGAAAAACTATCATCTTTGCCAAGAATCACCACCATGCTGAATTTATTAGAGAGATTTTTAATAAACGATATCCTGAAAAGGGGAGCGACTATGCTCAGGTGATTGATTACAGTATTAAACATTATCAGACCTTGATTGATGATTTTAAAATCAAAGAGAAATACCCTCAAATTGCAATTTCAGTTGACATGTTGGATACAGGTATTGATGTTCCAGAGGTTGTCAATTTAGTCTTTTTCAAGAAAGTGCGCTCAAAAACAAAATTTTGGCAGATGATTGGTCGTGGAACCCGTCTCTGTAAAGATTTGTTTGGACCTGATCAGGATAAGGAAAACTTTTTGGTATTTGATTATGGTGACAACTTTGAATACTTCAAAGCAGATCCTAGAGAAGGAAATGGACGTCATATTGTTCCCTTGGCACAGCGTTTGTTTAATATCAAGGTGGACTTGATTCATGAACTGCAGGATCTTCACTATCAAGAGGATCCATTTGCAAGAGAGTATCGTCAGCAACTGGTTTCAGAACTTCATAGCCATGTAGAGGACTTGAATGAGTTAGACTTTAGAGTTCGTATGGTCATAGATACAGTGTATACCTATAAGAAATTAGAAAATTGGCAAAATCTTACAACGATTTCATGCGAGCAACTTCATAGTCATATCTCCCCTCTCATGTTTGATGAAGATAAAGAAAATGAAATGGCTAGACGATTTGATTTATGGATGTTAGAAATTCAAGTAGGACAACTAACCTCTAAGCCATCAAGGACTCATATAACTCAAGTCATGAAAACTGCTCAGGCCCTTGCTTCGGTCAGCAATATCCAGCAGGTCTTTGCACAGGCTGAAATTATCAGGAAAGTGCAAGAACCTGAATTTTGGGAGGAAGTAAGCTTGTCTGAACTTGAAAAAATCCGCCTTTCTCTAAGAGATTTATTGCAATTCTTGGATAAAAAGAGCCGAAAGGTATATTATGTCAATTTTGAAGATCGAATTCTTTCTACTGTATATGAAACCACTCCTTATTTGCAGGTAAATGATCTTCGATCCTATAACGAAAAAGTTGAGCATTATTTGAAAGCTCATTTGGATGAGGAAGCAATTTCTAAATTGTATCATAACAAGAAGTTGACTCCTCAAGATTTATTAGCTTTAGAAACTCTATTATGGGAAAAATTAGGAAGTAGATCTGACTATCAGCAGCACTATGAGAACAAGGCTATTCCTAGATTGGTTCGTGAGATTATTGGTTTGAATAGAGAGGCCGCTAATCAAGTCTTTTCTAAGTTCTTGTCAGATGAAAGCCTTAATGCTAAGCAAATTTCTTTTGTGAAATTGATTGTCGATTATGTCGTTGAAAATGGGTATATGGATAAGTCGATGCTGACACAAGAACCGTTTAAATCTTATGGATCCGTACAAGTACTATTTCAACATCAAATACCAGTATTGAGGAATATTGTCCAAACAATTGACTTAATCAATAATCGCGCCGAAGAAGTAGCTTGAAAATAGAAAGAGAATCACCATGCAAACACAAGAAGAAATGAATGTTCTGGTACCTGAAAAACTTGCAGAAATTGAGCGTGATTATGATGTTACAGTTTTGTGGGCAATTGAGTCTGGTAGTCGCGCTTGGGGCTTTGAGTCTCCGGATAGTGATTTTGATGTACGTTTTGTATACAAGCACAAGCAAGATTTTTATCTAAGCTTGAACGATCATCGAGATGTCATCGAACTACCAATTGACGATACTTGGGATGTGAGTGGCTGGGATTTGGACAAGGCTTTAAAGTTGCTTTATAAGTCAAATCCAACCCTCTTTGAGTGGTTACAGTCGCCAATCGTTTACCAGCAAGACGAAGGCTTTATTGACCGTATCCGTCCGCTTGTCAGTCAGTATTTTTCCGAGAAAAAGATGCTCCACCATTACTTGAATACTGCTAGAACTCAAATGAATAAGTATCTTTCAGGAGATAAGGTCAAACCTAAAAAGTATTTCTATGCACTTCGTCCTATTTTAGCTTGTCGTTGGATTGAAAAATATCATTCTGTTCCACCGATTTTGTTTGATGATTTGGTCAAAGAATTGCTCCCTGATGAAATGAAAGACCATGTGTCTAGCTTGCTTGATATAAAGGTAAAGGGACCTGAAGGAATGGAAATTGAGCCGATAGAGCCAATTCAGGACTTCATTATCAAAAATATCCAAGAGCTGGATGACTACGTCCAAAGTGTTACAGAGGAAAAGAAAGACTGGAAAGCTCTCAATCAATTTTTCCTTGAAGAATTAAGTCGTGACTGAGGTTAATTATGGGAAAATGGACTTGTAGATGTGGTCAAGCAATGAACAACCACCAAGCACCTGATCCAAATGCTTATTCGGTTTATTCGGATGAGTTGCTTGAAGATATTTTTAACAATACTGACGAAGATGATAGAATTTCCTATGAAGACATTTCAGAGGCTTCCTTCTATATGTGGAAGTGCCCAAATTGTGGTAGTTTTATGGTCTTTGGTGAAGAGGATAATAAAGATTGTTTCACTTTTTATGAGCGCCAGACCAGTGCAAAAGCTGAACCACTTTTTGATCCTGATCAGGAGTTGAATCTTGTAGTCGTTGAGTTTCAGGAAGGTGGAAATGGTTATACTTATATCTGTGATGATCCAAGTATTTATGTTGGACATGGTGTAATTGTACCAACTGGGAAGGAAAATATTGAAAAAATAGCTCTGGTAGTCCAGAAATATCACGCTTACCCAAGAGATATCACTTATCCCGTTGAAAAGTTAAAAAGGGTCATCCGTAGGTATTCTATTTTTGATTCCAAGACTTCAAAAATAGTTTGTAAAAATATACTTGAGCATGGAAGAATTATAAATGCTTGCTCGAAAAAAGTAAAAATAGAGTCTAAACAAATTTACCATGCAATCAAAACTCCTCTAGGCTATTTTTGGTTGGAGTTAAATAGAGTTCCAATTCCGATGAAAGTCACACAAATTCAAGTACAAGATAAAAAGTATCAGGTTGATGGAGCTTTTTATATAAAGCCTGCCAAGGTAAACTACAGAAAATTGTTAGAACTTGAATTATGTGCAGATTTTGATATTGACGCCTCTCGTTGGATTGATGTTCTATCAGACGAAAATGTTTGGGGAAATACTTGGGAATTGAGTGGTCTTCAATTTGGAATTACTGCAGGAGAGTCTCCAGAATTTGAAGACGAAGTTGTTGCAAGAAAATTTAGTCGTATCCCACTTTATTATGACTGGCATCCAGAATTTGAAGACTATTATGGCTTCAGTTTAGCTTGGAAAAAATACGAGTCTGATAGTGATTTGTCGATTGATTTCTATACAACATAAGCTAAAGGAGAATAAACATGAATCAAGCCTGGGAATTATTGTTTGAGGGGAAGATTGAAGAGGCCAAGAAATTAGTCTCAGAAACTTTCTCGTTAGAAACTTGCAAGGATTACAGCCTTCTCAATTTATGGGGCATATCAAGCTCTTTAAAAAGCTGGCGATCAGATCGGAGCACAAGAAGTTAAAAGCTTATTAAACAAGAAAAAGTAGCCCCCTCAGGCTACTTTTTAAAATTCTTTGTAAACATAAGTATTTTCGGGTTTATCTACTTTGATGAAGGACTGGACTTCAAGGGTTGGGAGGACTTGGTTGAGTTCTTTGTGATAGTGATTGCTAATCTTACCTTTGACTCTGACCCAAGTGTTATTTTCGTACTGATTGGTGTTTCCTGTAGTCAAAAGTCCAAAAACTCCTGAATCAGCGATACAGTGCATAATACCAAAGCGAAAAACAAATTGACTATTGGTATGATTTGGATCGTTGTAGACAAAGCCAATAAACTCGATTTCCTTGCCTTCAAATTCATTTGGATAATCATAGATAGCTTCCATGACCTCCAGGTAATTTTCATCATTGATAACTATACTAGATTGAGCTAAGTATTTATCAGCACTCTTTCGAATAATATTTTCATGAGCTGTTTGTGAATAAAAGCGACTGGTATCCGGCTTAAGATACTGACTGCTCGTTCCTTCACTTGCTTGGATTGCCTTGTCAGTTCCTTCCGACAAAGGGAAATAATATCCTTTTGCCGATACTGTTTGTGAATCCAGAGTGACAGTTGGAAATGTAAATCCAACTAACAAGGGTAAACTTAAGAGGACAAAACTAGCAAGCTTGGCTGAAAAACTATGTAAGTGACTATGTTCTTTCAAACGCTTGAAGCAAATATAGGCTTGAACGATGGCTAGTAACAATGACAAAACCATAGTGATATAAGCCAGATAAGAGTAGTGGAGGTTTATATACTGATTGAGCTTACCTGATAGGTGCAGATAAAGGGTTAAGATAAAATAGCCAAATAAGATAAAAAATCGAATCATAGCATCACCCCGACTAGATAAGAATAGACAAGAACAACAAGAGTTACAATTGTCATGAATTGCCAAATAAAGCGAGTTTTGAGATAATTCTTCATCATGAGGAGGTTCTTGACATCAAGCATGGGACCTATAACCAGAAAGGCAAGCACTGGAGCAAAGCCAAAACTTGATAGAAGAGAAGATCCGATAAAGGCATCCGCTTCACTACAGAGGGATAGTAGGAAAGATAAGACCATTAGAAGAAGAATCGCAAGAAGTGGTGTCGCACTGATAGATGTCAGGATTCGAGTTGGTACATAGACCTGGACTATGCTAGCAAATAGACAGCCAAAGACCAAATAACGCCCCATATCAAAGAATTCATCAATAGCTTGGATAAAGACCTGAAGCAGTTTTTGACTTTTAGTCAAGTGAGAAAAATCATGCTCATGACAAGCCAATCTATTTTCTTTTTGGATAGGTTCCTCCCAGACAAAACCAAGAAAGATACCCAATATAGTAGCAACTAGAATCGCGCCCAAAGCTCTTAGGAAAACCATTTGAATTGAATTGCCAAAGGCTGAATAAGTCGCAAAAAGTACGATGGGATTGATGACAGGAGCGGTTACTAAAAAGGGAACGGCTGTATAGCTTGGAACCTTCTTTTCTAAAAAACGATTGATGATCGGAACGATTCCACACTCGCAAGAAGGGAAGAGGAAACCGATGAAGCTACCAAAAAAGATTCTCCCCAAGCGATTTTTAGGGAGAAATTTATAAACCTTCTCAGGTGTGACATAGACTTCAATGGCACCAGAGATGATGCTACCGATTAAGACAAAGGGTAAAGCTTCAATGATAATTGAAAGAAAAATGGCGCCAGCTTGTAACACACTAGAAGGTAAACTTTGAAAGAGTGTCATCTATTTTTTCTTTTCTGCCTTATCTTTCTTTTCTTTGTCATCTGGAAATGTTACTTGCTTCAAATCAGGTAGTTTAGCGAATTCTTCGAACATCTTATCTAAGTCATCAGTTTTTGTAAATTTAACAGCCATAAGGCATACCTCGATTCTTTTAGTTAACACTATTATACTATTATTTCTAAGAAATGTTTGGATTTTAAAATAAACATGGCTTTTATCTTTATAAAGTTGAATGAAAGCATCAAATTAATGAAAACAAGCTTTCTTCCTTATGGTATAATAGTTTCATGGATAAAAAATATGAAAAAATTTCCCAAGATTTGGGTGTAACTTTAAAGCAGATTGATACTGTCTTATCTTTGACAGCAGAAGGAGCAACTATCCCCTTTATCGCCCGTTATCGGAAAGATATGACCGGAAGTCTAGATGAGGTAGCCATTAAGGCTATTATAGACCTCGATAAGAGTTTAACTGCTCTAAATGATCGTAAGGAAGCGGTCTTAGCAAAAATTAAAGAGCAAGGCAAGATAACTAAGGAGTTAGAAGAAGCAATTCTATCAGCTGAAAAACTCGCAGATGTAGAAGAACTCTATCTTCCCTATAAGGAGAAACGTCGCACCAAGGCAACGATTGCGCGTGAGGCTGGACTTTTTCCACTTGCTCGTTTAATTTTACAAAATGTTTCTAACCTAGAAAAAGAAGCAGAAGCATTTGTCTGTGAAGGTTTCGAAACTCCTCAAGAAGCTTTGGCTGGGGCTGTAGACATCTTGGTTGAAGCACTATCCGAGGATGTTCATTTACGTTCAATGACCTATCAAGAGGTACTTAGACGCTCTAAGATTACTTCTCAAGTCAAAGATGAGAGTCTTGATGAAAAACAAGTCTTTCAGATTTATTACGATTTCTCAGAAACAGTTGCAAACATGCAAGGTTACCGTACGCTTGCCCTTAATCGTGGTGAGAAGCTAGGCATTTTGAAAATTGGCTTTGAGCATGCGACTGATCGTATTCTATCTTTCTTTAGTGGTCGTTTTAAAGTTAAGAATGCTTATATTGACGAAGTTATTCAGCAATCTGTTAAGAAAAAAGTATTACCAGCTATTGAGCGTCGTATTCGCACTGAACTAACAGAAAAGGCAGAAGAAGGAGCTATCCAACTCTTCTCAGAAAACCTTCGAAATCTTCTCCTTGTTGCACCTCTTAAAGGGCGCGTGGTCCTTGGATTTGACCCTGCCTTTCGTACAGGTGCCAAGCTTGCAGTTGTAGATGCGACTGGGAAGATGCTGACAACGCAAGTCATTTATCCCGTCAAACCAGCTTCAGCTCGTCAGATTGAAGAAGCAAAGAGAGATTTGGCAGATTTGATTGGCCAATATGGTGTTGAAATCATTGCCATCGGAAATGGTACTGCTAGTCGTGAGAGTGAAGCCTTTGTAGCTGAAGTACTTAAAGATTTTCCTGCAGTCAGCTATGTTATTGTCAATGAGAGCGGTGCATCTGTCTACTCAGCTAGTGAATTGGCTCGTCAAGAGTTTCCTGAGTTAACCGTTGAGAAACGCTCTGCTATTTCTATTGCTCGTCGCTTGCAAGACCCACTTGC
>ERZ773051.1765-NODE-1765-length-11458-cov-2.279312_pt1 | contig 11458 bp, 11 predicted proteins | sample MGYA00580631_ERZ773051 | MGnify/ENA primary metagenome ERZ773051 (study PRJEB29015, sample SAMEA2738137) | human oral metagenome | biome: human oral; feature: human-associated habitat; material: saliva | place: China | collected 2204 ...
CACAGGTTGAAGCCCACGGATCCATATATCTGCTCACAGCTCACACCCCTTTCACGCGGTCATTTGGTGGCTAAAATTTTTTTTGCCTTCACTGATAAATGACAAGAGCGTGAATCGTTTATTGATATTCATGTTTTTCCTGTTGATATCAACACGGTTCCCTACTCGGATGCATTACCTGATAGACCACAAAAAAATTTCGAGAGACGTGGTCGGATATGTTGATGAGGAGTTTGATTATGAAGATTGCTATTGCGAACGCGAAGGGTGGTGTGGGAAAAACCACGACCACCTTGTATTTAGCAGCTGCCGCAGTCATGCGTGGCTTGGCTGCGCGCGTGTGGGATGCTGATATTCAGGCTAGTGCGAGTTTGTGGGCTGATCAGGCAGCGTCTATCGGTCAACCGTTACCATTCGAGGTGATGCCAGCCAACCGATCCACACTCATGAAACCCACTGATGAGCATGGGTTGGTGTTTATTGATCTGCCGCCTGCCGGTGACGTTATGGTGCAGGCGTTGAGTGTGGCTGATGTGGTGATTGTTCCGATGACGGATACGGCGGTTGATTACCAGCAAACTTGGATTACGATGCACAACATTCCCGAGGCGACACCGAAGCGTATTTTGCTTACGCGTGCTGAGGAGAATACCAGTGCGTTCAAGAGTCTGGTAGCAGCGTTGGATCAGCAAAGGTTGCCTCGTTTTTACCCGGTTATCCGTAAACGTCAACCGTTGAAACTGGCTATGGGTACATGTCCGAAAAAGTTGTTCGAGTATGCGGACGTGCTCACAGAATTATTAGATTTGATCAAGAATAAGGACGCGTAGGATCATGGTGAATAATCCTTTTGTTCCGGCGTCCTCGTCGGTTGATGCGCAGGGCAAAGCCAGTATTTTCTCGAGCCCGGCCACGCCGGACGTGTCCTCGCACACGGTCACACAGATTGATATCAATAAGCTGCGCGCTTTTCATAATCACCCGTTCAAAGTGGTTGACGATACCGCGATGGCTGAACTCATGGCCAGTATCGAACGCAATGGTATCCACACGCCAGTGATCGTACGCGCGTTGGACAGTGACAATGGCATGTTCGAGCTTATTAGTGGCCATCGCCGTGTGCACGCTGCGCGCAAGCTGGGCCTGGAGCGTGTGCCGGCGATTATTGTGCATGCTGATGATGATCAAGCCACCATCATGATGGTAGACGCGAACTTGAACCGTCCATCCTTACTGTTCTCGGAGCGTGCCAAGAGCATGTATCAACGCTACCAGGCCATGATGCACCAAGGAGTGAAAACTGATAGCGCGCACACGACAGCGGAAGTTCTCGCCCAGCAGTTCAATACGAGCGAAGTGTCCATCCGCCGCCTGGCCTCCTTGGGTCGTTTACCCGATTCCTTGCTGGATCTTATTGACAAGAAACGTATGGGTGAGCGTTTCGCGCGCATGCTTATTCGTTTGGATGATGATCAGTTGGCTGTTTTCGATAACTATATGCGCGTGCATCCCGACGTGAAAGCAAAAAACACGTTTCTATCCGAGTTTTTAGCGCAGTATAACCAGATGCACGAGGTGAGCGAACAGATACTTGACCACGTGTTCCACGCCGTTACAGAAACTCCGGTTGTTCGTGTGGCCGTCCCCTTGGACTGGTTTGCCGGTGACGTGTCCACGCCGGCTGAGGCTTTAGACATTATTCGCACCGCTCTGACTGCTTATAAGAAGGAAGACTGATTTGTTATGGAACTTATGCACTGGATTATCGCCATCATGTCTATCGCTTTGGCGTGTATCGAACTGATTGTTATTGCTTACTTGTTTCGTGTGGCGTGGTTGGGCAGGCAAGAAACCAAACGGCTTGCCGCCCAATTACACGAAAATTCACGATCCAATCGTGGTGAGGAGTAGGACCGTATGATTTTTACGCTGGTTATTCAGGTTATTCCTGTGTGTTTGGCTCTCGCAGGGGTTTTGGTGTGGTGTTCACTGCATGTCAAGCCACCATTCTCACGGGTGCTGCGTCCGATTTTCACATGGATTAGCATTATCCTGTCCTTGGGCAGTCCTCTCCTGTTCGTTGTGTTAGCTGGCCTGTACTGGTCGAGTATGGTCGAGCTTTTTAGAATGCATCCGTTGGTGTCGTTGATTATGGTGACGGTCTCGATGAGTGCGTGGATAAGTTTGGCTGTGTTTTTAGCGTATTCGTTGCGTCCGAACACGGCGACCTCGCTGCGTCACATGTTCACGAGCGGCAAGAAGACCACGACACCGCTGGGGTGGAGTACCTACACGGGTGGGAACACGAACGATTTCAATGCGTATGCTGGTGGTATGGCTCCGGTGTATACAGCACCGTTTGATGATCGTGTGCAAGGCTTTATGCGGGGCGTGTATTGGGCGGCAAGCCAATACGAGTTAATGCCCGATGAGAAACAGTATTTAACAGGCCGTGGTGAGAACATCGAGGAAGTCCAACGCATCCTGCATGTCATGGCTGCTTTTCGTACCTCGGGCAAAGTCATGATATATAGTCCAGAGCCGGGTTATTTCCCGCATCCTTTCCCGGTGAGTCTTCCTGGAGATAGTCAGGAGTAGCTGCATGTTTGGTGTTGATTTCGACGAGCCGCAAGCCTGTTTTATGGAACAAACTGGATTATCCTCTCCCACGAAGAACGTGGGTGAGGATACACCTGTTTCTGGGAGCGTCTTGTCGAAAAGTGAGCTCAAGAAGAAACAACAAGAAGCCCTGAAAACACTCATCGCTGAAGACCTCGGTCACACCAGTAGCCACGAGAATACGCTCACCACATCCTCAACCAAGAACACAAGCCGTCACTCGTTGATAGCCCGTGTCCACCACGCATGGACGGTACTCACCTCACAAGCCACACCACAAGCAGTAGTAGAACAAGTAGCCACCCAGGATACTGCTCACACTGACGTGCCAGATGTTGAGGATGCGCCGGTTGCGGTGTCGTTCCTCGACCAAGTCGCTGAGCCTATACGCGAGCCAGAAACTTCTGCACAAGACACCACTATACCGCCAGTCCAGGGGGAGACCACGGATAGCGCGGATGATTATAGTGTATTCGCCGGTCTTGCTGATGATGCGGCAGACACAGGGCAGCCGGCCGCCAGTGCGCCACCAGAAAAGAAGAAACAGGCTATCAGTCTGCCACGTGTACAACCACACACAATTGTCTTGACTGGTATCGGTCTTGTGTCCACGATAATCGTGGGCATACTCGTGATGGGTGGGCATGCGCAGCAGGTCGGGCGCGACTGCACGAGTGCGGTGAGTGCGTATGAGAAAACCTATAGCACGTATACATCTCATCTTGCTGCTGCGCGCACACTGCTTGACTCTACCGATAAAACCAGTCTGGTCGATGCCACGTTACTCAACCAGTTATCTGATCTGGCGAAAAGCCCAGTAACGAAGATGGCCGGCTTATCGTGCACGGTTGGCTCTTTCGATACGCAGGCGGCTGATCGCACGTTGACTCGTGTTCATGGCGCCACGGATGATCTGACCGCAGCGCAGAACAAAATACGCGATCTCGAGAAGAGTATCGGGGCAAGTATTCAGGCTAAAAAGCTCATCGACGCGAAAACTGCTGCCCAGGCGAAACTCGATGAAGCTACTAGCCTGTATTCCTCGTCTAATGGCCAGGTAGCCGATAACACTACGCGTGACACGTTGAAAACCCAGATTGATGCTTTAGATGCTGCGCTCAAGGATAAGGAAACAACCGTTGAAACGTTCAGTGAGAAGATGCAAGAAGCTCAATCTGCGATTAATCAGGTCAATAGTAGTGTGCAGGCGAAGAAGGATGCTGACGCTGCCACTGCAGCTGCTGCTCAAGCGCAAGCGCAGGCACAGGCACAGGCGCAGCAGCAGGCGCAGGCGCAGAGTGTGCCGGTAGTACCTCGCTCTCGTTCGGGTTCGTCTGGTGGTGCAGTTCCTCGGCGTTCTAGTCCGTCTACGCCGTCTGTGCCGTCGGGGTCACCATCATGGAGTGTGCCCTCGGATCCGGGAGAGGCGTATTTACCAGGAAGTTTGAACTAGGAGGATACCAGGATTATGCAGTTGGTTGAGTATATGAGCAACGCGCAGCACACGTTGGGGCAGATTACTACGGGTCAGCAGTGGCAGCGGTTAGCACGCTTTATCGGCGCATTGTATGCGCACGACGCGTACACGATCCTCACGATTAGCGGCCAGGTGGATGAGCCGCCTTTCTTGTTGCTTTCACCCCTGATGGCAGCAGGCTTGCCATGCCAGGACGCTGATAGTGTGCGTGTGGATGTGGTGGTGCCACGTGTGGTGCGCACCACATGGTCGCGTCAGCAGTGCGAGCAGGTCACGCCCATCATGATTCATGATACGAGCGCGAGCCTAGCGCATCCGGTGAGCATGATGAGTGTTCTCAATCCCCACGGCAGAGTTCATCACACTGTCCCGTGTGCGCGTGATAGTCAGGTTTACCTCGAGCCGATTTACCTTGACGAGGGATACCGGTTAGCTGCTCTAGTCAATCCCCAGGCACATATTAAACAGCATATTGAGCATACGGGCATACGCTCCTACACAATCACACTGATTAGCGAGTCTATGCGTGTGATTATCCCGGTCGAGACAAACAAGCCGGATAGGGTTTTCCCCGTGAAGGCTGCAGCTGCTGCCTGTGATCGTGTAGATGCTCCGGTGTGGGCCACCCACAGTGCCGTGGTCGAGCAGTGGGTCATGCTGCCCTATGCGGTTGATTATCCTCACAGCGTTCCCCGGCAGAAAACAAGCCTGCTGACTGTTCAACGATCCGCACACCGTGTTCTACCAGACGATAGTGGGTATGAGACATTGCTGCGCCAGCGCATGATGAGCCTGTTCACTTTGGCGGGCGCATGGCAGATCACTACCGGTCAGAACGTGGATATTGCGGTCGCGGATACACAGATGAGTGTCCGTGAAGACGCAGCAGTGGTCTCGTTGTTGGTCGCTTTGGCGCGTATTGTGACCGCACACACCGCGTATTCTGGCCACGATGCTGACGTGGTGGCTCTTATGGCTGCATTAGTCGCAGCATCCATCCTGGAAATCGATACATCTGGTGTAGCGCGCACTGTGTCCCAGAACACGTGTGATGTTGAGCAGCTGGATATGAGCCGACGTGTAGCCGTCACGGTGGTCTCGTGCCTGTCGCCTGGATTGTTAACAAGCGGGCATGGGACCAGTAGCTGGTATCCCACCAATCGGCCTGTGATAGACAATCACCCAGGTCAGATCTTAACACCTCACTCATCGCTGCCTGAGAGGTGGAGCGTGCATCAAGGTGTCATGTCGTTGTCATTAACGGGAGGCACACATGAATAAACTCGGCGTGTATCTGGTCGGTGGACTCACGTTTATTGTGGCGGTGATCTTGGTGCCGGTCATGATTTTCGTGTGTTTAAGCTCGAGCTCATCCCATTGCAATTCCGGTGACAGCAGCACAAGCAGCAGGAGCACGGGTACGGTTGAGGTGGTGGATGCGAAAAATTATACGCCGCCCGAGACCGCGCCCACACCGGTAGCGGAAGCCGCAGCTCGTTTCGTGGAGAACGTGGCTTTAGATCCATCTCACGGGTATTCTCAGCCGCGCCGTACTGGTAACCCGGATTTTGATTGCAGCTCACTCGTGTATTTTTCCGTGACGCAAGGCGCAGGCATTCAACTGTCGGTATCTTACCCGTTTACCACGTTTAATATGGGATCGGTCTTGGAGAAGGCGGGATACATGCATTTTCATTGGAGCGGTAACGCCAAGGATGCGAAAAATGTGCTCAAGCGTGGCGACATTATCGTGAACACCCAAGCCCACACCGAAACATATTTAGGTGGTGGCCTCTTCGGTGCAGCACGCCACGCGTACCCCAGCGGTATCGATGACGGTCATGCCGGAGATCAAGGTACAGGCGCGAAGGAAGAAATTATTATCAGCCCCTACCTTGATCCGGGCCTGGTAGACGCGTACCGGTACACGGGGACGCAAAACGTTGACTTGTCCACGGTGTCCAAGTTCTTGCATGGTGTCACTGATTTTATTGCTGGCCAGTGCTCTACAAATGATAATCAGTCGGATGCTACGAAAGTCTCTGATGTTGTTCCTGCCAATCTCGTGAATGCCTCTGCCGAGGAAGCGCGTGCTTATGCCAAAAGCATTATGGGCCAATACGGGTGGAACGATGACGCTACGGATAATGGGGAGTTTGGTTGTTTGGTGTGGTTATGGAATAAGGAGTCGGGTTGGCGGTGGAACGCCGAGAATAAAAGCTCCCATGCGTACGGGATAGCGCAATCGTTACCGGGCAGCAAGATGGGCAGCGTCAAAGACGACTGGAAAGACAATGCCGGCACACAAATCGTGTGGGGCATGACCTACATCAAAAACCGGTACGGCTCCCCGTGTAGCGCGAAGAGTTTTCATTTGCAAAAACATTGGTATTAGTCGAGAGGAATGTGTGATCATAATGTTGATTAGAGCGGATAATACGACTGTGTTAGCGCCCGATTATTCTTGGGTTCCTGCCAATCTTGGTCGTTTTATTGGTGGTATTCAGGCTATCTGTATTGTGGTGTTGGTCATAACGGTCATAGCTGGTGTATTGCGTTTCGTATTAGCGCGTGTGACCACGACGCGTGTTGATGATGCTATTGGTGATCGCGTGTTGATTAGTGTGATTGTCGCGTGTTTTTTTATTGCTGGTTTGGGTCAGCTTGTGGGCGATCAGATGGGTGCGTGGAATACTGATGTGTCGTCGAATTCTGTGATGGTCTACGGGACAAATAGTTCCTCGGGCGTGGGGGAAGATACCAGCAATCTTATTGAGCAAATCACGAAACATGGTATTGCCAACGGTGTATCGCGCACCGTGAAAGCGTGGGGCAAGAGCGCCAAGGATGCTGCCGGTAAAATCGCTCAGGGTGCCAAAAAGGGATGGGATTCCTTGGTTGGTTGGGCACAAGATCGAGGGCGAGATATTGGTAATGCTGGACGTGATGCGCTGGATGCTATCTATGATTTCTTCCACAAGCCCACAGATAAAAAATAGAGCTCTGTTCGATGGTCTTGACCTGTGGATTGGTGGTAGATTGCCTTGATATCAAGAGCTGTTTACGTGGCTGGTCATTACTTCTATAGGAGAACATGACGCATCATGGAGTATGGAGCACGTATTCCCTTCTTCTGTATGTGTGCTCATGGTAGGTGGTGGGGATTGTTCTTCCCCTTCTTCTCTCTCTATATATCTCTGCTGTGGGGTGGTCTTGATATCAAGACCACCCCACAGTTTTTCTCATTACCTTCTAGAAGAACATGTGTTCTTCACCAATAAATTTATTCGTTGCGCATACGGTAAACGTGTGCGTGTGGAAGGAATGGAAGAATAATCATGAGTGGTTCCTTGTTATGGCGTGTGCTGGCGGATACGCCAAGCTCGATTAAGCCGGATTACACGTATTTCCCGTTCATGAACCAGTTAATCAAGATCGCTGCAGGTATTAGCGGCGCCTCAATTTACGTGCTGGTCATTTTGGTGATTCTTGGCACGGTGGGTGTGATTATGGGTAAGTTGGGCAGCTCGAACATGGCGCAGCGTATTGGTTGGGGCATGGTGATTATGGCTCTGATCGGTGCGGCCGTGGTGGCTTCTGCTGGTGGTTTGGTCGAATGGGCCACCCAGCAGCAGTTGATCTAACTGAAGCGTGTGGCGTACGCAACCCTTGTGTCAGACACTCGTGTGTGCGCCACTTTCTCTCTTTGTTGTTTGTGTGGTCGGTGTTGGACGGGGATGGACGAATGAATTTATTAACACTTGGTTTTGATTTTCTTAACCCTTTAGATTATGTGTCTAAATGGCTTCTTAATGCCGCGGTCAGTGCATGGAAAATAGCGTGTGGTATGGCCTTGAACGCTGGCTCGTTAGGCCAGACACAGTGGGCGACCACGTTTATTGTGGTCAACAAGGTCGCCGGTATTATGGGGTTTGTCGCTGTCGCTGTTTGTGCTGTTGGTGGTGTGCAAGCGGCGTTTAAGGGGTCGCTAGGTGACGTGGTCTCTACCGTGTTTCGCACCATTCTGGCATGGCCCATGACGGTCATTCTTATTACGGTTTCATGGCATGCGTTAGCCGTGGAAGGGTCGGTGACCTCCTCGATTCTTACGTTTGCTTTTGGTGATAAGAAAATCCCTAATATTGAGTTAGACCCGAAAATTCCTATTGATGAGGGTATCAATATTGGTGTTGTCGCTGTTATCGCCGTGTTGTTGCTTGTTGGTTCTTTGGTGATGCTGCTGGTCATGATCGCGCGCAGCTTCTTAATTATGCTGGCGATTGCTTTTGCGCCGGTGGTGATTATGACCAATTCCTGGTCTTCGTTGCGTCCGGCGTTAACGAAGTGGGGGTCGTTCATGGCCGGTCTTGTGTTATTTAAACCCGTGGTAGCCATTATCATCTACATGACCGGCACAATGATTCAAGCTGCACCGTCGGGTGACATGATGAGCTATTACGTGGGTATTGTGGGCATGGTTTTAGCTTCTGTGTTGCCGTGGAAACTGGTGAGCGTGGTCTCGACCTTCCTTCCTGGAGCGATGGGATTGAACCAGGCTGCCAGCAGTGGTCAGGCAACCGTGTCTGGTGTGGCTGATACTGCTAAAACTGCTGCTGCTATCGGTGTGGGTGCGGCCACGGGTGGCGCGGGCATGGCCGGCGGATTCGGTGGTTTAACCGGATCGTTGGCTGATTATTTCGCGCCCGGCATGGTCGATATCGGCGGTACAACCGATACAGACACATCGGATAATGATAGTAAGAATACTGGCGATAGGGCGGATACGTCGTCCGAGTCCTCGAGCACACCATCAACCGATAACACGACGGATAGTTCCTCGTCATCGTCGGCTGCGTCATCAGCATCTGGCCTGGTGGCTGGTGTGGGCTCGTTTATGGGTAGCGCGTCGGGTGTGTTAGCTGCTGCTGCGTCATCGGGTATGGCTCCATCGGGTGCTGCGCAAACCATGCAAGCCGGCTCCCGTGTCGCCGACATTATTTCTCAAGCAAGCGCTGCGCATACCACCAGTGGGTATACGAATGATTACACGTCGGGTAGTGCGGAAGCGCCAACAGCTGCTGCAGCAGCCACACCAGTGACCACACCGGTTGGTGATCAGACAAGTTCGCTGGTGACCACGGATACGCAGCATGTCGATGTGAACGTGCATGTCGATAGCAGTGGTGACACGTCTGCCAGCGTCAACCAATAAAAGCCAGAAAATTATGAGGAGCATATTATGGATGACAATTCTCGTCGGCAACGTTTCTCGGCCACGTTTAGCCCGGTATCCAACACCGGTGTGGTTTTATGGATGCAACTACACCAGATCTTAATCCTGGGCGGTCTGGTCACGTATTTCCTGATGGTGATCTTGTTTCACGCGCCCTTATTTACTGGTTTCCACACGATCTTATTCATCATCGGCCTGTTCGCTGCTGTCAGTTATAAGGGACGCAGTTTGCTCCAGATTGTGGGTGTGTATGTTGGTTTTGGTTTGCGCAGCGCGACCGGGCAAACCCGCTGGACACTCAACCCACTGTCCGCGAACACGACCGTCGGTTATATTGATTTGCCCGGAGCAGCAGGTAAGCGTCTTAAACCGTTGGAAGTGGTCAATACACAGTTTGCTGGCGCCTGTTTCTTGTATGACAAAGAAACAGGGCACGCTACCGCGGTGTTGCGCTGCATGGGCAAACCGTTCGTGTTTACGAAACAGCAAACCCAGGATGATAGGGCAGCAGCGTTTAGTAGCCTGCTCGCATCCCTGGCAGAAGTCGAAGATATCGTGAGGATTACGGTGCAAGCACGCAGCATGATTACACCCTTCACCATCGACGCAGCGCAAGAGGAAGCAGGGTTTGCGGTGCGTGAGCAGCGTGACATGATCGCCGAACAGATGAAGACGCTAACCTCGCACGACATGATTATCACGCTGACGGTTAATCCTGAACGTGCGCGTGGCATCGTCAAAAATTACGGTGGTGGCATTGCTGGTATTTCTGGTCTGCTCAAGGAGCGGTTAATTCCTTTGGTAACCCGGTTGGATAATGCTGGTATTGATACGTCCACGAATATTGTGTGGGAGAATCTGCCACAATTGCGTGGTTTGATGAAACTGATGACCAGCAGCGACACTGTCAGTGTGATCAATAGCAAACACGAGTTGGATGATACGGTGCCGGTCGCATCGAATTACAGGGAATATAACGATTACATGCATGTGGGCGACACGTATGCGCGCACCTTGTGGGTCGATAAGTGGCCATCTGATCCGGCCAGTGTTGGTTTCTTGCATAGTTTGATTGCGTCGAAGACAACACAGATTATTTTTACGCAAACTTTCGCTCCGTTAGCAGAAAATAAAGCACGCAAAAGGCTGAACGAACGCAAGAACGAGATTGAGCGTATTACCCGGTTGAATAAGAATATGGGGCGCAATGATGATCCGCGCTTAACCCTGGAAAAGAACGAGGTCGATAAACGGTTAACCGAGTTGGCTGATAACAAGGCAGAAGTCGCGTTCCAAGGATTCGTCACTATCCTGGCGGCCACGAAAGATGACCTCGACGAGGATACCAGGAACGTGATTGTGTCAAATAAGTATATGCATTTCGATCGTATGCACGGCCAACAGTACGTTGGGTGGGTTGCTGCGCAACCTTTGGGTCAAGCCGGACGATAGGGGGATAGTGATGAATGGTGAGGATAAACCGTTATCTCAAGGCATGATACAAGCTGTGGCTGTGTTGCCCGAGTTATCCGCACGCGATCTGGCCATCCTGGACGTACTCGACCAGGACAAGGCACAGGCGGTGTTACCAAAAAGCATGCTTAAACGGTTGGCACGCAGCGCGAAGAAAACACTCACCCGGATGGACAAAACCCGCAGCATATCAAGCAAACGGAAGAAACCAACGGACACGAGTTTGCATAGTGATGATAAAGAGCTTTTGCTCGATCGTGGTGTCTTCTCCAGGTTCGGTATCGGCAGTGGGTTTATGACGCGTGCGAAGTCAACGCTGCCATGGCATTCGACCTCGATTTCGTCGGCGCGTGTGCTCAACCCGATTTTGACGCATGGGATGAGCAAGCTCGACGGGCCGGTCATTGGTGTGGACCAGATTAACGGTGTGCCGTTTCGCTATGATGCGTGGGCGCCCTATCGTGCCGGTTTGGTTACCTCAGTGAACGGTATGATTGCCGGTTTGATGGGTAGCGGCAAAAGTATGTGCATGAAAACCCTGGCTGTACGCGAAATCGGATACGGAAGAAACGTGATTATCGAGGGTGATCCGAAAGGAGAATGGGCGCGCGTAGCCGACGCTGTGGGTGGCCAAATCATTAGCGTGGGCGCCGGCT
>ERZ773051.1767-NODE-1767-length-11437-cov-9.657529_pt1 | contig 11437 bp, 2 predicted proteins | sample MGYA00580631_ERZ773051 | MGnify/ENA primary metagenome ERZ773051 (study PRJEB29015, sample SAMEA2738137) | human oral metagenome | biome: human oral; feature: human-associated habitat; material: saliva | place: China | collected 2204 ...
TGAAATCAGCGTAGTAGAGCCCACTCAACCACTGCGTCTTGCTCGATAATCCAAAAATAATTGAGAGGCTAGGACTTTTGTCCCAGCCTCTTTTGTGATGAACAGCAAGTAACAAAAGGAAAAAGAATGAAAAAAGATGTTTGGAAAACACATATTTTCTAAAAAATGAAAGAGTTTTCAGAGAAACATTGAAGTAAAGTCGAAAAAATAGTAAAATGGAAGAGCTGATTGCAGCAAATCAATTCTTCTACTTTCTCCTTTTGATTAGAGGAGTAGCGTAAATTAGAAAATGGAGTATTCTATGAAGAAAAAAGTTATCTTGAAAAGCAGTATCCTAGCGGTCGCTGCAGGTCTTAGTGTTTTTGCGATCAATAGCGTTTTTGCAGACGAATTGCCCGTGCAGTTCATGGGCGTCAATGACTTCCACGGTGCCTTGGAACAAACAGGGACAGCTCGTTTAGAAGGCGAAACTGTGAAAAACGCAGGAACAGCCCCACTTTTGGCAACCTATTTGAACGATTCGCAAAAAGACTTTGAAACGGAGAATGCCGGAACGCCAAATGCCAGCATCCGTGTGCAAGCTGGAGATATGGTCGGAGCTAGTCCAGCCAATTCTGCCCTCCTTCAAGATGAACCAACTGTAAAAGTCTTCAACGAAATGAACTTTGAATACGGAACCCTTGGTAATCACGAGTTTGACGAAGGACTTGGTGAATTCAACCGGATCATGAAGGGAGAAGCCCCAACACCTGGTCAATTCAATAAGATCGTCGATGATTATCATCATGAAGCTTCCAAACAGGAAGTTGTCATTGCCAACTTGGTGGACAAAGATACCAATAAAATTCCATTTGATTGGAAACCATATGCAATTAAAGAAATCCCAGTGAATGACAAGACGGTTAAGGTTGGATTTATTGGGGTCGTTACGACAGAATTCCCAAATCTCGTCTTGCGTAAAAATCATGAACAATACCGTGTTTTAGATGAAGCGGAATCAATTGCTAAATATGCCCGCGAATTGAATGACCAAGGGGTTCATGCGATCGTCGTTTTAGCTCACGTCGCTGCAACAAGTAAAAACGGTGTCGCAGAAGGACCGGCTGCAGACATGATCAAAAAATTAAATCAAATCTATCCTGAAAACTCAGTGGATATTGTCTTTGCAGGTCATAACCACCAATATACAAACGGGATGGTCGGAAATACCTTGATCGTTCAAGGTACGTCTCAAGGGAAAGCCTACTCGGATGTCCGTGGAGTCCTAGATACAGATACAGCTGACTTTGTCAAAGCTCCAACTGCTAAAATTATTGCGGTAGATCCATCTAAAGGCAAAGCAAAAGATGCCAAGGTTCAAGCGATCATCGATGATGCCAATGCGACGGTTAAAAAGGTAACAGAAGCAAAAATCGGTACAGCAGACAAGGCTGAAAATATTACTCGTGAATTGAATGCACAAAAAGAAAGTGCTGTTGGAGATTTGGTCACAGCAGCGCAACTAGAAATTGCCAAAAAATCAGGTTATCCAGATGTTGACTTTGCCTTCACCAACAATGGAGGAATCCGTGCAGACCTCGTGGTGAAACCAGACGGAACAGTAACTTGGGGAGCGGCTCAAGCGGTACAACCATTTGGAAATATCCTTCAAGTAGTTGAAATTACTGGAGACCAAATCTACAAGGCATTAGACCAACAGTATGATGAGAAAGAACTCTACTTCTTGCAAATGGCTGGCATCAAGTATACCTACACAAAACCAGCGGATGCCACAGAAGAAAATCCTTATAAGGTCGTGAAAGCTTACAAGGCAGACGGTACCGAAATCGATCGCAACAAGACTTATAAAGCGATTATCAATGATTTCTTGTATGGGGGTGGAGATGGCTTCTCAGTCTTCCGTGATACCAAATTGATCGGGGCTATCAATCCGGATACAGAAGTCTTTATCCAGTACATCCAAGATTTGGATAAGGCAGGGAAGAAATTATCTGCTTCTATTTTAGGCAACAAGACATTTGTGGAAAAAGTGGAAGAAGATACACCTACTCCAGAACCTCAACCAACTCCACAACCAACGCCAGTTTCTCCAGTAAGTCCTGAAAATCCAGTCCATCCTGTAGCCCCAGTAACTCCGGCTACCCCAACTCCTCAACCTGAAAGCCCAGTAACTCCAGCTCAACCAGCTGCAAGCGAAACAAAAGAAGTGGCAACAAACAAACCAGTCGCTGTCACTTATCATACGGGTGGTCAAGCAGAAGTAGCTGCTACACCAGCAACTGGTCTTCCAAAAACAGGTCAAGAAGAATTGGCTTCAACCGTCCTTAGCCTCTTTGGCATGACCTCACTAGCTTTAGCAGGATTTGTATCCAGCAAAAAACGTGAAGAAAATTAATCAAAAATAGGAAGTATCCTCTCTAAGAGGGCTTCCTTTTTGTTTTTCATTGAGAGGGGCGTCTTTACCAAAAGGTTTCAACTTCAAAACCAATCATATACTTTCGCTATTGATTAGGAAAATTGTCAGAAATAAACTAAATATTATACTTATTTTAGATTTTGACAGACCGCATTGACTTTACATAAAAGAAGGACTAAAATGAAGGCGTAGTAAACGCTTACAACAAACAAGGAGGTCTGGTTATGAGAAATGACAGACAACAACGATTTTCTTTCCGTAAATATGCCGTTGGTTTAGTATCAGTGGTAGTCGGGTGCCTTTTTTTTGGTCCGGCTGTTTTAGCGCAGGAACAGGAGGGAACGGTAGAACCACCTGCAATTGTAGCGCAAGAAGGGAAAGAAGAGGTTCAACCGTTATCTGGTTTGGAAAAAAATTCGGAGGAAGCTCTTCCAACTGACGAATCAAGTAAGGAAACTTTTTTGCAAGAGCAACCAACACCTGAGAAATCTCCTGAAACAGCAGATTCAAATGGGAATGTAGATTCCGCTTCTAATCCTAAATCTGAAAAGAAGGGAGTCGAAAAGAAAGAGCAACTGGAGAAAACAGTAGCAGAACCCTCTTCAGTAGCCAATAAAGAAGGTGTTTCGGAAACTGTAACAGATCAAGCACGTGTTCAGGCCTTGGTACGTTTGGAGACGAAAAAACAGGATGTAGCAACTTCTCCAAGTATTGCAGACCAAATTCGGAATAATCTCCCAATCAAAACGGCAGTTTTAAAAGAGCTAGATGAAAAGGGAATTCAATATAAAAAATTAGCTGATTTTGATTTGGTCTTTAATGGATTTGTCTTGGAGACGAATTACAAGGATGCCTTGGAGATTCGCAAGATAGCTCGAGTTGAAAACGTTGAGATTACCCCTCTTTCTACAACTATAGAAAACCAGAGTCTTCCGAAGAAGCAGACGACCCTGGTCCCAACCAAGGTAAGTGATGAAAATGAATTGATTAATCTTCAACCATTGTGGGATAAGGGAATCAAGGGGCAAGGGAGCGTGGTTGCTGTCCTAGATACTGGCCTAGACTATGATCATAATTTCTTTAGTTTAACGGATAAGAGTAGAGCCAAATACAAGAATAAAGAGCAGATGGAAGCGGCCATGAAGAAGGCCGGAATTACTTATGGTAAGTGGTACAATGATAAGGTGATTTATGCTTATAACTATTCGGATATGAATGATGAGATCAAGGAGGATGATCCGCGTTCGCACGGGACCCACGTGGCGGGCTCTGCAGTAGGAAATGCAACAAAACCAGTGCCAACAGGAGAACTACTTAAGGGGGTAGCTCCAGAGGCACAACTCATCTTTATGCGGGTCTTCTCAGATAAGAAAGGGATGACTGAACAAGGTTTTATTGTAGCAAAGGCTGTAGAAGATGCTGTGAAGTTGGGGGCAGATACTATCAATATGAGTTTTGGGGGTGTCAATGGGGCAGAAGCTGATACCAATCCGTTGACGCGTCAAGCTTTTGAGTTTGCAAGAAAATCAGGTGTTATCATTAATGCCGCAGCAGGGAATTATGCCGTGAGTGGATACTGGCAGTCTAAGCCAAAAGCAGATGCACCGGATACTGGAACAATGGATGAACCAGCTGTTGAAAAGGGAGTTCTAGCGATTGGTGCTTTCAATAATAGCATTACACATGAAACAAAAATTAGTTTAGAAGTTCCAGCTCTAAAAAATAAGGAAGAATTCCAGAATGGTCTGATTGACCTTCCTGTCTATCGCTTGATCTTTCCAGTAGAAGGACCACAGTCTTATGTTTATGTACCGAAGGGGGGAGAAGATACTTATCGAAATGCTGCTGTAAAAGGCCAAATTGCACTGGTTGAAAGTGGTGGCGATGTATCAGATGAAGATAAGGTCAATGCCCTCAGACAAGCTGGAGCAAAAGGGGTCCTGGTTTATCAAAATGAAGAACAAGGAGATACCCTTCAAAATCTTTCCATGGGGTATTGGGGATCCTTCTATCCTGTCAGTGTACTTGGTCATTCTATCGGGAAAGAGCTAGCCACACATGCTGGGGAATATACGATCACTTTCCATCAAGAAGTTAAGAAAGTACCCTATAGTGAAGCGAATAAGATGCTCTACTTTACAGGCTGGGGATTAACCGCTGAAGGAATGTTGAAGCCTGATGTTACTTTGCCAGGTGGAAATGTGTACTCTGCTATCCCAGATGGTTCGTACGACTTGGATGCAGGTACGAGTATGGCGACACCACATGCGGCAGGGGCGACAGCCTTGATTAAGCAAGCTTTAGAACAACGATTCCCAAATTATAGCCCAGAGCAAATCCATACGCTTTTGCGACAATTAGTCATGAGTACAGCCAAACCTCATTTTGATCAGGAAAGCAACAGTTACTCCTCGGTTCGTCAACAAGGATCTGGTCTTATGGATGCTGCTGCAGCAGCTTTTGGCGATGTCTTTGTAACAGGTGGAAAAGGAGCAAATAGTAGTCTGACCCTTGGAAATGTTAAAGATTCCTTCACGTTTGATGTCACTGTACATAATCTTAGTTCAGAAGCAAAAGAATTCACTTATCATACGGTCGTCAATACCGATCAAGTAGAAAATGGACGTATTACCTTGAAGATGCGCCAACTACTGGATCAAGAAGGAGAAAAAACTATTCATGTTCCTGCTATGGGAAGTGTGACGGTTCCGATTTCTGTGAATACCAGTAACTATACAAGTGAGCTCACGAATCAAATGAAAAACGGTTACTTTTTAGAAGGTTTTGTCTTCTTTAAAGATGCCAAAACTAAGAAAGACCTAGTGAGTCTTCCATATATTGGTTTTAAAGGAAACTATCAAGATTTACCAGGAATTGAAAAACCCATCTATGCCTTCACTGGGGATGAAAAACCATTCTATTATTACGCAAATGAAAAAGCGGAGCACCCTGAAAAAGACCCAGGGGATCACTTTACTGCCTTAGTCAGCTCTATTTGGAGAGGGGGCAAAAAAGTACAAGTTGTCTTGGGAGAAAAAGACGGGCACTATGATGGAAATAGTCTCGTATTCTCGCCAAATGGGGATGGATCCTATGATAGTGTCAAACTCAATGCAGTGGTCTTAAGAAATGTGGACAATATTCATTTGACGGTTTATCGTGCGGATGACGTCAAGAGAGAACATCCAATTTTTGAAAAAGGCAATGAGAGCCAGAAGAAATCAGATTATGGCTGGCGGATCAACGATCGTAGTAAGATTCTGTATGCGACACGTTGGAGTGGAAAAGATAAAAATAATCAGCTTGTGCCAGATGGAGATTATCAATATGTGGTCACTTATCGTCCAAGCACACCTGGTGCCAAACCTCAAGAGATTGTCTTAAAGGTCAGGGTCGATAAGCAAGTACCTCAACTGGCAAAAACGACAGATCTTTTTGATCCGATAACTCGCCTCTTTAAGCCAGGTGAGATTGTTGAAACGGGTAGTGGGCTAGCTGGTAAATACCTCTCTTACCAAAAAGATGGTCAGGAAGTAGAAATCACTCCAAACGAAGATGGAACCTATCTTATCCCTGACGGAGTGGATCTAGAAACAGTACGCTTCTATATTTGGGACCGGGTCAATAATACCAATACCATGACTCTGGATGGAAAGACCGTTTCAGACGAGGTGACGACAGAAAATACTGGAACAGAGGAAGCAAGTCCGACACATGAAACTAGTGAAGCCACAGTGGGACGCTTAGAGGTACAAATTGTCAATGAAAAAGGAGAAGCGACCAATCAATATCCAGAAATGATGCGTTACCAAGTATTTGATAGTCGAGGAAATCGGGTTGATAAGGAATTTAATATTTATTATGAAGATCCATTACCAACTCTTCCATTTGGAACCTACACTGTAAAAGTCGTCGGTCAAGACCAAAACTACTCTTGGGTATCTCCAACAATGGTAACGGTGGAATTGAGCAAAGAGCATCCAGAAGGTGTGGTCAAATTTGTCTATCATTATATTGATAAAAATCGCTTTGATCTTGTCTTTGATAAAGAGCTTCCAAACGGAACCCGTGTCTTTGCCATCGATAAAAGGACGGGGCAAAAAGTGGAGTTGGATCAAACCCTTTACGAACCAAAGACCTTTGAAAAGATTCTAGTTAATGGAGATTATCAGATCCATATTGATTTGCCAAAAGGTTATCGCGCAGTAGAGAATGATTTCTTCTATACAGTAGGTGAGCGCATTAATCGCTACTTAACTAGTTTTGTCGAAGTTTCAGATGATCAGGTAGAAGATCCGATTGTTCCATCTTCTCCTATTCCATCTCCTCAACCGTCAACGACGACGCAAGAAGGTGAAATAGGAAAACAGCCAGATGGAAACGAGACACATCCAATAGTCGCGAAACAGACAGATATCCGTCCAATGTTCCAAAAGGTTATTGGATCAGAAATAGGACAGTCAACTAAAGAGGAAGCAAGTCAATCATCACCTTCTCTTCCAAAAACTGGACAAGGAAATGAACAAACAGGGATGGTAGGTTTGTTGGTTCTTCTTCTCACGTTCGGTGCTATCCGCTTGAAGAAAAATCGTCCAGATCAAGGATAATCTTCTATTAGTTTAGTTGCAAAGATAAAATAAGGGTTAAGGTAGTGTGAAGCTACCTTAACCTAGTGTGTAAAAAGGAGTTTTTATGGAATTTCATCGACAACAGCGTTTTTCCATTCGTAAATACGCAATTGGAGTCGCTTCTGTTTTGATTGGTACCTTTCTAATGGGTTCAGCCGTTTCAGCTGATACGATCGTACCAACACCCTCTGTCGTAGAGCCTTCTGTAGTGGTGCCAGAAACCGCAGTAACAGATGAGAAAACAGCAGAACCACTTTCGGCTACTAAGGACAGTACGCCCGCTTCAGTTATAGAAGATGTTGCTTCTAAGAACCTTGCTACAGCTGAGATTGAGAGTAAGGAAAAGACAAATCAGTCTCTACCTTCATCTTCAATTGATACAAGCAGTTCGACTACAAATCAAGTAAAGGCAGAGAAGGCTTCACCTTCAGTTGCGGAAGCACCAAACGAAAATGGGGTTGCTACTCCAATTACGACCCCTATTGAACCAGTAAAGGAAAATTTAGAAGAAACAAGCCCAGTTGAGATCCTGGTTCGCTTGAAAGAAAAGGTTTCTGATGGGATTGGAGAGGTATCTCCGACTTCAAAAGAAACTCGCATTGAAAAAACCAATCAGGATCATGAACAGTTTTTGAAAGAGCTCGAAAAGCAATCCATTCAATTCAAAAAATTGTATGACTTTAATCTGCTTTTTAACGGCTTGGCTCTAGAGACGACTTATGGAGATGCTAAAAAGATTCGAGGACTAGCGCGTGTGGATGCTGTAGATTATGCTCCACTTGGTCGGACCAGAGTGGCGGAAACACAGCCCGCACCTGCATCACCGACTTCAACTACGACCAAGGTCAGTGAAGAAAATAGTCTGATCAATTTACAACCACTCTGGGATAAGGGAATCAAGGGTCAAGGGCAGGTAGTTGCGATCATTGATTCCGGTGTGGACCCTGCCCATGATGTTTTCCGTCTAACAGATATCAGTAAGGCCAAGTACAAGAGTGAGGCGGAAATTGAAGAGGCTAAGAAAAAAGCGGGGATCACTTACGGTAAATGGTACAACAATAAAATCGTCTACGTTCACAACTACAGTGATATGGATGACAATGTCAAAGAAGACGATCCAATTTCACACGGAGCTCACGTAGCAGGAACTGCTGTGGGAAATGCTTCTCAACCCTCTCCAAATGGTGAAATTATCCGTGGTGTTGCTCCAGAAGCCCAACTGATGTTTCTACGTGTTTTCTCAGATACCAAGGGCGGTCAAGTTCAAAATTTCATCTACACTAAGGCGGTAGAAGATGCGGTCAAATTAGGGGCGGATTCCATCAATATGAGTTTGGGAACAGCATCAGGTTCTGTTTATGATGTTGGAGAGATCACCCGCCAGGCCTTTGATACAGCAAGAAAGGCGGGAGTAACCATTACAGTTGCCTCTACCAATATGGCGACTAATGGCTTCTGGCACAGCAAACCACTGGCTACCACACCAGATTATGGAATGACAGGGACGCCATCCGTCAATCCAAATGTCATCTCAGTCGCGTCTATTAATAGTCTCACCAAGCATGAGTCGACAGAAGCAAGCCTGACCATAGATGCGTTAAAAGGTTCCGTGGACTTCCCAGATGGCAAGATTCCGATGCATTCCTTTGTAGAACGCGACGCTTTTCGCACGACGATCCCTCAAAGCTATCTCCATGTGGACAAGGGAGGTCTTGACCACTACCAAGCAGATAGTATCAATGGGCACTTAGTTCTTACTGAGCGAGGTGGCGAAGTTTCGGATGTGGACAAGGTCAAAGAGCTCAAAAGAGCTGGTGCTACAGGTGTGATCTTTTACCAAACGGAGGAACAGGGAAATAATCCTGTAGGCTTTGATTTAGAAGGGCTCGGAGAACGATTCCCAGTTGGGGTTATTGGCCACGCTGCTGGACTTGTTTTGGCTCAACATGCCAATGATTACCAGCTCCATATTGCCAATAAATTCAAACGTGTGCCTTACGATGTAGCCAATCAACTATCTGACTTCTCATCTTGGGGGCTATCAGCTGATGGGGATCTCAAACCGGATGTCACCCTTCCAGGAGGAATGATCTACTCATCTGTTAATAATGGAGAATACTATATGGATAGGGGAACCAGCATGGCCTCTCCTCATGCTGCGGGAGCCACTGCACTGGTGAAACAAGCCTTGAAGGAGCGCTTCCCTCATCTTAGCCCAGAACAACTACAGGTTCTAGTCAAACAAATGACTATGAGTACAGCGATCCCTCATGTAGATGAGGAAACGCATGCCTATTCCTCTGTTCGTCAGCAAGGAGCGGGGGTCATGGACGTCACAGCAGCAGCTCTAGGAGACCTCTATGTGACAGCAAAAGATGCTAAAAGTAGCCTGACACTTGGCAATGTCACAGATACCTTTGAATTTGATGTGACCATCCACAATCTTTCCAATCAAGATAAGTCTGTCCGATATGAAACCACTCTTCATACAGATCAAGTTCAAGATGGCAAATTCACCCTCCATCCTCGTCTATTAGAAACTTTAGACGGTAAGGAAACGGTGACTATCCCAGCCAATGGTCAGCGGACCATCCACGTAGCAGTTGATGCAAGCAAGTACAAGGAAGAGCTCAGCAAGCAAATGCCAAATGGTTATTTCTTAGAAGGTTTTGTACTGGTTAAAGATGCCAGCAGTCAAAAACATCTGGTCAGCCTCCCTTATGTTGGTTTCCATGGGGATTACCAAAATCTACGTGGCATTGAAAAGCCTATCTACGAATATACAGGTAGCGACAAGCCGTTTTACTACTACAAGGACAAGACCGATTATCCAGATGAAAAAGTCCCAGAAACTCCAGAGCGTCATCCAGATAATCACTTTACTTCTTTGATCAGTTATGTCTATGAAAATGGAGAATCCGTAGCCAAAACTCTTGGTCAGGATGGGGATCGCTTTGACGGGGATCAACTCTACTTCTCTCCGAACAACGATTCCAGCTTTGATAGTGTCAAGGTAAAAGCCGTCATGCTTCGCAATGTTGAAAATGTCCACCTATCAGTCTACAAGAAGGAGGACACAACTCGTGCTAATCCAATTTACGAGGTTGGAAATGAAGTCCACCGTAAGACGGACTGGAGTTACCGGATTGGGAATCGCAGTGAAGAGTTTTATGAAATCTCTTGGGAAGGCTTGGACAAAGACGGCAAGCAATTACCAGATGGGGAATACCAATTTGTGATCACCTACCGTCCAACTGCTTCAGGTGCCAAGCAACAAGAGCTTAACTTCAAGGTTAAGATTGACAATACGGCTCCAAGCATCGAGTCTGGAAGTGCTCAGTACGATCCAGCAACACGGATTTTCCGCCCAGGTAAGGTACTTGAAACCGGTAGTGGCTTAGCAGGGACTTATCTGTCCTATGTCAAGGACGGGGAAACAGTGGCCTTGGAACCCCAAGAGGACGGTAGCTATCTTCTTCCAGAAGGGGTGGACCCTTCTACTGTTCGCTATACCATCTGGGATAAGGTCTACAATACTACTGAGATGGACATTGAAGGAAAGAAAGTAGAGGAAACGACTCCGACGAATGAAACCGGTTCAGATGAACAACCAAGTGAGACAGAGTCTGAAAAACCGAAGGCTGAAAAGGGTACCTTAGAAGTCGTCTTCACAGATAGCAGTGGAGAAGTCATTTCTTATTATCCATCCGTCGTTCGTTACCAAGTGGTGGACGACCAAGGACGTGTAGTGGAAGGAGAGTTCAATGCTTCCTACAATGGTGGTACCTTCCCAGACTTGCCTTTTGGTACTTATACAGCCAAGATCACCCTATCTGATTACCATTATGATTGGGGAACAGAGCTGGTGAAAAAGGTGACCGTTTCACCTGAAAATCCACATCCAAAAGTAACCTTTGCTTTCCATTATTTAGATGAAAACAAATTGACCATTGGATTTGATCAGCCGGTCCCTGCAGGAACGGTTGTAAAAGTGGTAGGGAATGACGGTATCAGCCGACTTCTCCCACAAAGCATCTATGATCTTCTGCGCTTTGAGACCATGCTGATGAATGGCTCCTATCGTGTCCATGTGGATCTCCCGTCAGGCTATCGTGTTGCGGAAAATGATTTCCTTTATGAAGTGAGCAATCGGATCAACTACCATCTTCTTTCTTTGGTCAAAGACGTTATCAAGCCAAACCCAGAGGTGCACAGTGGAGCGATTGTAGAACCATGGATTCAACCAGAAAATCCGACACTAGTGATAGATGAAGTGCCAGGTCGTCAAGCAGAAACCCCAGTGACCCCAGACCAACTAGCGGTATCCGAAAGTCTAGGAACTCCAGCTCAACCAGCTGCAAGCGAAACAAAAGAAGTGGCAACAAACAAACCA
>ERZ773051.1768-NODE-1768-length-11433-cov-3.261118_pt1 | contig 11433 bp, 7 predicted proteins | sample MGYA00580631_ERZ773051 | MGnify/ENA primary metagenome ERZ773051 (study PRJEB29015, sample SAMEA2738137) | human oral metagenome | biome: human oral; feature: human-associated habitat; material: saliva | place: China | collected 2204 ...
TTTATCGGACAGCAATAATAACTTTTAGAAGGCTTCTCTTATATTGAATCTACGTACTATTAAAGCATACCCGCCTCTCGCTCGTCACGATACTAACCGGCACAAACAAAAAAAGCGGCCATCTTATTTCTGCCCCTTACAAAGAGGTTGCGGAAATAAGACGGCTGCTTTTAGTTTATAAAATCAGTGATCAGGCCTGATCTGCTGCCATAGCAGCTGCTCTCTCTGCCTGAACGCGGGCATATTCTTCAGCATCAGCTACGACAAGGTTGGAGAATTCTCGGAGACCTGTGCCGGCTGGGATTAAGTGGCCGCAGATCACGTTTTCCTTCATACCTTCCAAATAATCTATCTTTCCGCTGATTGCAGCCTCGTTTAAGACTTTTGTCGTCTCCTGGAAGGAAGCTGCCGACATAAAGCTCTTGGTCTGCAACGCTGCACGGGTAATACCTTGCAAGATCTGCGTAGACGTAGCCGGCACGGCATCGCGCACCTTCACCAACTTAAGATCGAGACGCTTGAGGCGAGAATTTTCATCGCGGAGCTTGCGCGCCGTAATGATCATACCCTTCTTCATCATCTCGCTATCGCCGGCATCTACTACGACTTTCTTACTCCAAATACGGTCATTTTCCTCAGCAAAATCGAGTTTGTCGACCACTTGCAACTCCAAGAAGCGTGTATCTCCCGGGTCGTTGATCTGCACCTTGCGCATCATCTGACGAACGATGACTTCAAAATGCTTATCGTTGATCTTCACGCCCTGTAGACGATAGACGTCTTGTATCTCGTTAACAATATATTCTTGCACTGCGGTCGGACCCTTGATAGCCAAAATGTCGGCCGGCGTGATCGAACCGTCACTGAGTGCTTCACCTGCACGAACGTAGTCGTTTTCCTGTACCAAGATCTGCTTAGACAGCGGCACGAGGTAGGCTTTAACCTCTCCGAGTTTGGACGTAATGATGATCTCACGGTTACCACGCTTAATCGTGCCCATCTTCACCTCGCCATCAATTTCAGAAACGACAGCAGGGTTAGACGGATTGCGCGCTTCAAAGAGTTCCGTAACACGCGGCAGACCACCGGTAATATCACCGGCCTTACCTACGGCACGCGGAATCTTCACCAAGACAGCACCGGCTTTCAACTCTTCGCCATCTTCTACGGCCAAGTGACCATTGATGGGGAAGTTGTAAGAACGAATAATGTTGCCTTTCTCATCCAAAATATCCGCTGAAGGAATGCGGTTTCGCTCCTTAGCTTCTATAATGATGCGCTCACGAAGACCTGTAGCTTCATCTTCTTCGATGCGATACGTAACACCTTCAATCACATCATTGAAATGGATCCGACCTGCCAACTCCGTAACGATAACGGCATTAAACGGATCCCACTTGGCCACCATCGTACCCTTCTCAATTTTCTCTTTATCGTTTACAAACAACTGTGCGCCATAGGGGATATTCTGCGAAGATAAGATGATACCGGTATTGATGTCGATAAAATGCACTTCAGCCAAACGACCGACAACGACTTTGCCGGCAGCGCCGTCGTCGTTGATAATGTCGACCGTACGCATTTCTTCAAATTCGACGCGGCAGTCTTGCTTAGAAATAATAGAGGCATTAGCTGCAGCATTAGAAGCAATACCACCGGCGTGGAAAGTACGGAGCGTTAACTGCGTACCCGGCTCACCAATAGACTGAGCTGCGATGACACCAACAGCTTCTCCCTTCTGAACCATACGAGAGGTAGCTAAGTTGCGACCATAACACTTCTGGCAAACGCCGTGCTTGCTCTCACAAGTAAGAACGGAGCGAATTTCTACACTCTCTATTGGCGAAGCCTCAATCTCAGCAGCAATCGGCTCGGTAATTTCTTCACCGGCAGCAACAATGAGGCGACCCGTCATCGGATGAATAATATCGTGAACAGATACGCGACCCAAGATACGCTCACTCAGTGATGAGATCACTTCATCGCCATCTTTAAGGGCAGCGCAAACGAGTCCACGCAAAGTGCCGCAATCTTCTTCGGTAATGATCACATCGTGAGACACATCGACCAAACGACGCGTCAGATAACCGGCATCGGCCGTTTTCAAAGCTGTATCGGCCAAACCTTTACGAGCACCGTGAGTAGAGATGAAGTACTCCAATACGCTCATACCTTCCTTGAAGTTGGAGAGAATCGGGTTTTCAATAATCTGTGCACCTTCTGCACCGGCTTTCTGCGGTTTAGCCATCAAACCACGCATACCGGCCAACTGCGCAATCTGATCAGCAGAACCACGGGCACCAGAATCCAACATCATAAATACGGCATTGAAACCTTGATCAGCTTCGGTCATCTGCTTCATCAGGGTGCGCTTCAAATTGGTATTGGCATGCGTCCAGGTGTCGATAACTTGGTTGTAACGCTCATTATCGGTGATGAAACCCATATTATAATTGGCCATGATCTGGTCTATCTCCTCGTTACCCTTCGCTACGATGTCTTGCTTCTCTTGTGGGATAATGATATCATCTAAGTTGAAAGAAAGGCCACCTTCATAGGATTTGCGATAGCCTAAGTTTTTGATACCATCCAAGAACTCGCACGCACGTGCCATACCTACGGTTTTGATGACGCGAGCAATAATGTCGCGCAAAGACTTCTTGGAGATAATACCATTGAAATAGCCCACTTCTTTCGGAATAATCTCATTGACAATTACACGACCTACAGAAGTCTCAAGCATTCGCTTAACTAACGTGCCATTCTCATCAAGATCGTCTACAATAACCTTGATCGGAGCATGAACTTCTACGCGGCGCTCATTGTAAGCGATAATAGCTTCTTCAGGGCCATAGAAGGTTAAGCCCTCGCCCTTAGTACCCTTGCGCAGTTTGGTAATATAATAGAGGCCCAACACCATATCCTGAGAAGGAACGGTAATCGGCGCTCCGTTTGCAGGATTGAGGATATTATGGCTCTGAAGCATCAAAATCTGTGCTTCAATAATAGCTTCATTGCTCAGCGGAAGGTGAACAGCCATCTGGTCGCCGTCGAAGTCGGCATTAAATGCGGTACAAGCCAAAGGGTGCAACTGAATTGCCTTACCTTCAATCAACTTCGGCTGAAAAGCTTGGATACCGAGACGGTGCAAGGTCGGAGCACGGTTAAGCAGAACGGGGTGACCTTTCATGACAAATTCGAGAATGTCCCAAATAATGGCATCGCGACGGTCTACGATCTTCTTCGCGCTCTTTACGGTCTTTACAATACCGCGCTCAATCAAGCGACGAATAATAAATGGTTTATAGAGTTCGGCAGCCATTAACTTCGGAAGACCGCACTCACCCATCTTCAACTCCGGACCTACGACGATAACTGAACGTGCTGAATAGTCAACACGCTTACCGAGCAGGTTCTGGCGGAAACGTCCTTGTTTACCCTTCAAGGCATCAGACAAAGACTTCAACGGACGATTGCTATCGCTCTTTACAGCTGAAGACTTGCGAGAATTATCAAAGAGGCTGTCAACAGCTTCCTGCAACATACGCTTCTCATTGCGGAGGATCACTTCGGGAGCCTTAATTTCCAATAAGCGTTTCAAGCGGTTGTTACGGATCAACACGCGACGATAGAGGTCGTTTAAGTCGGAAGTGGCAAAGCGTCCACCATCAAGAGGCACAAGCGGACGAAGATCTGGCGGAATAACGGGCAGAATCTTCATAATCATCCACTCGGGCTTATTGCGCTCCTTGCTTGCCCGGAAGGACTCTACAACCTGAAGGCGCTTCAAGGCCTCGTTCTTACGTTGCGCAGAACGATCAGAATTAGCACGATCGCGAAGATCATAGCTCAACTGGTCAAGGTCAATGCGCTGAAGCATATCCAAAACAGCTTCTGCACCCATCTTTGCAATAAACTTATTGGGGTCAGAATCGTCAAGATATTGATTCTCTTTAGGCAATTTACGCAACAACTCAAGATACTCATCTTCAGTGAGGAGTTGGTTAACCTCTACTTCTTCACCCAAAACGCCCGGCTGGATAACAACATAACGCTCATAATATATAATAGTATCGAGCTTCTTCGTTGGGAGTCCTAAAAGATAACCGATCTTATTGGGCAAAGAACGGAAGTACCAAATGTGTACGACAGGAACGACCAATGCAATATGGCCGGCACGCTCACGTCTTACTTTTTTCTCTGTAACTTCAACACCGCAACGATCGCAAACAATACCTTTATAGCGAATACGCTTGTATTTACCGCAATGACACTCGTAGTCTTTTGTCGGTCCAAAAATACGCTCGCAGAAGAGTCCGTCACGCTCAGGCTTGTAGGTGCGGTAGTTGATCGTCTCAGGCTTGAGCACTTCACCATAAGAATTAGCTAAAATCTCCTCTGGAGAAGCTAAGCCAATCGTGATTTTCGTAAAGTTGCTCTTTATCTTATTATCTCTTTTAAAAGCCATTTTTTTTGAATTTAGTCGTTAATCCAGCGTAATACTCAAACCTAACCCACGCAACTCGTGCAGCAAGACATTAAGCGATTCAGGAATGCCCGGAGTAGGCATCGTCTCTCCCTTAACGACGGCTTCATAAGCTTTTGCGCGGCCGGTAACATCATCTGACTTAATAGTCAAAATCTCTTGTAGGACGTGAGATGCGCCAAAGGCCTCAATAGCCCAAACCTCCATCTCACCAAAACGCTGACCACCAAACTGAGCTTTACCTCCAAGAGGTTGCTGTGTAATCAGAGAATATGGACCAATGCTACGGGCGTGCATCTTATCTTCAACCATATGGCCGAGCTTCAGCATATAGGTAACACCTACAGTAGCCTTTTGGTCAAATGGTTCACCGGTTCCACCGTCAAAAAGCTGCTCTGCGCAATAGCGAGGCAAGCCGGCTTTGTCAGTCCATGCGCAAAGTTCATCCAACTTTGCACCATCGAAGATCGGAGTTGCAAACTTCACACCTAAGCGCTTACCTGCTGCACCAAGAATAGCCTCAAAGATCTGTCCTAAATTCATACGAGAAGGCACACCTAGCGGGTTCAAGACAATGTCTACAGGACGACCATCAGCCAAGAACGGCATATCTTCCTGACGAACAATCTTTGACACAATACCCTTATTACCGTGGCGACCGGCCATCTTATCTCCGACACCGATCTTGCGCTTCTTAGCAATATAGACTTTGGCTTGCTGAATAATACCTGAAGGAAGTTCGTCGCCAATCGTAATGGCAAACTTACGACGCTTCAAGACGGCATCCATCTTATTATACTTCTTCAAATAGTTGAGCACCAAGCTGCGGATCAAGAGATTGGTATGCTCATCATTCGTCCAATCATTCAATTGCAAAGACGTGTAGCTTAACGAGTCAAGCAGAGACTTCGAGAATTTTGTGCCTTTTGCAATAATCTCCGTGCCAATAGTATCTTTAACGCCTAAAGACGTTTTTCCTTTTGTCAACACCAGTAATTTATCAATCATTGTAGACTTCAACACTGATGTTTCCTTGTCAAATTGCTCATCGAGTTCTAATAGGGTTGACTTATCTGCAGCCTTAGAAGAACGACTCTTTTGCGCCTTAGAATATAGGCGGCGATCAATTACCACACCAGACAAAGAGGGATTTGCTTTAAGAGATGCATCTTTTACATCACCAGCCTTATCGCCAAAGATCGCACGCAACAATTTCTCTTCAGGCGTAGGATCACTCTCACCTTTAGGTGTAATCTTACCAATTAAGATATCACCAGGAACTACGCGAGCACCAATTCGAATAATACCATTTTCATCCAAGTCTTTCGTAGCTTCTTCACTGACGTTGGGGATGTCATTGGTTAACTCTTCAACGCCTCGCTTAGTTTCACGAACATCTAAAGAGAATTCGTCTACGTGAACAGACGTCAAAATATCATCGCGAACCATGCGCTCATTAAGCACGATCGCATCCTCATAGTTGTACCCTTTCCAAGGCATATAAGCCACAAGAAGATTACGGCCAAGCGCCAACTCGCCACCCTCCGTAGCATAGCCTTCTGTAAGGATATCTCCTTTTTTAACACGTTGCCCCTTTTCACAAATCGGTCTTAAGTCAAAGACCATGTTTTGGTTCGTGCGGCGGAATTTGGGGATGCGATATTCTTTAAGAGCAGACTCGAAGCTTACAAACTCTTCGTCTTCTGTACGATCATATAATACACGAATTGTCGTTGCGTCCACAAAATCGACAACGCCATCACCCTCAGCACTAATCATCGTGCGAGAGTCGATACAAACTTGTCTTTCGATACCAGTACCTACAATAGGAGCTTCAGAACGAATCAATGGTACAGCTTGGCGCATCATGTTAGATCCCATCAATGCACGGTGAGCATCGTCGTGCTCCAAGAAAGGGATCAGGCCGGCAGCAATAGACGCAATTTGCTGAGGAGCAACGTCCATCAACTCAACTTGCTTCGGCGAAACAACAGGATAGTCAGCATCTTGACGACACTTAACCTTAGAAAGAATAAACGTACCATCTGCATTCAAGGGCGCATTACCTTGTCCAATGATCTTATCTTCCTCTTCTTCGGCACTCAAATAGACAACGTCATTATTATCTAGATCTACCTTAGAATTTTCGACTTTACGATAGGGAGTCTCAATAAAACCAAGGCTATCAATCTTTGCATATACACACAAAGAAGAGATCAAACCAATATTCGGACCTTCAGGAGATTCAATAGGACAAAGACGACCATAGTGAGTATAGTGTACGTCACGAACCTCGAAACCTGCACGCTCACGCGACAAACCGCCGGGACCTAAGGCCGAGAGACGACGTTTGTGCGTAACCTCTGACAGCGGGTTAGTTTGGTCCATAAATTGAGACAAAGCATTTGTCCCAAAGAAAGAATTTATAACTGAAGAAATAGTCTTTGCGTTAATTAAGTCAGTAGGTGTAAACACCTCATTGTCTCGCACATTCATTCGCTCACGAATTGTACGAGTCATACGAGCTAAACCTACAGAGAACTGATTAGCTAATTGTTCTCCAACAGTTCTTACTCTTCGGTTGCTCAAGTGGTCAATATCATCGACTGAAGCCTTAGAGTTGATGAGTTCGATAAGATACTTGATAATTTCGATGATATCTTCTCTCGTCAACACGCGGGTATCTCCATCTGTTGATAAGCCCAACTTACGATTCATGCGATAACGTCCGACTTCGCCTAAATCGTAACGCTTTTCAGAGAAGAACAGATTATTAATAACCTCACGCGCACTCGCATCATCTGCAGGATCTGCATTACGCAACAAACGATAAATGTAGTTGACGGCCTCCTTCTCTGAGTTACACGGATCCTTCTGGAACGTATTGAAAATAATCGAGTAGTCGATACCCATTGAAGAGTCTAAATGCACTTCTATCGTCTTCGACCCACTATTAAGAATTTCCTCAACGTTGTCGACTGTGATCTCAGTTTCTCGCTCAAGGATAACTTCTGTACGCTCAATAGAAACAACTTCGCCCGTCTCTTCATCTACAAAATCTTCTACCCACGTTTTCAAAACACGCGCAGCCAATTTACGACCGGTGTATTTTTTCAAATTAGCTTTGGTCACTTTAACCTCTTCAGAAAGGCCAAAGATTTGAAGAATGTCTTTATCCTTTTCAAAGCCAATAGCACGCAACAAAGTCGTAACGGGAAGTTTTTTCTTACGATCAATGTATGCATACATTACATTGTTGATATCCGTAGCGAACTCAATCCAAGAACCCTTGAAAGGAATGATACGCGCGCTATATAATTGCGTTCCATTCGCATGAATGCTAGAGCCAAAGAAAACGCCTGGGGAGCGATGCAACTGAGATACTACAACGCGCTCAGCTCCATTAATTACGAATGTACCATTCTCTGTCATATAAGGGATAGGTCCCAAAAAGACATCTTGTACGACAGTATCAAAATCTTCATGATCAGGATCAGTACAATAGAGTTTCAACTTTGCCTTGAGGGGGACACTATAAGTCAAGCCTCTTTCCAAACACTCTTCTACAGAATAGCGAGGAGCGTCAATGTAGTAGTCAAGAAACTCCAGGACAAAGTTGTTTCGTGTGTCTGCGATTGGGAAATTTTCTGCAAACACCTTGTACAATCCGTCATTCTTTCTCTGTTCAGCCGGCGTATCCAACTGAAGGAAATCCTTAAATGATTTCAATTGAACATCGAGGAAATCCGGATAGGGCATCGGATTATGAACAGATGCAAAATTAACTCGGTTATTAATTACTTGGGACATTCGTTATGTATTAATGAAGGCTGCAACAATGCATCAAGAGCAACCCTGAGTAATCGGAATATTTATAGATGCAAAAAGGTTAAGAACCCCCTACCAGAGGATTCTTAACCGTAACTCTTTATAGAGCCGTAGAGAAATTATGCAATCTCTACTTCAGCGCCAGCTTCTTCAAGAACCTTCTTGAGAGATTCTGCTTCTTCTTTTGCAACGCCTTCCTTCAACTTGCTAGGAACGCCGTCTACGAGATCTTTAGCTTCCTTCAAGCCAAGGCCACAATTTTCTTTCACAGCCTTAACAACTTGAAGCTTTGCAGAACCTGCAGCCTTGAGAATAACGTCGAATGCCGACTTCTCTTCAGCCGCAGCTGCACCAGCAGCAGGACCAGCAGCAACAGCAACAGCTGCAGCAGCGGGTTCTATACCATACTCGTCCTTGAGGACAGTTGCTAACTCATTAACTTCTTTTACTGTCAAATTTACCAATTCTTCAGCAATAGCTTTAATATCTGCCATTTCAAATATAATTTTATTGTTTCTACTTTGTAAGGGTGGAGAGATTATCTAGACTTATTCAGGACGCTCTCCTAAGGTCTTGAGTACACCGTGAATTGTTTGGCCAGCTGATTGAAGTGAACCAATAACATTCTTCGCAGGAGATTGCAATAGAGAAACCACCTCAGCGATGAGTTCGGCTTTGCTCTTAATTGCGCACAGCGTTTCAAGATTTTCAGCACCTACATAGAATTCCTCTTCTACGTAAGCAGCCTTGAGTGAGGGAATGCCTTCTTTACCAACCTCTTTGATCAATTTGGCCGGAACATTTGCAGTATCGCATAAGAATAGTGCAGTTGTACCTTTCAGTGTATCATAGAGAGGAGAGTAGTCTTTTTCTGACGCTTCAAAAGCCTTGTGGAGCAAAGTGTTTTTCACTACGACCATTTTGATCTGTGAACCAAAGCACTTTCTACGCAAGCTACTTGTTGCTTCAGCATTGAGGCCAGTTACATCTACTAAATAGAGATGTGTATATTCCTTGATGTATTCACCGAGTTGTTCGATGATTCTGCTTTTATCTTCCTTTCTCATATCATTTACTATTAAGCCTCCTCTATTGATTTAGGATCAATCTTGATCCCCTGACTCATAGTAGAGGAAAGATAAATGCTCTTAACATAAGTACCTTTAGAAGAAGAAGGTTTGAGCTTAATGATCGTGGATATAAACTCTTTAGCATTACCAAAGATTTGATCAGGTGCAAATGAAACCTTACCGATTGAAGCGTGTACAATACCCGTCTTGTCAACCTTAAAGTCAATCTTACCTTGCTTCACCTCCTTGATAGCCTTCTCAACGTCCATTGTTACCGTTCCGCTTTTGGGGTTAGGCATCAAACCACGCGGACCAAGCACGCGACCAAGAGCACCGATTTTACCCATGATAGCCGGCATTGTAATAATGACGTCAATGTCAGTCCAACCACCTTTAATTTTCTCGATATATTCATCGAGACCTACATAGTCAGCGCCTGCAGCCTTTGCAGCCTCCTCCTTATCAGGAGTGCAGAGGCAAAGAACGCGAACTGTCTTACCGGTTCCGTTAGGGAGAGAAACGACACCACGAACCATCTGATTTGCCTTACGAGGATCTACCCCGAGACGCACATCAATATCAACAGAAGCATCAAACGTCGTCGTCGTGATCTCTTTCACCAAAGAACTTGCTTCCTTGAGTGTATAAGCCTTCCCCGCTTCAACTTTACCAGCTACAATCTTCTGATTTTTTGTCAGTTTGCTCATTGTTGTTTAAAATTGAAGTTAGTTATTTCCGGGGAATTCACCTTTAACAGTGATACCCATACTGCGTGCAGTACCTGCAATCAGGCGCATTGCACTTTCGATTGTAAAACAATTCAAGTCCGGCATTTTATCCTCAGCGATGGCACGCACTTGTTCCCAAGTAACAGCAGCCACTTTCTGACGATTAGGCTGGGCAGAACCGCTTTTCTTTTTGGCGGCTTCCAACAATTGAACGGCAGCAGGAGGAGTCTTTACCTCAAAGGTAAAAGATTTGTCATTGAAGTAAGTAATGACAACCGGAAGTACCTTACCGGCCTTATCCTGTGTCCTGGCGTTGAACTGCTTGCAGAAATCCATAATATTGATACCCTTAGAACCCAAAGCAGGTCCTACGGGAGGAGACGGATTCGCTGCACCACCTTTAATCTGTAATTTGATTAATCCAGCAACTTCTTTTGCCATTGTTTGTATTATTAATTGATTATCGTGAGGAGGAAAAAGACTAGCGTAACAACAAACCTTATTCCTTCTCTACTTGCATAAAACCTAAATCAAGCCCCGTACTACGGCCGAAGACCTTTACTGTGACAGTAACCTTCTTCTTCTCATCATCGATCTTTTCAACCGTACCTGAGAAACCGCTGAACGGACCTTCCGTAACCTTCACCGAGTCGCCAATAACAAACGGCACAGTAAGTGCCTCATTAACGTCTGGTTCTTCATCAGCCTTACCGAGAATACGATTCACTTCTGATTCGCGCAACGGTGTCGGGTCGTTCGTATCCGGCAAAAAACCCAAAACATTGGGCGTATTGCGAAGCATGTGCGTAATCTCGCCCACCAATTTTGCTTCCACTAATACATAGCCGGGTAAATAATTGCGCTCTTTCACAGTACGCTTTCCGTTGTGGACTTGCACGATCTTTTCAGTTGGCACGAGAACTTGGGAGACATTGCCCTGAAAAGCATTTAGCTTTATTTCAGCATCAATATACTCCTTAACCTTGTTCTCTTTACCGCTGATAGCTCGTAACACGTACCACGCCATTTCAAATCCAGCCATTTTCGTAAGAAATTAAACAGTGGGGTAGATGAACTTCATCAAGTAGTCAAACGCCGTGTCCATTACAAACACCATTAACGCAATCACAATGGAAGCAACAAGAACGACAATTGCAGTATGAGTTAACTCCCGACGCGTTGGCCACGTGGTTTTATATGCGAGTTCTTCGTAAGATTCTTTACAATATGTAATTATACCCTTGAACATAGAGTAGCTATTCTTTAAGCACGGGAAGAGAGGCTCGAACTCCCGACACCTGGTTTTGGAGACCAGTGCTCT
>ERZ773051.1771-NODE-1771-length-11427-cov-2.320876_pt1 | contig 11427 bp, 10 predicted proteins | sample MGYA00580631_ERZ773051 | MGnify/ENA primary metagenome ERZ773051 (study PRJEB29015, sample SAMEA2738137) | human oral metagenome | biome: human oral; feature: human-associated habitat; material: saliva | place: China | collected 2204 ...
GTCCGATATTGTGCGCATGGTGCAGGACATCCGTGCGTCGATGGACGTGCATATCAATATGGATGTGATCCTCGGTCTGCCGGGTGAAACGGCAGAGGATGTCCGTGCGACGATGACGGCGGTGACAGCCCTCCGCCCGGACGACATTACGCTCCACGCACTTGCGCTGAAGCGCGGCTCGCGGCTGCGCCTTATGATGGAGACGGAGCATGTCGCGCTGCCGTCCGATGCTGAGACGATGTGCATGAGTGCGGCGGCGACGGCTGCTGTCCGTGCGGCGGGCTACCATCCCTACTATCTCTATCGGCAGGGCTATATGAGCGGCGATTTGGAGAACGTCGGCTATGCCCGCCCCGGTGCGGAGAGCATCTACAACATCCGCATCATGGAGGAGCGGCAGACGATCATCGGCATTGGCGGCGCTGCCGCGACAAAGGTGATCGGCGTGCGCAGCGGACGCCTGCACTCTGCCTTTCATGCAAAGGATCTCGTGACCTATCTGCGCGATATTGACATCTATATTGAAAAACGCCGTGCGCTTCTGCGCGCGGAATACGAGGAGGAACAGCACTGATGCTGACGAATGCGCCGCGCGGCACGAAGGATATACTGCCTGACGCGGTCGGTGCGTGGACACATGTCGAGCATGTGATCCGCGATCTCTGTGCCCGCTATGGCTACGGTGAAATCCGCACGCCGATGTTCGAGCACACGGAGCTCTTTCAGCGTGGGATTGGCGATGGTACGGATGTCGTGGACAAGGAGATGTATACCTTCTCCGACCGCGGCGACCGCAGTCTGACGCTGCGTCCTGAGAACACGGCGTCTGCCGTGCGCGCCTATCTGCAAAACAAACTTTATGCGGACGGCGGCCTGCAGAAGCTCTTCTACATCGGCTCGATGTTTCGCTATGACCGCCCGCAGGCAGGGCGGATGCGTGAGTTTCATCAGTTCGGCGTGGAGGCGCTCGGCGAGGAGAGCTCTGCGCTGGATGCCGAGGTCATCCTCCTCGCGTATGATTTTCTGACGGCACTTGGTTTGACGGGGCTGACGCTGAAGCTGAACTCCGTCGGCTGTCCCGCCTGCCGTCCTGTCTATCGGGAGCGTTTGCAGGCGTACTTTAAGGAGCATCTGCCCACGCTCTGTGATGACTGCAAGGATCGCTATACACGCAGCCCGTTGCGAATCCTCGACTGCAAGCGGGATGCGGAGCAGCCGTTTATGGCGGGGGCTCCCGCGATTACGGACTGCCTGTGTCCTGCGTGTACCGAGCACTTTGAGCAGGTACAGCAGCATTTGACGGCGGCAGGCGTTTCCTATGAGCTCGACCCGCGCCTTGTGCGGGGGCTCGACTACTACACGCGGACGGCGTTCGAGATCGCCTATCCGCCGCTCGGTGCACAGAGTGCCGTGGCGGGGGGCGGACGCTATGACGGACTGGTCGAGGAGCTCGGAGGGAATCCCACCCCCGCCGTCGGTTTTGCGGCGGGATTGGAGCGCGTTCTGCTCGCACTGGAGCAGCAGAATCTCCTGCCGGCACAGCCGCCTGCTGCGGATGTATTCCTCATTGCGCTCGGCGATGCGGCGGCAAAGGCGGCGTTCCCCTTGCTGCATGAGCTGCGGTGCGGCGGTGTGCATGCCCTCATGGACTACGCGGGACGCAGCATGAAGGCACAGATGAAGCAGGCGAATCGATCCGGTGCGCGCTATGCCATCATTCTCGGCGAGGATGAGCTGGCAGCGCATACGGCAGTCGTGCGCGATATGGCGGAGAGTGCGCAGGAGACCTGTGCGCTTGACCATTTGGTAGAAAAGATGATTTCTGAGGTGAAGGTCTGAGATGGAAACGATGCAGGGAATGAAACGGACACATGGCTGCGGCACACTGCGCAAGGAGCAGGTGGGGGCAGAGGTAACGCTGTGCGGCTGGGTGTCGCGCCGCCGTGACCACGGCGGGCTGATCTTTGTCGATATGCGTGACCGCTCGGGATTTGTGCAGATCGTCTTCGATGAGGCGGCAATGGCAGAGGGGACGTTCCACGAGGCGGAGACGCTGCGCTCGGAGTTCGTTCTCTGTGTGCGCGGCACGGTGCGCGCACGCAGTGCGGAGACGGTCAATCCGAACATGGCAACAGGGGAGATCGAGATCGTCGTCAGCGAGCTGCGGATTCTCAACAAGGCAAAGACGCCGCCGTTCTATATTCAGGATGGCGTCGATGTGGACGAGATGATCCGTCTGCGCTATCGCTACCTCGATCTGCGCCGTCCCGAGATGCAGGCGAATATGATCCTGCGTCATCGCGTGACGAAGATCATGCGCGATTTCTTTGACCGCAACGATTTCCTTGAGATCGAGACGCCGATGCTCTGCAAGAGCACGCCCGAGGGCGCACGCGACTTCCTTGTGCCGAGCCGTCTGAATCCCGGCAAGTTCTACGCACTGCCGCAGTCGCCGCAGATCTTTAAGCAGCTCCTCATGGTCTCCGGATTTGAGAAATACTTCCAGATCGTGCGCTGCTTCCGCGACGAGGATCTGCGCGCCGACCGTCAGCCTGAGTTCACGCAGCTCGATATCGAGATGTCCTTTATGGATCAGGACAGCATCCTCACGCTCATGGAGGGGATGGTCAAGGAACTGTTTGAAAAGAGCATCGGCGCGAAGATCGAGACGCCCTTCCAGCGCATGTCGTGGGATGAGGCGATGGATCGCTTTGGCTCGGACAAGCCCGATCTGCGCTTCGGCATGGAGCTGCAGGACATTACAGACTATGTCGGCGGCTCGGACTTCAAGGTGTTCAACGCCGTCATGGAGGCGGGCGGCCGCGTGAAGGTCATCAACGTCGAGGGCTATGCGAATATCCCGCGCCGTGAGCTGGACGGTCTCGTCTCCTATGTGCAGGGCTACGGCGCAAAGGGACTGGCGTGGATTCAGTACACAGAGGAGGGCGTAAAGTCGCCCTTCAAGAAGTTCTACTCCGACGAGACCTTTGAGACGATCAAGAATGCCGTCGGGGCAAAGACGGGCGATCTGCTTCTCGTCGTTGCCGATCAGCCGCTCGTCGTGGCACAGGCACTCGGTGAGCTGCGCCTTGAGATGGGACGCCGCCGTGGATTGATCGATCCCGATGCGCTTCGCTTCCTCTGGGTCGTGGACTTCCCGATGTTTGAGTACAGTGCGGAGGAGAAGCGCTACAAGGCGATGCACCATCCGTTCACCGCGCCGCGTGATGAGGACGTGCCGTTCCTGAAGTCCGACCCCGGCCGCGTCAAGGCAAATGCCTATGACATGGTGCTGAATGGCGTCGAGATCGGCGGCGGCAGTCTGCGTATCTACAGCAGCGATCTGCAGGAACAGGTCTTTGAGGCACTTGGCTTCACGCCGGAGGAGGCACGCGCACGCTTCGGCTTTATGATGAATGCCTTCGAGTACGGCACGCCGCCGCACGGCGGACTCGCCTTCGGCCTCGATCGTCTCGTGATGCTGATGGCAAAGCGCCGCTCCATCCGTGACGTGATTGCCTTCCCGAAGACACAGAGCGCATCGGATGTGATGAGCGAAGCACCTGCGACCGTCGATGAGAAGCAGCTGCGTGAGCTCTATATCCGCACGGCTGTGCCGAAGAAGAAGGCAGACGAAGCTGCACGGTAGAACGGTACGACGAAGCATTTCGAGGGCGTCCCATGCGGACGCTCTCTTTTCGCGAGACAGCAGTGGATGAACGTAGGAGGAACTGCACTTGGCAGATCAGGTGAATATCCTAGGTGTAAACGTTGATGCAGTGACGATGGCAGAGGCTGTCGCTCATGTGACTGAGGCAATGGATGTACGCGCTAATGTGATGATTGCAACGGCGAACGCTGAGATGATTATGCGTGCGACGCATGATGAGGAGCTGCGTGACATTCTGAATGCAGCGGCACTTGTCGTGCCGGATGGGGCAGGGACGGTCTGGGCGGCACGTCACCTCGGGCACGCGATGCCCGAGCGCGTCGCGGGCTACGATCTGGCGCAGGAGCTGCTGCGCTGCGCCCCTGCCGAGGGACGGCGCGTCTACTTTTTCGGCTCAGCGCCCGGCGTTGCGGAGAAGGCAAAGGCAAAGGCGGAGCAGATTTATCCCGGCATCGAGATCGTGGGGGTGCGCAACGGGTTCTTTTCCTCTGCAGACAATGCGGCGATCATCGCGGAGATTCGAGCGGCATGCCCTGACCTCCTGCTCGTTGCACTCGGCGTGCCGAAGCAGGAGAAGTGGATCGCCGCGCATCTTGCAGAGCTTGACGTCCCCGTCGCCATCGGTGTCGGTGGGACGCTCGACGTCATGGCGGGCGTGATGAAGCGCGCACCGCACTGGATGCAGAAGGCAAAACTGGAATGGCTCTTCCGCGGCCTGATGCAGCCGAAACGTGCAGGTCGTCTGCTGGCACTGCCGAAATTCGTCCTGAAAGTGCACGCATCGCGAAAATAAGAGCCATATCTGTGGACAAAGAATAGGCTTTCCATTATAATGTGAGAGAAAAAGGAGGCGTGTCTGCGTGGTCGTTGTCAGTGAGGGCTATAAGTTTATCGGCGCCGCACTCGTTTTGGCGGTTATTTTTGGATACTTTGCGCATCCGTATGTCGCGCTTCCGTTCGTCGTGCTGGCGTGCTATTTTGCCTATTTCTTTCGCAGTCCGACACGTACAATTGCTGAAAATGAACATCATATCCTGTCGCCTGCCGACGGCACGGTGACGGAGATCTCCTCTGTGGGCGTGGATGATTTCGTCGGAGAGCCGTGCAACAAGATCGTCATCTTCATGTCGGTCTTTAACGTGCACGTCAACCGCAGTCCGATCAATGGAGAAATCAAACTGCAGAAATATTACTGCGGCCGTTTTCGTCCCGCCTACAAGGACGAGGTCGGCTTTGAAAATGAACACCATCTGATCGGCATTGACCGCGGCGACCTGCGCATCACGGTGAAGCAGATCGCGGGAATCCTCGCGCGGCGCATCGTCTCGTGGGTGACGCTCGACGACCGCATGAAGCAGGGAGACATCTACGGCATGATCCGCTTCGGCTCCTGCCTTGAGATCGTGATGCCTGAGCGGGCGCAGATCCTCGTGCGGGAGGGCGAAAAGGTGCAGGGCGGCAAGACTGTCCTGGGGAGGCTTGAAGGCGAATGAATTACAGACGATTTCTGCCGAATCTATGTACGGCGATGAATCTGTTCTTTGGTATGTGTTCCATCCTGTCAACGGCGGAAGGCTATCTTGACTGGGCGGCGATCTTCATTCTGCTCGCGCTGGTCGCGGATGGCATGGACGGACGCGTGGCGCGTGCGCTCGGCGTCTCCAGTGAGTTCGGCAAGGAGATGGACTCGCTCTGTGACCTCGGCTCATTCGGCATCGCCCCCGCGCTGCTCGCGTGGAAGCTGGCACTCTCCTCCTACGGGCTCGTCGGTGCAGCGGCGGCGATCTGCTTTGCCCTCTGCGGGATGTGGCGTCTCACGCGCTTCAATGTGAATGCCAATGTGGTGCACGGCTACTTTATGGGGCTCGCCATTCCTGCGGGCGGGAATCTCGTTGCCATGTCGGCGTGGCTCTTTCTCTCCCTCGACATCCACCCTGCTGCCTATGGCTTCATCTATCCTGCCGCTGTCGTTGTGACGGGCTATCTGATGGTCAGTCACGTCCACTACCCGGACTTTAAGGGCGGCGGGGAACGGATTTACGTTGTATCGAAGCTCGTTGCACTCATCGTGTTTGCCGGCATCCTCTGCGTCGGACAGACGGCCGTTCTGCCCGCTGTCTTCACGGCGATTTTTGCGGCGTATGCGCTCTTTGGCATCGTCAACCACGTGACTGCGTTGACGGTACGGACGAGGGACAGCTGATATGACAGAGATCTTTCATGCACTCTCGCCCTATCTGCCGGCACACGTCTTTGACATCATTATGGTGCCGATGCAGATCCTCCTCCTGCTCTTTACGCTGTATTTTTTCTTCATCGGCTTCTGCTGTCTGTGGCGGCATGGGGAGAAAAAAATTCTGACGCCGGAGAAGACGTTTGCTGTCGTCGTCGCCGCGCACAACGAGGCGGCGGTCATCGGGCAGCTCATCGAAAATCTGCAGCGGCTCGACTATCCAAAGGAACTGTACGACATCTATGTCATTGCGGACAACTGTACGGACGATACGGGGAAGATCGCGGAGAAGGCGGGCGCCATTGTCTGCACGCGCACGCATCCGACGAAGAAGAGCAAGGGGTTTGCCCTTGAGTGGATGTTTGAGCAGCTCTTTGCGATGGACAAGGAGTACGATGCTGTCGCTATCTTCGACGCGGACAACCTCGTACACCCGAATTTCCTCAAGGAGATGAACAACCGCCTCCTCAAGGGCGACAAGGTCATTCAGGGCTATCTGGATGCGAAGAATCAATACGACACATGGGTGGCAGGGACGTTTGCCATCGCGTTCTGGGTCATCGACCACATCGTTATTCACGTAGCGCACAGTACCCGACACGGGCATAACCATAGTGGAAATCGCTTTAGCAGATTCTAATTCCACTGGCTCGTCGCCTGCCTGAACTTGTGCGTCAACGTCAGGAAGATCAACAAAAACGAGGTCTCCTAACTGTTCTGCTGCATACTCAGTTATGCCCAGAACTGCAGGAGATACTGATGTATCAATCCACACGTGATCATCCGAATAATATAAATGTTCTGGAACGCTCAAATTTGGAGCATTATTACTTGTTGTTTCACTCATATTTTTATCTTAGCGTAATTGTGTTCCGTACCACTGCTCAATCATGCGCAAAGCGATAGATGCTTTACCGGGTAGTTCAATGCGTCCAGCAGCAAGAGCCTGCATAAACTCGTCTCGGCTAAACCACTGAGCATCTGCTACTTCGCTCGTATCTATGTTCAGCTGCGTATCGAGAGCGTATGCACCGTAGGCAAGCATCAGAGAACCTGGGAAGGGCCATGGTTGCGAACCCATATAATGCACGGTATCTACTGTAATGCCCAGTTCTTCTTGAACTTCGCGATGAACTGCATGCTCTGTATTTTCTCCAACTTCCACAAAACCTGAGCATACAGAATACACGCCATTCTCCCAGGCTTTATTATGCTGGAGCACAATACGATCTTCTGAATCGGTAATGCGCACAATCATCGATGGCTCTATACGAGGGAAATGAATATGCGCGTCTGAACCTTCACATTGCACAGTCCATCCGCCATTTATGCTGTGTGTGGCATGTGCACAGTATCCGCAATACCGTGTTTTACTGTGCCACAAGCTCAATCCCTGTGCCATTGCACCCAGCTGAGCCTGATGCACTGATAACAAGCCAGATACAGAACGGAAAATAGGCCAATCGTATTGCATAAGCGCACGGCTCACAAAAGTAGTAACCACGCTATGCGCTGTATCGTCGGTGAGCACATCAAAGTCAAGGGCAATATATGTTCTCATCTCATCGTGCGCCGCATCGTAGAGTTCCCCCAAGTAGTAGAGAGCGTCAGGATGCTGCGCAAGAGTTTGCGCCACATACGAGCCTGCTAATTCTACAAGCCTGCGCATATGCCCAGTGTGTATAGCTGATTGTATGCCTGCTTTTGCCACAGCAATACGAGAGTTTTTCACAAGAACTACGAAAGTATTCTCGGCAGATAGAACATCGTGCCAATTATCTGGCGTTATCTGCTCGCGACGGTCAATATGCCAATTCACAGCGCCTTGAGTCATAGGAATATCGCTTAACAGCTCTCCCACACGCAAGGATTCAGCGTTTACGGTTAAAGGTAGCGCAGAGCAATCAGCAGATGGTGTTGACACGGAGCGTACGTCATCAACTAACTGAGCTAGAGCAGCAGCAACCTGTGCAGGCTTTTCATAACAGCTAAAATGCCCAGCGTCTTTAATCTCGGTAAAACGCATCTGAGATTGCTTCATAGCATCAGCAATCGGACGCATTACATCGGGTGCAGATGATGGGTCTAAGGAACCGCTGATAACTGCTGTTGGAACAGTAATCGTTCCTAAAGTATCATTATCGTCACGCCTACCTGCAGCCATACGTTGACGCCACGCCACTCCAGCAGGACTTTGTGAAGCAATCCACGCCATAAAAGTATGAATAAATTCATCGGATTTCTTAAAAGCTGAATCGTCATCTTGTGGCTGAGCAAAATGGAAAACTGGCTCAAGTGTTGCTTCACGTTCTAAACGTTCAGCAATAGCTAAACGGTTCGCGCGTTGAGCAGGAGTATCAGCATCTGCTTTTGTATCGCACAAGGCAATACCAGCAACAGCATCGCTAAACTGCCGTGCAATAGACAAAGTGGCGTAACCGCCCATGGAAATACCTGCAAAGATAGCGCGATTAAAACCGGCAGAGTGCACAGCATGCACAATAGATGACGCCATGCGATCCATGGCTTGCGTATACGCACCATCATTGGCAATCTCGCCCACGCTTGCGCGATCGGGAACAGGATTCGTGCCCGCTCCAGGCATATCAACTGCAAGCACAGTTACGCGACCATGTGTCTGCTCAATAATCTGCGCTGCAGTAGCATCCCACACGTGATGATCAACTGGAAAAGCGTGAATAAGCACGAGCGGAATGTCGCTATGCCCTGCAGGAACAACAGCGCGATGATAAGTGTGCACAGGAATGTCGAAGTACTTTATGGCCATAGTTGTACGCTACCACGCGTGCTTTACTGTGGAAGTAGTTTACTGTAGAGGTTGCTCACTGTGAGCGTCTGTGGCGCAGCGATGCCTGAGAAGCAGCTCCTACTCACCTCTTACGCGCCTCTCCTACACGCCCGCGCTGGTTAAAGCCTGCACAACAACACGATCGAAACCATTAGGAAGTTGAGCTAAAAACTCAGGTCTTACTGCCTCACTTACGCTTACCCATTCCACGTCCAGAGTTTCATCCATAGGACGGCAATCACCGGCAATATCGACGATATAGCACAAAGCAACAGCGTGTTGGCGCGCATCGAAGTAAGGACTTACTCCTGGAGTTGGGAAGAACTCAGCCACCATAAAAGGCTGCAGAGTCACAGGAAGATGTGGCAAAGTCATATCGCCCAAATCTTTCGATATATTGCGCGCAATAGACTCACGAATCGTTTCGTGAAAGAGCACACGTCCTGTAATCAGCGTGCGCGAAACGGTGCCATCAGCATCATGAGCGGTTAGCAAAGAACCCACATACGCAATACGTCCCAAATCATCGGTTCGCACAGGAACAACAACAATATACGGCAGAGGCGTTTTTGAACGCACATCATCAATATCGCGACGCGATAACCATCCAGGAGGATTATGCGAGGACGAACCGCGCATAAAATCATCCGGAGTTATATCATCAAATTCGCCGCGCTTACGACCTGCATCAAAGTCGTCGCTATCAGGGACTTCATCATTGAGAACTGACATACACTTAATTATTGCACTTCACCCAGAGCAAAGTGAAGGGAATTTTCGTCGCACTCAGAACGTTGAAACAGTTAAACTATGAAGTAGTACCGTTCTGCGCGAAACTTCGCGATATATAAGAAATTAAGAATACTGAAGGATATTTACTGAAGGATATTTATGGCAACGCAGACTATTGAACAAGAAAAGTTTAACGATATTATTAGCAACAACAATATTGTTCTCGTTGATTTTTGGGCTACATGGTGCCCTCCTTGCCGCGCTTTCGGACCAGTATATGAGAAGGCATCTGAGAAGAACGAAGATATTTATTTTGGCAAGGTTGATATTGACCACAACCAAGATCTAGCTCAGGCTGCACAGATTCAGGCAGTGCCAACGCTGATGGCCATTAAGAACGGCACCGTTGTGTTCCAGCAGGCGGGCGCTTTGACTGCTTCTCAGCTTGACAGCGTTATTGAGCAGGTGCGCAGTATTGATGTGGATGCTGAAGCTGAGACTGAAGCCCAAGATGAGGCTGAGTAAGCCTGAAGTGGCTAGAGGATTCGTATAGCATCTGCATAGCTGCCCAATTCTAAAAGCTGATTGCCCATATTTTAGCCTTTGAACGCCGTTCGTGGTAGAATTATGGGCAGTTGTGTAGCTAGCTGCTATTAGGGCGGTTAGAGATGTTCGCGAGTCACGTGCTCGCATACTTGAATAATTAAATATCGAGCATTATTCGCCAATCTGAGGAGCTTTATGCCTGGTCGTCACGGACAACCGATCGTACCATTACATAAAAAAATGACCCGCAAACACTGGATTGCAGCCAGCGCGGGGGCTGTAGCAGTTATTACTCTTGTCACCAGCACTGCTTTTGCAACCGTCAATTACTTTAACGGATCATCATCTTCGCATATTACTGCCTACTCTATTAATGATTTGGTCAGCAATAGTAAGGACGTATCGCGTAGTATGTTACGCTCTGCTTTGCGTAATAATGCGGGCGACTCCTCTGCAGATACCGAATACATTAAGGTTGTTATTAACGGAACCTCGCGTATGGTTTTGGGCTCGGATTTTACTGATGTAAAGTCTGTTTTAGCTGCAGGAAATATTACTTTGGAATCAGATGATTCCGTCAGCCCTTCCCTCGACACGAAGGTGAAGGAATCCACTGTTATTAAAATTACGCGAGCTAACTCACAAGTTGAAACGGTTGAGCAATCTGTTGCATATAACACTGTAGAGATTGAAGACAGCACTTTAGCTGAAGGCACTCGCAAAGTAACGGTTAAGGGCGAAGACGGCGTTGTTGAACAGACTAATTTGGTAACGAAGAACGCCGATGGCGTGGTCTCCACTTCTACTCTCACTGAGTATGTGAAAAAAGCTCCTGTGAATGAGGAAGTTCATGTAGGTACGAAGAAAGCAACAGCAAGCACATCTTCTGGTTCTTCTGCAAACCTTGGTACCACTGTTCCAGTCAGCGAAGCACAGTCTATTGCACATGAGATGGTTTTAGCACGCGGTTGGTCTGAATCTGACTTTACTGCTTTGGTGAACCTGTGGAATAAGGAATCTGGCTGGCGCACAACTGCTGCTAATCCTTCTGGAGCTTATGGTATTCCTCAGGCTCTTCCAGGAAGCAAGATGGCTTCCGCTGGTGCAGATTGGCAGACAAGCGCTACCACGCAGATTACCTGGGGCTTAGGCTATATTGCTGGTCGCTATGGTACGCCAACAGCAGCATGGGCACATTCTCAAGCTTATAATTGGTATTAAAGTGATTCATCTAATCCTTGCTGGTATTGAGATAGTTGAATAGCAGTTCGGATTAGTTTCAGATTAAGAGTCCCCGTGTTCAGTGCAAAAGTGCTGACGCGGGGACTTTGCGTGCAGTGGTGCTGCGGTGGCTGTAGTGTTGTGGCGGTTGTATCGCGTCGTGCTTAACCGTTTCATACACCTCTTATGCCACTTTTGATGCGCAAAAATGGCTTC
>ERZ773051.1777-NODE-1777-length-11399-cov-5.583745_pt1 | contig 11399 bp, 13 predicted proteins | sample MGYA00580631_ERZ773051 | MGnify/ENA primary metagenome ERZ773051 (study PRJEB29015, sample SAMEA2738137) | human oral metagenome | biome: human oral; feature: human-associated habitat; material: saliva | place: China | collected 2204 ...
CACTGATGAACTTCATTTTTTCTATAGCCATGTGCAATCCTTTCTTAATAAATCAGCAGAGCTTTCACACGCTCTTGTGGAATCTGATATCTTACGCTTTCGATAATATCAATAACATTCTGAATCTCAATATCTGCTAGTAATACATATGCTAGTAGCGATAGATTCGGATCAGTATCAGTACGAATGAAATGTGCACTCATATTGAACGCAATACGTTGTGCATAATGTTCAATATAAAGAAATTTCTGATTTGATAGATACGCTTTATATCTTGATTTCTCCAAGCGCTGAATCACTTGTTCTGCAGTATCATTGTCAACCATGTCGTATAAATCTTTCATACGAAAGAAACAACAATAGTCTGCTAGCATCTGCTTAATGAATTCCTTAGAAACAGTAAAATACTTCTTCAAACGATAAATGATTGCAATATTTTCTAGCTCAATACGAGATAAGATAATTTCCTTCATCTTTTCCTTTGAAGTTGTATTAGAATACTTCTCAATCGTTTCTAGACACGTTGCGTAATATCTAGTACGTAAGGAATGTTCCAAATTGATAAAATCCATATCCTCTAAGGATTTTTGTTCATACTTCTTTAATACATCATAATAAGATGTATCTTTTAATAACGCCAATACATCTTGAAAGGAAGCACTATCTGCCAATTCCTCCAATGGAAATGAAGTATAGCTCCCGATATATAGCGGTAACTTAGAAATCATATTTTGGCGTAATATCTCATTGTCTTGGTCAGATAGTGAATGTAATTTCATTAAAATTAATTCAATTTCTGTTTCCATGACCGCAATATGTCCAAAATGTTTTGCGTTATCATCCGCATAGCGAATCAACTTTGCAAATCGATTGAATACACCTGTACGAAGTAAAACCTCTAACTGGCCACGATGAATTGACTTTGGATTAATTCCCTCCAAAGATTCTTTATAAAGAGGTTGACTTTGTAAAAATATCGCAATATCACCAACCGTCTTTCTTTGTAACATCGTTGCGTAATCAACAGGTTTCAAATGTTCTGCAAGCATCGCTCTCGCCTTAGCGGTAATCGCATTACTTGATTTGCTCATTCGCTACTCCTGTTCTCTTTTTCCAACCGTATAATCCGCAATCATTTGAATCCAGCGTTCCTTATTTGCATTAAACATGTCAGTGATACGCTTTGATTCTTTCTCATACATTGCTTTTGCTTCTGCTTGTTTCTTCTCATGAGTCGTACGAATTTCTTCACGCATTGATTTAACTTGTGTCTCTACATTGGCCCAAGCTTCATCTGTCAGTTTCTTTTTCTCCTGCTCGATTGCCTGCTTCAATTTGTATTTCAATTCATGGGCATTATTGATCCTATTTCGTGTATCTTCATCCATCTTAATAAGATCTTGAATTACTTCTATTTCCATAGCCACCTCCCATAAACATTAGCGCCTATATTATAGTCCTTTTCATCTCAAAATTACAGGTAAAACGGACATAAATCCTGTAACTCAAGCATATTTTTTTCAAATTTAAAAAAGTAAGCAGTTACAAAAAAGACATCTACTATAGTAGATGCCCAGTTTCATTTCAATTCATTTGTAAGATATTCAAATAGTGCAATACAGCCTTCTTCGATTTCACAATATGCTGCCTCGAAGTCACCACTATACCATGGATCAGAAATACTTCTACAATTACCTGTATATTCTAATAATAAATGGATCTTACCTTCTGGATCATTATGGTATAGACGTTTCATATTACGAATATTCATCTCATCCATTCCTATAAGTAAATCATAGTACGCATAATCATTAGTTGTAATTTGGCGTGCCCGCTTATCATCACAGCTAATACCATGCTCACATAGTTTTTGTTTTGCGGCAGGATATACTGGATTACCTCTACCATTCCATATCTCTTCCGAACTAGTTGCGGCAGAAGCTATCTCAAATTTATCACTAACACCAGCATCACTTACTAGCTTACGAAAGATGTACTCTGCCATTGGCGAACGACAGATATTTCCATGGCAGACAAAACAGATTTTTTGCATAAGATTTGACCTCCTAAAATGCTGAAGAAAAAGATTTTAACATACTATTCGACATCTTGCTTACCTGCTTTCATATATTCTCCACTCTTAATTCTTGCATCTTCCGGTTTTTCCAAATTTGTATGGATTGTGTCCATTGATGTCCAAACTTCTTTGCATCAAAGAGTCTTCCTGTGGAACTCAAAACTTATATCCTACGACCGGTAATGCCCCAATTTTCAGCTACTTCCTCTATAGTTAAATATTCCATCCCTCTACATAATAATGTTGACAGTAAGATTAATCTTTTCTGCTCTATGACTATGAAGGTATCTTTATTGCCATCAGCACCATAGATAATATCGAATACTCCATTTAATAGATATAGTATAAAAAAATAGTTTTCTAACAGTAAACAAAAATGGCCTAAATAAGAATGAAGTATAATGACATAGCCAAATATTAAAATACTTAAGTAACCATTCAACTTAATGTTTGGCGACATCTCCGGTTGGATGGTTACTTAAGTGTACGGAGATGTCATATGCCATCATAACATAGGTGTGATAGCACAGGCCATAAACCAAGCAGTCACACTCTACAAGGGTTACATAGATATCGGTGTAATGAGTGTGGTTGTAGATATACTTTGATGACATTCGACGTACCACTCGAAATGACAGAAGAGATATGTAATATATCGTACCCTACTGCTATGTTATGGAGAGAAAAGGTATTTTCTACTGTCGATGGATACCAAGAACATCTATATTTGAAGGATCGTGTATGGATAGATGAGACATATCTCTATGATAGTTCTTTACTTCATGACGATAGTTATAAGAAGAAGAGAGGACTATCAAAGAACCAACTCTGTATTATTGTGGCAATTGACTGTCATAAAAATACGTACGCTGTCATTTGTGGTCATGGAAAACCGTCTGCTTCACGTATCTTTGAAGCACTAAAGAATCATATCTTTTCCGGTTCAACACTAGTGCATGATGGAGAAAAAGCACATGACAAAGAATATCTAGAGAATATGGCATTAATAAACAATATGTGTTCATGGGTAAAAAAGTATATCTATCGCTTCATTAGGATGAGAATGACTAATCTACAATCCTATTTAAATTGGTTTGTATATCTATTTAGAGTAAAAGGTGCAGTAGACCAGTGGCCAAAGATGGATAGAATTTTACGACATTTGATATTATTCAACGGAACATATAAGAGAAACTCTTGATTTCATCGTATCTTCATGGTCCATTTTTATTTACTGTTAGAAATTCTGATATTTTCTTTGATTGAGATAATAAGTTATGGGCTTAATTTAATCACTGTATGATATATATCTATCCAATGCAGTAAACACTTCTTCAAGGCTGAAATATCCAATTTTTCGTATTGCTTCTTTTCCTTCAACAAAAACAAGTATTGCTGGTGCTCCAAGGATATTTTCCTGTGTTGCAAGCGAAATATTATTTTCTATTGACACATAGTTAGTTAACACTTGTGTATGTGAACTGCTCCATAACATTATTTTTTCCTTAAGTGCTTTGCACGGAGCACAAAACTCTGAGCCAAACAAAAATAAGCTGAACTTTGCTTGTTCTTTAATCATTTTGTACTCTGATAATGTTTCAATTATTCTCATTTCTAGCATAAATATTCCTCTTTTCAAGATTTTAGTAATAGGTTTATTTAAATCCATCCTTAGCTTCAACATCTTATCATAAAGATATAATGTTTTTATTAATTAAGTTTTTCCAACAAAGCTACGATCTCCACATGGTCTTTGTATGGAAATTTATCACCTCTAGCCTAATAAACACAAGAAAAAATACTAGGTTTAAGATTTAAAGTTTTTTTCTAACACAAAATAATCTCTCAACTTGACAATATCATCTCAAATAAGTGTTATCGTTAAATAGTTTCCAGTAAAACATTCATTCCAAATATATATTCTCCACTCAAGATAAATATCAATAATTTCAAATCCGAGTTGTATAAAAAGAGGTCAAAATTTGACCCCAAGTTATTTTACAGGCTCGCCCCGACCCCGAGCGATTTTATAGTGCCCAAACAATATCTTCATTGTCATTATTAACTTACTCTTCTCCTGTATAAGTTCTCTTGTAATATTCCTTACAGAAAATAGAAGTAAAGATAAATACAATCATTGAAATGATGATACCAGCAAATAGATAAGAATTTATGAAACTTGCAATCACAGCAACTACCAGCAATAAATCTTCCGCAATCAAAAATGCTTGACGTTTAGACATTAATTCAATCTGACGGCATCTTTCATCATGCATCTCGTTATATAAACGCATCAAATCTTTTTCATTCTTCATTGCTTTATAATTCTTTGCAATATAACACACAGATACAACGATTGTTACAATAAATAGACCCATATAAAATCCATTCATATAGTTAGCAAAGTGGCTATCTGCATACGATTTCGTCAGATATCCTAATTTATTTACAGTAAGAATCAATGCTGAACATATTGCAATCACACTCCAAATATTTGTATATTTTTGTAATTCTTGTTTAGCCTTTAATAATTTCTTGTCCATGTTTATTCCTCTTCCTCTAATTCTGTAAAATCAAATACTTCTTCAATACTCAATGAAAACTGCTTCGCTATCTTATACGCTAGCGGTAATGATGCAGTATATTTCCCTACTTCAATTGAAGTTATCGTCTGTCTCGTCGTACCAACTAAATCCGCAAGTTCGCCTTGTGAAAGTTTATGTTCCTTTCTTAATTCCTTGATTCTATTTTTCACCTTTATACTCCTATCTGATATATCGATATATACGCAAAGTTTACTTTGCATTTAAAGTATAGTTAACTTTGCATTATATGTCAAGCACACTTTGCAGAAAAAAGTTATCCATTTTACCGGATAACTTTTAGTTATTTATTACTTTGTAACTAGATTACGTGTTTTTAATAAAATCACTACTGCACTTAAACTTACTAGTAACACACCAATCTGATACCCAATGTTTGTGTTATCACTTGTCTTTGGTGTTACTGATGTAGCTGGTTGTGATGGTTGTGTTGGTGTTGGAATTGCTTGTGGAACTTCTTCCCACATCGCAAATACATTCATTGTTTCTAGTACATCTGTTGTATTTGGATCAAATGGAAGAACATTACCAGATGCATCCCTATAGAACCATCCCTTGAATTGCTTACTAGCATCATTACTGATTGGAGTAGTATTGAATGTTGGTATCGCTTCATCATTTGCACGAACCGCCATACCAATAGTATGACCACGCATCGCTAATGTTTCTTTATTTGTATTTGTACCATCCGCAAATGTAGCACTTGGGTTATCACCTAAACTAAATGTAACCTTCTCACTTGGTACCCATACATATTTATTACCATCACTTGATGGATTTGCTACTCCATATGTATAACGTTGACCATTTTTATTTAATGGAGATAGAGACGTTACAGAAGGATCTGCCAATTGGAAATAAGTCAGTTTTTCATTACCATTTGCTGCACCATTGGTTGGTGTTGTACTTGTCTCATTGGTTGGTGTTGTACTTGTCTCATCCGTTGTATCTTTATGATACTTTACTAAGAACGAACCACCTGTTACAACATATGATGAAGAATCTGCTTCTACTGCCACAATATTATCCATCGCATAAATCATCTCTTCTGAACGATCGTTAGTTGCTGGTGTATTAATTACCGTATTTTCTCCAATTTGCAATGTTGAGTCAGAACTACCAATAATAATTGGCGTTTGAAATTCGTTAACTCTCGTAAAATTCAATTCTGAATTATCGATTGAGATACTTCCACCCTGTGAGTTACCTCCCCCATTTTCAAGAAGAATTCCTGCACTACCCTGATGTCGAACTTCATCTTCATCTCCAGAAATATTAAGATTAATTTTGGAATTGCTGATATTTAAACTAGAAGTGCTGAGCACTACAAATCCAAATAATGTATTGCGTACAGAGAAAGTTGAATTTCTAATCTCAGAAGGTATAAGTGCTGTGCCCCCAGACAAACAAAAATAAGTAGGTAAATTATTTGCATATTCGTTTAGAAAATCAATCGAAACATCAGAATTATCAACTAATATATTTGGGATATAAGTACTCGCTAGACCTGTTCCAACAAATAACACATTCTTAAAGTTCCAAGTATATCCGTTTACAACCTCCGTAGATGGGAGACCACCACCATCGTTAGGTGGTGAATCCCATGTTTTGACTTTAGATGTAGTTAATTTGAGTGTTACATTTTCTAATTTTAAATCTTCTGAATGTAATTTGTTAAATTTATATGCTGTAATGTCTACTACCAAAGATTCTCTTGATGTACCCTTTACATTGCCATCTAAAGTAACATCTTGATTGTCTTTGAATACATAATTCCCATCATTCATTTCAGCTCCAGTTTGTAAATCTAAAGCTTTCTTGAAACCTTGCATATTTAAAGTAGAACCATTAACAGTTTTAATATGTGAACCACTTGCAATTGTAATTCCGTTCTGGTCATCATCGTTATTAAGAATTGTAGTATCTGATACAACTTCTAATATCATTCCGTTATTGACTACAGCATCTCTAAATGCGGCGTTTGTAGTATCAAAAAGACCGCTAATTCGGATTGTATCACCTGTATTACCAGCTGCTACTGCATCATTAATCGTTGCATATGTGATAGTGTCATCATCATTTAACCAAATCTTGCCAGCGTCCATAGCACTTACTCTAGATGTAAATGATACGATACTGCCCATCCCTAGAATCAAAGCCAATACTATAACTGTTAATTTTTTAACCATTGATATCCCTCCATAAAAAAAGCAAAGTTATACTTTGCTGAGATATGGTAACATGCTAAATTACAATTTGCAATTAACTTGCTCCAAATAAAAAACGAATTTTCATTACAAGTGTAATTACTCTTTCGTTTTTAAAATGTTTTTACTTCATGTTCTTGCGATATTCAGCTAATTCAGCTTCATTTGCCCATACAAAGTGTCCAGGCTTAATTTCATGGAATGCTGGTTTATCTTCATCATAATGATGGCTATCCAATGAATATGGTTTAACAACCTTGGCCTTTTCAATCTGTGGATCAGGAATAGGAACTGCTCCTAATAATGACTGAGTATATGGGTGTAATGGATTGAGGAACAATTCATTTGTTTCTGCAAGTTCCACAATTCTACCTAAGTGAATAACCGCAATACGATCAGAGATAAAGCGTACAACAGATAAGTCATGTGCAATGAAGATACATGTTAGTCCACGCTCTCTCTGTAATCTCTTTAATAAGTTTAATACCTGAGCACGAATCGATACGTCAAGCGCTGAAATAGGCTCATCCGCAATCAATAAGTCAGGCTTCATGATAATCGCTCTAGCGATACCAATACGTTGACGCTGTCCACCAGAGAACTCATGAGGATAACGAGACATATGTTCTTCCAAAAGACCTACTTCATTTAACGCTGAAACAACCTGGTCATAGCGATCTGCTTCATCCTTATATAACTTAAAGTTAACAAGACCTTCAGAAACGATATAATCAACTGTTGCACGTTCATTTAAAGAAGCAGCTGGATCTTGGAAAACCATCTGAATCTTACGAATAACTTCTTTATCAAGTTCACGAGAAATCTTTCCAGAAATACGCTTTCCTTCAAACAAGACTTCACCATTACTAATTGGATTAATACGGTTAATTGCACGAGCAATTGTTGTCTTACCTGAACCAGACTCACCTACAAGGGAGAATGTTTCTCCTCTGTATACTTGGAAGTTAGCATCATGTACAGCAACAAACTTATTTTTACCATTGGTGAAAGTTACTTCAAGGTTTTTAACTTCGACTAGTACTTCTTTTTCGTTGTTATCCATGATATGTACCTCCTTCACCTAATGTCTTCAATAATCTTTCATGTAAGTCACGAATTACTTCAGGCTTTTCAACCTTTGGCGCACGTGGATCTAATAACCATGTCTTAGCTAGATGTGTATTACTTACCGCAAACATTGGAGGTTCTTCCTCGAAGTCAATCTTCATCGCATAAGGATTACGTGGCGCAAATGCGTCACCTACAACCTGCTCAAATAAACTTGGTGGAGTACCTGTGATTGCATATAGGTCTTGACCCTTAATACCTAACTGAGGCATAGAACTTAATAGTGCCCAGGTGTATGGATGCTTAGGATCATAGAACACTTCTTCTACTGTTCCATATTCAACAATCTGACCTGCATACATAACTGCGACCTTATCTGCCACATTCGCAACAACACCAAGGTCATGCGTAATATAAACAGTTGTAAAGTGATACTCTTCCTGCAAGTCTTTGATCAACTTGATAATCTGTGCCTGAATTGTAACGTCTAACGCAGTTGTTGGCTCATCACAAATCAAGATACGAGGACGGCAAGCTAGTGCAATCGCAATAACGATACGCTGACGCATACCACCAGAATACATGAATGGATATTCATCAAAACGGTTCTCTGCGTTATTGATACCTACACGCTTCATTAAATCAACCGCAATCTTACGAGCTTCAATCAAATCAACACCTTGGTGTTTTACAATAACCTCAGTAATCTGAGAACCAATTGTACGAATTGGGTTTAAGGAAGTCATTGGATCTTGGAAGATTGTCGCAATCTTCTTACCACGAATTTCTTCCCAGTCTTTATCGGAAGTATTTTCTAATAAATTTCTTCCTTCAAAAATGATCTTACCCTGTGGGATATTACCATTCTTTTCTAACATACCTGTAAATGTTTTTGTAAATACAGATTTACCAGAACCAGATTCACCTACAATTGCGAGAGTTTCACCATCGTAAAGATCTAATGAAACGTTACGAATCGCAGTTAAAACACGGTCACGAACTGTAAATTCAACAATAATATCACGAGCAGATAATACTGCCTCTTTGTCGGTATTATCAAAGGTGATATCTAGATTTTTAGCTAATGTTTCTTCTGCCATGATACCCTCCTTTACATATGTGTCTTTGGATCAGAAGCATCTGCCAAAGTCTGTCCGACGATATAGAGTGAAATTGAGATAACGGCCGCTACAGCTACTGGAATCCAGAATAAATATGGAGCGGAAGTCATGTATGCTGAGTTACTTGAAATAAGTCTACCCAAGGAAACTTCTTTCTCAGTTAAACCAATTCCTAAGTAAGACAAGAATACCTCATAGGAAATAAAGCTTGGAACATCTCTAGAAATAGATGTTACGATAATTGGAATCATAAATGGTAAAACGTTATGTTGAATAATCTTAGCTGTAGGTGTACCTAAGCATCTTGAAGCTAAGTTATATTCACGGTCACGAATCATCATAACCTGAATACGGATGCTATAGGCCATACCTAACCAAGAAGTAATACATAAGCAGAATACCAACTGCCAGAATCCAGGTCCTAATACATAGGACAAGATAATAACTACTAATGTAAATGGAACATTCGCAATGATGTTGTAAACTTCAATCATGATAACGTCCATCTTACGTGAATAACCCCAGAACGCACCTACAATAACACCAATCACATTTGTAATAAATGTAGCGATAATTGCAAGACTTAATGAAGTTTTAGCGCCTGCCCAAACTACATCAAAGAGTGAATCACCTACTTGGTTTGTACCAAACCAGAATTGGAGATTTGGTGTAACGAAGCGACGTGAGAAGTCATTGATATGTGTTTGAACAGTTGGATCATATCCACTAATAAACGGTAAAATATAAGACAAGAATAAAGTTAATAGTGTTAGTACTAAGAAGAAAATCGCAATCTTACTACTAAAGAACTTTCTAAATACACTCTTCCAATAAGAATATTTAGGACTATTCAGTCTTTCTGATGCAAAGTCGTCTAATGCGACAAAAGTAAATCTTTCATCTCTGATTTCTGACATTATCTCGAATCTCCTTTTGCCTGTAACTGAATACGAGGATCAACAACTGTAACGAGTAAGTCACCTAATAACAAGGCAAAAATAGAAACAGCAGTGAAAATAAATGTTAGACCAATAACCATTGGGTTATTGTATGCCTTAATACTATCTGGCAACATCTTACCCATACCAGGAATCGCGAAAACAGTTTCTGTAATAACCGCACCAGAAATTGTCATAATAACAGCTGATGGGAAACCATTTACGAATGGAATAATTGCATTACGTAAAATATGTGTACGGAAAATTTCACTATTTGAAAGACCCTTAGCACGTGCAAACTTAACATAGTCAGAACTTGATTGGTCAACCATGTAACGTCTGATCCATAACATCTGTCCACCTGTACTTAATAAACCAAGAATTAAGATAGGCATAATATAGGAACGAACATCATGTGCACCATATACTGGGAACTTATCCGGTAAGCCGAATGTCATACCAATTGATCTAACGAAATAAATAAATGCAAGTGAAGGAACAGCACTCATAATATTGATATAAACTGTACCAAGCTTATCTTGCCACTTACCCTTATTCGCAGCCATCACCATACCAGCTGGAATACCAAATAAATAAGTAATCAATAAGGCAATTAAACCTTGAATCGCTGATGTAGTTACCATTGATGGATCTTGTAAGTTAGACGCACAGTTTGCATAATTGTCATTAAACTTGCCCTTATCAATGCTGTCTAACAATTCTGAATATTTATATGTACATGAATGCAAATTCACAGCTGAAGAAGATGTCTTTCCTGTTTCGAAAGTCACTTCCTGGCTCTTTGCATTACCCTGTGTCTGTGTGATAACCGTAGTTACATCAACACCACTAAAAGTTGGATAAGAAATACCAAAATTTAATCCAACAATATTTTGATGGATAAATGGGAAGCTTCCATCCATGTATACAAGATACTTATGCTCACAACCCGCACACTTAATTGCAGGTAAACCATTATAGTCATTTTCAATATAGACTTTTCTTTCCATATTTTCGTTATGACCATCATACATTCTCCATGGATGATCTACTTCGATTAATCGGCCAAACCAATTAATTACTAGCTCCGGAACAGAATAATCTTTATAGGCATAGTATTTACCATCTGAATATGTTTGAATTGTATATCCATCTGACTCATACTTCTTAACCTGTTCTTTCAATAAATCAGAACCAGTAACCATACACGCATCATAATCACTTGTATTTGCACATAGATCCTTCTGTTCTTCAAAACGGAGATAACCTAGGCTTTCCCAGGTGTTGTATTTGTATTTGATTTTATCATCCGCGCTCTTCAACTTTTGGTAAGTTGTATCAGTTGTAAAGATATTGTCGCGCGGTGTCAGCGTATAGACCAAAAC
>ERZ773051.1784-NODE-1784-length-11362-cov-9.954276_pt1 | contig 11362 bp, 12 predicted proteins | sample MGYA00580631_ERZ773051 | MGnify/ENA primary metagenome ERZ773051 (study PRJEB29015, sample SAMEA2738137) | human oral metagenome | biome: human oral; feature: human-associated habitat; material: saliva | place: China | collected 2204 ...
ATGAGCAGGGGCTCGCGTTTTTGACGTGGGGTGATCCATGGAAACCAGTTGATTTTGAGGGGATTACTTTGATGATGCGGCCGTACTATTCCGAGGGGCGCGGCCAGTATTCGGAGCCTGATCCTGCTGCGCGACAGTTGCATAAACGTCCTGCAGTGAGTAGCTTTCAGAGAAGGCGGAAAGCTCAAGGTTTTCCAAGATCTGACCGATCTGAGCGTTAAAACTCCAGATCGTTCAGTGTTTTCCCCGCACACGCGGGGATGAGCCCAGCATTTTCGCGCGCTCAATGAACCCCATTGCGTTTTCCCCGCACACGCGGGGATGAGCCGGATGCAGGCGACCTTCCACCTCACGCTTCAAGGTTTTCCCCGCACACGCGGGGATGAGCCATTCACCAAGCCAGCGCCCTTAGCGCGCTCTAAGTTTTCCCCGCACACGCGGGGATGAGCCCCAGGAAAGCGGGTCGGCACACAGTGCGCCAGGGTTTTCCCCGCACACGCGGGGATGAGCCCAAGCGAGATATTGTCGATGCCACGTTGGAGGCGTTTTCCCCGCACACGCGGGGATGAGCCCCGCTTTCGCGGGCAGCACGGCCCCGAGCGGATGTTTTCCCCGCACACGCGGGGATGAGCCCCCCGAGATTTCGCCGTTTTCACTGACCGTGAGGTTTTCCCCGCACACGCGGGGATGAGCCCAGAACGCTAACGCGGCTCTTAAAACCATGCTCGTTTTCCCCGCACACGCGGGGATGAGCCCACCGGGCGGTGAGTCATACGAGCCGCGCCACGGTTTTCCCCGCACACGCGGGGATGAGCCCACCGGGCCTGGCGGTGACTCACAGCCCGCCTTGTTTTCCCCGCACACGCGGGGATGAGCCCTGCCGGTTATCCGCGTACTGGTCAGAGATCACGTTTTCCCCGCACACGCGGGGATGAGCCACGTCGCCGTTGATAACCAGGTCCTGGAACTTGGTTTTCCCCGCACACGCGGGGATGAGCCGGAACACCACAGAGGCCCTCCCCTCACCGGGAGGTTTTCCCCGCACACGCGGGGATGAGCCCCGGACGTCAACCCGAAGGGCGCAGCACGGGGTGTTTTCCCCGCACACGCGGGGATGAGCCGCAAAAACGGCTCTCACCTGTTACCTTCTTGCCGTTTTCCCCGCACACGCGGGGATGAGCCGCGGGAGCGTCGGTCCAAGTGTAGGTGCTCATTGTTTTCCCCGCACACGCGGGGATGAGCCTTTTTCGGCCATGTTTTTCACTTCCTAAATGTTGTTTTCCCCGCACACGCGGGGATGAGCCCTGACTCACGGCGTGCCGCCTAAGCCTGTTTGCGTTTTCCCCGCACACGCGGGGATGAGCCGTGTGCGACGCGACACATTTTTACGCTCCATTTGTTTTCCCCGCACACGCGGGGATGAGCCGGCGACCGGAGCAGGGAGGCTGTAATCGATGGAGTTTTCCCCGCACACGCGGGGATGAGCCGGCCGCGAGCGCAGACCAGAGATGCCCCACAGTGTTTTCCCCGCACACGCGGGGATGAGCCGCTCATCGAGGACATCGCGCAGGGTATCTGGGTGTTTTCCCCGCACACGCGGGGATGAGCCCGAATTCTGAGCCGTCTAGGAGAGGGATAGGGTGTTTTCCCCGCACACGCGGGGATGAGCCGGCCAATGAAAGGCGCGAGGCGCTGCCCAACGAGTTTTCCCCGCACACGCGGGGATGAGCCGGGTATGCAGAATCCATCGGCGGGCAGAATTTCGTTTTCCCCGCACACGCGGGGATGAGCCGCCGTCTGCTTTCATCGCGTTATCTTCGTATCGGTTTTCCCCGCACACGCGGGGATGAGCCCATCATGGGAAGTCCCGAAACCGCATCGCCCGCGTTTTCCCCGCACACGCGGGGATGAGCCGTTGTCCGAGCTGCTTTCGATTTTGATCGCGGCGTTTTCCCCGCACACGCGGGGATGAGCCCTTCGTTATCGGCCTCGTGACAAGCCTCGGACCGTTTTCCCCGCACACGCGGGGATGAGCCGGACGGCTTGAGCGTCCTTCAAGGTCATTTCGCGTTTTCCCCGCACACGCGGGGATGAGCCCGCGATGGGGCCTGGTTCAGTCATGCGAAACCCGTTTTCCCCGCACACGCGGGGATGAGCCCGCACCTCGAAGAAAGTGAGAACGAAATGCAACGTTTTCCCCGCACACGCGGGGATGAGCCCGGCTCAGACCTCGCACGTTTTTCACCGACCTTGTTTTCCCCGCACACGCGGGGATGAGCCTGGATGCGTGCGTACATGAATATCGTGGTGTCCGTTTTCCCCGCACACGCGGGGATGAGCCCCCCGCGCCGTGCGAACGGATCGGAGGGAATTAGTTTTCCCCGCACACGCGGGGATGAGCCCAACATGTAGAACGGCATCTAGTTTGCCAGTCTGTTTTCCCCGCACACGCGGGGATGAGCCCGCGATAAGACGCTCCTAGTGCCCGCTGGCAAGGTTTTCCCCGCACACGCGGGGATGAGCCCGGCGTGAAAAACATGGTCATGACCGTCTGGAAGTTTTCCCCGCACACGCGGGGATGAGCCCGCGAAGGTCCTAAAACCACCAGGCTGAAAAAAGTTTTCCCCGCACACGCGGGGATGAGCCCAGCTGTGCAACTCTTTCGACTTGGTGCGCCTGGTTTTCCCCGCACACGCGGGGATGAGCCTTGGCCGCCGATTTCGTCACTCATTTTATGGCCGTTTTCCCCGCACACGCGGGGATGAGCCTGCTTCCAAATTTCATCGAGCGTAACTAAATGCGTTTTCCCCGCACACGCGGGGATGAGCCGGGCGGAGCAGTATCCTCAGCTCCTCTCGGCACGTTTTCCCCGCACACGCGGGGATGAGCCCCTCCCAGTGACCTGCGGGGAATGGGACGATGAGTTTTCCCCGCACACGCGGGGATGAGCCAGCGCAGTGGATTACCGCGAATCTCCGATTGCAGTTTTCCCCGCACACGCGGGGATGAGCCGGCCTTAATCCGGCTCTGATCCAGATACGCCTTGTTTTCCCCGCACACGCGGGGATGAGCCGGGTTGACAGCATTGACGATCACGCGCACGACTGTTTTCCCCGCACACGCGGGGATGAGCCGGCGGGAAGAATCGAGGCGAAAGCCCTCGAGACGTTTTCCCCGCACACGCGGGGATGAGCCCTAAGTCCGGACTCTAGTCCTCGCACGAGGGGTGTTTTCCCCGCACACGCGGGGATGAGCCCGCTCGAGCCTTACTGGAGCCAGCTGCTTCCGCGTTTTCCCCGCACACGCGGGGATGAGCCCAGCGCCGAAGCCGACCACATCATCCCCTACGCGTTTTCCCCGCACACGCGGGGATGAGCCGGCAAGTTGCAAGGCCATTGCGGTGTGTCCAGCGTTTTCCCCGCACACGCGGGGATGAGCCTTGTGAGAGTGTGGGTTTCATTGCTCAGATTTCGTTTTCCCCGCACACGCGGGGATGAGCCGCGGCGTGTCCTCGGGAGATGCCGAGAAGAGTTGTTTTCCCCGCACACGCGGGGATGAGCCCCCAAAAACGGCCTATACGCAAGCCTTAGAACAGTTTTCCCCGCACACGCGGGGATGAGCCGGTCGGCGAGTCCGCGAAAGCGTCGATCGTTCCGTTTTCCCCGCACACGCGGGGATGAGCCCTTTCCTTCTTGGCAGGCGAAGATCCGTGCGATGTTTTCCCCGCACACGCGGGGATGAGCCCGAAATCACGCGCATATTTACGCCAACTACTGCGTTTTCCCCGCACACGCGGGGATGAGCCCGCCCCCGCCGACTGGATCGGTGTGGAGCGGTGGTTTTCCCCGCACACGCGGGGATGAGCCCCGCGCCATACATCGATTCGTAGTCGGCGAGGGGTTTTCCCCGCACACGCGGGGATGAGCCCACAAACCAAAATCGATTTGCGTGAGATTTCATGTTTTCCCCGCACACGCGGGGATGAGCCGCTTGCGCGAAGCCTTAGCACGCAGCTCCTCATGTTTTCCCCGCACACGCGGGGATGAGCCGGAGACGCTGGACCGCACCACAGCCGCTGTCTCGTTTTCCCCGCACACGCGGGGATGAGCCCGCCCTGTCGAGACATTTCATCGCGCAGTGAGTGTTTTCCCCGCACACGCGGGGATGAGCCCCTCTGCAGCCAGGGCAATCGGTGAGCAGGGGAGTTTTCCCCGCACACGCGGGGATGAGCCGGCCACGCCTCCCGGCTATACGTCCCCGAAGAAGTTTTCCCCGCACACGCGGGGATGAGCCCTTGGCGCGTGTGGACTTGATCTTCTGTGCCATGTTTTCCCCGCACACGCGGGGATGAGCCGGCGATCATTAAAGCAGTTTCAAGAACTTCGGCGTTTTCCCCGCACACGCGGGGATGAGCCGACCTGATCCAACTAGGCCAGCGCGGTATCAACGTTTTCCCCGCACACGCGGGGATGAGCCGCACACGCCGGAGGCTCCGCGCCTTCGTATCGTGTTTTCCCCGCACACGCGGGGATGAGCCCGACGATTTGACTAGCTTCCTAGCTTCCCGCGTGTTTTCCCCGCACACGCGGGGATGAGCCGACGATGAATACACCCGAGCTGTCACCCGTAAGGTTTTCCCCGCACACGCGGGGATGAGCCCGATATTTTGCAGGCGATTGGTTTTTGGGCGCTGTTTTCCCCGCACACGCGGGGATGAGCCCCACCCCCGGGGGGCCTGCGCCACACCCCCGGGGTTTTCCCCGCACACGCGGGGATGAGCCGTAGGTAAAGAATTTGCTTTTCGCTGGGTCGTCGTTTTCCCCGCACACGCGGGGATGAGCCCGCCACCCGCCACGACTCCGCGGGCGGCTCCGCGTTTTCCCCGCACACGCGGGGATGAGCCGGTCATTTTACCGTTCCGGTGTGTGGCGCCGAGGTTTTCCCCGCACACGCGGGGATGAGCCCCTCGCTTATGTGGTGAGTCGCCAGCCGGAGGCGTTTTCCCCGCACACGCGGGGATGAGCCCGCAATTTAGCGAGGCGGGTGCGCGTGCGGGCGGTTTTCCCCGCACACGCGGGGATGAGCCCCGATCGGCGTTGTCACCGACATGACCGACACCGTTTTCCCCGCACACGCGGGGATGAGCCCAATATTCATATACGCCCGCATCCACTCACCATGTTTTCCCCGCACACGCGGGGATGAGCCGCGCAAGAATTTTCAATCTTGCAAATCGCGCGCGTTTTCCCCGCACACGCGGGGATGAGCCCTCGCACAGCTCATCACCGAGCATCTGCCCGATGTTTTCCCCGCACACGCGGGGATGAGCCCCGCTCGCCGTGCCCGATTTGAACACATGCACGGTTTTCCCCGCACACGCGGGGATGAGCCCGCCAATTCGCATTAGCTGGTCAATGTCCTTGAGTTTTCCCCGCACACGCGGGGATGAGCCCGTAGCGTGGCAAGACATCACAAGCCTCACAACGTTTTCCCCGCACACGCGGGGATGAGCCCTTTATTGCCGTGAGGGGCAAGGATAGCGTCGAGTTTTCCCCGCACACGCGGGGATGAGCCCGACGAATTTGACAACGGGGACAATCACCACGGGTTTTCCCCGCACACGCGGGGATGAGCCCGGGTAAAGCCCATGCGGAAATGGTTTCAAGCCGTTTTCCCCGCACACGCGGGGATGAGCCCTCCTCGTCTTGAGGAGATGCCTCGTTGCCTGTGTTTTCCCCGCACACGCGGGGATGAGCCTGGATGATCGCGTCAGGCTTCGAGACCCCAAGAGTTTTCCCCGCACACGCGGGGATGAGCCGTACCTGCAGGCGGGAGGAGACCCGGCAGCGCTGTTTTCCCCGCACACGCGGGGATGAGCCCAGTCTCGCCCAGACCGTCTCCGACCTGGTGGCGTTTTCCCCGCACACGCGGGGATGAGCCCGATCATATGCCCGCCCGCCGCGCACTCGGATAGTTTTCCCCGCACACGCGGGGATGAGCCCTCCAGATTTCCCGTAGTATGCACCATTCCGCGGTTTTCCCCGCACACGCGGGGATGAGCCAGCCGGAACCCCGATCCGCGTCTACAAGAAATAGTTTTCCCCGCACACGCGGGGATGAGCCCTTCGGCGCGGATCGGCGCGGCCTCGCGTGGCCGTTTTCCCCGCACACGCGGGGATGAGCCCGCTAGAAGCCGCCGGATACCCCACTGTCATGCGTTTTCCCCGCACACGCGGGGATGAGCCCAGGCCTTCGGCGATAGGACGCAGCGCCTCCATGTTTTCCCCGCACACGCGGGGATGAGCCCGGGCCTGCGGGCCTCCTCGTCGAACTCGAGAGGTTTTCCCCGCACACGCGGGGATGAGCCCATACGGGTACCCGTCTCGCAGTAGATGTCTCCGTTTTCCCCGCACACGCGGGGATGAGCCCTGGTCTGTCACTGACATCCGCCCAAGCCCGAAGTTTTCCCCGCACACGCGGGGATGAGCCCGGAGTCACCACTACTGCTCCTGCTCCTAAGAAGTTTTCCCCGCACACGCGGGGATGAGCCTGCCTACAGTCGCCGCATGATAGCGGCGGTTAGGTTTTCCCCGCACACGCGGGGATGAGCCCGGTAGGGGTGAGCGCATACACGTTGATCGTTGGTTTTCCCCGCACACGCGGGGATGAGCCCTATAGCCTACTATGTTGACACTGTCGGCATAGGTTTTCCCCGCACACGCGGGGATGAGCCCATTTCCGGTGGCGAAAGCCTCGCTGGCCTTCCGTTTTCCCCGCACACGCGGGGATGAGCCCGGCGGTGACGTCGCCGATCTTCACGCGCTTAAGTTTTCCCCGCACACGCGGGGATGAGCCTGGGTCACTATGACCCTTAAAGACTTCGTAAGCGTTTTCCCCGCACACGCGGGGATGAGCCCACCAGCCCCGTTTACCTCGAAGCCCTCGCCTGGTTTTCCCCGCACACGCGGGGATGAGCCCAGTTCCAGTGAATAGGCGCGTCCTGGAAGGCCGTTTTCCCCGCACACGCGGGGATGAGCCGTCTTCGCCGGCTCTATTACAGACGTTTCACTGGTTTTCCCCGCACACGCGGGGATGAGCCATGCGCGGGTTGCCATGTCGTCGCGGGCGGCAAGGTTTTCCCCGCACACGCGGGGATGAGCCTCCGTGCCGCTGCACTTGATCGCGGCGACCTGGGTTTTCCCCGCACACGCGGGGATGAGCCGTCGCTCGGCTCGCTCGGCTACTCGGCGGCTACGTTTTCCCCGCACACGCGGGGATGAGCCCCCGCTGATGAACCTCTTTGCCACTGGCACGCTGTTTTCCCCGCACACGCGGGGATGAGCCGGTAGGAGAAGAAACCCAGGACGCAGCGGAAAAGTTTTCCCCGCACACGCGGGGATGAGCCCTCAATTATATGGAGAGCTCCTAGTGTGGTGATGTTTTCCCCGCACACGCGGGGATGAGCCTACCTACCATGAGGTAGCCGGATGAGCCGCTCCGTTTTCCCCGCACACGCGGGGATGAGCCTGCTCGTTCATATAGGCTTGGAACGTAATTCGCGTTTTCCCCGCACACGCGGGGATGAGCCTTCCGCGGCCAAATCATGCACGCGCGCTTTCAAGTTTTCCCCGCACACGCGGGGATGAGCCCCGGTTTAGCGACACTGCTAGCCGCCCGCAAGAGTTTTCCCCGCACACGCGGGGATGAGCCCGAACGACCATACCGAAGACACCATATTCATAGTTTTCCCCGCACACGCGGGGATGAGCCCAAGAAGAAGGGCCATGGGGTATGCATCCATTCGTTTTCCCCGCACACGCGGGGATGAGCCAGCGCCAATCTTTCGTGAAGTGGGTCTGGTGGTGTTTTCCCCGCACACGCGGGGATGAGCCCCACAGCATGACCCTCCCAATCCCCAACTGTGAGTTTTCCCCGCACACGCGGGGATGAGCCGTCGTCGCCGACTGAGCTGCCTTGATAGCGACTGTTTTCCCCGCACACGCGGGGATGAGCCCCTCCCCACAGACGACTACTATCGGTGGCGTATGTTTTCCCCGCACACGCGGGGATGAGCCGTTGTCGCGCCAAACGTCAATAGAGAGCTGTTTGTTTTCCCCGCACACGCGGGGATGAGCCCGGCGTGGGTAGCGCCGGTGTCGTCGCGGCTTGGTTTTCCCCGCACACGCGGGGATGAGCCCGGAAAAAGAACCTGGTGGCATCGCTCATTCAGGTTTTCCCCGCACACGCGGGGATGAGCCCACTGTCGGTACTGTGAACCCTGCTGGCCTGGGGTTTTCCCCGCACACGCGGGGATGAGCCCCCTCACCGTGACAGCCCTTGACGCGCTCGATCGTTTTCCCCGCACACGCGGGGATGAGCCCAGAAAACGACCTACCTGAAGACGCTCGCCCTGGTTTTCCCCGCACACGCGGGGATGAGCCCGCGTTTAGCGGCGCTGGTTCATGGCTCTTAGGGTTTTCCCCGCACACGCGGGGATGAGCCGGCGCGGCGGGCCTGTATGACGTTACTGAGCGCGTTTTCCCCGCACACGCGGGGATGAGCCCTGGCCGCGAATGGCGTCAAAGGCTTCGATAAAGTTTTCCCCGCACACGCGGGGATGAGCCTGGGGATCAGCGGATTATCAGATGAGACAACCAGTTTTCCCCGCACACGCGGGGATGAGCCCGGAACCACCAGGACCCAAACCACCATCGACCTGTTTTCCCCGCACACGCGGGGATGAGCCGGTAGCGGCACAGCCCGCCTGCGTGGGCCGGTGGTTTTCCCCGCACACGCGGGGATGAGCCCGCATGGCCTAGTCTTCTATGTCGAGGGCGAAAGTTTTCCCCGCACACGCGGGGATGAGCCCCAGCGGCGCACGTGGCGTTCACTGTAGCCGGCGTTTTCCCCGCACACGCGGGGATGAGCCGCACCGCCCAAGCCCACCGCGCCGATAGTCACCGTTTTCCCCGCACACGCGGGGATGAGCCCACGAAGATGCAATAGAGCGTCATACGCTTCTTGTTTTCCCCGCACACGCGGGGATGAGCCCCGTTCGCATCCTTGGCAGTGTCGCCGTTAATAGTTTTCCCCGCACACGCGGGGATGAGCCGGCGGGTTCGCCGGTCTTATAGTCGTGGACCTGGTTTTCCCCGCACACGCGGGGATGAGCCCGCAATCACCCTAGCACTCACAAAACCCCTCCCGTTTTCCCCGCACACGCGGGGATGAGCCCACGACTGATTTCACTTTCAACACCGTCGGAGGGTTTTCCCCGCACACGCGGGGATGAGCCGTAGTGTGGGCGGGTAAAGCACCCGCCCACACTGTTTTCCCCGCACACGCGGGGATGAGCCCAGCGTTGCTCTTATTTGTTGGTGGAATGGAAAGTTTTCCCCGCACACGCGGGGATGAGCCCAGCTACACTCGCTGATGATTCGCCCGTCATCGGTTTTCCCCGCACACGCGGGGATGAGCCCAACCAGAGCCGCCCTGGCATCGCTAAGGTCTCGTTTTCCCCGCACACGCGGGGATGAGCCCCACCGATTTTGTCATCGACAACGTGCGAAAATGTTTTCCCCGCACACGCGGGGATGAGCCGGCGCTTGCGATGAAGCCGCGTGAAAGACAAGCGTTTTCCCCGCACACGCGGGGATGAGCCGGCCACCCGGTCACGATTGGGATAAGCAGCTTGTTTTCCCCGCACACGCGGGGATGAGCCGGCCGGTGAGCCTGTCGGCTACGAGACCACGATGTTTTCCCCGCACACGCGGGGATGAGCCCACTGGCCGCGATGCTCGACGCTACGCGACGAAGTTTTCCCCGCACACGCGGGGATGAGCCCGCGGTCAACCGAGAAAGAGCCACCCATGACGGGTTTTCCCCGCACACGCGGGGATGAGCCCTCGAGTCGGCTATGAGCACGTGTGGGTCGATAGTTTTCCCCGCACACGCGGGGATGAGCCCCAAAACTGGGGGCGCTGGGTCGGCACCATGGCGTTTTCCCCGCACACGCGGGGATGAGCCCATGACACCTCAGAGGCGCTGGCGACACCACCCGTTTTCCCCGCACACGCGGGGATGAGCCTCCTCCGGTATGGACACTCCGAGCCAATCGGAGGTTTTCCCCGCACACGCGGGGATGAGCCCAGCTCGCTTCACCGGTGGGGTGAGGTCTCCGGGTTTTCCCCGCACACGCGGGGATGAGCCGCTGACCGCTGGGGATACGGAGAGCGGGCAGACGTTTTCCCCGCACACGCGGGGATGAGCCGGCTCCGGTGACCCAAGAATCGCGGACATGATGTTTTCCCCGCACACGCGGGGATGAGCCCGTCTGGCAGTCGCGGGAGGCCTCGGCGCACTAGTTTTCCCCGCACACGCGGGGATGAGCCCGAGCGTGTCTAGAATGACGCGATGCACGCGATGTTTTCCCCGCACACGCGGGGATGAGCCCAAAAATCAGGCTCTCGAATAATCAAGGCGCTCGTTTTCCCCGCACACGTGGGGATGAGCCTCACTACATATCCCATTGGAGGCGTAGGCGTACTTCGCGCGTCAAATGGTAAACTGCCACCGGTTGAGTGAGGGAGTGATCATGACTGAGGCAATGTATACGGTCGAAGACCTTATCGAATATGCAGATAACATCCTTCCTATCCCCGTTCTCGAAGATGAGGAGAGCAGGTTCCTTCTTGAAATAGCCGAGGACGAATCGCTCACGATGAAAATCATCGGAGACCTCACTATTTACGGAGCAGACATCCCGGAAAAACTAATCGACGGCCTTGTAAGGGGATACAACGAAGAACTGATCCGGGAGTACTGGGAGGACTGCCTGTACGACAGGCAGCACGCCTAATTCTCCCTCTTCCCCCTAGAGCAACCCCACCGTAACTTGCGTGTGGGGTTTTCTCATGCCACCCGCACCTGCACAGGAGCGGGTTTTCTTATACCCATCCGCATGGAAGGAAACCAAAATTGTTCGTAGGAACCGGTTTTCCCCGCACGCGCGGGGATGAGCCCGGACTCGACTCGGTAACGACAACGCACGGGGGATTTTCCCCGTGCACGCGGGGATGAGCCCATGAGCATCACGGGATACGCCAGGGTTTCTACGTTTTCCCCGCACACGGCGGGGATGGGTTCTCAAAAATAAGGCCGAGTTATCGGCCCTCCACTTTCTCTCGGCCACTTTATTTCAGGCTCGCGGGGGATACCGGCTCGGCAGCTAAATCCTAACAAGCCAGAATATGAAAGGCAACCCCTCATCTACTTCCCACACGCGCGGGGATGAGTCGAGATCCCGCTGGAATAGAAAATGCTGGGCCTTCAGCCCCCGCGTTGAATCGTGCTGTTATTTCAA
>ERZ773051.1785-NODE-1785-length-11361-cov-2.837785_pt1 | contig 11361 bp, 12 predicted proteins | sample MGYA00580631_ERZ773051 | MGnify/ENA primary metagenome ERZ773051 (study PRJEB29015, sample SAMEA2738137) | human oral metagenome | biome: human oral; feature: human-associated habitat; material: saliva | place: China | collected 2204 ...
CTTTCACCTTCTCGTAAGCTTTTTTCTTTTCATCAAGATCGTCTTTCAAGGCCTTACGGCGTTTCTCAAATTCTGCTTCGCTCAGTTTCAGGGTCTTATCATTTATAAGGCCATTGTAGGCCTTCAGGGATTTCTCATAGGCCTGCTTGACTTTTCCCGCCCAGCCGCTGCCCGAATGGCGGGGAGCATTGCGCTCACCCTGTTCGGCACGCAGCTTGTTCAGCTGATACTGCAACTCATCTTTGGAAAAGGTACCGCTAACCTTGCTTTGACCTTGGGTGATTCTTCCATACTTTTTCTCCTGCACGCGCATCAAGGCAAGCAAGTCTTCACGCAGTTTTATTTCCTTTTTCAGACCGTCGTTGCTGATGCCGGTAAGCTGCTCAAAATAAGCATTGGCTTGCTGCTTCTGAATCTGACCGTTCAGCGTGTTTCGCTTGGCATATAAGTTCTTGAGTTCGGCTTCCTCGCTTGAGTTCAAGCCGCCGAACTTGGTCATGCCGCCGAAGTTGTCGGTTCTTTCCCAGCGCTCCGTGCGCTTTTGCTTTTCAAGGGCGGCTATTCTCTCGCCGACGCGCTTGAGCTCATTCTTTGGGTTGGTGATCGATTGCTGACCATCGAGAGCGGCAATCTCTTCCTTGATTTTCTTGATGTTCTTCAGCTTCGCATATTCTGTATCATATTTCGCAAAAATGCTCGGATACTTCTGCTCAAGTTTATTCAGAGCCTCGCGCCGTGTATCCGTCGACAAGGCTTCATCACCCGCTATCTGGCAGAGTTCCTCAAGCCGGCGTTTGTGTTCTTCCTCAGCCGCTATGACTTTCTGCTTCTCTTCCTCATAGGCTTCATCGGCTTCTTTCAAGAGCTCGGCTTCGGTTTTCATGCTGATCATGGCCGCTACTACGCCGGCGATCAGCGTGGCCACCAAAACGTAAGGATTTGCAAGCATCGTGGCGTTCAGCATTTGCTGCGCGCGTGTAGTCAATAACAACCAATTATAATGGAGCGCTTCAGCTGCTGTAGCCCAGCCTTTAGCGGCGGCGGCAAGCATGATCGCCGTCCGATAGGTGCCATAGGTCGCTACCAAGCCTAACAAGATGCGACCAAACTGCTCATAATGCGCGATCACGTAGGATATGCCGGACAACGTGGTGTTAATCACCCCCTCGCTCTGTTGGCCGAGCTCATTGAACATCATCGATATCGAATCTTCTATATTGGAGATTTGACCCGTAATGGTCTTTGATTGTGCTGCCATCAACCCGCCGAATTTTCCGCCTTCGTTGGTCAGACCCTCGATGACTTTCTCCACTTCCGGAAAGCCTACCTTGCCCGCTTCCACCAATTCACGTACCTTACTCTCAGCAACACCGAATTGCTTCGCCAGCTCACTGATCATAGGAAGACCACGGTTCGTAAACTGGTTCAAATCCTGCGTATATAAACGGCCTTGCGCCAGCGTCGTACCATACAGATAGACGAGATCGCTTAGAGGAATGCTTAGACCCGCCGCAATATCGCCAAGACGTATCAGCGTATCGTTCACACGGTCGACTTCAAGACCATAAGCAAGCAGCTGCTTTGCACCTTGCGCCACATCTTCCAAACCGAAAGGCGTGGTGGCAGCCGTGCTTACCAGCTGCTGCATCAGAGCATTGGCCTTTTCACCGCTCTGCAGCATCGTGGTAAAGGCCATTTCCAATTGTTGAAATTGACCACGCACCTTGGCCACTTCTGATACGAGCCCCTTAATCGTGAAGGCGGCGGCCAATTGGCCGACAGAACGACGCAGGCGGTCCGATAGTTGGTCGGTCGCCGCCAGCTCCTTATTCGCCTTTGATACCTGCTCGTGAAAGGCCTTCACCTTACCCTGACTCTTATCCATCGTCGACGAAAGTCTGTCCACCAACAAGAGTTCTATTTTTACCGGTTGTACGTCTGCCATCAGTCTTCTAATTTACTCTGAAAAAAGCCCACAATAGCGTTGGCCTCTTCTGCTGCCGTTTGATTGTCTTTACGCCCGCGCTCTACATAGCGAGGAGCGTCACTCAGCATCATAATCAAGGTTTGATAATTCACGCCGTTCAGGATATAGTCCACGCTCCATCCCGTGGCGCTCGCAATCTGCCACACAAATCCGAAAGGGCTATGAGAACCTTCCCACCGGTGCTTTAACTCCCCTCCGTGCTTTGGCTCAGTCTCAGCCGCATCGGATTCACTATCTCGGCTGATCTGATAATAGGTATAAAAGGGTCCGTACCCATGAGGGATATGAATTTCTTCATCACCTCTACCTGATAGGTGTGCGACATAAAATTGCGTATGAACCAAGCCACAAGCCACACACCACATCTACGCGAGAAATAGCCGCGACAGATCATGTAAGCAAGCATCCTGCTCAATTTCTTGCCATGACGAACGAGAAATTCAAATTCCTCCTCTTTCGTGAATTTCCACATCTGATCGCTCGTTACGTTCATAGAAAGATAGGTCCGGGCAATCTTTAGCTGCCCGGACATACAGGGACGCTTCATAGTCACACGCAGCTGAAAGGGGCGCTTCCGGAAGGGAAGGCGCACAGCCTTCAGAGGGACGCTGATCCCCGCATCAAGCAAGGCTTCAGCACCCTCTCGCTGTATCTGTCTAATCACATCTTCTTCCATCAGCCCGCAGTATCGTTGATCTCGTAAGGAGCACCGCCGTCTGCCGGCTTGTTAACCTTCAGCTGACACTCGACCTTGGATACCTCGGTCAAAGTCAACTTGCCGCCCAGGTTGGCCAAAATCGTACCGTTCGCTATGGTCATCGTCTGGCCACTCACAAACGTTATGGTCCACTTGTCGCGAAGCTCAACCAAAGAGGAAGGGGCCTTCCACCCGGTCACCTTCTTGTTGCCACCGCTACCGGTCTCGACCAGCGTACCACCAAGAACTTTCTGCAAATTCTCGTAGTCCAGCTGGATGAGGTTAAAGGTCGGACTGATCTGACTGTTCTTCTGAACCAAGGTCAGCACGGGGGCATCTGGCACTTGCTCGGCTTCTACGTCGACACTTTCGGCTTTTGAGCCGCCCCAGTCCCAACTGCCTTTTTCAATGTACCCGATCAGCGTTTCGCCTTTCTTTAAGGACGCAATGCCGTAGATGAAATTCTTGTTCATTTTCGTTTCTTTTGTTGTGTTAATACGATCCAAATGATGCCGAGCAATACGGCAATCATGAAGGAATATTTGATGGCCTTCAACAACGACAGGGAGCGCACTTTTTCGCTTTCCTGATGGGCCGAGGCCGACTTACTCGTCGCAGACAATTGGCGGCGCAGGGTGCTGACGGTCTTCGCATAACGCGCGCAGACCAGTTCCAGACTGTCGCAGTTCGCTTCAACGATCAACGTTGCAGGATGCTTAGACGTCGCCGGCCGACGCATCACGCTCACACGAGCACGACCCTGACGAGCCGTGTAGCTCGCACCCGGAGGAAGCTGAGCCAAGCTGTCCGGATTCACCTCCAGGCGGACTGCCGCCGCCGGAACCTTCACCGGGCTTTGCCAGCTTTCGCTTACGCTCACCGCGCTGTCCACAGCGTGACGAATCGAAGATGCCTGACTGACGCTCGCCTGAATCACGCTTTTTCTGCTCGACGCGCATCCGCTCAAGAACAGGGCAGCTATCGCTATAGCGACAACTGTTGGCACTGTCGATCGCCTTACGCAAACGAGCCGTCTCGCGACGATTCGCAACAATTTCCTTTCGCGTTTCATTCAATTCTTCTCTTAAAGGTTCTACGATATTTTCGATAAGTACACGGGTGGCCTTCTCGGTATTATCAATCCGAACCGCTTCGGCTTCGGCCAAAGCTTTCTCGGCTTCGGCCTTGGCTTTACGGACTGTCGATCGCAATGTGATGATGGCCGCTATTGTCGCCATCAAGCCGCCACCCAGCAACAGATTGATAATTCCACTGAGTTCCATTCCGCTTATGCTTTTCACATTACTGCCTGATACCGAGTTCGCGCAGCCACTTCTGCACATCAAAACTCGGACAGGATTTGCCGGGGTTCAATTCATGATGACCGACAATGCGCACCTGAGGAAAACGATGATGGAAGTCCACCACATATCGCTTCAGAGATTCACATTGCGCCGCCGTGCGGGTATCCTTCGGATGCATGGCTTTGTCGCAGCCGCCTACATACACGATGTGCCGACTCAGGCTGTTGAAACCCGCTGCGCCATTGGTCATCTCCCACGGATCGATCTGAGCATCCTCGTTGTTGTCCACCAACCGCTCCACGCGGCCATCTAAATGAATCATATCCGTGTAACCCACCTGCTGCCAACCACGCCCACCCTTACTTACCGGGTCGGTGTGCCAGTGGCGTATCTCCGAAGAGCTTACCTCACGGCCTTCCGGCGTAGCGGTGCAGTGGATTACAAGATATTTCATAGGTCTACTCATCGCCTTCTGTCTGGGGGTTAGGAGTCTCTTCCGCTGACCCGGTTCCCGGAGTCTCCTCCGTACCTTCACCTGTGTTTGGAAGTTCGCTATCTTCCGCTTCACCGAGGGTGTACGCAGCAGCAGCCTTGCCCTTGTATTCTTTGCACAGCTCACGCTCTATGAGCGACTGGGCGCGCGCTTGGTCTTTCACCTCCAGAATGGTTTCCGGATCATATACGGTTACGTGGTCATCTCTATCTATGAACGCACTGATTACTTTCAATTTCATACGCTTTATTCGTTTTGCCGTTTTTACTTATCCCTCAGGAAGGCTGGGGTCCTTATAGCCGCTCATCATCACTGCACCGGCATCGGCCTTTTTCGGCATGCAGATGAAGTAGTGGCGGAAGTTGATGAGTGAGCGCTGGTTCTGCGGATCGGTCGATGCTTCGCTGTAGTACATCTTTGTAGAACCGGTAGCCTTGAAAACACGCGACACATAGAAGGCGAAGGAGCATTGGAACTCACCGGTCGCAGCGCTGGCTCCGACATCCTTTTTCTTGCCGGCAGCGGTGTACAGCGGATTGTTCGCGAACTCGTAGATGTCAAAACCATAGAGGCGACCGATCGTACCATCGTTGCGGTTGATGTTGTATTGTTCCTTGAACACCTGGGAAGCTTCCAGCAAATCGTTTGCATGGTCGCTGCAAAGCACGAGACGGCGACCCTGGGTCGGCACTTTCAACTTGTCCAGCGCACGCTTCAGATTCAGCAAATCGGTCGGCGTCATCTTCAGGCGTCCCGTTACCGGATCGCGCTTACCCGTAGTCTTCAGTACGGGCGTGGTGGCAGTATCTTCCTTTGCACACAGGGCGTGGGCCGCCTTGGCAAACTTCGAGTCGCTGATCGCATTACCGTGGCTCTCCTTCACACGGGTCATCTTGTCATAGCTCAAGGCATACAGCTCATCGTCGGTCACCGGCGTTACCTTCGTCTGGAACTTGTCCAGCTTGATGGCGATGTCCTTGTCATCCAAAGCCTGAAGGGGAATAGGATAGGTCGTATTGTTGATCAACACATCGGGGTCGACGCCAACCTCTACAAGGTGGATAACGTCATTGTTCACGATACTTGAACTGTCCGGGATACCGTCAAGGAAAGTTGCCTCAAGACCCCGGCGCAGATATTTCACCAACTCGCCCGTCCAGATTTCTTTATACACGCCGGCGCGCAGTACACCGGCGGGAGTCGCCTGCCCGATGACGGCGGCAAGCACATTCATGCCAACGACACCCGTCATGGAAGGCAGGCCGGCAGCGACGGCGATGGTTCCGCCTACCAGGCAGTTCATGAGAACCGCCATAAACATTGCAATCATTCTTGTCATTGCTTTCTGATTTTTGTTGTTATACATGTTAAATCTCGCATTCAATACCGTACTCGGCCTTATACAGTTGCTTGTATTGCGCCGGATTCTCTTTGCGGAGCTTTTCCAATTCAGCGGCAGGAACCTCGCTCAGCTTCTGATAGGAGGCAGAACCGCCATTGGAAGCACCACCGGCTCCTTGGAGCATGCCGCTCAATTTTACTTGAGGGGACATGGCTTCGAAGGTCGCTTGTAGGTCTTCGGCACCAATCTTCTTACCCAAGTCTAAAAATTGCTGTTTCTTGTCCTCGCCGATTTTCTTCTCGGCCACGGCAGCATTCACGAGGGTTTCAATACGTGCGGCACGCAGCGTGTCGCGTTCTGTGCGAAGGGTCTCTAACTCCGCAGCTTTGGCCTTCAACTTTGCCAGTTCTGCACTGATCGCAGCTTCGTCGGCACCTTTCGGAAGACCCAATTCAAGGGCTAATTTCTCTTGATCCATTACTTTTGTTTTTTGATGGTTCTTACTATGCAGCAGCGGCAGTACGGTGCCGCCATCCTTGCCTAAAGTTATACGAAGGCCGTCTTTCTGAAGCACCAAGGCATCATCGTTTGCGCCGATGTCCACCAACGACACCTCGAAGAGCTTACTCTTCGTAATCGTCGCGCTGGTTTGCCCCGGAACAAGGTGTTCCGGCGATTCGCTCATCTCAATGATGTCGATACCCACGCTGACCATTTTAAGCGAACCAAATTCCCATTGCTGCTTGCAGCGGCGGCTCAATTCTGTAGCTTCATCAAAGACCAGCTCACCCGTCACGTCCGCACCCTCAACCCTCAAGTCCTTTACCAAACCGATGACCTGTCCACGCTGATGCATGTACAGCAATACCGGGTTGCGGTTGTACTGTTCAATGTTCAGGCCCGAAGTCAGCACACGGGTACCATAGCTGTTCAGGCGTTCATTACTGATTCTTACGCGTTTTGTCTTACTCATATTTTTCTGGTTTACGACTGTACATTGTCGTCTAAACGACTGCAATATTACAACCCAACCTACTGAAAAACAAAATAATACCGCAACCACTGCGGTATATACCGAACGCCCCGCATACTTATTTCTTCGGACACACCAAAAACACCACTTTTGCACAAGTCTTAATACAATTTTTCAATGACAAGAAAAGATACAGAACAGAAAAAGAATCTCGGACGATCGCTCTATCTTTCCGGTATGGAGCAGACGGAGATAGCCGACAAACTCGGAGTTTCAAGGGTCACCATTTCAAAATGGTGCACCGCCGAAGGATGGAAGGAGGCGCGCGCCGCAAAGAACATATCACGCCCGGAACTGGTGAACAAGCTCCTGCTTACCATCGACGGTTTGATAGAGAGTGTGAACAAGTCAAAGGACCCGACGCTCATCGGCTCGCTGGCCGACAAGCTCTCAAAACTCTCGGCAACGATAGAGAAGCTCGACAAGAAGGCAAACGTCATCGATGCCATAGAGGTGTTCATGGCTTTTAACCGCTGGATTCAGGACCAGGCATCTTTCGACCCGGAGATTACGCCCGAACTCATCAAGGCCATCAACAAGTACCAAAACAAGTTCCTCATGGAGCGCATGCAGAACCCTTCAACAATCTAAACAAGGACGATGGCCACGATAGCGGAACTCAAAAAAATGCAACAGGAGTGGCAGGAACACTGTCGGCAGGTGCAAAGCATCACCGACACAAAAAGTCTTGTCCGGGAAAACGCTACGCAGAAAGAGCAGCGCATACGCCGTTTGCAAAAAGACTATGACGCCTTTTGCGAATATTATTTCCCTCATTTCCTCCAGCTGCGCGACAAAACCACCGGAGAAGTCATCCGGACCATTCACAATGCCCCCTTCCACAGCGCGGCGGCGCGCAAGGTCAAGACGACACCCAACCTCAAGGCTGTATTCAAATGGCCGCGCGGGCACGCCAAGTCTACGCACATGGACATCTTCACGCCATTATGGCTCATGTTTCAGCCCAAGAGACTCATCAACTTCATGGTGATCGTCGGAAAGTCGGAGGACAGCGCAAACCTCCTCTTGGGGGATATTCAGGCGGAGTTGCAGTACAACAAGCGCATCATAGCCGACTTCGGAAAGCAGATGTCAATCGGGAATTGGGCGGAAGGGGAGTTCACCACAAAGGAGGGGGTTAATTTCCTGGCATGTGGCCGTGGACAATCGCCGCGCGGCCTCCGCAAGCGTGAGGCACGCCCGGACTATATCGTCATCGACGACCTGGACGACGACGAACTCTGTCGAAACCAACGCCGCGTCCGCGAACTCACCGACTGGGTGAAGGAAGCCCTTTTCGGAGCCCTCGACGTGGGACGTGGACGCTTCATTATGGTCGGTAACCTTATCTCGAAGACCTCAGTCTTGGCCAACATCTGCAAGACAAATGGCGTGCATGTTTCAACCATATACGCCGTCGACAGCGAGGGAAACCCAGTATGGCGTGAGAAATGGACCAAGGAGGAAGCCCGGGAATATGCCGACTTTGTAGGCTATCGTGCCTGGAACAAGGAGATGATGCACAATCCTATCGTCGAGGGAACTGTATTTCGGCAGGAATGGATACGTTGGGCAAAACGACCGGCATGGAAAGACTTCTCCGAATTTGTCCTCTACATAGACCCCTCGTGGAAAAGCAAGAAGACCAACGATACCAAGGCGGCCAAGCTATGGGGCAAACACAAAACCAATCTTTGGCACCTCAGAGCGTTCGTGCGCAAGGCATCGATCGCCGAACTCGTACGCTGGTGCTACGACCTCTACGAGTGGAGCCAGGAAATCGGCATCGCCATACGCTTTGCCATCGAAGCAAGCTTCATGCAGGATATTCTCCTCGATGAGTTCACCACGGAGGGAGAACTCCGAGGCTATCAATTGCCCATTACCGGCGATACACGCAAAAAACCGGACAAGTTCCAGCGCGTCGAGGCCATCAGTCCGCTCTGGGAACGGGGTTTTGTCTACTACGACATCTCGCAGAAGGAAGACCCGGACATGCAGGCTGGTGTCGAACAGACGCTCGCCTTCGAGAAAGGTATGACCGGCAACGACGATGCACCCGACGCGGACGAGGGGGCAATATATATACTCCAGAAAAATACAAGACAGCAAACGTATTCACCGAGATTTGGCCGCCGGCCAACCTCAAAAAATATATGGTAAAATATGTACAGACTGATTAAAGACATCATCTTCGGCTTACGCTTCAAGCGGGCCGTAAAGCGAGCGGACGACTTACACAACATCACGCACAGAAAGTATTTGGTGCTGGTCATCAACAAGAAGCTCGAGGTTCTCTCCAAACAGGAGGTGAGAAAGTTTGTGGCAAACGGCATTTTCCGCAAGGGAACGACCGTCGGGGATATTGAGCGGAAAGCATTATATATAACGATGTAGGCTTATGTTTATCACAGATGAAGACTATAGGGTGGTCATTGGCGAGCAGGCACTCAAAGTGGTGTCTCAGGTCAGCGAGAAGAACCGGGCCAACGCCGAAGTGGAGGCCGTCGAGGAGATAGCCGGCTATCTCCGCCCGAAGTATGATACAGCTGCTGTGTTCAGCGCTTCAGGAAGCGACCGCAACAGGCTCGTGGTGATGTACGTCTGCGACATCGCCATCTACCACATGGCTGCGTCCACACCGCAAAAAATGGGCATGGAGATACGAAAAGAACGCTATGAGCGCGCCGTCAAATGGCTCGAGGGAGTACAGGCCGGAAAGATTGTGCCGGACCTGCCGCTCGCCATGGATGAATACGGAGAACCGGTCGGAATACCCATGGTATACGGATGTCAGAAAAAACTCAAACACAACTGGTAATTATGGCAAAAAACAAATGCTACAACGCAAACGGGACTTACGTAAATACGCCGTTCGGAAAACTATTACTGGCGAAAAACGATGCAAAGCGCTTTCGAAAAACGGTCATGGAACTGCAACGCACCACCGACTCGCTCACGCGAAAGGACATCGGGGATTGGAGAATGGCCTGGCAGATGGCCATCAATATAGACAACCCAAACCGACAGCGCCTCTATGACATATACCGAGATGTGGAGGTGGACCTGCACCTATCCGGATGTATACAGCAGCGAGAGGGATTCGTACTCTCTCGCTCCTTCAAGTTGGTCAACGAAAAAGGAGAGGAGGATGAACAGGCAGCGGATTGCTTCAATGCACCTTGGTTCAAACAGCTTATGAAATATAGCCTGGATGCCAACTACTGGGGACACTCGCTCATAGAACTGGGAGAGATCACAACAGATAGCAACAACCACCTCTCTTACGATGGGGTCAAACTCATACCCCGCAAACACGTCATTCCGGAATACGGCCGAGTCGTTAAACAGCTCGGTGACGATTGGAAGTCGGGAATTGATTATCACAAGCCGCCCTTTGCCGACTACCTCATAGAGGTCGGACAGCCGGACAGTCTCGGACTCTATCTCAAGGCGGCTACGCAGACTATACCGAAGAAAAACGCTTTGGCGTTCTGGGACACATTCGCAGAGATTTTTGGAATGCCCATGCGAATTGCACGAACGACATCGAGAGACGACAAGGAACTTGCCAAAATGGAAAAGATGATGGCCGACATGGGAACGGAAGGATGGGGCATCTTCCAACAAGGCACGGAGATCGAGGTCGTAGAATCAGCAAAACACGATGCATTCAATGTCTACGACAAAAGAATCGACAGGGCCAACTCGGAACTCTCAAAACTCATCATCGGACAGACCATGACCATTGAGGACGGATCTTCGCTATCACAGGCTGAAACGCACCTCGAAGTCTTCCAGAATCTCGTGGAAGCGGATTGTGACGCTCTGCGTGATATGGTCAACAGCCAACTCATACCCAGAATGATACGGCACGGATTTCCATTACAGGGCACACACTTCGAGTGGGACTGTAGTGTAGACTATACGCCGGAGCAGCAGGTCGCTTACGAGCAACTCGTGCTCAACAACTACGAGGTGGACCCGTCCTACTTCGAGGAAAAATATAGCATACCGGTAGGCGAACGCAGACAGCAGAGCACCGCGCTTGAACCCACAGAACCCGAAGGGGACAAGAAAAAAAAGCAACAGAGCGGAAAACAAACGCCTTTTTTCGACTGAGCCCCTCAACCTACGAGGGGCTTCACGAACGCTATGCCCGACTATTGGGGAAAGAAGCCTTGCAAAACACTTTCAGCCGTGAGGAAGAGATTCGTCAGAAACTCTCACGCCTCTTCGAGGGAATGATGAAGACGCTCTACAAGCTCGAAGGGGCACAGTTCCGAATCGAGATAGTAGAAAAACCGAAAATACAGAACTTCATCAAGGCACACGCGGAAGTCTTGGATGCTTCGTTTGAAAAAGTGGAGATGTCCGATACAATGCGAAAACGACTGCAGCGGTCCGACTACATCTTCTCCGGAATAAAGACGTTTCACGAGCTGAAAGAGGCCTTCCCGTCGCTCCTCGATGAGAACGGCAATCGAAAACCATTCGAACAGTTC
>ERZ773051.1791-NODE-1791-length-11324-cov-3.376963_pt1 | contig 11324 bp, 14 predicted proteins | sample MGYA00580631_ERZ773051 | MGnify/ENA primary metagenome ERZ773051 (study PRJEB29015, sample SAMEA2738137) | human oral metagenome | biome: human oral; feature: human-associated habitat; material: saliva | place: China | collected 2204 ...
ATTTCTGTCTCATTAAATTCACAGACGAAATATAATGGGTCAAAGACTGTATCAGGATTTTGTCTCTTGATGCTGAGACGATGTTTAGTCTCTAAATAGAGATACAACAAGGTTGTAGATGTTGTATGAGTATACGCTCCGTGTGATCGATAGATTAAGTTTGTCATTGTTGGTGTGTCGAGTGTATAGTTATGAACCATGGTTTCTGGATCACCATAGGCGAGACAGTCGTTCGTTAAGATTTGAGCCAATTCTAGAGGCATACGAGGGATACGTCTAAAGTTGATGCGAAATGTACGAATCCTTGATTCTGGGATGTTTGTTCGAGCAGATAGCTCTTTTACGTTTGAGCGAGCTAAGTGAGCTCTTAATTGGTCTACGGTTAACATAGGTTGCATGAAAAGTTCCTCCTTTTCTATGTATGAAAAAAGAGCCTCTAAACGAGACTCTTGTTATTTTTTAGTAATATTTACCTCTATAAGGTGTGGTTGGGTCTATTGGAGATTGGAATAGACTCCAAAGAAAGGCTAGGGTGATACACACCGCAATTATGACGGAAGCCCAGAAGATAATTTTAGTAGCTAAAGTTTGAGTTCTTTCTGGATTCTCGTATTTTGTCGCATGAGCGGTAGCTAATGCCATCATCAATGCGATTAGTGGTTGAAATATTGACATATTGGTTTCCTCCTTAAAATCTTCCGAGTTTTGAATAAATTAATGCAGTAATAACACTTGTAAAGACAGATGTTTGTAGTACCGTTAGTAAGAAGATTCTCATTTGTAGTGGTAACGGTAATGTTTGTTGGTCCGATAAGAGTCGGTAATTATGAATGGCTAATAGTGTTGTTAAGATTGGTACTAGACCGATAAGAACGAATAAAATTCCTACGGCACCAATCATACTTAATAAAGCGAATACATCCATGTGTGATTTCCTCCTTTTAGATTCCTATAAAGCCGATCAGCATAATGACAAATGCTACGGCTACTGTGATGTAACTAAAAATGATACCCACTATGGTTGGGTAAAATGATGATACTTGTGTATCAGGTGGTAATTGTTTCTTATAGGCACGAGCCGTGATTAGAGAACCAATAACTGGTACCAGTAAGATAATCAGGACGGCAAGTTTGGTTGCAAATTCGTATCTTGGAAACATAAGTGACTCCTTTCTACGGACGTGGATAGACCGTTATTAAAATGGCTCGACCAATGGTGATAATTTTGGTTCACAAAGGTCGAGCCTAGAGTTAGTATAACAAGATTTGGTGTGTTTTGGAAGTGATTTTATCAAAAGAATACATGTCTATATGCTTCAGGATTTAATACAGCTCGCAATCCATTGTAAATTGGGAAGAATAATAGTGCCATCAGAATACAATATAGAATAACCAGAATGTAATTACGTACTTTTCTTTTGATAGATGCGTTTGAATCTAGAGCAAGGATGAGTTTACAAAACAGTAGTACACTTGAAAGTCCAGTAGCACAAAGTACTATTCCAAAGACACACGCATTAACCAAAGGATTTGGTGTCATGTGAAGATCTGGATTCATAAAGTCCATTAAATTTTGAATAATGTGGTTCATAGATTTAAGTTTCCTTTTTTTTAGATTTATCGTTTGTATGGTAGTACTAATGTAATGATAAAATAAATCAGTACGCTATACATCGCATATAAGTATATTTGAATTGCTAAACTTAGTAATTTAAGGGCAAATTGGTTATCTTGCATTTTATTTGGGTATTTACGAACAGCTTTTTGGTAAAGAGAACGTGCTAGTTTTCGGTATCCTTTTAGGATGTAGCTGAACAGGAGTAACATAATTGTAGTGATAAAAATACTTCCTAAAATAACAGTGTTGTAAATATTTAGTACCATTTATTTGTCTCCTTTCTACACGAGCCACCATTTTGGATCTGTTGGGTCTGTGGCTCCGATGCGTTTGCGTTGTTTCATATCTTCTTCAAGTTGTTCTTGAACAGCTTGAACGAAGTCTTGATATTCTTCTGTATGATGTTTTAATAACTTTTCTTTATCTTCGTTGTAATACGTCAAATCAAACAACGTATTGTTGTTAATTTTATCAGCTACGTGTTCACATACAAGATCTAAGTTGTGTTGTAGTCCAGCTTGTTTTGAACAAAGTACTGCTGTGGTTGACGGAAGAATACGTTCAGCTAGTTGTTTTGCAGATAAGGCTGTATCCTCTGTTTTTAGTTCGTTTAATTGCGGGAACATTCGAGCTCGAATGTTCTTCGTTTGACAAAGAGCTTCTTCGTGAGAAGCAATTGTTGTGAGTGTACTCATAGGCACATCTGGTAACTTAAACAAGCAGTGATTGATTGGAACCACTTGAAACGTCACTCTATGTAGGTCTTTAGATGGTACGGCTTTTAATGTTTCAGATACCTTACCTGAAATACTGTTTTGTCGAGCCATCACTCCAAAGTCGATGGAACCTGCGATGAGGTGGTCACATACATTTTGAGACGTAGTGAGTGGAACAAGTTCTACATTTAATAAGGTCAGTCTTTTAACGATTGCTTTCGTAGCAGTTTCTGCGTTACTACCAGGCGTACCTTGATATCCGATTTTAAGAGACTTTTTGGTTTTGAGAGTGGGTTTAACGTCTGTCATGGTGAGTATCAAATCCTTTCGTGTTTATTGGTTCAATTATAGTAGCTTCTTTTTGAGTTGAATCCGAGTTCAATTTGATGTCTGATTCAAAGTCAAAGAGTATTTGATTCACATCTTGTCGCATTTGTTGAGGGTTTGGTTTTGTTAAATTATACGCTAACCAGTGTATAGCTGGGAATCCAACAAATACGAGTAAACCAATCAGTAACGCTCGTAGGAACTGGGACAGGATGTCATTTGTAGATACTAGAGGTGGTTTAATAGCTTGATGTTGGTTCATTTATTAAACCTCCTTAAATTTTTCTGTTCGTCCCTCATCGTAACCTTTAACTAAGAGATTCTTTTTAGTACGTACACCGTTGACCCAGTAGTTGTTACTATGAACTGATTCTGGTTTAAATACGGTGTACCATAAGGATACAGGGAGGTCATCAACTTGATAAATAGGAGACTCATAGTAGTTTCCTATTTGTGGTTGTTGTTGCATGAACTCATATACATAGTTCCAAGCTGATTGTTCGGCTGGGTCAATGGAGTCGTGATATTTGTAGAACTTTCTTAGTTGTACATAGTCAACGATATTTTTATAAGGTGTTAGTTGACGAATCATATCTGGAATCTCTTTGTAGTTATATTGGTTGACCACGATGGTGAGTCGAACGTGTTTGTTATGTGCTCGAAATTTCTCTAACGTCTCGAATATATCGAATCGCATAGGTGTTCCTGTAATTTTAATAAATGTATCAGGGTTAAACGATTGCAAGGATAGAGACACTTCTTCTTGTAGGTCAACTAGATGTTGAATATTTCGTTTGTTAATCGTGGATGCGTTTGAGCGAATCCCGACACGGAAACCGTGTGTATCTTGTAAGAACGTAATCAGTTCACCAAGATATTTGTATAGTGTTGGTTCTGTGTTTGTGGAACTTAGATAGATAACTTCAATGTTTTCGTTGTGTAAGTCTTGGATCCACTCGTGGAATCCATCCCACTCATCAAAGTGGGTTTTGAGTAGATTTGTAGTGTCTTTTTGTAAGAGATACATTTCTCGTCCTACACAGTAGTAACAGTTGAAGTTACAGGGTCCGATGAAATAAAGTTCACCGTAGTATTGACGATTTGATTGTGTCAAGTTGACACCTCCTGATTGTAATAGTTCTAAAAAGTTTACTTTTCTGCTCCTTTTTTTTTATGTTAGTTGTACGTTTTGTAGTATTTCATAGTTAATGGCTATATATCCACATATAATTAGTGTTGTGGGTAGTGCTATTAGCATTTTATATATTAGAGGTGTTGGTGGGTTCATAGGATAAGGTTTTCCTATCATTTTAACAGACATAGAACACATTAATTGATTTAGTGTAAGTAACAGTCCTATCAAAGGAATTTGTAATAAGAGAAATGAAACAGTTGTTAGTTGTGTCATCGAAATTCTCCTTTCTGGATACTTTGTAAGAGAATATCCACTTCGTCTCTTGTGTCTACATAGACAGCAGGAACACCTCTTTGATTGATTTTCTTTAACATCACCGCTTGGTCAGGACGAGGTTTTTCTCCTGGAGCTTTTACTTCAGTAAAAACAACCTGTCCGTTTCCAATGATGATTCTATCTGGGACACCGTTGTCTCCAGATGTGAACTTAAAGCAAAGGAAGCCTAATTTATTGGCTTCCTTTTTTAAGTACTTTTCTACGTTACTTTCTGGTTTACCCAATTGCAATCACGTCCTTATCGCTCCAACAAGAGATTCTTTGTTTTAGACATTCTTCATAGTACGCTTCGTTAGAAACAATTGTAAGAGCGTCTTCTAGTTCTTCTTCTGGAATCTCATTTTGCCACGTTGTATAAGCGTCAGCTAATAGATTCACATAAGTGTCCCAATCAATAGCGTCAATTAGATTTTGTTCAACTTGTGGATCTAAATGCCACAAGTCTTCGTTGAATTGAAGTGCTAGAGAATTAGGGTCGTAACCAGAGATTTTAGGTGACATCGCATATTTACCATTATATTCTTGTTCTGTTACACCATGGTGACGTAATACTTGAATCGCAGGTAAATCATGTGATGGATTTTTACCAGTAGGCACTCGAAGAGATGCTTGACGTAAGTAGTTCGCACCATTTGGTGAGAGTTTTGGATCAAATTCGAAACCATCTTTTACATAGTAGATACGGTTTTGTTTTTGAATGTTAATAATATCTGCTGGATTTGTAGAATCTGGTTTACGTAAGAAGTAATAGAAGTTTGTTGTCATCGAGTTATTTTTCGATGAGATAATATGTTGCAAGCGGTGAAGTAGTTCACCTGGATGAGTGAACGTATCTTTTGCTTTGTCTATTAGTTTGTACGCTAAATCACGGTCAAATGGTTGAACAAGTAATAAATCTTTATCGACCATTGTTTTGTACTTCATGTATTCAACAAGTAACCAGTCAATCAGAGCTGGATGGTCAATTGATTTGGTTAATGGAACACCAAAGTATGCACCAGTAGATGCGCCACCTGAGGCGATTACTTTAGATGTTTCATAGTCGTCACTTGTAAATTCGACACGGTTATTTGTATCTTTAGATATTACAAATGCTCGTTCAGGTTCAATCTTGATACCAATGTTGAACGTACGTGTTGAAGCGTCTTCTAAGATAGTGTTGTTGAGTTCTTCACGCATGATCGTGAATAAACCATCAGTGTTTGTTGAAGGGATACGAGCACCTTCGTAGGCTTGCATTTGTCCAATGATGAATGAGAACAATTGTCCGATGATACGCATTTTTGCGATACCGTTGTTGGTACGGATATTATTTTCACCAGTCATCGTACCAGCTTTACCTGTTGGTGAGTTAAGTCCTAATTTTGTTCCTTCTCGTTTAACTCCAAACATCGCCATTAAAGCAGTTTCACCTTTTTTCTTAGCCTCTTTAATCATTTGACCTAGAGATTCTTTAAGGTCGTATAACTCACCTAAACGGTCTTGTTTAGTAATCATGTTGTAGAACGTATCCATTAAGCGTAAGATACTTGGATAGTAAGACGAGAAGTCTTCGTGGTTCATCCAGCCAACACTTGTAAATTTCCATTTTTTTGAAATTTCGTAACGTTCACGTCCACCAGCTTTAGATACAGTATGCCAGTTGACTTCTGGTAATTCTTTCCATTCTGATTTAGCGATTGGTAAGTTTTTAAGGAACGTTTGGTAACGGAACTCTTGCCCGTCGATTGTAACCCACTCTTTTTTATTTTCTGAACCTTGTGGTAAGTATGGGTTTTTGTGAGCAGACTTACGTAAGGCTACTGCGTCACCACTAAAGGCTTCTTTAGCTTTATCAAATAAAGCTTGTTGACGAGATAAGGCACGTCTACTTGCTGAATACAACCATTTGTTTAATTCTTGACCATGAATACCACCTAGTCCGAACACACAGATGGATCCAGATGGTTCTCCGTTTTTGAAGTAATAGTGCATGAACATTTGAGGCGGTGTTGGAATATCATAGATACTTAGTGGTTGTAATTCGTCTGGTAGTACAAAGTACTGAGGGCTGATTTCTTCACCCCAGTCACGACGATATTGTTCTGAGTTATTGAAGTTTTTACCTTCGAAACTACGGAAGTAGTCATAGATAGGTTGGAACTCTTTTAGAACATGTGGTTGGTTAGAGAACATTTTCTCCATTTGTTTCTTAATAGCGTCTAAGATATCAATCGATTGTAAGTTCAATTCAGGGTTACGGTCTAGGTAAGACTGAGCTGGGAACATAAAATCTAATGTACGAATATCTTTTAACGGTTCATTTGGAGCTAGTAGGTTTACAGAGTGGTTCGCACTCGTCATATCGATAAAACTACGGTCAGGCGTTGATGAACCTTTCACTTTTTCTTTGACATAATTTTTGTCAACTATTGGTTCATTAGTTTTTGGATCTACTTTGTATACAATGTCTTTGTATTCAAAAAGTAGAGCTTGTTTCGTCTCAAATGTACCTTTATAGTATGTTGGACGGTCGTTACGATATGGTGTGTCGTCGTTAATTACTTCATCTTCATAGAATGTATCTGTTAAGTTGTAGACATGTAAGAGAACCAAATCTTGGAATGTTTCTGAATAAGCTCTGTCTCCAGATAGGCGGTCAGATTCACGAATCTGATATCCACGCAGGGCAAAGATTTGTTTCAGAGGTGCGTAACGCATAGATGCAGAGTCGTTTAGGAACATCATATCTACGAAACGCCCTGAGCGAAGCATACTACGATACATAAGGTATGCTCTGGAGTTATAGTCTCGTTTGTAGACATCTAATTTTGGTGGCATTGTTGCTTTATAAGACATCAATGTACGGTTTGGCATATAGTCTCTAATTTCAGGACTAAATAGTTCATCGTTTCGACGACGAATTTGCGAAGCCGTCATTGGTCTAAAGACGATACCAGTTTCTTTATTTGATTGACCAAACATTTCGTCCATAATCAGTGCCCAGATGGTCAAATCATACATTTTACCATTATAGGTAATTTTGTACGGATGAATGGCTGGGTCAAATTCTGGATCCGTATCACATACGGGACGAAATTGGGGTTGACGTCCGAGTTCTTTATATTGCCACGTATGTTCTGGATAGAAGAATACGTCTTCGTCTGGTGTTGGGTCTTTAGCGACATTCTTTTGAATGGTTACACCTAGAAGTTCAGCGAAACGAACCGCTGTAAGTTCATCATTTAAGTCATGTAGTGCGATTGTTTTGTTTGCATAGGCTGGTACAAGGTCTGCACTTGCTCTACGTACTTCAACTTCTAAGAAACGCATACCGACTTTGTGTAAGAACTTGTTGAAATCAGACCCTTCGTCTGGATGGATTGTATGTCTTGTCCATAATTGGTACGACATATTTTCTAACCAACCTTTACTTACTTCTGGGTATTCGACTTGAGCAATAATCATTAAGTTTGTATGGATTCGCTCTTTAATGTCTAAGCGGTCATTAAACTGATTTAATAAGTTGATTAGTAATGTAGGCATATTATCTACAATAGTAAAGAAGTCTGTATGCTGAGTCTTATTGTCGTAATTAGCAGTTACGAACGCATTTTCTTGAGACTCACTGTCCATACAGTTTAGGTAAATGGGATTTTCTCGTGACAAGTGTTATTCACCGTCCTTTCTTTGTGGTTGACTTGTAAGATGGTATTTATGACAGTAAGGACACTTATAATAGCGAATTGGAATGTGGTCCAATCCTTGATTCTTCTTCCACCAGTCAGTTGACTGACGGAAGCGAGACAAGGCTATTTTAGCGTCCAAAGGTGTGTCGAATTGAATTTTATTAACATGATGACAATAAACCGCAGAGCCTCTAGGTTTCGGTTTATAGATACTTAAAGAACTCAACGAAGTCCTCGATATCGGTTTCCGCATTGAAGTACATAATTTGTGACTTATCGGCTGTATCAAATTGATGTTTGGCAGAGGCATGACCTTTATTTGATACATTGTCAACGTTACTACGGTTGAGTAAGACCACTACATTTGGATTCTGAGAGAAATGAACCACGTGTGCAGGGTTTCCCGTAATGATTAATGCACGAGATTTAGAGATACCATCTTGTTGTATTAAACGATTAAGAGCAATTGGTAGTGGTTGTGCTTTTGTAGAAATGTGTCCATATACTTTAACGTTTAGATTGGATTTATCCATCAAGTGCGGTTCTACGTATGTTCTATATAAAGCAAATTCAGATTGTAATAGTGGATGTTTTGTTCTCACATCAGCTACTAAATCTGCGTTTTTGGCAAGTTCTGGATGTGTTGTATCTGTACCACAGACGATATGAATTGTTTTGGATGTTTCTTTTAATGCTTCAATAAGTTTGATGTTTGCAATATACGAATCATAATAAGTTTGTTCTTCTTCTTGTGGTGAATAGGTCATGAGACCTCCTTCTAGGAAGATAATGATGTCTCCACCAGGAGATTCTTGTAGGCGATCACCTTTTAGGTCGGTCGCCCACTGAAATTGGTCCATATCACGGAATAATTTTGGTTGAATTAATGACATTTAGGTCAGTCCTTTCTTATTGTAATCGTTGGATGCCACGATAAGTAGCACTTTGGAAGTTTGCTAAAGCTTTGATTTCAGGTTTGTCACCTCTATAGGTAGGGTTTGCCCAATCTTCTAGTTTATATTGTAGGATAAGTGGTTCAGGTGTTTGTTTCATGGCTAGTGTCGGTTTAAAGACTCCGTTTACAACTTCCCACTTATTGTTACCAACAAGAAGTTGCTTGATTTCGTTGTTGAAGGTTGATGAACTCTTAACTTTACCACTAGCGTGGTTTCTGCTGAACCAAGCTTTATATAAATCATATAAGAATTGGTTCGGGATTTTCTGCCATACAAGTTCACCTTCAATAGTATTGAAGAAATCACGTACTGGGTCATTGTAACTCTTATATTCGTCCAAGAATGTACGAGACACTTCTGGAATTGGTAATTCGTTTAGATCCATGTGTAACACACGGTAAAGAACATATTCTAGAACTTCTTTACGTTTCAAGTAATCATGTTTAATGTATTTACGTTCACGTCCAGTGAATAGTTTTAGCATTGGTAAGAATAATTGACGACGATAAAATGAGTCTGAGCGGTCTTGAGTTTTTGGTAACTCGTTGACACACTGAAGAATGAAACCATTAAATTTGTACGCAATTGGATTCTTATGTTTTGCTTCAATTGTTAGAGAGTCACCTGTGATGGCTGATTTTAATGCGTCAGATTGTTCCACATAAGAACCAACAGGGTTTTCATCGGTAATAACTGCATTGATACCGATTAACGGTGCTAGACCGAAACGCTGTGAGAATTGAAGTAGTGAAATAGAAGCAGTCGCTTTGGATCCTAATACGTTCCTGATCATGGAACAGAATGTACCTTTACCATTGGCACCTTGTTCTGAGTATAGAAGAACCATTTTGTCCCAGTTATGGAACGGACGTACTGCGGCGGCGACAGTCGCCCACAGTGCGTGTACTACTTCAGGGTCATCAGATAGACCAGCCATCCATGATTCAACATCCCAGTTTGTTTTATCTTCTGGATTGTAGATGTTGATGTTTCGTGCATTTGGATTGTAATCAGTTCGAGCTTTGGTCAGGATAACGTGGTTTGGTGAGAACGGAACTAGTTGTTTCGTATTATAGTTGAAGAGACCATTATTTACAGGGACGATATGTTTGTCTTGTGTCGGTGTTACCAGAGGTGCTTTCTCTGTTAGATACATTTTTACCTCAGCAAATGAGTTAGAAGATAATTCGTAGTTAAATTGACGAGCAATCGAACGGAGTGCTTCTTCTGAAATAGTGTAGAGTCCTTCTTCGGAACCAGAGTCTTGATACGTTGCTAACTTTAATTGGTCTCGGTCAGTTGCGTCTCCGATAAAGTCGATAAGACGAATCGTGTGGTACTGTAACATTAAGTCTGCAATTTGTTGTGGAGTTAATGTTTGTGGAATACGTAGTTGAGACCCTTTATTACGAATCAAGTTTGCTGTATCAATCGCTACTACTGTAGCAGTATATAGTTTTGCTGAAATATCCGCTTTAGGAATATTCTTAGCTCTCATAGTTGGTAACGAGGTTTTAATGAAGTTGTCAGTTACTTCTTGTATAATAATGTCTCGTGGCTGGAGAGCAGATGCTTGAGCATTTGTTAAACCTTTTTTCGGAGCGGAATTTTCTGTCATACGTGGAACCTCCTTTCTTATTTAGTAGTAATTATTTATTATCTAACTTTATCAATTTCAAGTAAGTCTAACCAACGAGATACTGTTGTTCTATGAACACCTAGTAAATCAGCAGTTTGTTGTATTGTTAGACAATTTTGTACATATAGTCTTCGTAATTGTGCCTCATGGGATTTTGCAATCATTAATACGCTATGTTTTGTTTTTTGATTGGGGGATACAATATTTAATTGTTTTAACCAACGACTTACGGTACGAGGGGAGACACCATATTGATTTGCAATTTCTTCTTGAGTGAGACATCTTTTTTTATAAAGATATGTTAGTCGATCACGTTTTGCTTCTAATTTAATGGGAGTTCTTGGGTCACCACGTTTGTAACGTTTTTCATAAGTAAGATATCTAGCTGAAAGATTATATTTTCTGAGCCAACGAAGAACAGTTGATTCGGATACGTTATATTTGCGAGCCAGACTGTAAACAGTAGTTGTCGGTTTTTGGATATCTTGTTTTAGTACTTCTAAAGATGGTCGATTGGTTGGACGTCCCGCTTTGCGTGTTTCATTACGTTTAGTCATAGGATAGATACACGCTCCTTTCTGATAAAATTTAGTGTCAATTAGTAAAATTAGGGTGATACTGTGAAGTTCGTCACAAAATGTATCTATTAATGAAACTTGTTGAGGGACAAGGGTTTTGGTCTTGTCATATGGTTTGTTAATGAGTTTCAAATAGAGTAGTTTGTGAAAAAATCCGAGGTTTTGTATTGATTATGTAAGGTACCTAAATTTCTACTTTTTGACTTGAATTTAGTATATCACATATTTGTCATTTATTCAACGAAAATGATTATTCAGTGTAATATAATACGCCAAAAGTATTTCAAAATAGGTATAAATAGGGTGTTATCTGTGAAAAGGTTCACATGTGAGAGCGTCAATTTTATACGC
>ERZ773051.1796-NODE-1796-length-11296-cov-11.423005_pt1 | contig 11296 bp, 5 predicted proteins | sample MGYA00580631_ERZ773051 | MGnify/ENA primary metagenome ERZ773051 (study PRJEB29015, sample SAMEA2738137) | human oral metagenome | biome: human oral; feature: human-associated habitat; material: saliva | place: China | collected 2204 ...
CATTAGCTGCAATTCTCTTATCTGCAGAAGAAGAGTAGTAGCCTGGGAAGATGTACGTAAAGTAGAATGTTCCCGTACTTGTCTGATTGGTAATCAGTGCAAGATTACGCTGCTTGTTAACACTACCCATACCTACTAACGTATCACCAGTGAACGTTCCCTTCAAGATTTCTGCAGGAACAGATGTATTCTCAATGGCAACTGCCAGCAGAGAGCCATGTGCATTGTCAAAGTAAGCATCACCATGTGCATAGAAGAGGTCGTCTCTCCACCATGGAGTCATATAGTTTGCAAATGTAACTGAACCACCAGTAGAACTTGTGAAACGTGAAGTCTGTGAAATCAAGTTGGTTGTGTTCAGACCCAATGAATACAAGTTATTCTTAGTAACAGCCATAACCTTTGGTGCACCTGGATCAGAGTTAGCCGCTACCTGTATCACCTTCTCACCGACAGGAGTCTGGAAAAGTGACAACATTTCATAACCATCAAGCTGGTAAAGTGTTGATGGATTACCTGCTGCAATAATCAGAACATTGTTTGCCTGACCACCGATAGTCTTGTTCCATGCCATTGAGCAAGGTGTACCAAAGTTTATATTAGGGTTGTTAGGAGCCAACACATCAAGGTGGAAACTCTTGTTTACATCCTCTGTAGGTACATATGAAAGGATTGACTTACTATTGTTTTCTGCCAAGAGATAAACACCCTTTGTATAAGCATACTCAACATTCACATTGAATTCATAGATCTGAATATTCTGACCATTGCTCAAACGAAGACGTCCAGTATAGCTTCCTGAATTCTGAATAGGATAAACAAGTGCAGAATCACTTGAAACCAACTTATGATTTATCTCCCATTCGTAGGTGAGTTTCTGCTTTCCATTGCTTTGCAACACCGCTGGGTTGATTTTCAAAGTATCACCCTGATTAAGTGTATAACTGCTATTCAGAGGTGTCTGCAGACTGATTACAGACACACCATCACCCCCTTCTGTTGAATCATCCTTGATACAAGAAGTGAAGGCAAGGGCTGTTGCAGCTAAGATAAATAAATATTTCTTTACCATAATTCGTCAATTATTTTAATCGTTATACCTATGAACGTGCTTATTCAGGATTGGCAGCAAAGTAAGCTTTCAACTTCTGAATATTTCTATAAAGCTGTGTCCAACTTCTTGTATTACGTATTGCCTTCTCAATCTCACTTGCATCTGAGTTATACAAGGACAGAAGATAACGATACTTCGCTGGTGTATAAGCTGGAAGACCCATAGCCTGCAACGTAGGATTGTCCCACCAGTATGGCTTTTCAAGCACATTATCAAAAGTAATCGTTCTCTTTAGTGCATTAGGGAAACGAACACCGAGGTCGTCAGATGCTTCCAAACGCAGAACAAGACGAATATTGTCATTCTTAACATCACTAAGATTCTGACGCAAAAGAACTACACGAAAACTGGATGCAAGACTATCAGCTGGAATTACTTGATCACTATTGATTGCCTCAAAGTGTACTCCTGCTTTTGCAGAACTACTTTGGTCAACAACTACTTTATAATGTTGAGCCTGTGACTTTCTCACTCCAGCAAGCTTAACTTTTATAGTAACCGTGTCTGTTGTCACGCTCGTAGGCTGTGTTCCGAACGAATAGTTATATAATGTGTCAGAAGCATTATTGAGGTCGAAATAAACCTGGTTTGCTCCTTCGAAAGTACCATCCTTTGAGTATTCACCTTTGTACTCATCGTTTGAACACGCTGCCAACGACAATGCGATGACACCGATAGCGAAGAAGTTTGTGATTGATTTATACATAATCATTTGTTTTTTAGTGTTGTCCGATAAGCAATTACCATGTAGCTTTGTCTTTTTCTCCCTTATTATATAGGACTGTGACGACTTCGCTTTTCCATGTTTTGCCAATGTCTTAAGTTCCCGCACATGTGGTGCGAAGGCTCAGCACGAATGGTGCGAAGGGCTAACACCAATGGTGCTGCATATTAGTTATCCCATCAAAGAGCTTATACTAATTAAGTGTTATCGGATTACAATATTTGTTTTTATGTTTATATCTCTTCTTTTATACAGTCAAGTCAGTGATTTAGGTTTGCTAAACGTTTTTTACAAGTAGTCTTACTCGTATCGTTTAGCAGTGCTAAACCATGCTAACTCTTTGATATGAACTATTCGTTATGTACTGCCTGGTCACCGTACTCATTCTCTCTATCTGGCCAAGGGAGATTGAAAATGGCATCTGAAGGCTGATACGTATCGATATTTCTGAAGTCTGTGAAACTACGGTTATAGTGCTTCAACGCATAGAAGGTCTGTCCCATACCAGGGAACTCACGCATACGCTCACGCATCATCTCCTGCTCGAAGAGTGTACGTGTAGCTACCTTAGCCGCGTCAACATCACCCAATCCCCTACTCTTTCTTACCTGATTGAGCAGACTGATTGCCTCTGTCTGATTTGTATCATAAAGACTTTCGCTCAAAATATAATACATCTCTGGCAGACTAATTAACACAAAGCCTTTCAACACACCTCTTGTAGCCTCGGCATCATTCTGAATTAGACGAATAAAGCTGAAAGATGAGGTTGAACCTGACGTATTCTCTCTAAAGAAAGAGGTAAAACGAAGGTCAAAGCTAAGTGCTGTAAAGAGGTCAGTCTCATAGATACTACGTGTATCACGACGACCCTCAAGGAAAGATCCGTAACCTGTAGAGCGCAGGAAAGCTGTACGGATTGCTGCTGAACGGTCGGCAGCATAAACACCAAAAATCATCTCCTTACTTGCAGGGAAACGCATCACAGAGTCAAGTGAAGTACTTGTATTCAGCTTAAAGTTCTGTGTAGCATTGATGACTTCACGAGCATACTTTGCTGCTTCTGTGTACTTACCCATAGCGTAGTATACACGAGCTTTGGTAGCCTTCACGGCATACTTATTGAAAAGTATCACACGTCCCTTGCTATAATCACGTACGAAAGTATTATCGTAAGTAACATCATTGTCATCAGTCAACAATGAGTCAGCCTGATTCAAGTCCTTAAGAATAAGGTTGAATGTTGCCTGCAAGGTGTAACGTGTGCGGTTCTTCAAATTGAACTCTGTTGCATAAGGCAGACCAAGTGTGCTTGCATCACTGCGCGTATAGTCTGTACAGTAGAGGCGAGCGAGGTCGAAGTGCATAAAGGCACGCAGGCCCAACGCCTCACCATGAATCATCTTGCGTTCTTGTGCACCTGCACTAATATCATTAATGTGCTTCAACACATTGTTGACATTAGAGATATTGTTATACATATTGCTCCAAACAGCATCCACGATGTTACGTGCTTGCTGGTTAGTATATTGGTAGCGGTTCAGATAATAACTAACATCTTGTGTGTTGTCATAACCGAACTGCTGACCTAACTCATCCACCATACCCCATGAAAGGTTACTACCATAGAGATTGGATGAAGCTAACTTACCGTAGATACCAAACATAGCATCCTCATAACCAGTAAGGTCAGTGAACATCTCGTCATCTGTAAGCTGTCCTTTTGACTGCACATCCAAGAAGTCGCTACATGATGTAAGCAAAGCAAACACCATGGATAGTCCTATATATTTCGTTATCTTCTTCATTGTTATCCTAATTTAGTTTTAGAGTGAGAATCGTAATGAGAATTCAAAGCTTCTGTCATATGGATAGTTCAAACCACGCTCTCTCTTCGCTGTAGACAGGTAAAAGAGGTCGTTAGTAAGAAGCTCCAAGAACATACGCTTCAATCCGTACTTCTGAATAAAGTTTGTTGGAACCTCATAAGAGAGTGACAAACTGCTCATACGCAAGAAGTTGTTCTTCTCTACGAAGCGTGATGTCTGATATGGAGTAGTTGTATCGTCGATACGCTTATACTTTGCAACAGTTCCAGGAGTCTTCCATCTGTCATTCAATACACGCTCATCAGCATTGTACTTAGGGTTAGCTCCCTCTACCTTTGTTGCCAAAGTCTCATTATAGACAGAACCTCCGAAAGAGTACAAGAACGAACAACTCAATGCAAATCGCTTATAAGTAAGGTATGAAGTGATAGAACCCGTACCTAAAGGATTGGTATCACCGAAGATTACCTTATCATTTGAGTCATAAACGAAAGTATATGCACCATCACGCTTAATGAAGATTTCCTGACCTGTTACTGGGTCGATACCTGCAGAAGGAACAACCTTCAAGGCTGTCAAAGACTGACCTTCTTCATAGATAGGAAGCGGCGCAACACCATTGCTATTCTTGTTCTTCTCATTCTGTTCACGCAGAGAATTACTAATCTTCTTAATCTTATTCTTGTTATAAGCATATGTAAGACCGAGTGACCACTGCCAATCTTTATTCTGAATTGGGAAGGTACGCAGACGAAGTTCAAAACCTGAGTTCTGCACCTCACCTATGTTTTCACGCGAAGTTATCACACCCACTGATGGTGCCTTAGTAATATCCAAGAGCAGGTTGTCTGTGTTCTTGATATAATAATCAGCTGAAAGGTCGACACGACCACGGAAAGCAGTGAAGTCAACACCGATGTTGGTGCTCAATGTACGCTCCCATTTCAAGTCTGGGTTACCGATAGTAATTGGCGTAGCACCTGTTCCCTTGCCATAGAAGTAAGAACTGTTATAGCTATAGGTAGTCAATGCCTGATATGGGTTAAAGTTGATATTACCCAAGTAACCAACACTGGCACGAAGCTTCAAGAGCGAAACTGGTGAGCCCTTCATAAACTTCTCGTTGTGAATATTCCATCCACCACCGACACTCCAGAATGGAGCAAAGCGCTGATTCTTACCGAAACGAGATGAACCCTCATAACGATAGATAAGGTCAAGGAAGTACTTGTTATCCCAAATTGTATTGGCATTAACGAAGAAACCTACACCTCTTGTCTGTGTATCAGAGCCACTTGGACGCGTTGCAGCGTATGCTGTAGCGAAAGATGGATGTCCGAGCTTATCTGAATAGAATCCTATTGAAGTATAAGTAGCGGCATCTGATGACGTAGACTCAATACTTCCACCTCCCATTGCAGTAAGGAAGAGCTTCTTAAAGAAGTAGTTATTATATGATAACATTGCTTTTCCCTGCAACGTTGTGGTATTTACCCAGTTATCAGACAATGAACCACGCTGATCAGCAGACTTATTACGAATCTCGCTATAGGCAAAAGGAGATGTAAAAGTGCGTCTATCCTGCTTGCTACGGTCGATTGTAAAGTCTCCATCCAAACGAATCTTCTCACCGAACCACAACTGAATACTGGTCGTATTGAGGAAGTCAAAGTTATTTGTCTTACTATAACTACCCAACGAAGCATCATACAATGGGTTCGCCAAGTCATGATAGAGTGAAGAGCGCAACTGTCCATCAGAGTTATATGGATTCTCATAAGGATTCATCTTAACCCAGTCTGAGAAATCACCATAAGGTGACACGTTACTTGACACAGATGAAAGTGTCGAACTGTTTGACACGAAGAACTTACCTGCAATATTGTATGAGAGACGGAAGTTAGTTGAAAGACGAGTACGATCAGAACCCTTCATAACACCAGCATCCTTACCATAACGAATACCGAGATTATACTTTGCACGGTCATCACCACCATCTACACTCAAACTGTGTGACTGTGAGATAGCATTACGCAGTGGCTTAGACAACCAGTCAGTCTCAACACCTCTCTGAACATCATTATATATACGTGCATAATCCTTGTCAAGCGTATATTGAGTTGAAGGACTTGTATCTGTAAACAAACCAGCAAGACGCTCATACTCCAACTTCTGACGTGCATTCAACAAATTATAGTCGGACAAATCAGGTGTTGACAAACGTACTGTTCCACTATAGTTCAATTTCAACTTACCACCCTTCAAGGTCTTTGTTGTAATAACAATAACACCTGCAGAAGCTTTCGCACCATAAAGAGCAGACGCTGAAGCATCCTTCAATACGGTAACTGTCTCGATATCATTCATATCCATATCGGCAACATACTCAGCAGAAACCTGCGCACCATCTACCACATAGACTGGTGTATTGGCTTGTCCTTCGAAGGTTGCACGACCACGGATATTGAGTTCTGCCACCTTATTAGGGTCAGAACCTTTGAGGTTATCATCTGCGATGACCATACCAGGAACGAAACTTGCAATACTCTGCAACACATTCTTCGTACCCACATTCATCAACTGGTCACGACTTACAGCCACCTGAGAACCCGTAAACGAATTCTTATTCTTAGTCTGATAACCCGTTACAACGACTTCCTGCATTTCCTTTGAGTCTTCACGCAAAGTAATATTGGCTGTAGCACCATTCTTTACAGTCTTAGTAACAGTCTTATAACCGATATATGACACATTCATGTGTACCTCTTTAAGGTCGGTCTTAATCTCATATTCACCATTGATATCGGTCACATAGCCACCATTTACGCCATCCACACGGATAACTGCACCGATGATTGGCTCACCGCTACTATCAGTAACCTGACCACGAACGCCGCCCTTACGCTGTACAGTTTCCTTCTTTGCAAGCGTTAGGGTATTACCCTCAACCGTGTATGAAAGTGGGAACTGATTTGCCAAGTTCAGTAACAAACTTGATACTGACTGATCACGCACGTCAAGAGTAACACCCTTGAGTGCCTTCACACCTTCATCCGCAAACTTTACATTTAATCCTGTCTGCTTTGCGACCTCATTGGCGAAATCCTCTACCGTTGCATCATGCATAGAAAGAGTTACTTTTGCGCCATTCAGGTCCTGCGCTGACATGGGGAGACTTAATGGACCAAAGCATAAAAGGTTCAAAAAAAGAACACATATTATGCGTTGGAGGAATTTAATCTTCTGCATCGTTCTCTAAAATTATGAATTTTGTTACTTGAAATTACAATCTTTTTTTTACTCGAAAACTCTTATGTTAATAATTGTTCAGAGAGAAGAAAAGAAATCTTCATTTCTATTAATACTATCGAGATAGTCCCTTCACAGGTGGACAATACCTATTATATATTATTCTGCAAAAGTACGAAAAAAAATAAAAAACCAAGCTATTTTATTATTAAAAATAAAGAATTCCTTTCATTATTATTAATTTTTGATAGCCAAATATACATTTTAATGGCATTTTCTTTACGAAATGATAGTAAAAGATAAACGATATGTCAAATTCGTATAAGAATCCCTTATACTTTTTTACTTTTATGTTCTGATTGCTATTCAATAATTTTTTAAAAACATCCTTATACTCACAAACGCCCGTTTATCATTGACAAAAGTTTACTATTCTATCAGTGTCTACATTCCGTAGTATCAAAAGCATTGTGCTTTTGAAGGCTAAAACTGCAAACTACTTACATCAAGTTGCTCGCATATCGACCGTCTTTTGAAGTCTGTCTTATGCTCCGCACCATTGGTGCTAAGGCTCCGCACCTATAGTGCTAACCATCAACACAAAGTGTGCTGACCAGCAATATATCGGGAAAAGATGACATAAAGAGTGCATTATAATTGTTACGAAGCATAAAGATATTGATGGTTAACTTATTCAGCGATTACTTACAAGATTACACGAGCCCCACTTTTTAACCCGTAGTTCGTTTAACCAACATAAAAACAAGGAGTTGTATCAAAACAAAACCACTAACGGTTTCTTTGATACAACCCCTTTTTGAAGTTATAACTGTCGTCTTTCTACTATCTATATAGATAGCAAAAAGCTATGTTATCACGTAAAATCTTACTGATGCTGTGCACGATAATTCTCCAATCCCTTATCAAGGAACTCAAGATAAGCAGGTACATCTTCCTTAAAGCTAAAGCTACCATTCAATGGTTTACCCGCATTGTCCAAAGGCACATAGAATGGCTGAGCAAGATAACCAAACTTAGTCTGCTCCAAATAGCTCCACTTATCACCGATAGTACGCAGTGTACGTGAAGTTCCATCAGGAAGTTTCACCTCTACAGGCTGCTTCAATGGAGTCTTATCATCTACATAAAGTGAGATGAGAACATAGTCCTTATTCAACTTTTCTGCTACACGTGAATCAGTCCATACAGATGCCTCCATCTTACGACAGTTCACACATCCAAAGCCTGTGAAGTCAACCAAGACTGGCTTACCTGCTGCGGCGGCAGCACGCATACCCTCATCATAATCTGTATAAGCAGCATGTACCGTCTGTGGAGCAAGGTTGAAATCCTGTGTATTAATAGGTGGTGCAAACGCACTAACTGCCTTAGAAGGAGCACCCCAGAGTCCTGGAAGCATATAAACAGAGAATGCCAATGAACAAAGACCAAGCATGATAGCAGGTACAGGCATAGCCTTCTGATCTGGATCATCATGTGGGAACTTAAGTTTACCAATGAGATAAAGACCCAAGAGACCGAAGAGGACAATCCAAATAGAGAGGAATGTCTCACGATCAAGAATATGCCAGCCGTATGCGAGGTCGGCTACTGACAAGAACTTCAGTGAGAATGCCAATTCAATGAAACCCAACACAACCTTAATCATGTTCATCCATGAACCTGACTTTGGTGCCTTCTTAAGCAAAGTTGGGAAGAGAGCAAAGAAGGTAAATGGCAAGGCAAGAGCCAAAGCAAAGCCAAACATACCCACAGCAGGTGCAACCCAGTCGCCACTTGTCGCTGCCTGAACGAGGAGAAGACCTACGACAGGAGCGGTACAAGAGAAACTAACCAATGACAAGGTAAATGCCATGAGGAAGATAGAGAGTATTCCTGTAGTGGCAGAAGCCTTATTATCTACCGCATTACCCCATGAAGAAGGCAATCGAAGTTCAAACCATCCGAAGAAGCTAAAGGCGAAGACGACTAACAAAAGGAAGAAGAACACATTGAACGGGGCGTTTGTTGCCAGTTCATTCAACTTCTGTGGACCGAAAGCCCACGTAACAATCGTTGCCAAAGCCATATAGATAACAATGATTGACAAGCCGTATGTCACTGCATCACGTATTCCCTTCTTACGGTCGTCCTTTGCTCTTTTGAGGAAGAAGCTGACAGTCATTGGGATGATAGGCCATACACAAGGGGTGAGCAAAGCGATGAAACCACCGAGGATACCCATAAAGAAGATACTCCAAAGAGAGCTGTTAGTGCTATCCTTAGTGCTATTGAAGGCTGCTAACTCTTTGGTTACAGGCTTCCATAGATTAACATCAGCGTTTACTTGTGTGCTTGCCTGCTGTACAGTCCCTGCAGTGTCCGCAGACAACACATCAGCTTTCTTAGCTGTATCTGCGCCCATTGTGGTAAGGGCAGATAAACCATCAGCTGCTACATCAGTAGCAGCTGTCGTTGTTTTCTCGTTTTCTGCACTTGCAGCGGTGGGTGTTGCTGCAGGGGCAGAGGCGGGTCCATTACCTTTGAAATTAAACTCCACCTGTGTTGGTGGTAAGCACATCTCATCATTACAAGCCCCATATTCCAAATAGCCCTTTATGCTATAGGTCTTAGCAGTTATCTTGTAACGCTGAACAAACCCAACGCTATTCTCGAAATAACGTAGCTTCATCTCGAAAGTCTTATCATAGACATTCAACTCTTTACCACGTGCTGTGAGTTTACCAACTGGTGTCACACCTTCCAACTTGTCCACATGTAGAGTCGCCGAAGTAGGACCATCGGCTGGAAGATTAGTTGAATATACATGCCATCCTTGGTCTATCTTCGCAGAGAAGACAACCTCTACCTCTGTTGGAGAGACCTGCTTCTGTTGTACAGAAAAGTGAACAGGGTTTTGCTGTGCCATAGCTGTGAGGCTAAACAGCAGCGTAAAGAGGATAAGTAGTGTATTTCTTCTTTTCATAATCATATACTATTAGAATTTGAACTGCAAAGATAAGAAAATTATTCCAATATCTTTATATAATGTATATATTTAATATTTATATTCAATATATTCTTATCAATCTACGTTCAAAAGGTTTTTAGGATTAAGAATAGTTCTCTCGTCGATTTTTACCTTATAAGTTGTTGCAGCCAGATAGCCAACTACCAGCTGCAACAACACTTCGTTGAAATATATTCCGAATTAGTTATGTACCAACGTACCAATGTCTTCTCCGTCCATCACCTTCTTTAGGTTGCCTACAACATCCATATTAAAGACATAGATAGGGAGGTCGTTTTCCTTACACATAGTCGTTGCAGTGAGGTCCATCACCTTGAGTCCCTTATTGTAAATCTCGTCGTATGTAATCTCAGAGAACTTTGTTGCCGTTGGATCCTTCTCTGGATCGGCTGTATAAACACCGTCTACACGTGTACCCTTGAGCATCACATCTGCCTCAATTTCAATACCTCTCAGACTTGAACCGGTATCCGTAGTAAAGTAAGGACAGCCCGTTCCTGCTGAGAAAACACATACATAACCAGCCTCCATAGCCTCGATAGCCTTCCACTTGCTATAGTATTCACCGATTGGTTCCATACGGATAGCAGTCAAGACCTTTGCTTTCACGCCGATTGCCTCAAGTGCTGAACTGAGTGCAAGGGAGTTGATAACGGTGGCACACATACCCATCTGGTCGCCTTTCACACGGTCGAAGCCTTTCTGGCTACCGCTTAGACCACGGAAGATATTACCTCCTCCGATTACGATACCAATCTGTACGCCCATTTCATGTACTTCCTTAATCTGCTTAGCATAGTCACTAAGACGCTCAGGGGCGATACCGAAGCCCTGCTTTCCCATCAAGCTCTCACCCGAAAGCTTTAAGAGTATTCTTTTAAATCTTGCCATTTTTATTGCTGTTGGAGGTGTAGAGGGAACTTCCTTACATCCATTTACACCTTATTATATAATAAACTCTACTTCTTTGAATTGATATTCTCGTATCATACCCTTACTATCACGGAGGATAAGATGCCCATTGTCTTCTACCTCAACGATAGCTCCTTCAAACTCGCCATCGCTATCGCGGAATTTATAAAAGCCTCCACGACGATACAAGGCTTCGTGATACATGGCACTGACATCATTGTATCCGCCCATTTCTAAGAGTTGATAGAGTTCGGAGAACTTCTTGACTATCTTCTTCAATAGTTCTTCTTTGTCAATCTCATACCCTAATATCTGACAGAGAGAAACGGGATTAGGAGCGTCACTATGGAACGTCTCCTGATTAACATTCAGTCCCACACCGAAGACACAGTCTTTTATACGTCCCGCAGCGAGCTTTGTTTCAATCAGTGTTCCGC
>ERZ773051.1797-NODE-1797-length-11293-cov-4.854422_pt1 | contig 11293 bp, 15 predicted proteins | sample MGYA00580631_ERZ773051 | MGnify/ENA primary metagenome ERZ773051 (study PRJEB29015, sample SAMEA2738137) | human oral metagenome | biome: human oral; feature: human-associated habitat; material: saliva | place: China | collected 2204 ...
GCGGGGAAAACGCTAGATCGTTGTACCCGATGACGCTTTCTTCCGGCTCATCCCCGCGTGTGCGGGGAAAACCGATTCCCGTTTTCATCGATGCCATTCCATGCGGGCTCATCCCCACGTGTGCGGGGAAAACGCTAGATCGTTGTACCCGATGACGCTTTCTTCCGGCTCATCCCCGCGTGTGCGGGGAAAACCGATTCCCGTTTTCATCGATGCCATTCCATGCGGGCTCATCCCCACGTGTGCGGGGAAAACGCTAGATCGTTGTACCCGATGACGCTTTCTTCCGGCTCATCCCCACGTGTGCGGGGAAAACATACGCCCACCATACCCGGCCTCAATAGCTTGGGGCTCATCCCCACGTGTGCGGGGAAAACCTCGAGAATCCGACTGCGTGCTTTCCGGTCCAGGGCTCATCCCCGCGTGTGCGGGGAAAACGCGCCAGGCGTAAACGGATCGTCGCCAGGTCGGGGCTCATCCCCGCGTATGCGGGGAAAACTTGCATTTGGTCACTGTTGACGAAGCCTGGGCGGGCTCATCCCCGCGTGTGCGGGGAAAACCTAGAATACGCTGCACGGCGACCAAATCGCGCGGGCTCATCCCCGCGTGTGCGGGGAAAACAGTCTCGGCTAGGTCGGTTACAACGCCGATGGGGGCTCATCCCCGCGTGTGCGGGGAAAACTTGGGGGTGGTTGGGTTATGTCCCCCGGTGTGGGGCTCATCCCCGCGTGTGCGGGGAAAACGTCGCCCTGTCGTGCCATTTTAATCAATCTCCCGGCTCATCCCCGCGTGTGCGGGGAAAACTGCTTTGGGCCGTCGCCTCCCTTATTTTCACGAGGCTCATCCCCGCGTGTGCGGGGAAAACTCACTACTGCGAAGCCTCAGAAGGGCGGCGCGGGGCTCATCCCCGCGTGTGCGGGGAAAACTCCCACAACATGCCGCCCATGTGTTTGATGCCGGGCTCATCCCCGCGTGTGCGGGGAAAACGCATTTGTCGTTGCGGTGGTATCGGGCTTGTTCGGCTCATCCCCGCGTGTGCGGGGAAAACATCTGCGACGGACGTTCGGTGTCTTCCGCCGACGGCTCATCCCCGCGTGTGCGGGGAAAACTGATGATGATGTATCCGTTAGTCACTCCGAGCCGGCTCATCCCCGCGTGTGCGGGGAAAACAATGATTGTGAGCGGGTTCACAATCATTATGTGGGCTCATCCCCGCGTGTGCGGGGAAAACTCGACCGAGGGGAAATAACCACAGCATCGCCAGGGCTCATCCCCGCGTGTGCGGGGAAAACATAGGGAGAACGCGCTTCGTAGGCAAGCGCGTGGGCTCATCCCCGCGTGTGCGGGGAAAACTGCCTTGATTGTGCGGGCAAGCCCTGTGGCTCGGGCTCATCCCCGCGTGTGCGGGGAAAACTTGCCCAATACCTTGGGCTAACGACGGGCAGCGGGCTCATCCCCGCGTGTGCGGGGAAAACGCCCGGTGCCAAACACTCGTACCGGCCTGCTCAGGCTCATCCCCGCGTGTGCGGGGAAAACCAGGGAGTCGAGGGCGGCTGCTTCCCTGAGTACGGCTCATCCCCGCGTGTGCGGGGAAAACTTGGCCAGGATCTACCGGCAGCGGTTAAGACCCGGCTCATCCCCGCGTGTGCGGGGAAAACTTGGTTCCCAGTGTGCGGATACCCCAATTGCCGGGCTCATCCCCGCGTGTGCGGGGAAAACCACCGGTCGATACCAACCCAGTCGGCGGGGGCGGGCTCATCCCCGCGTGTGCGGGGAAAACGAGTTGCCGCCGTCCAAGCTGCGTTCCACCATGGGCTCATCCCCGCGTGTGCGGGGAAAACTTTCGGTAGCGGCTTTCTTGATCGCGATAGCGGGGCTCATCCCCGCGTGTGCGGGGAAAACGGCGGCGATGTTTTTGACGCCTTCCCAGAGCTGGGCTCATCCCCGCGTGTGCGGGGAAAACCGACGCGCGAGCAGGCGCGAGAGGCCGGGTATGGGCTCATCCCCGCGTGTGCGGGGAAAACCGGCGCCACCTCCTCATGGGGAAAACAGGCCGGGGCTCATCCCCGCGTGTGCGGGGAAAACCTATCTCGCTCCACCCCTCTTTTCTCGGAAGCGGGCTCATCCCCGCGTGTGCGGGGAAAACCGCCGGTTCCGGCGCGGGCGCTTCCGTTGTGGGGGCTCATCCCCGCGTGTGCGGGGAAAACCGTCCCCGTGGAAGGCTAAGGCCGCGTAACAAGGGCTCATCCCCGCGTGTGCGGGGAAAACCAATGTTCGCCGGAGGCGAGTTTGTAGACGATCGGCTCATCCCCGCGTGTGCGGGGAAAACTCTTCGAGAACAGCCCTCCACCTGCATCCTCAGGGCTCATCCCCGCGTGTGCGGGGAAAACAAGGGCTCAGGCCTGGGAAAGCTGGTAGTACGGGGCTCATCCCCGCGTGTGCGGGGAAAACGTTACGCGCGAGTCTCTACAGAAGATCAAGACCGGCTCATCCCCGCGTGTGCGGGGAAAACTAACAATGAGTTGCATACTGAGCGCATAAATAGGGCTCATCCCCGCGTGTGCGGGGAAAACTCGGTCGAGAGGATCCCGCTCGGCTGTCCGCTGGGCTCATCCCCGCGTGTGCGGGGAAAACGAGGACTACCGCGACCCCGCCGCATGGTGGAAGGGCTCATCCCCGCGTGTGCGGGGAAAACGCCGATTAATAGACACACATCAGCCCGCGCGCGGGCTCATCCCCGCGTGTGCGGGGAAAACCGCCCGTGCATCGAACTTTCGCGTGATCTGAACGGCTCATCCCCGCGTGTGCGGGGAAAACATCGCTCCCACGCTCGATGACATTACTGTAGCGGGCTCATCCCCGCGTGTGCGGGGAAAACCGACGTGTATCCTGTCTGTTTCCTCGAGGCGTGGGCTCATCCCCGCGTGTGCGGGGAAAACACCCAACCTACACAACGGCTTATGCGTTCAGGGGGCTCATCCCCGCGTGTGCGGGGAAAACGTTCCGGCGTGGGCGTTGGGGTCGGGCTGGTAGGGCTCATCCCCGCGTGTGCGGGGAAAACGCGTGCTCAGGCAAGCTATCTCAGCGGCGCAGAGGCTCATCCCCGCGTGTGCGGGGAAAACTCCTCGATTTCCGTGGGGCCATATTGGGGCCACGGCTCATCCCCGCGTGTGCGGGGAAAACCTTTGGCCCCGAAGTTGAAGCCGCGTGGGAGGAGGCTCATCCCCGCGTGTGCGGGGAAAACCCCTACGCTCACGGTCTGCTCGGTGAGCCACCGGGCTCATCCCCGCGTGTGCGGGGAAAACATTCCACATGCGTTCAAATCCCCTTAAACTGAGGGCTCATCCCCGCGTGTGCGGGGAAAACCGGTATTGAGGCCAATCCACGAGCGCGTGTCTGGGCTCATCCCCGCGTGTGCGGGGAAAACTCTTGATTAGCTACCTGTGCGCCGGTCTCGACCGGCTCATCCCCGCGTGTGCGGGGAAAACGGGGCCTTGCGGGTGGTGGTCTTGGTAGCCATGGGCTCATCCCCGCGTGTGCGGGGAAAACCCGGCACCATGGCAGAGCGCGAGGGCCGGAATGGGCTCATCCCCGCGTGTGCGGGGAAAACATGTCCCCTACGGCGGTAAGTCGGGAAAGATTGGGCTCATCCCCGCGTGTGCGGGGAAAACAGCTGCTCGACCATATCGTCGGGCACCGCGATGGGCTCATCCCCGCGTGTGCGGGGAAAACTCCCTCGGTTGTTGTAGTGTAGTCCCTCGGTTGGGCTCATCCCCGCGTGTGCGGGGAAAACCGACTTCGAATAGCGGGCTTTTACCGCGTCCACGGCTCATCCCCGCGTGTGCGGGGAAAACCGGCGAGGTCGATTGTGTCGGGGCGGATCGAACGGCTCATCCCCGCGTGTGCGGGGAAAACAGTGCCCACGGGGACGGGTGGGGCGGTGGGGGCGGCTCATCCCCGCGTGTGCGGGGAAAACGTCGAGGTATCCGAGCGCAGCAAACCTTCCAGGGGCTCATCCCCGCGTGTGCGGGGAAAACCGTCTGTGACAAGAAAATCCGCTCGCGTGATGGGGCTCATCCCCGCGTGTGCGGGGAAAACGGCTTATTTATTGGGTTTTGGGGGTGTTTTGGGGGCTCATCCCCGCGTGTGCGGGGAAAACTCAGCGTGTCGACAGCGCCAAACGTGCATAGCGGGCTCATCCCCGCGTGTGCGGGGAAAACATGCCACAACCCACGAATCGGTTGATATCGCGGGGCTCATCCCCGCGTGTGCGGGGAAAACGATGGGCAGTTGCGCAGCGGCGGTGGTGATGACGGCTCATCCCCGCGTGTGCGGGGAAAACCCGGCTGCTGAGATTATTACCGCGTTCGGCGGGGGCTCATCCCCGCGTGTGCGGGGAAAACACGCTAGACCGTGATCGTCTGAACGCCCGCCGTGGCTCATCCCCGCGTGTGCGGGGAAAACGTGAAATGACCCTGGGCGACGCCCAGGCCGTCCGGCTCATCCCCGCGTGTGCGGGGAAAACCGTCGCCTGCAGGGCTTCGATCACGGCACTGCCGGCTCATCCCCGCGTGTGCGGGGAAAACGCAGCGGAGATTGTCCCCCACCGGAGGGAGACCGGCTCATCCCCGCGTGTGCGGGGAAAACGCTTTCCCTCTCTCGTCAAAACGGCAAGAATGCGGCTCATCCCCGCGTGTGCGGGGAAAACATATCGCAGGTGCGCGATAGACGTTGATGCGAGGGCTCATCCCCGCGTGTGCGGGGAAAACACTTGACCAAAGCGAGAGACAGCAGCGAGCATGGGCTCATCCCCGCGTGTGCGGGGAAAACTTTGAGCACGTCGGTGAAACTGTGCCCTTCGTGGGCTCATCCCCGCGTGTGCGGGGAAAACTTCGGGTATGCCCTTCGTGCCTACCGTGTAGTGGGCTCATCCCCGCGTGTGCGGGGAAAACTCAATATATGCCAAGACGTCATTAACAGATGCGGGCTCATCCCCGCGTGTGCGGGGAAAACTTGTTAGCGCAATCGGCGACGCAATTAATTTCGGGCTCATCCCCGCGTGTGCGGGGAAAACTTCGTGGCGTTCCATGCCGCTTCGTCGAAAATGGGCTCATCCCCGCGTGTGCGGGGAAAACTCGAGGCAACGGATGCCGCGCGCGGCGGGCTTGGGCTCATCCCCGCGTATGCGGGGAAAACCAGATCAAGAGATCCGACAGCCCAAAGACAACCGGCTCATCCCCGCGTATGCGGGGAAAACATCGACTGATACACGCGGGCGAAATTCGTGGCGGGCTCATCCCCGCGTATGCGGGGAAAACTTTAATTGCGAGAATTGCGGGCTTGCCCATTAGGGCTCATCCCCGCGTATGCGGGGAAAACTCGAACCGATCCTTTCAAGCGCTATCAGTGGCAGGCTCATCCCCGCGTATGCGGGGAAAACCGTTGCCGGCATTGTGAGTGCCTTTCTATGCGGGGCTCATCCCCGCGTATGCGGGGAAAACGCCTCAAAGAAACAGAACAAGCCACCGGCCACCGGCTCATCCCCGCGTATGCGGGGAAAACCCCTCTTTCAGGTGCTCGCACTTGCAGAACCACGGCTCATCCCCGCGTATGCGGGGAAAACCTTCGTGCACTCTCACGGTTGCAGGTCAACGCGGGCTCATCCCCGCGTATGCGGGGAAAACAACGGCGGCGGCCCATTCGCCTACCGGGTAGGGGGCTCATCCCCGCGTATGCGGGGAAAACAAGATGTAGACAGTCAGCCGGCCGCTTCAATCCGGCTCATCCCCGCGTATGCGGGGAAAACCAGAGGCCTTGCCAATCGCCGGTGAATAGCGCCGGCTCATCCCCGCGTATGCGGGGAAAACGAGTTAAGCGTGACCCTAAAGACCTGCCTGGGGGGCTCATCCCCGCGTATGCGGGGAAAACGTCAACAGTGAGGAGGCCGGCGCGCAGCTGTTCGGCTCATCCCCGCGTATGCGGGGAAAACTGTGGGGTGCCCGGTCTTTTTTTGTTTTGTCTGGGCTCATCCCCGCGTATGCGGGGAAAACCCCTCCTGTGGATAACCCTGTGGAAAACCCCGGGGCTCATCCCCGCGTATGCGGGGAAAACAGGCACGCCCGCATGTAATCCTCCCAAGACGCGGGCTCATCCCCGCGTATGCGGGGAAAACTGATCGCTGTGCGGGTTTTTGAGGGCAGTTCGGGGCTCATCCCCGCGTATGCGGGGAAAACGTGAGGGTGAGGCCAACCCCGGCGGCGACAATGGGCTCATCCCCGCGTATGCGGGGAAAACCCGGGCGCGCGCAAGACCGCGACCGCCTCTATGGGCTCATCCCCGCGTATGCGGGGAAAACACGCGCGAGAAAGAGGAGAAATTGAATGAATGGGGCTCATCCCCGCGTATGCGGGGAAAACCAGCGGCCTTGGCCTGATCCAGGCCGCCGTGACGGCTCATCCCCGCGTATGCGGGGAAAACAGGTGCACGTTCGTGCATCTCCCACCGCTGACAGGCTCATCCCCGCGTATGCGGGGAAAACAAATCCTTGAACCGCGCCTGTCAATTACCCGGAGGCTCATCCCCGCGTATGCGGGGAAAACATCATCGGCGCTGCTGCACAGATTACGAGGATGGGCTCATCCCCGCGTATGCGGGGAAAACGTGAGCAAATCAGCAAGGGTTGGGGTTCCCCCCGGCTCATCCCCGCGTATGCGGGGAAAACTTGGACTCACCCAGGCACCACTAGCTGACGGCGGGCTCATCCCCGCGTATGCGGGGAAAACAGTCAAAGAACGGACTCCCCACCAATGATTTCGGGCTCATCCCCGCGTATGCGGGGAAAACTGCTTGCCCCATGAGGAGGTGGCGCCGGTGACGGGCTCATCCCCGCGTATGCGGGGAAAACCTTGGAAGAGTCAAGACCTCTAGCGACCTGTGGGGCTCATCCCCGCGTATGCGGGGAAAACGTGTTGTGCGTCTACCATCAGTTGCCTCCTTCGGGCTCATCCCCGCGTATGCGGGGAAAACCGCGCCTTCCCACTCTAGGGGAACGCCGTTGCGGGCTCATCCCCGCGTATGCGGGGAAAACTCCATCCTTGAAACGGCCGCTAAACAATTGTCGGGCTCATCCCCGCGTATGCGGGGAAAACAACCTCACCGACGCTCTGAGCTAATGACCGGAAGGCTCATCCCCGCGTATGCGGGGAAAACCAGCTCCAGACCACTGTTGCTTGATAGCGTCAGGGCTCATCCCCGCGTATGCGGGGAAAACCCCACCTGGAGCGCGTTGTAGAGGTCGGCGAGGGGCTCATCCCCGCGTATGCGGGGAAAACGCTGGAGGGCGAAAGCCATGAGCGCGGCTGTCGGGCTCATCCCCGCGTATGCGGGGAAAACAGCCAGTCCGGCGATCAGCTTCGCGGTGGCCGGGGCTCATCCCCGCGTATGCGGGGAAAACCGCATATTGTTTCCTGCGCAGTGCCAGGCGCGGGGCTCATCCCCGCGTATGCGGGGAAAACCGTCTCTATCAGGCCCTGTTATTACGCGTCGCCGGCTCATCCCCGCGTATGCGGGGAAAACTAGTTGAACACTATATCGGCACAGCGCGCGGCAGGCTCATCCCCGCGTATGCGGGGAAAACTCCCTCGCTGCGCACCGCCCTGGGCAGACTCGGGGCTCATCCCCGCGTATGCGGGGAAAACGCCTAAGCAACGTGGGGAAATTCCTCGGTAAAGTGGCTCATCCCCGCGTATGCGGGGAAAACCCCACCTCGATAAGGCGTGTAAGGTCCTCGACCGGCTCATCCCCGCGTATGCGGGGAAAACCTATAGCCCGAATCGGCTACCGTGACATCTCGAGGCTCATCCCCGCGTATGCGGGGAAAACTCACCCGCGAAACCTACGGTGACATCATCCTGGGGCTCATCCCCGCGTATGCGGGGAAAACGGCACCGCTATCCAGTCCCTGGACGCCGGTTCCGGCTCATCCCCGCGTATGCGGGGAAAACGAGTTAAGCGGGATCCTAAAGACCTGCCTGGGGGGCTCATCCCCGCGTATGCGGGGAAAACTCACCGTACATCTCGCGGTTAATCGGGCGACCGGGCTCATCCCCGCGTATGCGGGGAAAACGCTTTCAGCGCTTCGGCTCCAGGCGTGAGCTGGGGCTCATCCCCGCGTATGCGGGGAAAACTGGAGTTGGTCGCCGGATAAACCAAGACGCGTGGGCTCATCCCCGCGTATGCGGGGAAAACGCGCGGTCGCTTTCGCCATCGGCCTGGCACAGCGGCTCATCCCCGCGTATGCGGGGAAAACTCTAGGGAAAGCGAGCTCGGCCAGGATCGGCTGGGCTCATCCCCGCGTATGCGGGGAAAACCTCCCGCGAGGTTCAGCGGGATACCGGCATATGGGCTCATCCCCGCGTATGCGGGGAAAACGTTGACATCGGCCAGGTGGACGCATCCTGCCAGGGCTCATCCCCGCGTATGCGGGGAAAACCGCCTCCCTGGTAGCCGCAGGCAAGCACAGCGACGGCTCATCCCCGCGTATGCGGGGAAAACTTCCAGGATGGGGAGCCAGCGGCGCACGTGGCGGGCTCATCCCCGCGTATGCGGGGAAAACGTATTCCTTCGTTGTCATGATGTGGACGAGGCGGGCTCATCCCCGCGTATGCGGGGAAAACCTACCTATCCGCAGAAAGACCTTGAAATTAGCCGGCTCATCCCCGCGTATGCGGGGAAAACGGATAAGCTCAGGCAAGGTCGTTTCCAGAAAGAGGCTCATCCCCGCGTATGCGGGGAAAACTTCTGGACAGACCTTGCTTCGGACGGCTCGCACGGCTCATCCCCGCGTATGCGGGGAAAACGACAAGCTGCGCATGAGGCACCGGGCCGAGACGGGCTCATCCCCGCGTATGCGGGGAAAACCAGCTCGCACAAGTCCTCGGCGGGCGCTTCCGCGGCTCATCCCCGCGTATGCGGGGAAAACCGCTGTGCAGGCGTCTTGGCCTGCCGACTGACAGGCTCATCCCCGCGTATGCGGGGAAAACAATGGTTGTAGGCGCTGGGCGACGGTATCAGCGGGCTCATCCCCGCGTATGCGGGGAAAACCGTGGATAAAGCCCCTGGTGAAATCCAGAAGGAGGCTCATCCCCGCGTATGCGGGGAAAACCTCTGCGTACTGTTGCACGCGATACCTCAAGGAGGCTCATCCCCGCGTATGCGGGGAAAACGCAAGCTCAGAGCACCAGCGATGAGGAAACCAAGGCTCATCCCCGCGTATGCGGGGAAAACCCCCTTCACGACAGTTGGTGCCCCAGAAGGACCGGCTCATCCCCGCGTATGCGGGGAAAACTCCGTCTGCAGCACTGAGGGCGTTAATGGTGAGGGCTCATCCCCGCGTATGCGGGGAAAACGGCCAGGACCTGGCCAGTGGGTACCCAAACGGGGGCTCATCCCCGCGTATGCGGGGAAAACCGATGCGTAATTTGAAGCAACTGCGTACCGTGGGGCTCATCCCCGCGTATGCGGGGAAAACTCGCACCCGTCGTTACGTCGATTATTGACACGGGGCTCATCCCCGCGTATGCGGGGAAAACTTATCCCCCCCGGTGGTCTTTGGGGATGGTTGGGGCTCATCCCCGCGTATGCGGGGAAAACTTTTTTGCCGTTGACTCGGGTGGGTTCGGCTAGGGCTCATCCCCGCGTATGCGGGGAAAACCTTGGTGCCACACACCGGAACGGTAAAATGACCGGCTCATCCCCGCGTATGCGGGGAAAACCGGGCCGCGCGCAAGACCGCGATCGTCTTTATGGGCTCATCCCCGCGTATGCGGGGAAAACTTGGTTTTTTTGTATGGCTTTGTAGATGGTGGCGGCTCATCCCCGCGTATGCGGGGAAAACTTATGTGGTGAGCCGGCAGCCGGAGGCGTGGAGGGCTCATCCCCGCGTATGCGGGGAAAACTCCACGAGCATCGGGATAGCCTGAATCAACCCAGGCTCATCCCCGCGTATGCGGGGAAAACAGCCAGGCAGGACCTGGAGCCGGGCACGATGGTGGCTCATCCCCGCGTATGCGGGGAAAACTAATTGAAAGTTGTCTGTGCGGTGGTCGAGGCCGGCTCATCCCCGCGTATGCGGGGAAAACCATTTACTCCGGGCAGGCCTCGGGTCTCTCGCCGGCTCATCCCCGCGTATGCGGGGAAAACACCGTGGCGGTCATCTCGTAGGCTTCCTTGCTGGGCTCATCCCCGCGTATGCGGGGAAAACTGCCACCATCGAGGGCGGCGGCGGGGTACGCGGGGCTCATCCCCGCGTATGCGGGGAAAACGAGAGCAGCGAGGGAGAAAGCTGGTATGCCCAGGGCTCATCCCCGCGTATGCGGGGAAAACAGGCGCGAAGGCCTCGGGCTGTCCAGGCGCGAGGGCTCATCCCCGCGTATGCGGGGAAAACGGTTTCGCTGATCCTGGCGGTGATTTCCAAACCGGCTCATCCCCGCGTATGCGGGGAAAACCCCACCTGGAGCGCGTTGTAGAGGTCTGCGAGGGGCTCATCCCCGCGTATGCGGGGAAAACAGTCTATAAATGGCAGTAAAGCCCACACGCGGCGGCTCATCCCCGCGTATGCGGGGAAAACTGGGTCCGTTGAACCCCAAACGTAGGGCACCCCGGCTCATCCCCGCGTATGCGGGGAAAACTCGAGCCATAGTTTTTCGACCAGTTCTGCGTCGGGCTCATCCCCGCGTATGCGGGGAAAACCTCACGGTCAACGAGAACGGCGAGATCAGCGGGGGCTCATCCCCGCGTATGCGGGGAAAACGGCATGGTGGGCGGCGAAAACTCTCCCGTGACCGGCTCATCCCCGCGTATGCGGGGAAAACCTGGTGCGGAATAAGGCCGAGAAGGACGGAGCGGGCTCATCCCCGCGTATGCGGGGAAAACATCACGGGCCGCCGAGACCTGGACATCGCACCCGGCTCATCCCCGCGTATGCGGGGAAAACATGCAGCCAAGAAGGGAGCCAGCACGATCAGCGGGCTCATCCCCGCGTATGCGGGGAAAACACTGAACGATCTGGAGTTTTAAGGCTCAGATCGGTCAGATCTTGGAAAACCTTGAGCTTTCCGTCTTCTCTGAAAGTTACTCATTGCGGGGCGTTTGTGCAACTGCCGCTCAGCAGGATCGGGCTCCGAATACTGACCGCGCCCCTCGGAATAGTACGGCCGCATCATCAAAGTAATCCCTTCGAAATCAACTGGTTTCCATGGATCACCCCACGTCAAAAACGCGAGCCCCTGCTCAT
>ERZ773051.1799-NODE-1799-length-11281-cov-22.842954_pt1 | contig 11281 bp, 8 predicted proteins | sample MGYA00580631_ERZ773051 | MGnify/ENA primary metagenome ERZ773051 (study PRJEB29015, sample SAMEA2738137) | human oral metagenome | biome: human oral; feature: human-associated habitat; material: saliva | place: China | collected 2204 ...
TGAGCTGTGAGCTGTGAGCTGTGAGCTGTGAGCTGTGAGCTGTGAGCTGTGATTGCTTTCATACCAATCATTCCTTTACTTTTTGATAGTTCTATTATATCAAAATTTCTAAATTTTGCATATTTGCTTTCCCTGACGGATAGTCATGTATAAACCACTTAGAAAATATGATTTATGGCTACATCTATACTAAATGAAGTACATTTTGAATTGGAGAAGTCTGTCCTATTAAAAGACGATTTCCGCTTGGAAATCGTCTTTTTTTGATATTCTCGCAAATACGATATCTTGTGGTTGGTGTAAACTGGTAGATAGCTCCCTTATTTTATTTATCAAAACCTTGTAAGTTTTTTTGGCGCTCTTCAGTTTGACCCTTGGCATCCAATTTATTACCATTGTAAACAGTGCTTTCCCATGATCCGTACATTGGGTTAGGGAAAATGATGAATTTCTCACCAAACTCTTTTTGTAATTCCTCTAATTTTTGGTCGCGCTCAGTTTCAGAGGTCTTTGAAAACTCTGCAAAGTCCACAAGATTGTCTCCTAGTAGCATGACTAAGTTGGTTTTTTCTTGGACTGCTTGTCTACGACCTTCTTTAGATTTGACGCCTTTTTCTAAGAACATGAGATGATCGCGGCTTTGTACAGGAATTCCTTCATTTTCTAGGTTTTTGATCGTATCATCTACCTGATCTATCGTGCGGTCAGATACATAGTAAATTTGGACACCGTTTTGGTCTGCAAATTGGAGAAAGTCTTTAGCACCTGGTACAGCCTTGGCTGCGGCTTTTTTTACCCAGACATCCCAGTTTTCTGGGGTAAATGCTGTTCCATCTTTGACATTTTGCGCTTGATAAGGGCTATTGTCTAATACGGTTTCGTCCAAGTCCAAAACGATAGAGTAGGGTTTATCTGTCTGTGTTTTTAGTAGTTCTTTCAAACGATCAGTAGCGACATTGTAACCTTGTAGATAGAGTGCCTTGGTTTCAGCTGCTTTTTGATACCAAAGAGTTGACATAGTATTTTCTCTTGAACGCAACTGATCATAGGTCATTGTAACCTGATTATCAGATGTACTACTTTGTGTTGTCTGTGAATTTGCCGAATTTGTGCCACAGCCAGTCAGTAAAATGACGGAAGCAAGTGTAGAAGCAATTGTAATGGTAACTTTGGATATTTTCATAATCCCATCCTCCTAATAATAGTCTATTAATATTGTAGCGTTTTCATGGGATTTGTGCAAGGAAATATCGAGAGAAAAGAAATTTTTCAGTAGTAATTTGGTATTAGGATAAAATTATGTACTTAATTTGGGAATGAAGATGGATATAAAAAAATCCAATCGGCTTGATAGAAAATCTATATCAGCTCCTTTTTGAAAAATAGATGAAAATAAAATGAATCTTTGAAAGGCTAGTAATATCAAGCTTTTCAGGGATTTTTTTCTTTATAGATATAAAAATTTCCAATCGAGTTGATAGTCAATATATATTGGGAAAAGGAGAAAAGGAGTGGTAAGATGGTTTCAATCCAAATGGAAGGAGAAAGGTATGGCAAGTAAAAGAGATCTAGTCTTTAGAGCGATTCGAGGCGATGAAGTGGAAAGAGTTCCTGTGGGATTTTGGTTTCATTTTGTAACACTCGAAGAAAAGGGGCAGGGATTAAATAATCCACGTATCTTTCAAAAAAGTGTTGATGGGCATCGCAACTATGTGGAAAGGATTCGCCCTGATTTTGTCAAAATTATGAGCGACGGTTTTTTCCTTTATCCAAGTAATGTCTATAGTCCTAAGATTGCAAGCATTCAGGAGCTGACTTCTATTGAGTCGATTGGTGAGGAACACCCATGGATTCAGCAACAGGTGGAAGTGGTACAAGCGATTCGAGAGACCTTTACCGAAGAGATTGCTTCTTTCTACAATATCTTTTCGCCTATCTCCTACCTCAAGCGCTGGTTCCGTACAGAAACTTCTCGAGGAGATAGGGAAGTGGCTGATCTATTGCTTGAAAATCCTGAGCAATTCAGAGCGATTCTAGATGTGATTGCAAGAGATATTGCTATTCTAACTCAGAAAATCATCCAGCAAGGTGGAGTTGATGGGATTTATCTCAGCACCCAGGAAATTCAAGATGAACGCATCACACCAGCACTCTATCAAACCTATATCGAACCGAGCAATATAGCGATTTTGGAGGCGGCCAATCAGGTTGGTGGAACCAATATCCTCCATATCTGTGGTTTTGAAGGTGCGAGTAATGATGTGACGATATTTAAGGATTATCCAGCTCAAGTTGTCAACTGGGCGACCCACCATGAGGATGTTAGTTTGACACAGGGTCAGGAGTTGTTTCGAGGCAAGGCCGTTTTAGGTGGATTTGAAAATGGCAAGAAAAGTTTGCTTTATCAAGGTTCCAAGGCGGAATTACAAGATGAAACAAGGCGGTTACTGGCTGAAGCTGGTAGCAGAGGAGTTCTTCTGGGAGCTGACTGTACTGTTCCAGATGACTTTGACTTAGAGAGGTTGGACTGGATTCGACAGGCAGCGGTTCTCTAAAAAGGAGGAGCTATGAGAAGTAAAAGATGGGGAATCTTCATTGCAGTTGTCGGTTTGCTGGCCTTGGTCGCCATAAGTGTCGTAAAAAATGGGCACTGCAAAAATGGAGGGAGATGTCGTGGAGTTCAGGATTTTTCCAAGTCCAGTCTCCCCTTTCTACGCTCGAATGATATCGCAAGCAGTTTATTAGTTGAAAAAGTAAGAAATGGAGAATAAGAATGTCAGAAAAAAAAGAATGGGTTTTAAAAGCATTTAGAGGTGAAAAGGTTGATCGTGTGCCAGTTGGCTTTTGGCACCATTTCACATCAGAAGACGAATGGCTACACGGTTTCTCAAATCCAGCCATTATCGAAAAGAATATTCAAGGCCATAAGCGCTTTATTCGAGAAGTTCAGCCGGACTTTATCAAACTCATGAGTGATGGGTACTTTGCTTATCCAAATCCAGTGATTGCCAAAGGAAAATCTCTTCAAGAATTGGCGACCATTCAACCACTCGGACCAGATCACCCTTGGATAAAAGAGCAGGTGGACTTGGTTCAGAAAATCAAGCAAGAGTTTACAGAAGATATCGTTGCGATTTACAATATTTTTGCTCCTGTGACCTATCTCAAGTGGTTGCTTGGGGAAGTATCTGGTGGGGATGACCTTATTGCGGACTTTCTGGTGGAAGATCCTGAAGCCCTTAAAAAGGTGTTGGATGTGATTGCAGAGGATATTGCGAGTCTCAGTCGAGCTGTCATCGAAGAGGCTGGTGCTGATGGAATATACCTCAGCGTGCAGAGTATCCAAGATCAACGAGTGTCAGCAGCAGATTATCAAGCCGTCATTGCACCTAGCGAGATAACGGTTCTGGAAGCAGCTAGTGCTGTTGGTGGTGTTACTGTTCTTCATATCTGTGGCTACGAGGGAGCGCGAAATGATATTCATCTTTTTGCAGACTATCCAGCCCAAGTCTTTAACTGGGCTGTAGGACCAGAGGGAATCACTCTCAAGGAAGGTCGTGAGATTTTCAAGGGACGTACGGTTCTTGGAGGATTCGAAAATGGCAAGACAGGCTTGCTGTATACTGGTAGCAAGGATGCCATTCAGGCTGAGGCAAAGAAACTAGTTGCAGAAGCTGGGGAACAGGGCTTGGTACTTGGGGCAGATTGTACCATTCCAAGTGATATCGCAGTTGAACGTATCCAGTGGGTAAGAGAAGCGCTTGAAAACTAAAGGAGAAAAAGATGAGTAAAAAAGCATGGATTATCGGTGGTGTAGCAGTTGTTGCAGTAATTGGTGCAACGATTATCGGGAGAAGTTTAGCTAGCGCTCCAGCCAAGGAGGGAGAAACGGCTTCGTCTGCTGAAGTCATAACCTTGAAGGTTGCCCATACACAAAACTATGTACCTTATGACTTTGTCAATGAAAAAGGGGAATCAGATGGTTATGAAGTAGCTATTTTGAAGGCTGTTGATGAGAAGTTGGCAAACTATAAATTTGAATATACGGGTACCAGTGATGACGATCTCTTGATTGGTCTGGAATCAGGCAAGTATGACATCGGAACCAAGGGAGCTTGGTACACAGATGAACGAGCTAAAAAGTTTGTCATTCCATCTGAACCAGTCGGAGCGAGCATCATCGGATTTACTGTCAGAAAAGAAGATGAACAGAAATACAAAACCATTGATGACTTTGCTAAGAATAAAGGGAAATTGGTTCCTATCTCTCCACAGAATGCTCAATGGAATGTCATCACCAGCTACAATGAAAAACATCAGGACGCACCGATTGAGCTAACAGCAGCGGAATCCTTCAAAGTGGCAGATGCCTATGCCTGGGTCTTAGAAGGACGTTATGACGCCTTCTTTGATATCAAACTGTCCTTTGAAAAAGCAGTTACCGCAGAAGATGGCCCTTACCACCAATATGCGGACAAACTCAGCTGGTTCCCATACAAGGGTATTCCAACTTATCCCTTGATTCACCGTGATGAAAAGGGTGAGAAATTTGCTAAAGAATACGAAAAAGCAATTAAAGAGTTGAAAGAAGATGGCACGCTTGCTAAGCTATCTCAGCAATACTTTAAAGAAGATGTCTTTAGTTACGTAGACAAAGACTAGACCAGAAATTCCAAGACTAGAAAGGGTTTTGCATGGTTTCTTATGATTTTTCCAAGGTCTTTCAGTTTTTGCCGACCTTATGGCAGGCACTTCCTATGACCTTGTCCATTCTCTTTTTTACCACTCTTCTTGGGTCCCTTTTTGGAGGTCTCTTGGCCTGGGCGCAAGTAGGAGAAGACAAGAGTTTTGCAGCGATTTCCAAAGGCTATATCTTTACCCTTCGTTGTACACCGCCGATTGTCTTGCTTTTTCTAGTCTTTTATGGCTTGCCAGAATTTCTGAAATGGTGGCTTGGTTTGGATATCAACAACTGGTCTAAAACTATTTTTGTTCTCCTGACGATGATTCTCTTGTTTGCGGCTATTGTTGCCGAGGTTTTCAAGGCGGCCTATCAAGCCATTCCGAAGGGGCAGACAGAGGCCGGGCTTAGTATTGGTTTGACTCCAAGTCAGACTTTTTGGAGAATCATTTTTCCTCAAGCTTTTCAAGTTGCTCTTCCCAATATAACGACCGCTATTCTCAATCTCATGCGGGATGCTGCCTTGGCCTATACGATTGGTTTCGTTGACGTTATGGGGGCGGGGAATCTCTTGATCAGTCGCAATTTAGGGAACTACTCTTTGGAAACCTATACGGCAGTTGCGCTTCTTTACTGGGGGATTGCTTTGGTTATTTCTGGCTTGAGTCGTTTGCTTGAGAAGTCTTTGGAAACAAAAGGGAGGTAAGAAATGGATATAGACTATATTGTAAAGACCTTTCTGGAGACCTTGAAGGGTGTGCCAATCACCTTGATTATCATGATTGTGGCTATGGTCTTAAGCTTTTTACCGGCTCTATTTTTAGCCTTGGGGCAGATTTACAAGGTTCGAGGGGTGAGGAGTTTTTCTCTAGTTTATCTGGCTTTTATCCGAGCGACTCCTCCGATTTTATTGATTCTCTTCTTTTATAGTTTGTTTCCAAGTTTGCTGAATCAATTTCTCAAAAGCATAGGAAGTGACTTTGATATTTTCAAACTTGATCCTCTCTATTATGCCTTTATCATTTATAGTTTGATGACAGTCGGGAGTTTGTCGGAGATTTTGCGTTCAGCTATCTTGACGGTGGACAAGGGACAACTAGAGGCAGCGCATGCGATTGGGCTGACTACGACCCAGGCCTATCTAAGGATTGTTTTTCCTCAAGCCTTGCGCTCAGCCTTGCCTAACTTGGCCAATCTGGTGATCAATATCGTCAAAGGGACCTCCCTGGTCTTTGTCATGACCATCAAGGACATCACCGCTATTGCTCGTGTAGAAGCGTCCTACGGTTACCAGTATTTTGAGTCTTATTTTGTGATCTTTTTGCAGTATATTTTGATCTGTGGTTTGATTCAGTGGGGCTTCTCCCTACTGGAGAAAGGCTATGTGAAAAAAGAAAAGAGAGCAAAAGCATCTAGCGCGCGTTTTGTATAGGAGGACAGGATGTTACAAGTAGAACATATCGCAAAAACATTTGGTGAGAGGCAGGTACTGGAGGATGTCAATCTCCGGGTCAACCAAGGGGATGTCGTCGTTATTTTAGGACCATCAGGTTCGGGGAAAACCACCTTTCTCCGTTGTCTCAACCACTTAGAAAAAGCTGACAGTGGTCGTTTGACTTTGGCAGGAAAGACCTATGACTTAGCCAAATTAAGCAAGAAAGACATTCTAGAAATTCGCCAAAAAACAGCCTTTGTTTTCCAACACTACAATCTATTTGCAAACAAAACTGCTCTGGAGAATATTCTAGAAGGCCTAATCGTAGCTCGAAAAGTTCCCAAGGAAGAAGCGCTCAAACGTGCAGAATCTGCCTTGGAAAAAGTTGGTTTACTGGCCTATAAGGACTACTACCCTTCTCAGCTATCTGGAGGGCAACAACAACGAATAGGAATTGCGCGTGCCATTGCCGTCAAGCCCGAGGTCATTTTGCTAGATGAACCAACATCTGCACTAGACCCTGAGTTGGTTGGAGATGTTTTGGATGTTCTGAAACAGTTGGCGGGAGAAGGTGTGACCATGGTGGTCGTCACGCATGAGATGGGATTTGCTAGAGATGTCGCTAACCACGTTATTTTCATGGATGGAGGCCGTATCGTAGAGGAGAACAATCCCCACGATTTCTTTAGTCGTCCACAAGAAGAACGAACCAAGCAGTTCCTGGCTCGTATCTTATCAGACGCTAGCTATAGTGTAGAATATATGATTTGATAGATAAGTGTATCATAAAAACAACACCCCATGACTAGAAGATTCTTCTGACCATGGGGTGTTTTCTCTATAGGAGGGCTAGGTTATATTCTTTGAAAATCTCTTCAAACTAGGTCAACTTCGCCTTATCTACAACCTCAAAGCTGTGCTTTGAGCAGCCTGTGGCTAGCTTTCTAGTTTACTCTTTGATTTTCATTGAGTATCAGTTCTCTTTCTTGTTTTTTATCAACCATCCAAGTCCGAGAAGGGCAAGGATGCTGAATCCAGCAAGGGCAAGAAGGGATTTGTTCTCAGTACCTGTGTTTGGAAGGACCTTCTGAGAAAGAGTCTCTGTAGCAGTTTCTTGAGAGTCAGGATTTGCTACTAGGTTTTGGGCTTGGTCTTGTTCTGATTCAACTTCCAAGCTAGAAAGATCAAATTCTGGTTTTTCTTCCACAGCTGGAGCGACAATGGCACCACCTTGAGATAAGCGGAGAACGACAGCAGTGAGAGCGTTCAATTTCAAGCCTTTTTCAGTCCATTCGAGACCTTGAGGGTTAGCGATTCCTACTGGTCCGGCTTGGTTTTCATCAGCGAGGACTTCAGCCTTTCTCAAGTGAGCAAATGCAGTTCCTAGAGTAAATTCACGAGCCTTATCATCCGCATTGACAAAGACAGCGTAGACATCACCGTTTGGAGCAGTGATTTGGTAGCCGATGGTCACATCTTCTTTTTCAACGCCATTTTGTCCTGGAACAGTAATGAGGTGGACGCGCTCTTTGATGTCTTGCAGACTCTTGAGTCGGAAGGCATCTGTCGATTGACGAAGGGCGATCAATCCCTTCATGTAGTTACGGCTCTTGACATTTTCAGGATAAGCTTTGCCATCTGTAGCTTTGGTCCAATCAAACTTGTTGACAGCATCACTAGAGTCGTAAGAGTCATGGATAAAGTAAGGATAGACAAATGGCTTGCCGTCCTTGTCACGCAACAAGTGAGACTTGTTTGGAACCTTATCTTCAGGAACAGGAGTCTTATAGGCTGGATCAAGGAATTGTTTGGTACGTCCATATTCCTGACCAGAGTGGATAAACGGAGTTCCTTGAGCAGTCAAGACCATGAGGTTTCCAAGTCGCAAACGACGATGGATCTCAGCGTAGTTTTCAGCCTTGCTAGGGTCTTTTTTGATAGACTGGGCAATGATGTCAAAGAGGGTCAAGTTATCATGGGCTGCGATATACTGGATAACATCTCCAGGATTGTCAGCTTCAAAGTTAGTTGGTTGGGCAATGAGATTTTTAAAGATGGTATTGATATCGCGTTTGCCACCTGTGATAAAGGCAGGTTGACCTTCGTTTGGATAGCCAGACTTGAGGTTGTTACGGATGTCGTCTGAAAAGACAGCGACAGTATCTGTTTTCTTCATCCAATCTTGGTCAGCAGGTTGTACAGGCGTATTTTCATCACCAGTATAGGTTCTCCAGCCTTCACCTAGCATGATAAGATTTGGATTGAGGGCGCGTGCAGCCTTGTAAGCTTCTTCGATTGAAGCCGCATCGTGGTCACCCATCATATCAAAGCGGAAACCATCTACTTTGTAGGTTTCAACCAGATACTTGATGGAGTCTACCAAGACACGTTTAGACATGTAGTGGGTAGTTCCCAAACGGCCGCCTCCGAAGCTAGTACGTGGAGTTCCGTCTGCATCCATAAAGTGATAGTAGTTTGGCTCAATATCTTCAAAAATATCAACATTTGCAGTATGGTTGTAGACCACGTCCAGGATAGCCCCCATGCCACGTTTGTGGATTTCGTTGATGAGATTTTTGAATTCTGCGATACGTTTTTCTGGATCCTTAGGATCGCTTGAGTACATACCAGTCAAGGAGAAGTAGTTTTGAGGGTCATATCCCCAGTTGTAGTTGCTGTTGCTTGAAGCATAGTCAGACAAGCGTTCATGGTTCTTCAATTCATTGACAAAGTAGTAAGACAAGACTGGAAGGAGCTGGATGTGGGTCACACCCAAGTCTTTGAGATAGTCCAGTTTTTCGATAAAGGCTTCAAAGGTACCAAATGGCTTGGTCAAGTCTTTTGCGATGGCAGGATCCGAAGTGAAGTCACGCACATGAGCTTCATAGATAACGGCATCTTCACGTGATTTGAAGTTACGAATCTTTCCATAGGTCAAGTCTTGCGGACCTAACTTCGCTGGATCGACAAAGGCAGCTTTAGCGACCTTATGAGCGGCATCTGTTTTTGCTAGGTCACTGTTCCAAGCCGCTAATGATTTGGCATAAGGGTCAAGAACGAGGACAGTTTTACCTTGGCGCTCGATTTGGTAGTGGTAGTAGTAGCCAGTGTAGTTGCTGATACCGAGACCAGAGTTTGCATCCAGAGTTTGTTTCCAGGTTCCTTTTTCTCCTTTTTCAAGGGCGACAGTTCCAACTACTTTTTCAGGGTCTTTCTTGTCATAGACAACAACGGAAACCTTATCAGCACTTGGAGACCAGAGGGTGAGGTCAACACGCTTGCCATCTTCTTTTAGAGTTGCGCCGAGTGGACCATCGTAACTGTAGGATTCATCCTTGAGGCGCCAGCTTGAACGTGTGGTAAAGCGGTCTGAATTGTAGCTGACAGTGTACGGGTGTTGGGTGTCAGAGAAGTCGCCGATGTAGGTCACTTTTTTACCTGCCTCATCCACTTCCACGTCTGTGATAGCTACTTTATTCCCTTGGTAATCAGTGATGCTGGAGTGTTTGAGGATATCGTCTTTCTTAGCTCCAACGAGGGTAGAAAAACTGCTTTCGATACGAGATTTAGCCACGTGTTGGGCACCAGTCATGCGGATATCGTGCACATAGTAGGGGTTGGTGTAGATGGTTTCGTCATCATCTTTGAGGAAAATCTGACTGTGATTTTTTAGATCAGTGAATTTATAATCTTCTTTTCTGATTTTCACATCATCGCCTTTCTTGCTTTCGTCTAGTAATAAAAATCCAAATTCTCTTGCAGCTTCATTGAGTGGGATATCAATGTAGCGACCATATTTTCCAGTTGCGGTAAAGTCAGTACCGTCAGGCCATTCTCCACTGCTTGGGTTTTTGACATCGCCCCAATACCAAAGAGATTTTTTGTCATAGTTGCCATCTGTGCGGTAATAGTTGACACGGACAGTTCCTGCTGGCTGAGGACGGTAGTTGTGTACCTTGTAGTTTTCATCTAGCCAAGCCTCATTCATTTTTGGAGAGAGGCGCTCTACAGAACGGTCCCCTGTCAGGTTATCCCCCTTGGTATTGTTGATAAGGAAGCTGACTTTCTTGGCTTGCTCATTTTTGAGTTTGACATCTAGGTAATAGCCGTAGTCATCTTGCTTGGCATCCTTGAAGGACTTGGCTCCATTGGGCCAGTTTTCAGACGGCTTTTCAACATCGTCCCAAGTCCAAAGACCTTGAGAATCTTTGTTTTCTTCAGGGAGTTTTTTTACATGGATGCGGAAGTGGTTGTCTGCGATGGGTTCTTCAGAGGATGTGTCAGCTTGTGGTTTTTGTTCTGAAGTTGGCGTTGCAGTGCTGTTATCTACTTTCTCTTCCTTGCTGTTAGCCTGGCTTGTAGTAGCATCTTCTGTTTTGGGTGTTTCTGGCGCTGTAGTAGTTTCCACAGCTGGAGCTTCTTTTTTAGAATCAAGGGAAGCGTTTGCATTCTTTTGTTCAGAAATAGGCGTTTCCGTTTGAGTTTGACTCGTTTCAGTCTCAGTAGGGGCCTTGGTCACAGCGCTGGTATTTTCCTGAGTTTGAGGCAGGTTTTCGTTAGCCGAAATAGTTGGCATTGCAGCAGAAAGCAGGATAATGCTGGCACCAATAAGGACAGAACCAGTTCCGTTCTTCAAGGAACGGATACCATAAATCATTTTTTTCTCAGTTTGAGATGGGATCTTTTTCATCACAATTCTCCTTGTGTAGTTGTTCCCTATCAGTATAGCACGAGGTAAACATTAGTGCAAGCGTTTTCCTAACTTTTAAGAGAAAATATAATGCTTCATTCTCTTGAAATTTTAAAATAATATATAGGAAAAGATTGTTTAAAAAATAGTAAAAAAACCTTGAAAAATCTAGCTAAATAAGGTATAATATGAGTAATCATTTGTCGTAGGTTTTGTCTGAAATATTGTCCAGACAAGGCTCACAGCAGTTAAATCTTCTGAAAAAGTCAGATTTAGCTGCTCTTTTTGTGCTTTTTTTCAGGATTTTGAGTACTTGTAACAAAGACTTAAAGATTCTGAAAATTTATCAAAGGGACACGGTGATAGGGGTTTTTAAAACCATATGACGATTAGAAAAGCCTGATTGACAAGGCTTGGAACTTATTTACAAAGGAGAATCATCTTGGCAGGACATGACGTTCAATACGGGAAACAT
>ERZ773051.1804-NODE-1804-length-11272-cov-4.699296_pt1 | contig 11272 bp, 10 predicted proteins | sample MGYA00580631_ERZ773051 | MGnify/ENA primary metagenome ERZ773051 (study PRJEB29015, sample SAMEA2738137) | human oral metagenome | biome: human oral; feature: human-associated habitat; material: saliva | place: China | collected 2204 ...
CTGAGCATACCGAAAATCGGTACGAGCGTAATATACGCCGCCGCGCTGCCTGCACCCAAAGTCTTCACGCCTTCGAAATACCACGCATATGCCAATACCGTCGCGCCGATGACCAGCCACGCCAATGCCGTCCAACCGCGTGCATCCATCGCCGCCATTGCCTCAAAAGGCAATCCGTCCGTCCACAACGCCACCACTGACAACATCAGCGCGCCGATAAGCGAAGTTGCCGCCGTTACCGTCAACGCATCTATCCCACGCAAAACCGCACGCCCGATTAAGGTATAAGCCGCCCAACAGACCACGCAGCCGAAAATCAGCCACTCCCCCGCCTTGATGCCGCCCGATAACACTGTCAACGGCTGCCCTTGCGTTACCACCATAATGGCACCGCCGACCGCCAGCAGCATACCCGCCAAAATCTTCGCATTTAAACGCTCGCCGAAAAACCAAGTTGCCAACAGCAGCGTTAACACGGGATTCACCGCCACGACCACCGCCGCCTTGCCTGCCGGCATAGTCTGCAAACCCAGCATAAAAAACACCGCATAGCCGCACACGCCGACGGAAGCGGCTGCCGTCAGACCCAGCCATTGCTGCACCGACAAAGCCGCCAAAGTCGTGAATCTGCTGCGCGCAAACAACCAGCCCAGCAACAAAACCGAAGCCAAAACAAACCGAACCGCCCCGCCCGTCAGCGGCGGCAGCGACTGCCCCAACATCCGCCCCATCGGCCAGGACGCGCCCCACAACACCGCCATTCCCAGCAGTTTCAAATGTACAGAATAACGTTCCATCTCATTCCTTTTATCGACAAAGGCCGTCTGAAAATGTTTCAGACGGCCTTTATCCACTTAGGATTTTACAATACGACCATTAGGGAAAATACTGCGGTATACAGCATAGGGGAGCAATAAATAAATTACACTAAGAGGTAAAAAAAGTATTAAAACAAAAACAAAAATGATCCATGCACCCAGTACATCAATTAATGCACCAAATAAAAAGGACAAGATAAACATACCTATAACAAAAACCAATATTGCCGGGATATTGAGTATAACAGCTTTAAAATTGGCTTTGATAGCATCCCATGCATTCATATCATCTAAAACGATTAAAGCAGGTGTCAATAAGAATAAGATTAAAGCGACAAATGAAATTAATGACGTGAATGGAAGAATTGCTACTCCACCCCATCGATCTGTCAAAAAAAACATTGGCAAAATAAGTGACCCTACAATGACACCAAATAGAATTTGTAATAAATACAAAATAAAGAAACTCATTTTCTTATGTTGAAAGACAATAAAAAAATCCTGTGTATTAAATATCTTATGATTACTAGTACTATGTGCAGCAAACATTACTCCACCGAACAAACACAGACCCACCCAGCCTAACACAATGTTTTTTAAACTAGAAAGCATATTAATTTCCAGAAAATCCACAATAGATGCTACAAGTCCTGCAATAATATAAATCAATAATACACCTATCCATTTCCACGGATTCAGTTTGAAAATACCAAAAGCATCGATAATCCATTTTATACCTGCAGAAGCAGGAAGGCGTTTGGGTTCGTGATATCGAACTTCCTGTGAAGTGGGTATTTGGTTTTCCATAAAATTCCTATTATAAAATCAAAAATTTAAACACAATAAAGGCAGCCAGTGCATACTGACTGCCTTTGGACAATTATTTTGCTTGCCAAGAATCTTTCAGCGTGACCGTTCGGTTAAACACCGGCGTGTCTTTGCTGTGGTCTTTGCGGTCGGTTACGAAGTAGCCGATGCGTTCAAACTGCCAACGGCTTTCCGCCGGCAAATCTTTTGCGACAGGCTCGGCGTAAGCAGTGATTTCCTTAATGGATTCGGGATTGAGAAAATCGGTAAACGGCAGGTAGTTACCGTCTTCGCCGCGCACGGCATCGGGACGCTCGACGGTAAAGAGGCGGTCGTACAGGCGAACTTTGATTTCGGCTGCGTGTTCGGCAGACACCCAGTGAATCACGCCTTTGACTTTGCGGCCTTCGGGGTTTTTGCCCAAGGTATCGTGGTCGATGCTGCATTTGAGTTCAACCACATTGCCTGCCTCGTCTTTTACTACTTCATCACACTTGATGACATAGCCGTGGCGCAAACGCACTTCGCCGCCGGGAATCAGGCGTTTGAAGCCTTTAGGCGGATTTTCGGCAAAGTCGTCGGCTTCGATGTAGATGGTTTGTGAAATAGGTACCTCGCGATCGCCCATTTCCTCGTGGTTCGGATGGAACGCAGCGCGGCGGCTTTGGGTTTTACCGGCTTCAAAGTTGGTCAGGGTTACTTTGAGCGGGTTCAAGACTGCCATCAGGCGCGGGGCGGAGTTTTCCAACTCTTCACGAATTGCACCTTCCAACACGCTCATGTCAACAATGTTTTCAGATTTGGAAATACCGGCGCGTTTGGCAAACAGGCGCAGGCCTTCGGGCGTGTAACCGCGGCGTCGCATACCGGAAATCGTCGGCATACGCGGATCATCCCAGCCGGCAACGTGGCCGTCTGAAACCAGTTGGTTCAGCTTGCGTTTGGACGTGATGGAATACAAAAGCTCCAAACGGGAAAACTCGTATTGGCGCGGACGTGTGGCGTGCGGCGCAGGAATGTTGTCCAACACCCAGTCGTACAGCGGGCGGTGGGCTTCAAATTCGAGCGTACACAAGGAATGCGTGATGCCTTCGATGGCATCGGAAATGCAATGCGTGTAGTCGTACATCGGGTAGATGCACCATTTGTCGCCGGTGTTGTGGTGATGGGCGCGGCGGATGCGGTAGATGACGGGGTCGCGCATATTGATGTTGCCGGATGCCATGTCGATTTTCAGGCGCAGGGTTTTGCTGCCGTCGGGGAACTCGCCGTTTTTCATGCGTGTGAACAGGTCAAGGTTTTCTTCGATGCTGCGGTCGCGGTAAGGGCTGTTTTTGCCCGCTTCGGTCAGCGTACCGCGGTATTCGCGCATTTCTTCGGGCGTCAAATCATCGACATACGCCTTGCCGTCTTTGATCAAACCGACGGCGTAGTCGTAAAGCTGGTCGAAATAGTTGGAAGCGAAACGCGGCTCACCCGCCCAATGGAAACCCAACCACTCGACGTCTTCTTTGATGGCGTTGACGTATTCGTCGTTTTCTTTTTCAGGATTGGTATCGTCAAAACGCAGGTTGCACAAGCCGTCGTAAATATACGCCAAACCGAAGTTCAAGCAGATGGATTTGGCGTGGCCGATGTGCAAATAGCCGTTCGGCTCGGGCGGAAAACGGGTTTGGATGGCTGTATGTTTACCGCTTTTGAGGTCTTCTTCGATGATGGTGCGGATAAAATGGTTGTCCGCGAATTGGTCTTTATTTAACATAATATTTCTTTGATGGGAAAATGATTTTCTGTTTTCAGACGGCCTGAGCATTCAATCAGGCCGTCTGAAAGGAATGGAATGATGGCTCAATTGTACCCGACTTGGCTACTTTGATACAGGGTCGGCAACCTGCCACGCTACGCCGCGCTCGTTTAGGGTTTTCTGCATGGCGGCGGATGGTGGGCGGTCGGTAAACAGCTTATCGAATGCGCCGATATCGCCCAGCCTGACCAAGGCATTGCTGTTGAACTTGCTGTGGTCGACGCCAAGATAGCGCACGCGGGCATTGTTCACCATCGCCTGCATGACGCTGACTTCCTTGTAATCGTCATCCAAAAGCGAGCCGTCGTTTTCTATGCCGTGGGTACTCATGATGGCATAGTCGACTTTGAATTGGTTAATAAAATCGACGGTCGCCACACCTGTAATGCCACCGTCCAAAGGGCGGACCACGCCGGAAGCGATGATGACCGTATAGTCGGTACGCGCCGCAGTGATGGAGGCGGCGTAGATATTGTTGGTGATAATCCGCAGGTTTTTACGCTGTCTGACCAACTCGGCGGCGACGGCTTCCATGGTGGTGCCGATACTGATGAACAGCGAGGCATTATCGGGAATGGTGGAAGCAATCAGCCGGGCAATGGCGTTTTTTTCCTGCTGCTGATGGTTGCACCGCTCCTGCCCTGCCGTTACAACCGAAACATCGCCCAAAGATGCGCCGCCGTGATAGCGTTTGAGCTGTCCGGTTTCGCTTAATTCTTGCACATCGCGGCGTATGGTTTGCGGCGTCACATCCAAATTTGCCGCCAACTCTTCCACCGTCATAAAGTTATGTTCGCGGACAAGGGTGAGGATATGTTCGTGTCTTTGGATTTTGGGTTTCATGGCGTTTCGTTTTGTAGGGATAAACCAATGGCCGTCTGAATATTTCAGACGGCCTTGTTATTATCAAACCGATTACATCTCGAGTTTCTGTTCCAAGCGTTCCATGCACGCGCCCAAGTGGCGGCGCATGACTTTGGTCACACGGTTGCGCTTGCCTGCCAGCAACAAATCGAGGATTTCGCGGTGTTCATGGTGCGAATTGGAATCGATGTTGCGCTTTTCTTTGCGAAGCGGGTCGGAAACAGCCACAATCAATGAAGAGCGCGCGCACAAGGTATTCATGATTTCAAACAGGACATCGTTATCCAGCAACCGCGCCAATTCGACATGGAAGGCATTGGACAGGCGGTTCCAACCCACCCGGTCGCCGCTTTCTGAAGCTGCGCCCTCTTGCTCAATCATGGCGTAAAGCGGTTGCAGACGCGTTTCCAAATCAGGCATATCGATGAGGACGCTCAAAATCATGCTTTCCATTTCGATACGCGTGTTGAACACGTCTTTCATTTCTTTCAAGTCCGGCACATGGACAAATGCGCCGCGATTGGGCTGTAAATCGACGATTTTATCGTGCGCCAAAAGCGACAATGCGCCACGCACGGTATTGCGGGAGCAAACCATTTGTCGGCAAAGCTCGGACTCGGTCAGTTTTTTGCCCGGCAACAGCAGATGATCGGTAATGCCGTCCAAAATCAATGCGTACACGCGGAAGAGTTCGGAATCGTGACGCTCTTCCAAAATAAGCGATGAAGTTGCAGGCGCAACGTTGGTATTATTTTCGTAATCCATAATGTTTCCCCTGTATCCGTATTAAGGCGCAAGCGTTTACAAACCTGCATCTTTCGGGGTTGTTTAAAATATAATTAAAAATTGTTGACAATGTTAAACGAAACTTGCACAATGAGATCAACAAGCCAAGTTATAAAGGCTGATAGAGAGAGAAGAAAAAGGAATAAAAAGCAAGCAGATATATTCATGTTAATGCGTGAATATATCTGCTTTTTTTGTGGGTAGCCGGTTCACGCTCCGACACGCCCACCCTGAAACCGCCCTATTCTGTTTCGACGATCTCGAAGCTGTGGCTCATTTTTGCCGCTTTGCCCAGCATAATCGATGCGGAGCAATATTTTTCGGCAGACATCTGTACGGCGCGTTCAATCGCGCTTTCTTGCAAATCCCGACCATACACTTTGAAATGGATATGGATTTCGGTAAACACGCGCGGCGCGGTGTCGGCGCGTTTGGCAGTCACTTCGGCACGGCAGTCGGTGATTTTTTGGCGTTGTTTCTCGGCAATCATCACGACATCGATGCTGGAACAGCCTGCTACACCCAACAACAGCATTTCCATCGGGCTGGGACCGCGTTTGACTTCGCCTTCAGCCGCCGCGCCTTCCATCACAACGCTGTGTCCGTTTGCCGTTGTACCGACGAAGCACATTCCGTCTATCCATTTTGAGGTAACTTGCATGGTATCTTTTTTATCCGTAAAAGCATTAATCCGATATTGTAAACAATTTCAAGTGATAAACCTAGTCAGGCCGTCTGAAAAATACAATCAATTACAATCGGCCTAAACGCATTATTCGTCCCGATACGCCCAGTGGTTGACCGGCCCGTGCCCTGCCCCGATGCCCAAAGGATGGGAAATGGCGGCGGCAATATAGTTTTTTGCCGTTTGAACCGCCTCGGAAACGCTAAACCCTTTTGCCAACTCGGCAGTGATGCAGGCAGAAAACGTGCAGCCCGTGCCATGTGTATGCGGCGTTGGGAAACGTTTGCTGTTCAGCTCAATGGTTTCGTATGGCGTAAACAGCCAGTCGGTGCAATATTCGCTTTGGCTGTCGGCAAGATGGCCGCCTTTAATCACCACATTTTTCACACCCCAATCCTGAAGAATTTTGGCGGCGCGTTCCGCATCTTGGCGGTTTTCAATATTGATACCCGTCAAAGCCTGCGCTTCGGGCAAGTTTGGGGTCAAGACGTCCGTATGCGGCAGCAGCAGGCGTTTCATGGCTTCGACGGCCGAGTTTTCCAACAACGGCGCACCGCCTTTGGCAATCATGACCGGATCCAACACGCGTTTGCCGAAGTCACATTCGGCGGTTTGTTCCGCCACGCATTCGATGATTTCCGCCGTACCCAGCATGCCGATTTTATAAGCGCGGATTTGAAAATCCTCCTGAATCGCGGCAATTTGCGCGGCAATCATGTCGGTCGGTATCGGATGCACTGCCGATACGCCCAAAGTATTTTGTGCGGTAACCGCTGTCAGTACGCTGGTGCCGAACACGCCGCGCATCTGAAATGTCTTCAAATCCGCCTGTATGCCTGCGCCGCCGCCGGAATCGGAGCCTGCAATCGTCAACGTTTGAATAAAAAGTTCGTCCATCGTGTCCTCCTGTTTTTCAGACGGCCTTTTGCTTATCGTTATGGAAAGCCGTTTGGTTTTATCCGCAAGCAAAGGCATTCGCCGTCTATCTTTCCGAATGCCTTATCCGTTGTTTTACCAAAAACAAATGTATGTTCTCGGGCGAAATATCTTAACAAACAAAAGGCCGTCTGAAAACTATTTTCATTTTCAGACGGCCTGTTCAATTTTAAACCTATTCAGGCTTAATCTTCGTATGCGTCAATCGGCAAGCAGGAGCAAATCAGATTGCGGTCGCCATACACTTCATCTACCCGTTTCACGCTCGGCCAGAATTTGTGTTCGCGGACAAACGGCAATGGGAAGACGGCTTCTTCGCGGGAGTACGGATGCGCCCATTCGCCGGTTACATCAGACGCGGTATGCGGAGCGTTGACCAGCGGGTTGTCCTCTTTCGGCCATTCGCCGCGCTCGACTTTCAGCACTTCCTGTTTAATTTGTTTCAGGGCGGCGATGAAGCGGTCGAGTTCGGCTTTGCTTTCGCTCTCGGTCGGCTCAATCATCAGCGTACCGGCAACGGGGAAGGAAACCGTCGGCGCGTGGAAGCCGTAGTCCATCAGGCGTTTGGCGATGTCGGTTTCGGTAATGCCGCTTTCGGCTTTGAGCGGACGCAAATCGACGATACATTCGTGCGCGACGCGGCCGTTTTTGCCTGCATACAGGATCGGATAGTCTTCGCTCAGACGTTTTGCGACGTAGTTGGCATTGAGCAATGCCCAGCGTGTTGCCTGCTCCATGCCTTGTTTGCCCATCATGGTCAGGTACATCCAAGTAATCGGCAGGATGGACGCAGAACCGAAGGCCGCAGCAGCAACGGCGGTTTGGTCGGCACTGGCGCTGTGAGTGTCGGTCAAAGCGTGTCCCGGTGCAAACGGGGCAAGGTGGGCTTTCAAACCGATAGGGCCGACGCCCGGACCGCCGCCGCCGTGAGGGATACAGAAGGTTTTGTGCAGGTTCATGTGCAACACGTCCGCGCCGACTTCGGCGGGCTGCATGATGCCGATTTGGGCGTTGAGGTTGGCGCCGTCCATGTAAACCTGTCCGCCGTTTTCATGGATGATGCGGCAGATGTCGCGGATGCCTTCTTCGTACACGCCGTGGGTGGACGGGTAAGTAATCATGATGGCGGACAAAGCGTCTCGGTGTTGCTCGGCTTTGGCTTTCAAATCGTCGATGTTGACGTTACCGTGCTCGTCGGTATCGACAACGACGACTTTCAAGCCCAGCATAGCCGCAGTCGCTGGGTTGGTACCGTGGGCTGATTTTGGAATCAGACAGATGTTGCGGTGTCCCTCGCCGTTGGCTTCTTGATAACGGCGGATGGAGAGCATACCGCTGTATTCGCCCTGCGCACCGGAGTTGGGCTGGAAGGAAATCGCGTCAAAGCCGGTAATGGCTTTCAGGCTGTTTTCCATATCGGCAAGCAATTCGCGATAGCCGGCGGTTTGCGCTTCGGGAGCGTAAGGATGGATGTCGGTGAACTCAGCCCAAGTAATCGGCAACATTTCCGCAGTCGCGTTGAGTTTCATGGTGCAGCTGCCCAATGAAATCATGCTGCGGTTCATCGCCAAGTCGCGGTCTTCGAGTTTTTTCAGGTAGCGCAACATTTCGTGTTCGGTGTGGTAACTGTTGAACACAGGATGTTGCAGAATATCGTCCTGACGCAGCAATTCGGCGTTCAGACGGCCTTTGACATCATCGGCAAATGTGAATGTATCCTTGCCGGTAAACGCGCGGTACAAATCGACCAAATCTTCGTATGCCGATGTTTCATGGAACGCAGCCGCAACTTGAGTATCGTTGACGCGGCGCAGGTTGTAACCCGACTCCAAAGCAGCGGCAAACACTTGGTCTGCTTTCTCTTTGCTGCCGAAATCGACGGTAACGGTATCGAAGAAGACTTTGTGAACCACATTCAGGCCGTCTGAAACCAGCGCATCGGCAAAGGCAGAAGCCAGCGCATGAATGCGGTTGGCAATGCGTTTCACACCTTCAGGGCCGTGGTAAACGGCATACATACCGGCCAAGTTCGCTAGCAATGCTTGTGCGGTACAAATATTGGATGTCGCTTTTTCGCGGCGGATGTGTTGCTCGCGTGTGGACAAGGCCATGCGCAAGGCAGGTTTGCCCGATGCATCTTTGGATACGCCGATGATACGGCCCGGAGCGGAACGTTTGAACTCGTCTTTAAACGCGAAATAAGCAGCATGCGGACCACCGAAGCCCATCGGCACACCGAAGCGTTGAGTGTTGCCCAAAGCAATATCCGCGCCCAACTCGGCAGGCGATTTCAGCAAAACCAAGCTCATGATGTCGGCGGCAACGGCGACAATCGTGCCTTTGGTTTTCAGACGACCTATGACGCTTTGCAAGTCTTGCACATCGCCGTCTTTGCCGACGTATTGGAACAGCGCGCCGAAGTATTCGCCGTCATCCGCTTTGGCAAAATCGCCGACCACCAGTTCAAAGCCGAAATATTTGGCACGGGTTTTCATCACGTCTAAAGTTTGCGGATACACGCGCGCATCCACAAAGAAACGCTCGGATTTTACCTTGCCCACGCGGTGCGCCATCGCCATCGCTTCGGCGGCGGCAGTTGCCTCGTCCAGCAAAGACGCGCCCGCCACAGGGAAACCGGTCAAATCGATACACACTTGTTGGAAGTTCAACAAAGCTTCCAAACGGCCCTGGGCAATTTCCGCCTGATACGGGGTGTAGGCGGTATACCAACCCGGATTTTCCAATACGTTGCGCAAAATCACGTTCGGCACGCGGGTCGGGTAATAGCCCAAGCCGATATAGGATTTGTTGATCACGTTTTTCGCCGCAATGGCTTTCAGCTTCGCCAAAGCGTCCGCCTCGGTCAGGGCTTCGGGCAGGTCGAGTTCGGACGGCATACGGATGCTTTGCGGCACGGTATTGCCGACAAAATCGTCCATGCTCTTCTCGCCGAGCGCTTCCAAAAGCGCAGCCTCGTCGCCAAAGCTCAAATGTCGCGCGGCAAATTCGTTCGGGTTGAACAATTCAGATAGTTTCATTTCTACTCCTTCGGTGTTATCGATATCAACACTGTTTTTTCTTGCAGATGTTGTTTCAGACGGCCTCAGCCCACTTGGGACGACATGCCAATATTTCCCTATAAACCGGACAGGTTTCCACATGCGCGCCGGGCAGGTAGCCGGTACTCATCAGAAATTCGCCGACGATTTCGCCGCCGACAAATTTGAAATGTTTTTTAAACAGCTTCACCCATTCAGCCTTGTCGAGCGGATGGTTCGCATCGAGCCAGTTTTTGAATGATCCGTATTCTTGCTGTATTCGTTTGATTTGTCGCGCGTTATAAATGGCTGCGTTGATTTTCAGGCGGTTGCGGACGATGCCTGCATCGGCAAGCAGCCGCTCAATATCGGCTTCGTCAAATGCGGCGACCGTATCGATGTCGAAACCTTTAAATGCCGTCTGAAATGCCTGCTGCTTCTTCAGCATCAGCGTCCAGCTTAATCCTGCCTGATTGATTTCCAACACCAGCCGCTCAAACAATTCATTGTCGTCCTCAATCGGAAAACCGTATTGCGTGTCGTGATAATGTTTGTTGGGGTTGTCCGTATCGTCGGAAAGCGTGGCGACAAATTCGCAGTAATTCATGTTTGCTGAGGAAAAATTGAAACAAAGGCCGTCTGAAAGCATTTTTCAGACGACCTAAGACCTGCAATATCAAACAGATAAAAAAACCTGTTTGGATGTTTGCAAAAATCAAGCTACTTCGCCTGCGTATTGTTCGGCAGTCAACAGACCGTCGTAATCGGCAGGGTTGGCAGGTTTGATTTTGAAGAACCAGCCTGCGCCGTAAGGATCGCTGTTGGCAGTTTCCGGAGCGCTTGGCAAATCTTCGTTGACGGCAACGACTTCGCCTGCAATCGGCGCGTACACGTCAGATGCGGCTTTTACAGACTCAACCACACCGGCTTGCTCTTCGGCAGCCAGGTTTGCGCCGACTTCTGGCAGCTCGACAAACACGATGTCGCCCAACAGCTCTTGCGCGTGATGGGTAATGCCGACGGTGATGGTACCGTCTTCTTCAAGGCGCAGCCATTCGTGGCTGGCAACGTATTTCAGTTCGGCTGGGATGTTGTTGCTCATGGTTTGGTTCTCCTTTAAGAACGGTTTAATTTAGCTAGTAGTGAATCTCGCGATACTCTCCTACTAAGTGTAAGTGTATAAGCAAACCTTACAAACAAAAAACTTTATGAATCATAGTATCTGAATATTGATATGGGCCATGAATAGAAGCCGAGCAGCCATGTAAATCAACAATTCTTTCCAAATGCTTGAATTGCACTTTCCAATCTACATAAACTCTCCATTCTTCAAAATCAATATCCTTCACAATACCCAACGCTCTAACTTCCATTTTTTGTTCAGGTACACTATGAATTTTCTTTACTGCTATCTTATCTCCAATAGAAATCTCCTTGAATTTTTCAATCTGCCTTTCTATTGAATTTGGTCCTATACTTTCTTCCCCCATTGGAACCTTCTTATCCCAACAATACCAATAACCCAGTTGTATAA
>ERZ773051.1806-NODE-1806-length-11259-cov-28.169225_pt1 | contig 11259 bp, 7 predicted proteins | sample MGYA00580631_ERZ773051 | MGnify/ENA primary metagenome ERZ773051 (study PRJEB29015, sample SAMEA2738137) | human oral metagenome | biome: human oral; feature: human-associated habitat; material: saliva | place: China | collected 2204 ...
AAATGAAAAATCTATAGAAAAGAGGTTCCTATTGGTCACCTAGGTGACTATTAGGAACCTTTTTTCTATTTACATTCATGGTCAGACCGTCATATGTTGTATATATAAGTATTCGAAAGCATCTATATACATAAGGAGGTAATCATGAATACGATGAATTGTGAACAAAATTGTAACCTATTAGATGCAAAAGCTCTTGGTAATTGGGGAGAAGATATTGCTCGACAGTATATTGAGCAACAAGGATTGAAAATTGTAACGACCAATTACAAAACAAAGGTAGGTGAAATCGATATTATCGCCAAAAATGGGCTGACCTATCATTTTATTGAAATCAAGGCGCGTCGTGGTGTCACCCATGGATTGCCACGGGAGGCTGTTTCAAAACGTAAACAAAAGCATATTAAGCAGGCAGCTATGTATTTTATACGAGATTTGCGGGCCCAGAATCGCAAATGGAAGGAACTATCCTTTGATGTAGTTGAGGTATATGTACATGAGGATTTTAAGGCCTCTGTACACTATATGCCTCAGTGTTTCATGTAGGAGGTCCATTATGTATGCAAAGGTCTATGGTGCTACCATAGATGGTTTAGATGGCGTCGTTGTAACAGTAGAGGTGGACATATCTCAAGGTCTACCTGTCTTTGACATTGTGGGACTCCCAAATCAAGCTGTAAAAGAATCGAGAGAACGCGTACGGGCAGCCATTAAAAATAGTGGATTTGATTTTCCTATGCGTCGTATTGTTGTTAATCTAGGGCCTGCAGAGGTCAGAAAAAGTAGTTCCGGATTAGATTTGCCCATAGCAATAGGTGTATTAGCCGCATCAGGTCAAATTAGGCTACGCAAACCTAAATTAACAAAATTATTACAATCAACTCTGTTTATAGGCGAATTATCCTTAGATGGCAGTCTGAAAAAGACACAAGGCATTCTTAGTATGGCTATGAAAGCACTTGATGATAAGCTACTTACAATCTTTACAAGTTCAGATAATGTATCATTGCTGCACAATATAGAAGCAATCACATCCTATGGTGCACATACATTGGCGGATATTGTGAAACTTGTAATACGACCGGATGAATATCGTGTAGACACTGTTGATGACGATTGTAATGACGCGGTCAACAGCCTCATTGATTACAAGGATGTGCAAGGCCAAGAACTAGGAAAACGAGCCATGGTTATTGCTGCTGCAGGTGTTCACCACGTGATGATGATAGGTCCGCCTGGATCTGGTAAAACTATGTTGGCAGAACGATTGCCAACCATTTTACCACCCCTAAGTTGGGAGGAGCGGCTAGAAACAACACGCATTCATGATGTGGCAGGGTTGCTCGAAAAGAATAGGCTGATTGCTAAACGGCCTTTTAGATGTCCTCACCATACAGCAACCTTGGCGAGCATCATAGGGGGCGGTAGTAATGCAAAACCGGGAGAAATTACATTAGCCCATAAAGGGGTGCTATTTATTGATGAAGCACCAGAATTTCCGCGCTATGTATTAGATGCGTTACGGCAACCATTAGAATCTCATATGATTACTGTGAATCGGTTACAAAATAGTTATGACTATCCAGCAGATTTTATATGTATACTCGCCGCTAATCCATGTCCTTGTGGATATTATGGGGACCCTCATAAGGAGTGTGTTTGTAGCTCTACAGAATTAGAAAGATATCAGCATAAAATATCTGGACCTATATTGGACCGCATAGATCTATTCATCCTTGTAGAGAGACCTAGTTTTAACGATATGTTATGTATGAATTCTGATTCTATGAGCAGTGCAGATATGAAACAACTCGTGGAGCAAGGGCGCCAGATGCAATTAGAACGTTTCCGGGGCCTTCCATTTAAGTCAAATGGTGCCTTGCCACATGGCGCTATTCGTGAACTTTGTAATATACGCGATGATTGCTGGGGCTTGTTAGGAGACGTATATGAACGATTTCATTTTACAGGGCGTAGCTTTGATCGATTGCTGAAGGTGAGTAGAACCATTGCAGATTTAGATGGGTCCTTATATATAGAAAACGAACATATTTCAGAAGCGATGATGTATCGGCACATTCCATATCATGTGTCGAGGATAGGAGTTCATGATGGAGCAACAGTATGAAAGTAATTTTTACATTGCCGCCATGCAGAGTATTTCTTCACTAGGAGCGGCTACGATACGAGATTTAGTCGAAAAGTTTGGAGATCCTTATGAGGCATGGTGTGCTTTACAAAATCGTAAGAACCTAACGACAATACTAGGCATTCCGTCCACAAAATATAGGCAAATCGAGAAAGAGGCGACCGACGAACGATTACAGACTATCTATAAGGCTCTTAAGAACTGGCATATAGAATATATTACGTATCTTGACGTATTATTTCCTGTGCATTTGCAAGAGATATACAATCCACCAGCCGTCATATTTGTGAGAGGAAATGTATCGTTATTAGATGATGAAACGATGAAAATTGCCATGGTAGGAGCTCGAAAATGTTCCGATTATGGTCGTAATGTGGCACTGCGGATAGGTAAGGAACTAGCTGCGTATAATGTAGCCATAGTCAGTGGTGGTGCACGAGGTATAGATAGTCATAGTCATGAAGGGGCTTTAGCGGCTAAGGGTCAAGTAATCGTTGTAATGGGATGCGGTTTAGATATTGTATATCCACCGGAGAATAAACGGTTATTTGATGCCGTTCTTAAGAACAATGGTTTATTAGTATCAGAATATCCTCCCGGTACACCGCCGTCAGGTGTCCATTTTCCCGCAAGGAATCGCATTATTAGTGGGCTTTCACAAATCATCATCGTAGTAGAAGCCAAGGCGAGTAGTGGGTCTCTGATAACGGCTGATATGGCCGCCAATGAAGGCCGTGAAATCTATGTAGTGCCTGGCAGTATTTTAAGCAATGTAGCGGAGGGCAATCACTGGCTCATGCGCCAAGGGGCTAATATATTAACGAAAGCACAAGATATAATCGAGGATTATGAGTTAAAGCCCCGTGTAGTTGATACACAAGGGTCCGATGTGTTAAGCTTTAAGGTGGAATGGGAGGTCGTGTTGAGTACAATTCCTACCGATCAATGTATTAGTGTAGGCGATTTAATCAAGAAAACACACATTCCATTACAACGATTACAAAGTATTTTATTAGACCTTGAAATGAAACATATGATTGAGAAGGTTCATTCTAAGGGCTATATTAACATAATCGGGAGTGATGTACTTGTCCATTAAACGATCTATCGTTATTGGGGAACCGAAAGAACCAAAACAAGAAACAAAAAAGAAAAAGACTACGATCAATAAAAAGGTAGCAAAAGAAGCGTTGACACCAGTTGGTATTGTACGCGACAAATCGATTGTTGCTACATCGATGCCGCCAGAGCAACGAAAACCTCGCGTATATAATCCGGATGGTAAAATCCTTGTCATTGTGGAATCACCGGCTAAATCTAAGACTATCGAGAAATTTTTAGGCCCTAATTATATTGTGAAAGCCAGTATGGGCCATCTTCGGGATTTGCCTAAATCTCAAATGGGTATCGACATTGATCATGACTTTACCCCACGATATAGTAATCTGGTAGCACGTAAAAAGGTGATTGACGATTTGGTGGCCCATGCCGATGAAAGTAGCGCCGTATTGCTCGCAACTGACCCGGACCGCGAAGGGGAAGCTATTTCTTGGCATTTAGCATACATTCTAAACGTAGATATCACATCTAATTGTCGTATTACTTTTAATGAAATTACGAAAACTGCTGTTGCAGAGGCCTTAGAGCATCCACGTACTGTGGATATGAACATGGTTGACGCACAGCAAGCCCGTCGTGTACTAGACCGCATTGTAGGGTATAAATTAAGCCCTCTATTATGGAAAAAGGTTTGCAAAGGTTTGAGCGCTGGTCGTGTTCAATCCGTAGCTGTACGTCTCATTTGTGAACGAGAACGTGAAATACAAGCTTTTGTACCTCAAGAATATTGGTCTATTGAAGGACAATTTAAGACGAAAACTAATGAAGAGTTTTCCGCAGAACTAACTCATGTAAAGGGCGACAAACTAGATATTACATGTGAAGCAGATGCAGTAGCAATCCAAAAGGCTATTGCGGACCATACGGCTACTGTTACATCTGTTAAGAAAAGTAAACGAAGCCGTAAACCAGCTCCGCCTTTCACCACATCTACATTGCAACAAGATGGTGTTCGTAAGCTTAATTTTGGGGCTAAACGGACCATGATGATTGCTCAACATTTATATGAAGGTTTGGAAATCGGTTCTTATGGTCACGTAGGTTTAATTACCTATATGCGTACAGACTCTACACGTATATCCAAAGATATGCAAGAACAGGCAAGAGGCTATATTAAGAGAACCTATGGCGATGACTATTGCCCTGCTAAACCAAATGTATATGGTAAGAAGGAATCAGCTCAAGATGCGCATGAAGCCATTCGTCCTACATCTCTTGAATTGACACCTAAAATGGTAGAACCATTTGTAAATCGCGATGAACTAAAGTTATATACACTGATTTGGAATCGGTTTATGGCTAGCCAAATGGCACCACAACAAAATGAGTCCACTACCATTGAACTAGATATTGATGATACTTATACCTTTAAGGCAACTGGTTCTCGTGTGTTATTCCCTGGATTTAGTGCAGTCTATGAAGATAGTAAGAAAGAAGATACGCCACAATTACCAGCGTTGAAGAAATCTGATGTGGTGGAAACTGTACTTATCGACCCAGAACAACATTTTACGCAACCGCCTGCTAGATATTCTGAAGCAAGCCTTATCAAAACATTGGAAGAATTAGGCATTGGTCGCCCAAGTACATATGCGCCAATTATAGATACTATCGTTAGCCGTAACTATGTAGAAACAAATAATAAACAATTCATACCTACAGAACTCGGCTTTGTAGTAGTAGACTTTTTAGTGGCCTATTTTGAAAAAATCATCAACACTGGGTTTACTGCAGAACTTGAAGAGGAGCTCGATGCCATCGCTAATGGTAAGGATACGTATGTGAAGGTATTGACTGATTTTTACAATATATTTAAGCAAGAATTGGATGATGCTAGCGATGTAGACAAAATTCAAATCGCATCCATGGAAAGTGATGAAACCTGTGAGCTTTGTGGTCATCCTATGGTCTATAAATTCGGTCGCTATGGTAAATTCTTAGCATGTTCTAACTTCCCAGAATGCAAGAACACTAAACCGATTACGGTTGGTACCGGTGTTGCTTGTCCTAAATGCGGTAAAGGGGAAATCGTAGAACGGAAATCTAAGCGTGGTCGTATCTTCTATGGTTGTAATCGTTATCCACAATGCGATTTTACGTTATGGGATAAGCCTACCCATGAGTTCTGCGATACATGTGGCAGCATTATCGTTGAAAAATCATATAAAAATGGTACGACGAAGAAATTCTGCTCCAATGAAACATGTCCAACTAGACCACCTAAGAAAACGAGAAAGAAAAAGTCTGATGATTCAGTAAAGAAAGAAGAGGATACAAAGAGTGAGTGAAAATAGAGTTACTGTTATAGGGGCTGGCTTAGCTGGTTCTGAAGCAGCGTGGCAACTTGCCAATCGTGGTGTTGCTGTCGAGTTATATGAAATGCGTCCTGTAAAGAGTTCTCCGGCTCATCAAACGGATCAATTTGCTGAACTAGTTTGTAGCAATTCTTTGCGCGCTGGTAATATAGAGAATGCTGTTGGTCTACTAAAGGAAGAAATGCGTCGATTAGGTTCGTTAATTATGGAATGTGCAGATGCAACAGCTGTACCTGCTGGTGGTGCCTTAGCGGTTGACCGTCATCTATTCAGTGCTATGGTAACTGATAAGATAAAAAGTCACCCTAATATTACAGTGCATCATGAAGAGGTAACATCTATCCCTACAGAAGGAACCGTTATCTTTGCTTCTGGTCCATTAACTTCTGAAACACTAGGTGATGCTATTAGAGAATTAACCGGTAATACGGGTTTTTATTTCTATGATGCAGCGGCCCCTATTGTGACCGCAGAGTCTCTTAACTATGATAAGGTGTTTGCTGCGTCTCGCTACGATAAAGGCGATGCAGATTATCTTAATTGCCCTATGAATGAAGAAGAGTATAAACACTTCTGGCACGAATTGACCCATGCTGAGGCCGTACAGCCTAAGGATTTTGAAAAGGAAATCTATTTTGAAGGTTGTATGCCTGTGGAAATTATGGCATCTCGTGGAGAGGATACATTGCGTTATGGTCCATTGAAACCAGTAGGCTTAGTGGATAAGCGTACCAATGAAGAATCCTATGCGGTTGTGCAATTGCGAAAAGAAAACAAAGAGGGAACTATGTTTAACCTCGTAGGGTTCCAAACTCATTTAAAATGGGGCGAACAAAAACGCGTGTTTGGTTTAATTCCTGGCCTTGAAAATGCAGAATTTATTCGGTATGGTGTGATGCATCGTAATACGTATATCAATTCTCCAGAATTGCTCAATCATGCATTCCAATTACAGTCTGATCATCGATTATTCTTTGCTGGTCAAATGACAGGTGTAGAAGGGTATCTTGAATCAGCCGCATCAGGGCTTATGGTAGGGTTACAGGTAAAACGATACCTTGATGATAATGCATTTATCAACTTCCCTAAAACGACGGCTATCGGATCATTGAGCCACTATATATCTTCCTATGAAGGATCTAATTTCCAACCTATGAATGTTAATTTTGGTATTATGGAATCATGGCCTCAACGGATTCGTAAGAAAAAAGAGAAAAATGCTCTCATTGCCAATCGTGCATTAGAAGAACTTGACGCATTAAAGGCACAAGAACAACTGTAAATGATGTTTGTCGCTCATAGTCTATCGTTAGAATAATTGAATAGATATAAAAAATCCTTCATTCATGGATGTTGTGTATCCGTGAATGAAGGATTTTATTATTTACGTTTCTTTTGTTTTTGTGGTGCTTCTGGTACTGTTTCAGCCACACCTTGTTGCTTTTTATCTAGATAACCAAAGTAGATAAATAAACAGATACCTACAATCATAACAATGAGGCTCGTCATCTGTGCTGATTTAAGTCCCATTGTGAGGTTTACATAATCACCGCGTAAGAATTCTAAGCAGAATCGCGCTGCGGAATACAAGATAGCGTATAGAACGAACACTTGTCCTTTAGCATGTTTGAATGAGCTAAAGAGTAGTAAGATCACGAAGATTAGAATATCGATTTGGCCTTCCCAAATTTCAGCTGGCCATAATGGCTGATTACCATAGGTGCGGTATGCAAGGGTGCTTTCAGGATAGAGAATACCAAAATTTCCACCTGTAGGATGACCAAAGGCATCGCCGTTAAACAGGTTAGCCATACGCCCAACCGATTGAGCTAAAATGAGGGCTGGCGCAAAAATATCGGCAAAGGCCCAGAAATCGATATTATGTTTTCTTAGATACCAATAACCGGCTAATGTACCGAGTACAACGCCTCCTTGAATGGCCATACCGCCTTGCCATACGAAAGGAATTTCGAGGAGATGATTACCATAGTAATGCCAATCGAAGAAAAATACATCCCATAAGCGGGCGCCGATAAGACCTGCTATAGCGACTGTAATGGAGAAATCAACAATGTGCTCGTGCCACCCACGACCGTCTTTTTTGAGTAAGAAATAGGCTACAGAGGCACCGCTAATGATGGCTAGTGCTAACATGACACCGTAGGCCCTGATCGGAAAATCGCCTATGAAAAATAGATATTGATGCATATGAACTCCTTTATGAACAAACATTCATGCTTTTATAAGCATAGAAATTATAAGTGTCGATATATGTATGATATAATATAGGAATTGTTATGTAAACAAAAGCTAGTCAGCATAAATTATAGGAGACATACATGTTACGTAAATTTGCTATGGTCACTACCTTGGCAGCTGCTGTATTATCTAGTATTTCTGGTAATACTGTACAGGCTGAAGTATTGGTGCCATTACAACAATATTTAAATACGACCAACCGTAATTATGAGGCCAATCAATATAAGACATCTTATACAATCTATGTACCACAGCTAGAATTGAATGGTACAACCATTACGATGAATCCTAAAGCCGTTGGAGAGCCCGTTAAATTGCCGATTACCAAACGGGATGGTGCCGAGTATGTTGATGTAGAAAATGCAACACCGTTGATAGGCGTCACCTATATGAAGGATGGTGACCACGTTCAATTGACCACTGCGCCAGAGACGATGCAAGTATTGCAAAATAAACCTGTCCAAGGACCTCTATCTTGGGCCTTTGACCCATGGCCTAACCAAGATGCGCCGTATGCGAAAAAATTGAATGTCAGCGGAGATAACATCATCTCTCCAAGTTGGTTCAAATTGCATAGCCTTGGCTTAGAATCTAGTCCTAATATTAATGTGGACTATGTGAAAGCATACAAGGCCAACGGATATCATGTGTGGCCGCTTATTACAAATCGTTTTGATCCAGATTTTACGAGTGGTATCTTAGCCGATGAAGCAGTGTGGAAGAAATACGCTCAAAATCTCATTCAATACGCTTATATTTATGGATTTGATGGATATAATTTTGACTTTGAAAATGTAGACTATTCTGACCGTGATAAATTGACAAGATTCGTAGCATACTTAGCTGACGAATTACATAAGTATAATATTCAATCCTCTGTAGATGTAACGGGATATTCTAATAGTCCAAATTGGTCTCTTGTATATGACCGTAAGTCCTTCGCTAACAGTGTAGATTATGTCGTATTAATGGCTTATGACGAAACATGGGCCAAGAGTACTACGGCAGGACCGGTTGCAAGTTATCCTTGGGTACGCGATCATGCTGAGAAGATGTTGCAAGAGGTACCAAGTCATAAGCTTGTTCTTGGCATTCCATTCTACACTAGAATTTGGCATGAATCAGGCGGTGTGGCACGGGGTGAAACATTGGCCATTAAAAATGAATCATCTTATTTCACAAATCACGCATCGAATATTATTTGGAATGATACGTTAAAATCTTATTATGCAGCTATTCCAACAACTAGTGGTACCGATAAGATTTGGTTTGAAGATAATAAATCCTTAGGATATAAATTAAACCTAGTGAAAGAATTACAATTGGCCGGCTTTGCTGCATGGCGTAAAGGCTTTGAAGATGATACTACGATTACAATGATTCAAGGCGTTGATTTAGGTAAAGGTACACCTAACACAGCACCAGTTGTTGAAGCTCCTAAGCCTGTTGTTGAAAAACCATTAACAAAAGCTGAACGTAAGGCTCTTGAAAAAGCAGCTAAAGAAAAGGCGAAAGCAGAAGCTAAAGCAGCTAAGGAGAAGGCAAAAGCAGAAGCTAAAGCTGCAAAAGAAAAGGCGAAAGCCGAAGCTAAAGCAGCTAAAGAACGTACAAAGGCGAATGCTAAGACTGTGAATGAAAAGCAAAAGGTTGATAATGATATAGCGTCTATCGTTCCCGCTGTTCAAGTAGTAAAAAAGTAGATAAATTGACTGTTTATGGTACGAAGTAGTACAATAATACTATTAATTAGAATCACAAACAGATTTGAGGAGGCACCTACATGAACGAAAAATATGTAGCCCAAGATATTGAGAAAAAGTGGCAAAAGTACTGGGATGAGAACCATACTTTTAAAACTGAATATGACGAAAGTAAAGAGAAATACTATGCATTAGAAATGTTCCCATATCCATCTGGCAATTTGCATATGGGTCATGTGCGCAACTATTCCATTGGCGACGTAGTAGCGCGTTTTAAGAAAATGAATGGTTTTAACGTATTGCATCCAATGGGCTGGGATTCCTTTGGTATGCCTGCAGAAAATGCAGCTATTAAACATGGTATTGCACCTAAAACATGGACTCTTGATAATATTGAGAACATGAAAAAGCAACAAAAAGCATTGGGCCTTTCCTATGATTGGGACCGTGAAGTTGCCACATGTAAAGAAGATTACTATAAATGGACACAATGGTTCTTCGAACAATTCTATAAAAAAGGGTTAGCTTATAAAAAAGAAGCAAAGGTTAACTGGTGTGAAACATGCCACACTGTATTAGCTAACGAACAAGTTATTGATGGTCTTTGCTGGCGTTGTGATAATCCTGTAGAGAAAAAAGATTTATCTCAATGGTTCCTTCGTATCACTGAATATGCAGATCGCTTGTTAGATGATCTCGATACACTCGATGGTTGGCCTCAACGCGTTAAGTTGATGCAAAAGAACTGGATCGGTCGCTCTGAAGGTACAGAATTCTCTTTTGATGTGCCATCCATTAATGAACGTATTTCCGTATATACGACTCGTGTAGATACAATCTACGGCGTAAGTTACGTTGTATTGGCTCCTGAACATCCATATGTAGAACGTTTAATTGAAAATGCACCTAACAAAACTGATTTAGATGCTTTTATCACGCGTATGCGCAACATGAGCGACATCGACCGCACGTCTACAGAAGCACCTAAGGAAGGTATGTTTACCGGTTCCTATGCGGTAAATCCTATGTCTGGTGAACAAGTGCCTATTTGGATTGCTAACTATGTTCTCGTAGATTATGGTACTGGTGCCGTTATGGGTTCTCCTGCTCATGACGAACGGGACTGGGAATTTGCTCATAAATACGATTTACCTATTAAACCTGTTGTGTCTCACAATGGTGAAAACTACAATTTCGATACATGGGAAGAATCTGACCACGAAGATGGCGTGTTGATTAATTCTGGTGAATTTGATGGTCAAACATCTGAAGAGGCTCGTAAAAATATTACGGCTGCACTTCATGAACGCGGTATCGGTGAAGGTAAAACTAATTTCCGTCTTCGCGATTGGCTTTTCTCTCGCCAACGTTATTGGGGCGTGCCAATTCCTGTTGTATATTGCGATACATGTGGTGAACAACTCGTACCAGAAGAAGAATTGCCTGTACGTCTTCCTGAAGATGTTAAATTTGAATCCGGTGCTGTATCCCCACTGGCGACATCCGAAGCTTTCATGAACGCTAAATGTCCTAAATGTGGTGGCCCTGCGCGTCGTGAAACAGATACTATGGATACATTCATCGATTCCTCTTGGTACTTCTTGCGTTACACTGACGCATTGAACGATAAAGCACCATTCGATTCCAAAATTGCTAATTACTGGATGAACGTTGACCAATATATCGGTGGTATTGAACATGCTATCTTGCACTTGTT
>ERZ773051.1813-NODE-1813-length-11237-cov-6.136916_pt1 | contig 11237 bp, 7 predicted proteins | sample MGYA00580631_ERZ773051 | MGnify/ENA primary metagenome ERZ773051 (study PRJEB29015, sample SAMEA2738137) | human oral metagenome | biome: human oral; feature: human-associated habitat; material: saliva | place: China | collected 2204 ...
TACGGGTTGATGTTCTTGACAAGGTGTTCTTCCGGCTCCGCCTTAATGTCGGCATAAGTGAAGAGCTTGCGTAAGGACTGGCTCCCCTTCTCGAAGCCGATGATGACGCAGTGGACGTGTGCCATGCCGGGTGCTTCTGATGCCCATTGGAATGATTGGTGGGCGAAACTGATGTGCCAGCCCGCGTTGAACAGTGGGCGGAACAGTGCTGGCACTGGCTGGCCTTGTGCAATCGAGTTGGTGGATACGAACGCGAACTTGCCGCCTGGATGGCCATCGAGGTAATCGGCGGCTTTCTTGTACCAGCCTGTGACGTAGTCGAGGTATCCGGCGTAGTCTTTGCCCCAGACGATCTGTAGGTCTTCCTTTTGGTCTGCTGCCTTGAGGTACTGCCCGATGAATGGTGGGTTTCCTGCGCAGTAGATTTCGTTTCCTTCGGGAACGATGTCGGCCCAGTTAGTGCGCAGTGCGTTGCCTATGTGGATGTTGGCGCGGTTGAAGTCGTCAATTGGTAGACGGACCATGCTCGTTCCCAGTAGGTCCGCCATGTGCTGGTTGGCGAGGTGGTCAATGAGGAGCATGGCGGTGGAGGCAATAGCTGCTGGCCATTCCTCGATTTCGATGCCCGCGAAGTTCGACATGCGCACCACGGTGTCTTCCATGCCGTCGGCTTGCAAGCGGGGTTGGTGTTCTTGCTTGTAGATACCGTCATGCCAGTCGAGTTCGCGTCTGCGGGCGATGAGACGCAACTCGAGCGCGCGCAGTTCCTTGTACGCCACGATCAGGAAATTGCCACAGCCACATGCTGGATCCAGCAGTCGGATCCCGGCAAGCCGGTTGTGCAGTTTGGTGAGTTCTGCCTTGTTGTCCCAGGAGTCTTCGAGTTTGCGTTCCAGGTCGTCGAGGAATAGGGGGCGTAGGGTTTTGAGGATGTTTGCTTCGGTCGTGTAGTGCTCGCCCATCTCACGTCGTGCTTTGGAGTCTTTGACGGTTTGGAACATGGAGCCGAAGATTGCCGGGCTGATCACGGACCAGTCGAAGCCGGATGCGTCCAAGACTTCCTGTCTGAACTTCACTGGGAGTGTGGGGATGTCTAGCTTGTTGGAGAATAGTCCGCCATTGATGTACCGCAATCCGGCAAACTCACGAGAAACGCCGGGTGTTCCGGCGCGGTCAAGTGCAGGGTTGTTGACTGCGTCAAACAGTTCAGAGAGCTTGTCGGTGAGGTTCTCTGGGGTGGTGTGCTCGGCAAGCCAGTTGTGGAATGCGTCTTTGGTCCACATGTTTGTGTCATCGCCAAACCAGAGGAACAATAGTCTGCCGAGCAGCTGAGTTGCTTGGCTGGTTTCCATTCCTGCTTTAGCGAGGTCTTCATAGAGGCGGCCCATGAGGCGTGCGGCTTTGGATGAGGCGGTCTCTGATTCGCGGTCGAAGACTTGCCGCATTCGTTCTACCAGTGCTGGCAGAGAAAGGGACTCGTCGTCGATCCCGATTTTCATGGCTTCAAGCCGGTCGCGCAGGTCTGGGTCTGGTGTGCCGATTTCATGTCGGTGCGCCATGAGTTTGGCGTTGACAGAGCCAAGTTTTGCGTGCCTGGGCCAGCGCCAGTCCTGACTGCCGCCATCAGTGAAGATCACGAGCCGTTCGGCGCTGACTTTTGCCAGTTCAGCGTCGATGAGTCGCTGTTCGGGCCGTGTTGGTAGTTGGTAGCACACCCACACAGCCATTCCCCGATAGGTGGCAACTTTGTCGAGCTGGGCTCCGTGAGCTTCGAACTCGCGGGGAGCGTCAGGTTTTGACCAACCGAGTTTGCGGAATAACTGGTCGAAGTTGTCTACATCAACCAGTTGCATCAGTTGGTCAGTCATTGCTAACTCCCATCACGGAGACGATATGGATTGGGTCTTTGCCGCTACGCGTTTGGATGACTAGGTCATCTCTTATGTACAGGGTGCGTAGCAAGTCGAGTAGCTCGGCATCGGTAGCGCCTCTGCGCCGCGCCGACCGAAGCTTGTTGGTAGCGAGCTTAGTCAATGGTGTTTGAAACAGGGCGTCAAGCGCTTGGTCAGTCTCTGGATCGTCAATCAGGCGGAGTTGGTTGCCAAGCCTGTTCCAGAGGATCTTACGTTCGCCTCGTAGTCGGCCAGCAATGTTCTGTTGTTCCTTCAAAGGGCCAGACTTGACCAACTCTTTGACCAGGGTGTCGTGTCCCTCGGAGCGTTCCAGGCCTTGTTCGGAGGGTGTGGCCTCAAAGATGCGTAGTGCCTCATGTCCGGTCAGCAGCTGCATTTCGCCGTTGCTACTGGCCCAACCAAACAGGTCCATGCCGGATTCTGTTTGCACATGTGCAGCAACACCGTCACCACTGTCGGTGAGGCGATAGGCTCTGGTTGCGTCGATCATGTCTGGCAGGCGCGCAATGCGCTCGGCAAGACCTGGATCGTCCTTGGTGGCTTTGTTCCAGATCTCGTAGGCCAGCGAGGAGGCATCGACATCGTCTTCCCGCGCAACATCATCGATGTGTCCGTTGTAGAGATCGCGAATGATCGCTACTTCTTCGTCGGTGTCAAAGAAGGATTCGTCTGAGCCGAATGTTGCAGCGTTTGCGGCCAGGCGCTTCTGCACCCGTTTGCGTAGGTTCAACACGTCTTCTACTGAGCCGTGAGAGATGGTGTAGATCAGAACCGTGTCCGCTTCTTGCCCCACACGGTCTACGCGGCCCGCGCGCTGAATCAACTGGATGATCGCCCAGGGGATGTCGTAGTTCACCACGATGTGAGCGTCTTGAAGGTTCTGCCCCTCTGACAACACATCAGTTGCAACCAAGATGCGTAGTTCATCGCTGGTATCGGGCGCGTAGTCTTCATCGGCAGTCATGAGCTTCGCGTTTGATTTCGGAGAGAACCTTCGGGCTACCGCCGTGGGGTTATCGGTGTCACCGGTGGCGAGTCCAACATTGTCCACGCCCATTTGTCGCAGTGCCTCTGCGAGATAGTTCGCGGTGTCTTTGTACTCCGTGAAGATCAATACCTTCTCGCCCGGATGTTCAATCCTCGCAAGATTAGCAAGCGCCCGCAGTTTCGAGTCTTTATCTACCGTCCACTGACCATATGAGGTCAATAGTGCCGAGATCACCCGGTTATCAGCTTCAAGCTCATCACGTAGCCTGCCCACAAATAATGAGGGACGCACCCACTTAATGTCGGGGCTGGGCTTGTCAGCCACCAAAGCGTAGTCGTGAGCCGGATCGGTTACCGTCTGGGTTTCCAACTCGACCGAGGACTCCTCACCCGAGTCCGAATCACCGCGAAGAACGTTTGCGTCGATGGTGCCAACGGGGATTGGCATATCCTCATCGATTGCATACATGAACAATCGATTTCGAGTCAAGTGACGCTGCAACGACAAAATGAACGAATGGCCGCACGACGACAGGCGCTTGTAGAAGTTCGTGCGCACAAAACCCGAGACGTGGCCGCGTGAACGTTCCAAGTCCTCAAGGATTCTCACTTCTTCCGGGGTCGCTTGCTTCCTGCCAGCCGGGGAGATGTAGGCGAACAAGTCATACCGGGGAAGCTTCAACGCGGCAATCGCATCCAACGTCATGTCATCAACCATCAAAGCTGCTGGGTCTCTCGCATCAAACCTGTGGTCGACCGGGATTGCCTTGCGCTCCGGGAAGAAGAACCTCTGCCCGTTGGAGAACGTCAAATACTGATGGCCATCCTCATCAGTGCTCGCATAGTTCTCTTTCACGAAAGATCGGGTACGCCGGACCAGATGCTCACCCATGAGACGCTTCCAGTCTTCCGGCTCATCCGACTTACGGAATGCTGCCAAAGTTGAAAGCCCGAACTCAAGGTTGTCAGCGAAGTTCGCTTTGGATAGTGCCGCCAATGGTTGCAGGCCAAGATCTTCATCCTCATTGATGAACAACCCCAGCTGATTAGCGACGTCCGCGTACTTGATATTGAACGGCGTGGCGGTAAGCAGCAAGGCTTTCGACTCATTAGCCATGATGTAACGCTGCACGTTCTGATACGCCTGCGTCTTCTCGTTACGCAAGGTGTGGGACTCATCCACAATCACTAGTGGATAGCGGCGCAGATCATCCAGAGTATGACTCATCGAATATGGCACAACCCGGCCGTGCAAGTCATATGCCTCAAGATGCTCCTCCCACATCTTCTGCAAATTCTTCGGGCAAATCACCAGTGGCTGGTAGCCATACTCATCTCGCAACGTCAGCGCGACCGCGATGGCTGTCAGGGTCTTACCCAAACCGACGACATCACCGAGCATGGTGCCTCCGCGCATCATCACCCTTCGGGCCAGGGTCTTCACTGCTGTTGCCTGGTACTCCAGCAGTTCATCGCTGATCCGACCGGTAAGGGAATACTCATCCAGACCTTCACGAACGTCTCTGGACATGTCGTAGCAGACCTTCAAGAACACGTCATATGGATGGCGTGGTGTGGGCGACGCCCACGACTCATCAAGAAGCTTCAACACCTCCGGACCAATAGGCAAACTCCAGTCGTCATTCCATCGGTCCTCAAACCACTGAGCCAGCTTCGCTGCCCCATCTTTATCCATCACGTCCGTGTTCAACTCCAGATTTGAGGTCAAACCCGGATACGTCAGGTTCGATGACCCGACCAAACCAGCGATTGGGTTGGCGATGTCATCTCGATGGAAAATGTATGCCTTCCCGTGCAATGGCTGATCGCAGAACACCCTAATCTCAACAGCACCCGCCGAGATTTGCTCATGCAATCGGGCAAGGGTCTCACGATCTCCAGCTGTTGGGATACCCCGCATCAACTGCCCACGCAAAACCTCAAGTAGAGCCTTCCGACGCTGCGCCGCTATCTCACGATCAGCGGTGATGTCCTCGTCTCCTTCAATCTCACGTTGGTAGGCAGCGAGCACCTCCTGGTGAGCGGAACCCTGCACCATTCCAATAAGAATCCTCGCAATAGGGGTCGAACCATTCTCGGAGATTTTCTGATCAACGATGTCACACAGCATGTTCCAACCACGCAGGTTAAAGTATCCCGTCGCTACGTCCAAACGTTCGAAAGTCTGAAACATCTTGCGCGTAAGGCTGCCCATCTTCGTTTCGTCAGACAGGTTGTCAAGAATTCTGGCCATACCTAGATTCCTTCGCTTTCTACTACCTTGTGCCTGTGTGCAAGTTGTTGACGGTTTGTTTATGCGACTGTTGTCCAGGCCGCTTGGTGTAGTTCGTATTCGATGGGGGATTTGCCGCCGAGGCTGGTGTGGATGCGGCGGCGGTTGTAGAAGTCTTCGATCCAGGTGGCGACCCCGGTGTAGACCTCTTTGAATTGGTGAGCGAAACGCGCGTCGTGGAGCAGGAATTGACGGGTGAGTTCCTCGAAGAGTGTGCCCTTCTCTCGCTCGCTTGTTGCGCGCGCACGGTACTCGTTCAGGAGCATATCCAGTGCGCTGGCGGAAGAAGACGGGGGAGTGGAAGGCTCGGTGACCGCCGATGCAGAAGGGGTAGAGCTGTCGTTGGGCGTTGGGGCGCCATCAACGTCAAATGCGAGCTGGTCTGCATTGGGATCACTGTGCATGGAGATACCCTTCTGTGTGGCGGATAGGTGCCGGGTGAACATCGCTGATCACTGGCTGCATTCTTGGGGATTTCCCCGAAGGCGTGCTGCGTATTCTCAGATTAATGCATCTGAATGACGTAGATGTAATTTTTGCCTGCTGTATTTTGCGGTTTTCTTTTTGGTATTGCGCGGATTTGTGCAGGGGTCAATCGTCGTTATCAGCCGGATCAATCCAGCTGGTCATACTTCACGCTGCTCCCGCGAAACTTTTCAATCGGATACTTCTGGGCGGTGACGGCAAGCTTCTCCAGCACGATCTGATCGGGCTCAAGCCCGACCTTCATCGCGAGGAAGTAACAGTAGGTGAGGACATCGGCGAGCTCTTCTTTGACCGCCTGGGGATCCCCGTCAGGCGACCACTGGAAGCACTCTAAGAGTTCCGCGGCCTCGATAGAAATAGATTTCGCCAAGTTTTCGGGCGTGTGGAACTGGTCCCAATCGCGCTCCTCAGAGAACGCACGTAATTTCTGTGCAACCGCATCGTCAAGCATGCTTTCACTTTACTGCGCGCCACCTGCATGTGTGGGCAGTTTGGTGCGGGTGAAGCAAAGAACCTAGTTCTGAGCAGCGATCACTCGCTCCAAAGCTCCCAGCAAACTCTCGTTATCCACCGCGGTCACAACACTCGCAGGGCGCCCGTCTGAACGACGCATTAGCTTGCCCGCCTCGTTAACCGCGCAATGCGCTTCCTCAATCGTGACCAACTCAGGATTTGTCAGTGCAAACAGCGTTACCAAGTCATGAACCCACATGCCATCAACTGGGCGAGTCTGCTGAGAAAAAGCGAGCCACGGATTAATCCACTGGCGAAGGGCATCGGCCAAATCCGTTTCCTCACAAGCCTTCAACATGCGATCCCAGCGCTCTGCAGACATATGAGTTGTCCGAGTCGTATCCAAAGGAACAATAGTCAGCGGAATTGCGCTATCGAAAACGATCTGCACAGCCTCGGGGTCGACAGCAAAATTCGTATCTACAAGATCGCCAAAACCAAAGCAGCCACCCATCAATACGATCTGTTCAACCAGCTCACTGCACTCAGGATGTGCCACCAACAAACGCGCGATATTCGTCAGCGGACCTATCGCAACAATCGTTTGCTTTTGGTCCACCGATGTAGCCCAACCGGCCGATGCAGCATCCGTAACATCGCGGAACAAGTTCTCTGCCACGGCCTCGTTGATGGAAGAATCCCCATCACCCGCAACGGGAACGAAGCGTCCGTCTCCCCACGCGATTACCCCCTCGGGGCTTGAAGCGTATTCCTTGCGCTGGTGGTCCCAACGCTGCGTGCTCGCGTGCAAGGGATGGGTTGAACCTTGCCGAATACGTGGAGGATTCTGTCCGGTAAACGCCGCGCAATCAACGATCTCTTGGGCACACTTCGCTCCTGTGTCAGAAGGCGTGTTCCCGAAAACCGTCCACACCGCCCGGCAATCCAACTGAGGATGGCGCAGGGCATATAGGAGAGCCAGCGCGTCATCAACATTCGCGCCCGGGATTCCATTTCCCGGGTCGCAATCGATAATGAATGGAAGAGACATCATGAATCCTTGGAAGAATACGAGCACCCGCAGCTTGCTCGCTTCGTTAAACGTGAAGTTACGCTCAGGTCGCGCGCGCGATCCGTTCCCGTGACAAAATCAGCGATCGCCTCGGCCTGCGAGCTCACTGGGACGTCCACGCTGGTTACTGGCGGCCACAGAAATTCAGACAATGCCGTGCCGTTGAGAGCGATAAGTGCGATGTCTTCGGGCACCCCAACCCCAGCACAATGGAGTTCGCGCAACAAACCCGTAGCCTGTAATTCGTTCGAAACAACAACAGCGTCGGCACCCGAATCGATCAAGGCTTGAGCAGCCTGAACGCCACCCGTGCGAGTAAACGGTCCGTTAATGACTACGCCCTCATCGAGCCCCGCCTGGCGCAAAGCCAAACGCCACCCTCGGATGCGCTCGCGGGCATTGTGGCGTCCCTTAGGACCAGCAACCATCGCCACACGAGTTCTCCCGTGCTGCAGGAGGTGCTCAGTCGCGATGCGCGCAGCCTCCTGTTCGTCAGCGACGAGGCGGGTGATCCGCGGGTGGTGGCCCATACGCTGCCCGTCGGGTTCGTTGAGTAAAACCACCGGGAATGAGGCGTCCTCAAGAAGATCCAGAGGGAGTGGTTGGGTGACGCCGTACCAGGCGAGCCCCGCGATCTGTTGGCGGCGGAAGGCCTCGAGAATCGTCGACTCACGGTCCTGGTCGTCGTGAGAATCCCCGACAACCAAAACCATGTCCCTGCGGAAGAATTCTTCTTCGAGGCGTTGGGCAAGCTCGGCGAGGTAGGGGTTTGCGAGGTCGGGAACGAGGAGCGCAAAAAGATCGCTGCGGCCTCGTGAGAGAGACTGCGCGGATGCGTTAGGGCGATAACCCAAGTGCTCAATCGCCTCAAGAACACGTTTGCGGGTCTCGGGGCGGACATTGCGAGGCCCACCGTTGACGACGTAACTGACTACCGCGGTTGAGGTGCCGGCAAGTCGAGCGACATCGTCGCGGGTGGGCTGCTTCGCCATGTCTATTCGCTCCTTTGGGAGGTATTAGATTGCGTCCTCAAGGAGAGTGAGGTCGCGGCCGCGGGTCTCGGGGGCAACGAAAGTGGTTGCAAAGCCGATGAAGGCCGTCACCGCAAAGTAGGTTGCCAGCGGGATCCACGAATTGAAGGTTGCAAGGAGGGCCGATGCGACCATCGGAGCGGTACCGCCCGAGAGGATTGACCCGAGTTCCTTGGCAACAGCCATTCGTGAGTAACGGTGCTGAACGCCGAAGAGCTCGACGCCATAGGCCGCTTGGACACCGAAGATGCCCAGTGACCCCAGTCCCATACCGACAACAATAACGCTACCGACAATCCACGGATCCTTAGATTGCAGAAGAGCAAAGGCCGGGAATGCATAGAGAACGAGGAGAGCGCAGAAAACTCGATAGGTGATGCGGCGCCCGAAGCGGTCTGAGAGCCACCCCGAGAAGGGGATGATCGCGAAACCGAGGAAAGAGGCGACGAGAACAGCGGTCGTTGGAACGGCTTTCTCCATGGACAGAGCCTTGACAACGTAGCCCACAAGGAAGGACTGGGCGATGTATGAAGGGCCGTTTTCGCCAATGCGTAGGCCGAGCATGACGAAGAATGCGCGCCAGCCGCCTTCGTGGGCGTCAAGACCGGCCTCGACGACGGATTCTTGTTCGCGCTGTTTGCGCTCTTTGAATGCGGTGAACACGGGGCTTTCCTGCATGGAACGACGTAGGAAGATCGCGAAGAAAGCGATGAAGATCGAGACCAAGAAGGGGATTCGCCAGCCCCACGTCATGAGCTGTTCCTTCGGCATGGTCAAGACCAATAGCCAGACCGAGGAAGCAAGGAGCGTGCCCGTGTTGGAACCGACGCCGATGAGTGAAGCGACTACGCCTCGGTGCTTGACAGGGGAGAACTCAGCGAGCATAACTGCACCGCCGGAGAGCTCAGCGCCTGCACCAAATCCCTGGCAGAGGCGCAGGAATACGAGCAATGCAGGTGCAAGCCAGCCGACCTGGTTGTATGTGGGGAGCAAGCCCAGTGCAGTGGTTGAGACGCCCATGAGTCCGACGGTGATAACCATGATGACCTTGCGTCCATGACGGTCGCCGACGCGGCCCAAAATAATGGCGCCCAGCGGACGAGCAAGGAATCCGACGGCGTAGGTTGCGAAGGATGAAAGTAGAGCGATGATTGGAGTTTGCTCTGGGAAGAAGACGTCGCCGAAAACGAGGCCGGCGGCGAGTCCGTACAGGGCGAAGTCGACGTATTCCATTGTCGTGCCCAGCCAGACTGAGAAGATGTTGAGCCAAAAGCTCTTGCGGCCCTCAGGGGTCTGGAAATTCAGGTCCGATGCCTGAAGCTCCTCATTCGATTGTGCCATTAGCTGCCTCCTCGCAGCGTAGGTTGGTAGGTGAGCGTTCCGGTCGGTGTATCCGGTGACGATGGCCACGATTCTACGCGTGTAGATTCTTGGGGGTCAAGAGGCTGATCTTGTCCGTATTTGGGAAGATTTCGGCGATCAGGGTGCATGGGGGGGAGGCGCAGTCGTTACCACCTGTTGTTCGGTTCATAGGTGGCTGTCCATGAGTCTTCGTGCCTGCCGACCACATCTGGGGGCGCGTGCATGAGTCTTCTACTCAAAGACTAGTTAGTATCTCTTCCTTCGTGGATTTCTGAACGCGTCCTCGCCATAGAAATCGATTTGTCTGTCGCCCCACCAGGCAAGAAACTTCTCAGCGGTTTCGCCGTTGTATTTTTCGTCAGATTCGCAGTCAAATGAGGCGATGATTCCTTCGGTTGCTTCAGCCAGAGCTGCACAAACCAAACCGTAACCGGTTGAGGCAACAGGAGGGCCATCAGAGTCATTTTCGTCAAACCAGTAGTGGTCCTGTGCCAGAATTTTTGAAAGTCGAGTTGGGGGAACAATATCTTCGAGTTCTTCGACGATGTACCGATCGTCATCTTCGACGAAAGGACACCTAGGCCAAGAAGCCGAATCCCAGATCCCGTCAATCAAGTAATCGAAAGTGAGATACAAATCCGGTGTCCACACCGTGTCTTTTTCAACGTACTCAATTGGCCTATCCGCTGGAGAGGGATAGCGAGCTTTAACCTCGATTGTTGAACCGATACCGTGACGGTTCAGCAATGTTTGAAAAAGCTCTTGTGTTCGCCCACGAATCTCCTCAACAAGAGGCAGGGCATTTACTGTCGGATAAACATGAATGGTTGTCGACATGGGGTTATGCTACTCAGTCCCGCCTTCAATTCGTGCCGGTTTGACTCACAAGCGGAAAACAAATTTTAAGTCCAGCCCTATCCGACCCCATCCTGTCCATGCCACTCGTTGCTTCTGAATCGCCGTCCTTCACCATCGCAACGCTCGCTTGGAGGCTCCCACAACAATGCGAAACGAGCAGGAATAGGCTTCGAGGCAACCCCGATCGCATGGCTAATCCGACTGCGCAGAGCTTCCCAGTCTTTGAAATCTATCCAATTGACTCGAAGGAAACGCCAGCCTTTGTCTTGCAGCGCCTGTTCGCGTTGAACCCACGAGCGTTTCGCGCGGTCGAATTCTCCCTGTGTTGATCCCAGTTTCTCGATCCCATCGAACTCGATGATGAGTTTGCAATGCGGAATTGCGATGTCGGCAAAGAAGCGTTGGCCACCTGCTGAGAGTTCATACTGTGTCGAAAGTTCGTAAGGATATAGCGCACGAACCACCCAGGTCAGTGCGGCCTCGGCGGGGTTGTCACAACCCGGATCAATCGAACTCAAGATCCGTCGTGCACGGGCAAAGCCGCGGAGCCCCTTTGCACGGTCCAAACGCGAAAGGAGCTTCTTACGTATGACTTCGGCGCGGCCTCGGCACGCATCTTGCGAGAAATTGTTGAACCCAGACCACTTGTGGAGGGCGCTGCATCCAAGGGTGAAGGCTTGAAGTGCATCATCGTGCATCGCGCAGCGGATCAGCGCATCGTAAGGGTGTTCGGTGAGCAGGCCTGAAACCTGCGTGCGTTCTGACGTAATTGGGGGAGTACG
>ERZ773051.1822-NODE-1822-length-11190-cov-7.357521_pt1 | contig 11190 bp, 10 predicted proteins | sample MGYA00580631_ERZ773051 | MGnify/ENA primary metagenome ERZ773051 (study PRJEB29015, sample SAMEA2738137) | human oral metagenome | biome: human oral; feature: human-associated habitat; material: saliva | place: China | collected 2204 ...
ATGGAAGAAATTGCAAAAATGGGTATTAAAAACCTATCTATTGCGCCTTCTTCAATCGCGAACGTACACGAACCATTAATCGAACACATCAAAAATGGTGTCATTACAAACATCACTTCATCTGGTTTACGTGATAAATTAGGGGCAGCAATCTCTAGCGGTATCATGGAAAACCCAGTTGTGATTCGTTCACACGGTGGACGTGCTCGTGCGATTACTGCAGGAGACATCCACATCGACGTTGCCTTCCTTGGAGCTCCAAGTTCTGACGAGTACGGTAACATCAATGGTACAAAAGGAAAAGCAACTTGCGGTTCTTTAGGATACGCAATGATCGACGCTAAATACGCTGACCAAGTAGTTGCGATTACAGATAGCCTTGTACCTTATCCAAACACTCCAATCAGCATTCCACAAACAGACGTGGACTACGTGGTTGTAGTAGATGAAATCGGAGATCCTAAAGGGATTGCCAAAGGGGCAACTCGTTTCACGAAGAACCCTAAAGAATTATTAATCGCAGAATACGCTTCTAAAGTAATCACTGGTTCTCCATATTACAAAGAAGGATTCTCATTCCAAACTGGTACAGGTGGAGCTTCTCTTGCTGCAACTCGTTTCATCCGTGAAGCAATGATTAAAGACGGCATCAAAGCAAGCTTTGTACTTGGTGGTATTACAAACTCAATGTGCGAATTGTTAGAAGAAGGTTTAGTTGAGAAAGTCATCGACGTTCAAGACTTCGACCACCCATCAGCAATTTCACTTGCAAACAATGCAAACCACTATGAAATCGACGCAAGCATGTACGCAAACCCATTATCTAAAGGTTCAGTAATTAACCGTTTAGACGTTGCAATCCTTTCTGCTTTAGAAGTAGATACAGACTTCAACGTAAACGTAATGACAGGTTCTGACGGAGTTATCCGTGGAGCTTCAGGTGGTCACTGTGATACAGCCTTTGCTTCAAAAATGTCAATGGTAATCAGCCCATTAGTACGTGGACGCATCCCTACATTCGTAGAATCAGTAAATACTGTGATTACTCCTGGTACAAGTGTGGACGTGGTTGTTACTGAAATCGGTATTGCCATCAACCCTAACCGTCAAGACTTAATTGAACACTTCAAAGGGTTAGATGTACCTCAATACACAATCAAAGAATTACAAGAAAAAGCATACAGCATCGTTGGAAACCCAGAACCAATCCAATATGGTGATAAAGTGGTTGCGGTAATCGAATACCGTGATGGAAGCATCATCGACGTTGTTCGCAATGTTTAATTCTTTGTTTGATGGAGCACCTGTGGATATCATGCAAATGCTTGATGCCAGAGAAAGACGTGCTCATACCCAACAACAATTACTAGAACAATTTAACCCGTGTGTATTGGTGTCTATTACACTCAATATTCCAGGTCCTGTAAAAAATTCAGAGGCGATTACAACCGTCTTCGCCTCTGTGATTTCTGAATTAGATGAGGCATTAGTGCCTTTTAAGAAGATTCACCAAGAAGACTTCTCGCTTCCAACAGGGATGGAATTTTACCGAGTTCTTCGCGCCGATGCACTTTCTGTGAAGCGCGCTTCTACGGAGTTTGAAGAGGGACACCCACTCGGACGATTACTGGATATCGATGTCGTGGAAATGGCCGGAGAGACACCAACTCCAATTTCCAGGACAGCGCTTGGAATGGCTCCAAGACGTTGTTTTATCTGCAATGAGGAAGCAAAAGTGTGCGCCCGTTCTAGACGACACACAGTCCTAGAAATGCAAGAGCATATCGCTCGTATGATTGCAGCATACACATCGACCCAAAGACCTTAAGAAAGGAAGATATTATGAGCAAAATTATCCGTTTAACTGAAACGGTTTTGCGTGACGGACAACAAAGTCAAATCGCGACTCGTATGTCAACTGAAGATATGTTACCAATCTTGGAAACATTAGACCAAGCTGGCTTCCATGCGTTAGAAGTATGGGGAGGAGCAACTTTTGACTCTTGTATTCGTTTCTTGAATGAAGACCCATGGGAACGTCTACGTCAAATTCGCGCAGCAGTTAAAGATACAAAATTGCAAATGTTATTACGTGGACAAAACCTATTAGGATACCGTAACTATGCTGATGATGTGGTACGTTTATTCGTAGAAAAATCTGTACAAAACGGAATCGACATTATTCGTGTATTCGATGCTTTAAACGATGTTCGTAACATGAAGACATCCATCGAAGCAACAAAATTAGCAGGCGGACACTGCCAAACAGCAATCTCTTACACAACAAGTCCAGTTCATACTGTAGACTACTATGTTGATTTAGTAGGACGCATGGCAGAATTCGGTGCAGACTCAATCTGTATTAAAGACATGGCTGGGGTATTAACACCTCAAACAGGTTACGAATTAGTAAGCCGTATTAAAGAAAAAACTGATCTTCCTTTAGAAGTTCACACTCACGCTACAAGTGGTATTTCTGAAATGACTTACTTAAAAGTAGCTGAAGCAGGCGCAGACATCATCGACACTTGCTTATCATCATTCTCTGGTGGTACAAGTCAACCTGCAACTGAATCTATGGCTTTAGCACTTAAAGATTTAGGCTTCGAAACAGGCGTTGACATGAAGAAAGTGGAAGAAGCAACAGCTTACTTCAACGGCATTCGTGATAAATTCCGTGCAGAAGGAATCTTAAACCCTAAAGTAAAAGATACAGAACCAAAAACATTAATTTACCAAGTACCTGGTGGAATGTTATCAAACCTATTAAGTCAATTAACAGAACAAGGCTTAGCAGACAAATACGAAGAAGTATTAGCTGAAGTGCCAAAAGTACGTGCTGACTTAGGTTACCCACCACTTGTAACGCCATTATCACAAATGGTTGGGACACAAGCGGTAATGAACGTGATTTCAGGCGAACGTTTCAAACTCGTTCCAAAAGAAATCAAAGACTACGTTTTAGGATTATATGGACAAGCTCCAGCAGAAATTAATCCTGAAGTAAAAGCAAAAATTATTGGAGATGCAGAAGTTGTGACAGTTCGTCCAGCTGACTTAATCGAAGATCAATTACCAGAAATTCGTGAAGAGATTAAAGAGTACGCTAAATCTGATGAAGATGTATTAATGTACGCACTCTTCCCACAACAAGCAAAAGACTTCTTAGGACGTCGTGAAGATCCATTCTACGATGTACCATTACAAACAGTAGAAGTTACTTTAGACTTAAAATAGTTTTGCTAGAAAGCTGAAAAGCTAGGCCCCGCAGCCCGGCTTTTCAGCTTTTTGTGTGCTTTAAACTGTGTTATAATGAATAGAATAGACAAATGCAAAGGAAGTGAAGGAATGGGACGTTTTAGAGAAGATATGGATACTTATAAGAGAAATGATCCAGCGGCAAGAAGCAGCTTGGAAATCGTCTTGACGTACCCAGGATATCACGCAACGGTCTTACACCGCGTAGCGCATTGGTTCCATACGAAGGCGAAAATGAGACTCCTTGCACGGATGGTCGCTGGCTTTAGCAGGTTCCTAACGGGCATCGAGATTCATCCAGGCGCAACGATTGGAAGACGATTCTTTATCGACCATGGAATGGGGATTGTCATTGGAGAAACGACGATTATCGGTGACGATGTCAAAATGTTCCATGCGGTCACACTAGGCGGAACCGGGAAGGATACTGGCAAACGCCATCCAACCATCGAAAATGGGGTTCTTTTATCAGCGCATTCGCAAGTGATTGGCCCTGTGACGGTTGGAGAATATGCCAAAATTGGAGCGGCGGCAGTTGTGTTAGACGACATTCCTGCACACACCACAGCGGTTGGACTGCCGGCACGAGTGGTCCGCGTCCATACACCAGAAGAAATTGAAAGAGATACGACTATCGGAGGAAACTTATGATTCAAATCTACAATACTTTAACAAGACAAAAAGAAGCATTTAAACCGATTGAAGAAGGAAAAGTGAGCATGTATGTGTGCGGTCCAACGGTTTATAACTATATTCATATCGGGAATGCCCGTAGCACGGTTTCCTTTGATACGATTCGTCGTTACTTTGAATACCGTGGTTATGACGTGAATTTCGTTTCGAACTTTACAGATGTGGACGATAAAATCATTCGCGTTGCTAACGAAACAGGAATGACGGCTGAAGAAGTCTCTAAGAAATATATCGAAGCGTTCTTTGAAGATACAAATGCGCTAAACGTGAAGAAGGCGACACTAAATCCAACAGTCATGAACACAATGGATGACATTATTGCCTTTGTAGCGGACTTAGTTGATAAAGGCATAGCGTATGAATCAGAAGGCGATGTGTATTTCATCACTGAAAAATTCAAAGACTATGGAAAACTCAGCGACCAACGCATCGAAGACTTACAAATCGGGGCAAGTAATCGTACAGCCTCAGAAGATGATGCGAAGAAACGCAACCCGCTAGACTTTGCATTATGGAAGAGCGCAAAACCAAATGAAATTAGCTGGAACTCTCCTTGGGGGAAAGGTCGTCCAGGATGGCATATTGAATGCTCAGTAATGGCGACAAAACACTTAGGAGATACAATCGATATTCACGGTGGTGGACAAGACTTAGCGTTCCCTCACCACGAAAACGAAATCGCGCAAAGTGAATCCAAAACAGGGAAGAAATTTGCGAACTACTGGATGCATAATGCGTTTGTAACGATGGGTGAAGAGAAAATGAGTAAATCTCTTGGAAACTTCGTGCTCGTTCACGACTTAATCCAACAACTTGACCCACAGGTGCTCCGTTTCTTCTTAGCAAGTGCGCACTACCGTCGTCCATTGAAATTTAGTGAAGCGGCTCTTCAAGAAGCAGCCGTGAACCTTGAAAAAGTACAAACGACCTTCAAGAACGCACGCTACCGCTTGGAAACAGCTGTAGATGCATTACCAGAAGATGCAGAACGCTTAGCGAAATTCGAAGCGATTGAAGCAGAATTCCAAAAAGAAATGGATGATGACTTCAATGCGGCAAACGGTATGACGGTGTTATATCAATGGTTGAAAGAATGGAATGTGTACTTAGAACAAGAAGTCGTTTCAGCATCAGTACTCGAAGCGCTCCTTGAAAAAGCGACCGTTCTGTTTGGAATTTTTGGAATCGTGGAAAAACAAGAAGCATTACTCGATGATGATATTCAAGCATTAATCGATGAACGTCTCGAAGCGCGTAAAGCGAAAAACTTTGCTCGCAGTGACGAAATTCGTGATTTACTAAAAGAACAAGGGATTGTATTAGAAGACACTCCACAAGGAACAAGATGGAGAAGAGAAGCATGACAGAAAAAAACTGGAAGCTGTTAAATGGGTTGGCCTTAGCCTATATGGGTGACGGGATTTATGAAGTGTATGTCAGAAATCACGTGATGCAAAAAGGGCTCACAAAGCCAAATCAATTACACGCGACCGCAACCAAATTTGTTTCGGCAAAAGCGCAAGCACGCTTGATGCAACAAATGTTGGAACAAGAAAACTTCTTAACGGAAGAAGAATTAGAAATTTACAAACGAGGACGCAATAGTAAGAGTCATACGGTGGCTAAAAATGCAGACGTAGGGACGTATCGCATTGCGACTGGTTTTGAAGCATTAATGGGTTATTTATACTTATCTGGCCAACAAGCTAGATTGGAAGAACTCATCAACTGGTGCTTACAACAAGTGGAAGGTGAACAGTAACATGGCACGAAATGAATATGCACCAAAGAAAAAATCAAGAAACGGAAATCGTTCAGACCATGGGCGCCCAGAACGAGTGGAGAAGAGACAGCGCCCTGCTCGTGAACACGTAGAACGTGAGGGAGTACAAGAAGTGGTGGACTTTGTATTTGGACGCCATGCAGTGGTAGAAGCCTTGCAAACGCCGGACCGCGTGAACCGTGTCTTTATTCAAGAAGGAACTTCTGGACGAGATGCTGCAAAAGTCATTGAACTCGCGCGTGAAAAAGGCATTCAAGTTCAAACCGTTCCAAAGACGAAGATTGAAGACCTTGTCGGCAATGCCGTTCACCAAGGACTCGTGGCTTCGATTGCGGCGTATGAATATGCCGACTTAGAAGACGTCTTTAAAAAAGCTGAAGAAAAAGGCGAAGATCCATTTATCGTCATCTTAGACGGAGTGGAAGATCCACATAACTTAGGAAGTATTTTACGTACGGCAGATGCAACAGGCGTTCACGGCATTATTATTCCAAAACGCAGATCGGCTTCATTGACAGCGACTGTTGCCAAAGCTTCAACAGGAGCCATTGAACATGTGCCGGTTGTCCGCGTGACGAATTTAACGCAGACGATTGAACAATTGAAGGCGCGTGGCATTTGGGTGTTTGGAACCGACATGAATGGAACGGACTACCGCAAATGGAATACAAGCGGACCTCTTGCAATTGTGATGGGGAACGAAGGAAAAGGCGTATCTCGTATCGTGAAGGAAAGCGTGGACGAAATGGTGACCATCCCGATGGTGGGACATGTCCAAAGTCTGAACGCGAGCGTGGCGAGTGCCTTAATGATGTACGAAGTCTTCCGTAACCGTTCGTTATAGGAAACGGGGGATGCACATTGAAAAAGCAACTCTATATTGTTGATGGCTACAATATGATTGGTGCTTGGCCGGAACTAGTGGCTTTGAAGAAGCAAGATGACTTAGAGAGCGCGAGGGATTTACTCATTCAGCGCTGCTCGAATTTTCAGAAATTTGAAAATATCGAAGTCTGGATTGTCTTTGATGCGCAGTTTGTGCCAGGAATTACTCAGTCATTTGACGAAGCCGAAGTGAAAGTGATTTTTACGGCTGAAGGGGAGACGGCGGATAGCTATATTGAGCGTACGGTATCAGAAATGAATATGCGTCTTGTTCAAGTATCCGTAGCGACCAGTGACTTAGCCGAGCAGTGGCTTATTTTCCAAAAAGGAGCCCTGCGTAAATCAGCTAGAGATTTTTATAAGGAATTAGAAAGTAGTAGGGATAAACAAACGGAGATGGCACGAACTTTCCATCATAAAGGAAGTACGCGCCGAAATCCCTGGAGTGACGCACAAATGGCACTATTAAATCATTTGCGCTTTAGCTTGGGAGGCAGTGCAAAAAAGAAAAAATAGTGAATTAGCGCATTTCAAATACGCAACTTCACACTTTCTTCATAAATTGTGGTGTGTGATTTCATATTAATGATGTACAATCTGTGAAGAAAACTTATAATAATTATAATTTAGCTATAAAAAAGGAGTGTATGTCATGCATATCTTAATGATTGAAGATACAGAAGCAGTTTGCGAAATGATGGAGATGTTTTTTGAAAACGAAGGTTGGAAGGCAAGCTTCTACCACGATGGTAAAGAAGGTCTTGATGCATTCTTAGAAAACCAAAACAAATGGGGCGTTGTCATCTTAGATGTGAACTTACCAAGTATGGACGGAATGCAAATTTGCCGTCAAATCCGCCAAGTGAACCAAAACGTTCCAATCGTAATGCTTACAGCACGCGATTCAGAAAGTGACCAAGTTATCGGTCTTGAAATTGGTGCAGACGACTATGTCGCAAAACCATTCAGTGCGGTAACGATTATGGCTCGTATCAAAGCATTATTACGTCGTACACAACGCGCTACTGTTGCAGACAACACATTTGCTTCAGAATTCGATGTTGAAACAGATCACGTGAAAATCAATACGAAAACACACGAAGCATTTATCGATGGCAAACAAATCGAAAACTTAACACCAAAAGAATTTGACTTATTAATGGTAATGGCGAAACACCAACGTCAAGTATTCACTCGTGAACACTTATTGACAAAAATTTGGGAAGATCCATTCTATGGTGACGAGCGTACCGTTGATGCTCACATTAAGAAGCTTCGCCAAAAAATCGAAGCAGTTGGCCCACACGTAATTCATACCGTTTGGGGCGTAGGGTATAAATTTGACGATAGCGAGTTGTAATCCATGAAATACTTTTATCAGCAACTCTTCGGGTTCGTATCCGTGGTGCTGTTAACGATTGCTGCATGTGGAATTCTTTTCTACAACGTAATGAGTAATAATGTGTATACACAGCGTTCTCAGCAATTACAGTCGTATGCCAAAGGATTAATTGCGACTGATATGAGCGATGCGGATATTTATAAGTTAGTTACCTTTTTACGCGAAGAGAATGTCAGTATAGCGATGTTTGATGAAAATAACGCGATGACATATCCGTCCAGTAGTATTGATACAAATACTGCGTTAACGGAGGATGAATTAAATCACTTAAAAAATGGTGCTGCGATTAACTTAAAAGAAGTTCAAATGAACTTTACCGGAGAAGCCGTAGACAATTTAATTACGGTATACTATCCCATTATTAAAAATGGACAGTATAAAGGATATGTGGCTTTAGCCAGTCCGATGAGTCGTATTCAAACCGAAGTACGCGAACTTCGTAATTCGATGTTTATTGCGTTTGGTGCTGCGATTATCATTGGAATTATGATGAGTTTTGTTTTTGCAAACTATCAAACACGTCGTATCAACAAGTTGCGTAAGGCGACTCATAAGATTTCGGAAGGGGACTTCGATGTTAAACTTCCTGTCGAAAGTCGAGACGAGTTTGACGACTTAATGAAAGACTTTAACAACATGGCGCATTCGCTCCGCGAGTCTGAAAGAGAGGTTGAGCGACAAGAAAATGTCCGCCGCCAATTTATGATGGACGTGGCGCACGAAATGCGTACACCATTGACAACCATGAATGGATTGCTCGATGGCTTGAAATACAATATGGTGCCAGAATCTCGTCGTGGACGTTCACTGGAACTCATTTCTAGTGAAACACAACGATTGATCAGGCTCGTTAACGAAAACCTCGACTACGAGAAGATTCGTTCGAACCAGATTGTATTAGTGCAACACCGTTTTGCAGCGATTGGAGCCATCCAGACCGTTGTAGAACAAATTCGCGAACTAGCGAAAGTAAAAAATAATACTTTGCGCTATGAATGCGATACAGACTTCAGCGTTTATGCCGACTATGACCGCTTTGTCCAAATCTTGGTGAACATTACAAAGAATGCCAACCAATTTACGGACAACGGGGAAATTCTAGTGAAGGCGTGGAACGAAGGTAAAAAAGCGATTGTCGAGATTTCTGATACAGGTATCGGAATTGACGAGAGAGAAATCAAAGAAATCTGGGAACGTTTCTATAAAGCAGACGTTTCAAGAAAGAGCACGAAGTACGGAGAAAGCGGCCTTGGCCTTGCGATTGTGAAGTCGCTAGTAGATAGTCACCGCGGTAAAATCTCTGTGAAAAGTGAAGTCGGCAAGGGAACAACCTTTAGAGTGGTATTCCCTGGTGAAATCGAAATGTAATGAAGGAAGAACGAACAAGGAGGAAGGAAATGTATTTACTTGGCCCATTCTATCAATGGCTAGTCCAATTATTTGATGGGCGAGTGAATCACCTTCCACTTGTTCGTTTGTTTATTTTCAGTGTAGACCACGCAATCGTCCTGTTTATCGGATGGTTGATCGTTTGGTCTATTTATTTATCTTCACGTAGAAAAGGGGAGATTTCCTGGAAGTGGGAACTCTACCGGAATTTATTTATCTTCTATATTATATTATTAGCGCAACTGACGATTTTTAGAAATACCGATGAGACCTTTACTGTTAAAGTCGTCACGCACCCGCTCTCGGATATTATGTGGGTGCCGTTTGTCGATAGCATCAAGTTATTTATGCAAGGTTCAGTCTTTGCAGCGTATTATAATGTAGTAGGAAATATCGTCTGGTTTATGCCGCTTGGATTTTTCTGCGGACTACTCTATGGAAAAAAGGATGGACAATATCGCTCGCTTTGGTATGGCTTTTGGACGTCCTTTACGATCGAGTTTTTCCAATTTATCTTCTACACCGGCGTCAGCCATATCGATGATATCATCTGTAATGTGTTCGGAAGCTGGATGGGCTTCCTACTGTATCGAGGCATTATGAAATGGAGGGGAAAATAATCTATGGGAACAATCATCGTGAAACAAAAAGCAGCGGGATTGATTAAAAAAGGAAGTCCACTGATTAGTCAGATGGACCTTGCGCAAGAACTTCGCGCAGATGAAGGCGAAGTGGTAAAAGTGGTTGACCAACAACGTCATTTCTTAGGAATGGCCTATGTCGGATTCCAAAATAAGGGAGTTGCGTGGGTCTATAGCCGCGAGGAAGACGAAGCGTTGGATGATGCGTTCTTTAGTGGCATCTTCAAAACCGCCTTCTGGAATCGCCGTGCCCTCCTGCATTCTGACGATACGACAGCGTTTCGTCTCTTTAATGGGGAAGGCGATGGCTTTGGCGGAGTGACAATCGACTGGTATGACGGGTTTATTGTTGTATCTTGGTACAGCGAAGGCGTGTATCATTTCCGTGATTTGATTTTAACGCAGGCGCTTGGGGCTTTTGAGGGTGTCAAAGGTGTCTACGAAAAGATTCGTTTTAAAAATGAAGCGGATTTACCAGAAAGTAGGTTTGTTGGTGGGACAGAAGCGCCAGAACCACTGATTGTGCTAGAAAATGGCGTTAAATACGCGACTTATATGAACGAAGGACTAATGACCGGTATCTTTTTGGATCAAAGAGAAGTCCGAGAAACCATCCGTCAGCGCTACAGTGCCGGACGAACCGTGTTAAATACATTTAGTTATACCGGTGCTTTTTCTGTTGCTGCAGCGATGGGAGGTGCGACTCAAACAACGAGTGTGGATGTCGCAAACCGTAGCCTGGAGAAAACAAAAGAACAATTTGCAGTAAACGGCATTGACCCTGAGACACAACAAATCTATGTCATGGACGTTTTTGATTATTTCAAATACGCATTGAAGAAACAGTTGACATTCGATACGGTCGTAGTCGATCCACCAAGCTTTGCACGAACGAAGAAGCGTACTTTTTCTGTGGCGAAAGACTACGGCAAACTAGTAGCACAAATCACCCTATTAGTCGCACCAAAAGGAACGCTCGTGTTGTCTACAAACGCAGCGAATGTGAGTGAATCTCAATTCCAACAAATGATTGAACAGGGAATCCGTGAAGCAGGCGGTAATCGTCGCTATCGCATCGTCTTGAAAAAAGGCTTACCAAGTGATTTTGTAGTTCCAGTAGCGACACCGCTAAGCGACTA
>ERZ773051.1825-NODE-1825-length-11173-cov-19.041824_pt1 | contig 11173 bp, 8 predicted proteins | sample MGYA00580631_ERZ773051 | MGnify/ENA primary metagenome ERZ773051 (study PRJEB29015, sample SAMEA2738137) | human oral metagenome | biome: human oral; feature: human-associated habitat; material: saliva | place: China | collected 2204 ...
GTGCATAACCCACACCATGTGCCTCGACAACAGCCAAAGCAGGTGTCAGGTCAGCTAATTCGCCCCTGATGTATTCAATCATAATCTAATAAAAATAATCCTTACCGTGGTAAGGGGTTTTGTATATACAGAATTAATAACGTAATAGAATAATAAAATATTGTATTACAAAAGGTATAAATAAAAAAAGAAGGCACAACCGGGCACCACCAACTGGCCACCAACTGGCCCCTCCCCCTTACCCCTCCCCCAAAGGGAGGGGCGTGAAATGTACCGTATGCTTATAGATTGCTTGCAAGAAAAGAGTCAACTCCCAAATAGAATAACTTGTTTACACATAAACTTGTCTACCTGTAAACTCGTGTACTAACCACAAGGGGTATCTCGGTAATCACGCCCCTCCCTTTGGGGGAGGGGTAAGGGGGAGGGGCCAGTTGGTGGTGGCCAGTTGTAGGCTCGAGTGGTTGTCGGTTCTTTTTAATTACATAATTATGTTAAAATACTTTTTGTGTTATACTTTCTTTAAATAAAACGTTACTTTTGTAGGAGATAACGAGAACTAAACTGTTAAAGGTAAAGAATATGAAAAAGATTAGAGCAGCCGTCGTAGGCTATGGTAACATTGGTGTTTACAGTGTTCAGGCACTTGAAGCAGCAAAGGATTTTGAGATTGCAGGTATCGTTCGCCGTCAGGGTGACAAGGATAAACCATTGGAACTGACCCCATACGAGGTTGTTGATGATATAACAAAGTTGAAGGATGTTGATGTGGCTATCCTCGCTGCACCAACTCGTAGCTGTCCAGAATATGCTGAGAAGATTTCTGCATTGGGTATCAATACTGTAGATTCTTTTGATATTCACGGTTCAATCCTTGACTATCGTACTAAGCAAATGGAGAACAACAAGCGCACCAATACCGTTAGTGTTATTGCTGCTGGTTGGGATCCAGGATCTGATTCAGTTGTTCGTATCTTGTTAGAGAGCCTCGCACCAGAAGGTCTTTCTTATACCAACTTCGGTCCAGGTCGTTCAATGGGTCACTCTGTAGTGGCTCGTAGCAAGAAGGGCGTTAAGGAAGCTTTGTCAATGACTATTCCTCTCGGTGAGGGAATTCATCGCCGTATGGTTTATGTTGAGTTAGAAGAGGGTGCCAACCTTGAGGATGTAACAAAGGAACTTAAGGCTGACGACTACTTTGCACACGACGAGCTACACGTGTTTGCAGTACCAAGCGTTGCAGCTTTGAACGATGTTGGTCATGGCGTTCACATGACTCGTAAGGGTGTGAGTGGTAAGACCCACAACCAGCACTTCTCTTTCGACATGTCTATCAATAACCCTGCACTCACAGCACAGGTACTTGTTAACGTGGCACGTGCAAGTATGCGCCTTGCTCCGGGTTGCTATACAATGCCTGAGATTCCAGTCATTGATATGCTCCCAGGTAACCGCGAGGATATTATCGCAACTTTGGTTTAAGGCTATTAGTCTTATTAGCCTTATTAGTCCAATTAGGCTAACAAGCCCAATAACCTCCCCCCCTAATAATGGCAACCACTCGTTGGTTGCCATTATCTTTTTATATAATATATTGACGTACAAAGGCTTTTTTTTGTACTTTTGCAGTTAATATGAGAACTTTCCAACATAAAGTGACGATAAATGACATGGGAGCCATCGTGGTTTTTGCCCTTGCTGCCTTCTTCTGTCTTTGGCATCGTACGAATAGTCTGATGGTTGTATTAGGCTTCTTGCTTATTGTTGTGACGATAAGAGCCGTTGATCGTGCCATTCATACTAAATACGTGTTGACTGATGACGGTGTTTTGCAGATAAAGACAGGAAGAGTTGGACTGACAAAGCGTGTTTTGCTCAGTGATGTGAAGACTATTGAGAAACGGCCGTTTGCCTTTCGTCTCGGTTATTATGCATTGTTAGAGATGATGAATGGCAGTGTTGTCAGCGTACAGCCTGATAATGTTGATAACTTTTTATCAGCACTGAAAAAACGATTAGAAAAGAAAGATAACGAAGTATGAAATTAAAATACTTATCGGCACTAATCTTCGGTGTCGTATTGAGTCTGCCTGTACAAGCGCAGGTATATTTAGATAGTACGGAGGTTGCGAATATACTTCATCCGAAAGCAGTTACAGCTGTTCAACCTAAGGTGACTTCTACTGCTAATGATGTTAGTGAGGAAGAGGAAGATACAGATAGTATCATCCCTACTTTCACCACTGACAGTCGTCTTAGTTGGAAGGAGAATATCACTGCTCGTCTGGATGGAATACTCCGAAGTCCGCTCTTAGAAACGGTGCAGACAAGTGTGATGGTATGGGATTTGACGGATGATGTACCTGTCTATCAGTTCCGTGAACGTCTTCACATGCGCCCTGCTTCTACGATGAAGTGTGTTACTGCTATTGCAACATTGGATAAACTTGGGGTTGATTATGACTTTAAGACAAACCTTTACTATACGGGTGTGATTGACGACTCTACGCAAGTATTGCGTGGCGACCTCTATTGTGTTGGCGGTATGGACCCAATGCTCTCTTCTTCGGATTTGACAGAGATGGCACGTGCCGTACGAGACTTAGGTATCAAGACGATAGAAGGCAGTGTCTATGCCGACCTCTCTTTTAAGGATCGTGACCGTTTGGGCGAGGGTTGGTGTTGGGATGATAAGAATCCTACGCTCTCTCCTTTGTTGGTTGATGGTAAGGACGAATTCACCTATCGTTTCTCCCGTAAGTTAGAAGATATGGGTGTGATGCTGAATGGTTCTACTGGCGAACGTCAGCTACCAACTGATGCGCAGTTGTTAACGACACGTACACATTCTATTCGTCAGGTTCTCCATCGTATGATGAAGATGAGCGACAACCTCTATGCTGAATCTATGTTCTATCAGTTGGCTGCTAATGGTGGTACACGATGGGCAGGTGCAAAGACCGCACGCCAGTATGAGAACGCACTCTTCAGCCGTATCGGACTGAATCCTCGTGATTATAATGTTGCTGATGGTTCTGGCTTGTCTCTGTATAACTATGTAAGTACCGAACTTGAAACAAAACTCTTGCGCTATGCTTATCAGCGTTCAGATATCTATGGTGCCTATCTTGAAGCACAGCCGATAGCTGGCGTAGACGGAACTTTGAAGAGGCGTATGCGTGGTACGGCAGCAGCTGGTAACGTACGTGCAAAGACTGGTACGGTGAAGGGTGTTAGCTCACTTGCGGGTTATCTCACTGCTTCTAATGGTCATCTGCTTTGTTTCTCTATTATTAATAATGGTGGACTCAGCAATGGACCTATGCGTAATTTCCAAAACAAAATCTGTGTGGCGTTGTGCCAATAGGGCTTATTAGGCTAATTAGCCCTATTAGCCCTATTAGCCCAATTAGTCCAATAACCCTTTAAAAAGAAAAGAATTTATGATACCAAAGCTTCCCCATAATCTTCTTGAGGACATTCTTGAAGAGATAAGAATCTTCGTCGAGAATATCATTGAGTCAGTCGGTGTACATGGTCATACCGTTCCTGTATTGCGTCATGTCTTATTGACATTAGTAGCAATCTTGTTGGCTTTCATTGCCGAACGAATCTGTAAATACTTATTCGTTCCCCTTGTTCTTCGTCTGGTAAAGCGTACGCAAGCTCGATGGGACGATGTAGTCCTTGATCATCAAGTGCTGCGCACAGCCTGCCACATTGTCCCTGCCTTGGTGATATGGCAGTTGATGCCGCTTGTCTTCTATCAGTACCATGTCGTTCAGGTGGCTTTGACACGGCTAACTGCCGTCTATCTTACCATAGCAACGACGCGACTTGTGACGAAACTCATCGACCGCCTGCGCTATCTCAACACGAAACCCGGTGACTCGACGAGTCTTTATCTTAAGTCTTTCTGTGGCGTATTGAAGATTCTTGCTATCTTTATTGCTGTGATTGTGGTGGTTGGAATCCTTATTAATCGTAGTCCGATGACGTTGTTGGCTGGCTTAGGAGCAACCTCTGCCGTTCTTATGTTAGTCTTTAAGGACACGATTGATGGTCTTGTTGCTGGTGTCCGTCTGACGAGTAACGAGATGATTCATATTGGTGATCATATTGCTTTGCCCGGAGGCTTCGTGGATGGAACGGTTATTGATATCACACTCACAACTGTGAAGATTCGTCAATCAGATAATACGATTACCACCGTACCGCCTCTTACATTAGTTAGTGGAATGTTCCAAAACTGGAAAGGATTGGACGATGTAGAGGGACAAAGGGTCAAGAAGATGATTTATTTTGATGTTCGCAGCATTCGTATTGCTGACGATGGACTCAAACAACAGCTAATTGATAAGGGACTTGCTAAGGCGGACGACCTAAAGGGTGAGGTTGTGACGACTGCTCTCTTCCGTCGTTATATGGAGCATTACCTTGCCAAGCGTGAGGATGTCAATGCGAAGATGCCTCTCCTCGTACGTCAATTGGAGGCAACACAGGCGGGTATACCTATGGAACTTTACTTCTTCCTACGTCAGAAAGACTGGATTCCTTACGAGCATGCCATGGCTGACATCCTCGAACACGTTTATGCCTATGCCAACGAGTTCGGCTTGAAGGTCTATGCACAAGCCCCTGTGCAGTAAAAGAGCCGGTAGAGGAGTTTCATTTAAACCCTCAACACAATATGTGCGGAGCATCAACACGACATGTGCGAAGGCTCCGCACATATCGTGCGAAGGCTTAGTTTTATTCTTTAAGTTGCTTGGCTAATCCCCAAAGAAGTTTGAATACAAGCAGAGGAGTTGGGTCATAATTTATGTGTTTGTAGCTACCTTGTTATGCTGAGGGCAGAAGTTATCTAACAATTGTAGCTTGATAAGACAATTCCGTATCATTAAAACAATAGTAAATCTACCGTCTTGTTAGCCTAACTGACAAACCGTCGTTTGTCCTCTGATTTGTCTTTGGAGGAAAGGAACAGGTGGTGAGTCATAGGATATAATTCCTTAATAAAAGCAGTTTCTTTATCGCTTGCAGACTTATATGCCTTTCCATTATTGCTGACTTCTTTTCTAAAGCGGTTGGTGTTTAAATCTATTTTGTATATATTTACATTGTTAGCTTCTGCACTTTCTTCGTCATAAGTCAGCATAACAGTCCATATCTTGCGTTGGTTAATATTGATGTAATATATCTGTTCATAACAAGAAAGTGTATTGGCATTATTGTAATATTCATAGCACAGAATTGAATCAGAAACCAAGTTGTTTACAGAAAGCAGGGCATAGGCTCTTATATGTTCTTCCGTACTACTCTTTTTCTTATAAATTTTGAGTGATAGCTGATGCGTCTTATCTAATTTCAAAACTGAACCCGATTCTTTGGAAAGTGAACTGTAGTAATCTGTTGTCAGTTTTTCAAGTATACACCCTTCCTTTCCCGTTGCACAAGAGGTGTTTACTTGATTGGAAAAAGCACTATTAGCGACAATACTATCACCAAGTAAAAATACATTATTAGAAGATTTAACGATTAAATTCTGACAAGGTTGAGACAGAACTTTCTGCTTACAAGAAATTAATAAAAGTATTAAAATAGATAGAGTGACAATCTTTACAACAGCCTCATTAAAACCAGAATGCAAATGAGAATTATGCAAAGTTCCTTTTTTTTCTTGGATAGCATCGGTAAATACCTTTTTATTTCTACCAGTTACTTGTTTATTGAAACCAAACTTTTTCATTGCTGTAATAAATAATTGTTCATCTTTATCGTTTAAGTAAACTGTATTATAAAAAACAATGGTGAAGCTATCGCCTCGTTTGTCCGAACAATAATACAATCGGATTTAAAGAGCAAGGAAACATATCAGTATAATGCCAATATCTAATACTAAAATAGTTGCATATACTATTCGCAAGAAAGCAGATGATGTATTTTTATATTCATGTTTTAGCAGCAGCCAAGAAAGCACAAACAAGACTATACTTACCAAATAATACAATAAATATTGAATGGAAGATGGATGATAGACTTCTGTATCTCCTCTTTCAATAGACTCCTCTACATCAAACCATACTCCCTGCATAATGCCCAAAGCTGCAAGGATAATAACTGGACTTATTATTGACAGGATTTTTAGTAGGATGCTTTTCATTATTGTTATTTTATATTTTGGGGGTGTAAGTCACCTAATGAGCAGTCCGACACATTGGTTGAGTAGCTTAACATCATAGCTATGTCCGTTAAGTGTTAGTAGTGCGATTGTAGGCATAGAGTTCTATTTCTTTGTTCTTTGCAAATATAATGTTTTCTTACAGAAATACAAAGAAATGGAGACACAATTTAGGGTCTTCAGATATTTGGAATGATAATGATTCGCCTAAGCTTAGGTCTCTGACGAGATGTCACACGGAGAAAAGGAGAGTACGGAGGATGATTAAAACAATGTAATGGAAGTTACGGAGGCACCATCGGTGCGTGGAGTGACGGAGATAGTTTGCCAATTCCATTAGCACTTTATACATAAAGCGTTTACCCCAACAGAGTTATCAAGAATCTGTACGCTACGCCTCCGTCGCTCTATGTGCCATCGGCACCTCCGTGTTATTGCCTTTACCTCCGTCCTCTCCGTAACTCTGTGTGCCTTATTATGTAAGCTTTTTAGTTTGTCATTTCATATTTCGGAAGAACCACAATTTGTGTGATAAGTCCTTTCTATCCAAAGGCTACATACTCTTTTGTTTTTTCTTTTATGTCAACCAGTCCATATCTCTGCTTTCTTTTGACAAAGACTAAAGTTCAAAATTCAAAGTTTCCAAGTGAAAGAATTGGAAAATAATTTGTACATTTGTAGTCGTCTTGCTTGGTAGAGGGCAAGCACAATCTATAATCCGTAAACTGATAACGATGATAACTGGCGAGATAAAAACCAAGATTGACCAGATATGGGACACCTTCCACGTCTCTGGTATCACCAATCCTATTACTGTTTTAGAGCAAATGACCTATATCTTCTTTATGAAGATGCTTGACGACAAGCAGCTACAAGAGGAAGCTATGGCACGCGACTTTGATACCGAAGTAAAGAATCCTACCTTCCTTGTTGGGCAGAACTGGCTGAACCCTGTCACCGAACAAGAGGTGCCCTATGAGAGTATGCGCTGGTCGGTATTCCGCCATACAGGTCCTGAAAACATGTTCCAGATGGTTCGTCAGAATGTCTTTGAGTTTATCAAGACAATCGGAACAGGTGAGGAGAGTGCCTACAGCAGGTATATGCAGTCGGCTACCTTCCTTATCTCTGATGCTCGTACACTGACGAAGGTGGTCGATGGGGTCGATGCACTCGACATGAACAACCGTGATGCGATGGGCGATGTCTATGAGTATATCCTCGGTAAGATGGCTGCTTCGGGAACGAACGGACAGTTTCGCACGCCTCGCCACATCATCCGTATGATTGTCGATATGATGCAGCCGACACCTAACGACTTTATCTGCGACCCTGCAATGGGTAGTGCTGGCTTCTTGGTGGAGGCAGTGAAGTATATCAAGGAGCATCACGAGCGGGCACTCTATACGGCAGAATCGGTGAAGCATATCAAGTCTTCACTCGTCAATGGCTACGATACTGACCCTACGATGCTGCGTATCGGAGCAATGAACCTCCTACTGCATGACATCACAGCACCCGAATTGGCACGTCGTGACTCCCTTTCTGAGCAGAACAATGACGAGTCTTGCTATACTCTCATCCTTGCTAATCCACCGTTTGCGGGTAGTCTTGATAAGGGAAATGTAAACAAGAAAATTCTTGCCTACGCTGATACGAAGAAGACAGAGCTACTCTTCCTTGCCCAGTTCGTACGCTCGTTGGAGGTGGGTGGACGTTGTGCGAGTATCGTTCCAGATGGTGTTCTTTTCGGAACGTCCAAGGCACACATCGCAATGCGTAAGGAACTGGTCGACAATCAGCAGTTGGTGGCTGTTGTCTCTATGCCGAGCGGTGTCTTCAAACCCTACGCTGGTGTTAGCACGGCAGTACTTGTCTTTACCAAGACCAATAGTGGCGGAACGGATAAGGTGTGGTTCTATGATATGCAGGCTGACGGCTTTTCGCTCGACGACAAGCGTTCACCAATAGCTGAGAATGACATCCCTGATGTTGTCAACCGCTTCCATAACCTTGCTGACGAAGCTAATCGTAGCCGTAGAGAACAGAGTTTTATGGTGCCTGTTGCCGAGATTCGTGCGAATGATTACGACCTCTCTATCAATAAGTATAAGGAGGTAGAACGTGAGAAAGTAAGCTACGAACCTGTCAGCGACATCCTTTCTCGTCTGAAAGCTAATGAAACAGCTTATCTAAGTGGCTATAACGAACTCACTGAAATGTTGGAGGAGGGAGTGAATGAATAATCAACTGACTTTTACAAGGGTATATTCTCTTGGCTGCGAGAGGGTAGGCAAGGGGATTGCTATGCAGTGGTTTGAACGGAATCAAGCTTGTAGGATACAGCAAAGAGTGAAGGAGAACAATGTATGAAAGAAGGGTGGAGATATGAGAAGTTAGATGATTTGGGTACTATAGTGACTGGAGCAACGCCTTCTACTAATGATGAAAGTAATTATTTCCCAAAAGAGTATTGCTTTGTTAAGCCAAGCGATTTACCTCTAAACGGTGTTGGTAGTATTCACGAAACAGAGAATTATGTTTCATCTAAAGGGTTATCAGTTTCTCGTCCATTACCTGCAGGAAGTGTTTTAACGACATGTATTGGGACTATCGGTAAGGTGGGGCTACTTTTACAAGAAGGATGTACCAATCAGCAGATTAATGCAGTTATTCCTAATAACAAAATTAATTCAAGGTATTTGGCGTATGCCTTATTATCTATAAGAAAGCAATTAGAGTTTATTGCTAATGCTCCTGTTGTTCCTATCATAAATAAGAAGAGTTTCTCAAAAATACATATAGGATATCCTCCTAAGCCTACCCAACTATCCATTGTCTCCGAACTTGATAAGCTAAACGAGCTGATACGGATTAAGAAAGAGCAGCTAAAAGACTATGACGCACTCGCACAAAGCATCTTCTATGAGATGTTTGGGGACCCTGTGAAGAATGAGAAAGGGTGGGAAGTGAAGAAGTTGAAAGATATATCTCGTAAAATTGGTGACGGACTTCATGGTACTCCTGAATACTCAGAATTAGATACAGGTTGGTATTTTATTAATGGTAACAATTTAGAAAATGGATGTATTTCCATAAAATCAACGACCAAGAAAGTAACTGATTCTGTAAGGAAGAAGTATTATGTAGAAATGGATGATTTTACGTTGTTAGTTTCTATTAATGGAACATTAGGTAAAAGTGCTTTCTATAACGGGGAAAATGTAATATTGGGCAAGAGTGCTTGTTATATAAAGTTGAATAAGAATGTTAACAAATTATTCATATATGAGATTATTAGAGGTGAGTATTTTAAGCGATATGCTGAATCTGTATGTACAGGAACTACGATAAGGAATGTATCTTTAAAAGCAATGAGAGAATTCCCTATAATATACCCCCCTCTCTCTCTCCAGCAATCTTTTGCGCAAAAGATAGAGCAGATAGAGCAGCAGAAAGCAGCTATTCAAAAGACGATAACCGACTTAGAGACCCTTCTTGCTGCACGAATGCAATATTGGTTTGACTAAATAAGCAATCAGAATACTTGAAACATAAAGACGAAGAAAGACGACATGGCTAAAAACTTTGATTACATACGATTGGTAGCAGACGAAATACCCAGCTTTAAGAGCTTGCATAACTATTGCAGGTTGGCTGAAGAACAACAACCAATCTACCCTGATGCGTCTGCTAATAACGCACGTAAAGCCCTTGAATGGCTGATGAAGCAGATGCTGAAAATAAAAGGTGTGACCGTTGACGAGCGTATGACACTCAACGATATGTTACGCCTGCCAGAGGCAGATGCCTTTATCAACCATGACTATGGATTCTCTAAGGACATCTATTTCGTAAAGAAGGTAGGCAATGCAGCCAGCCATGATGGTGGTGAACCTATCACTCGTGCGAGGGCTTTCCGCTGTCTTCGTGCACTTTATAACGTCGTTGCAGGTTTTATGGGGCGTTGGGATGCCGTGAAGAATATCCCACCATTTGATGCAACAACTATCTCTGCACCGACGACCACTGTTGCCCTCGTCACGAGTCCAGAACCAAAGGTAGAGATGGAGGTGGTCAACAGCGTACAGAAAGAGTCGTTCGACGACCCACAACCAGTGGTGATACCTCGTGAAAGTCTTGCCAGTGAGGCAATAACAAGGAAGTATATCATCGATGATATGCTCATGGAAGCAGGCTGGAACCTCTTAGAGGAGAAGGGAAAGGTGCAGGGCGGAAAGGCTTGTATAGAGGTGGAAGTGGACGGAATGCCCACTACTTCGGGGAAAGGCTATGCCGACTACGTCCTCTTTAGTCGTGGAGGTAAACCCTTAGCCGTTATCGAAGCCAAGGCAACCTGCCGTGCCATAACAGAAGGACGGCACCAAGCAACACTCTATGCAGACTGCTTAGAGAAGCGATATGGTATGCGCCCTGTCATCTATTACACCAATGGTTTCACGACAAAGGTCATTGACGGAATGGGTTATCCAGACCGTGACGTGATATCCTTCCACTCTATGGACGACCTCGAAAGGCTGATACAGAAGCGGGGAAGAGCAGAGATAAAGGACGTAACGATAAAAGAAGAAATCACGGACCGCCCTTATCAGCAGACCGCTATCAAACGTATTGTGGAGTGGTTTAATGCCAAGCACCGTCGAGGACTACTCGTCTTAGCAACTGGAACAGGCAAGACACGTGTGAGTATCTCGCTTTGCGACATCCTTATGCGTAATGACTGGGTGAAGACAGTGCTATTCCTTGCTGACCGCACAGCCTTAGTCGGTCAGGCACATAGTGCATATGAAGCCTTGCTGCCAAGCGTTTCTATGTCGGTATTGAGTGAAGAAAAGGCACCTGATATGCAGGCACGTATCCTCTTCTCTACCTATCAGACGATGATAAACTATCTCGACAGAGAAGACAAGGCGTTTAGTGTTGGTCGCTTTGACCTTATCATCATTGATGAAGCTCATCGAAGTGTCTTTG
>ERZ773051.1828-NODE-1828-length-11169-cov-3.141263_pt1 | contig 11169 bp, 8 predicted proteins | sample MGYA00580631_ERZ773051 | MGnify/ENA primary metagenome ERZ773051 (study PRJEB29015, sample SAMEA2738137) | human oral metagenome | biome: human oral; feature: human-associated habitat; material: saliva | place: China | collected 2204 ...
ACTTCTACCCAAAATCGCTAAAATTGTTTATGCCATATTATAGTAACACCTTATCAAAAAATCACCAGATAAGGTGTTGGTTTAGTGTACACTTTTTACACTGAATTATAGTTAAAAAAGATAATTTCCTTAGTTTGACTATGGAACTCAAACTATTTTTCATCAGATACCTTGATATACTTGACAAATGGTAGAAAAGGACTTAGTCCTATACAGTACAGAACTAAATCCTTTGCTTAAATAAATTGTCTAACTTTCTAGAATCAGTAAATATCTTATCATAAATTGATACAACGTAAACAATTCTTATTTATACTGATAGTAAGATAGAGAATTAGTAAAGCTTGTATCGTTTGGAACATTATGTCATAAAGGATGCTCTTTCAGCTAACACTAGCGACCATGATAATCGTATCAATATGTATTTAAATAAACTTGCAACACAAATCTAACTATAGTAGCAGATCAGTTCAGTTGTTAGATAACGACAATTAACCAAATCAATTAAGGCAGTTAAATAAATTATATTATCCTCTTTTTTCTAGTTCATAACATGTTAATCTGTAAAAAATCACACTAAACAGAAGATTAACAAAAACAAAAATAGTAAGTTCTAATAATGAAAAATCATCTAAAGCCCTACTTCTCAATGCTATCATAGGTTGAGAATACGGATAAAATTTATTCAAGTTTTCATTCAAAAACAATAGAACGAACCCGCCCATGGCACCGATAGCTGAAATACCAATTGATTGACCAAAGCTTCTAGTTTTAGCATAGACAAATGCTTGTATGCATAAAATAGAAAAAGAGCTCAAAATAGATAAAAGTGTCCATTTTAAAGTTAATAGGACAAAAGAAGAGAGTTCGACATCAGCTACTTCTAAAGCTATAATATAAACAATTAGTATGAGAAGTTGAATTGGAATAACTAATACAGTAACTGTTAAAAGCTTGCTTATCAGTAACTTTTTGATAGATATTGCATTTGAACATAACATTTCCAAGTTTTTTCTTTCAAACTCTTGAGTTAAAGATATTGCTATAAAAATTGCGAGCAGTGGAGAATAGAGAATCTGAGTATAATAGAAAGTTAATTGTCCCCACATAACTTTATCCTGTGTACCATCAATTAAAACTGATTGATTAGCAAAATAGGTACCTAAACCAATAAAACTTGATAATGCTACAAAAACAACACCGACTATTAAAATCTGAATTTTATTCAGTTTTTTCCATTCAGCTGAAGTATAATGTCTCATTTTCTTTGTCTCTCTTTCTTCAAAAATATGCTTCTTACAAGAAGATATAAAAGTAAACAATAAATTAGATATATTAAAAACCTAAAATATATTGATTGGTCAAATTTATAGAGATAGTTTGAATTATTTATTAGGGTAAATTTGTAAGGAGATAAATAAGCACAGCCAACCCACGGTATAGCAAACGTCCAGAATATTGTAGATTTGGATGCTAATATTAAACCTATAAATCCACCTAGAAAACCTGATGATAACAATAAGCCTTGTTTATCAGTAAACATTGCGAAAGTTAAATAAAAGCATATGAGACTGAAACTTGACAAGAGTTGTCCTAAAATTTGAAGAATAGTAATCATTAAAGGGACACTCACTCCGTTAACCATTGCAAATACATTCGTTGCAACTGTTCCTAAAATAGCCAATATCAAAAAGAAAACAGTCGATAAAATTAATTTACTGTAAAAAATTTGAGTTAATGTTCTTCCGTTTGATTCCTGTAGCTTAAATGTCTGTCCTTCAAGTTCATTAGAAACTATACGGCTGGTAAAAATACTAATAGCTATAGGAAGAAAAAGGCTATTCATTGTTTGATTATTAAATAGCACACTAGCCCCATCATAATTTACTGAATTGATTTCACTACCGGTACTAACTGTATTCCACAAGAATCCAATGAACATGAGGAAAAATGTAATAATAAACGATTTTGTCCTACGACTTTTTAACAATTCTATTTGTAAAGCATTAACCATTTTATAACTCCTTAGTTAATTCTAAAAATATATCTTCGAGATTTTCTTTTTTATGTTCTACACGAAAAATTGGAAAGTCTAATTCAACCAAGGAACGGACTATATTAGCGATTTGCTCGTTATTAGTATTCCGTATTTTTATATGTTTTGCTGTATATTCTACGTTTCTATTATCAAAAAACGGTTTTAATTTTTCAATGTCAAATATTCCTTCAATTTCTACCCAATTATTAGTATTTATTTTTTCAATTTCTCCCTCGTATACTAATCTCCCATGATTTATAATTCCAACCCTGTCAGCAATCTGCTCTATTTCAGATAAAATATGACTAGAAATGAAAACTGTTACTCCCTTATCTTTAGCCAAACGAATAATCAATTCACGTATCTCATGAATACCAGAGGGATCTAATCCATTTGTAGGTTCATCTAATAATAATATCTGAGGTTCTTTTACTAAGGCAAATGCTAGAGCTAACCTCTGTTTCATACCTAAAGAATACGCTTTTACTAATTTTTTTCTATTTTTTTCTTCTGATAGCCCCACAAGTTCAAGTGTTTTTAAAATATTCTCTTCTTTAAAACCCAACATTTTTTGAAAAACTAATAGATTTTCGTAACCTGTTAAATTCGGATAGTAAGAAGGTTCTTCAATCATTGAACCTATATATTTTAAATAATCATTTGATCTGTTAATTGGAGTATTCATTATTTCAATTGAACCAGAAGTAGGTTCAATTAATGATAGAATCATCTTCATTGTCGTGGTTTTACCTGCACCATTAAGACCAAGGAAACCATAAATTTCCCCTTTTCTAACTGTAAGTCCTTCTATATCGACTGACGATACTCCTTTAAAATTTTTCTTCAATTTTTTTAGTTTTATTACTTCTGTCATTGTATACTCCATACCTTTCATTTTAAAATTTTTGTTAATGCCAATAATAAAGTATTAGACACCTTTATTACAAATAAATTTCTTGTAGTCCAAGTTATTCTTTTGTAAATCTTCGTGAGTTGATTTGATGACTTCTCCTGTTTCATCATTTATAAAGATAACACTATCAACATAGTTCACAATATCCAAGTGGTGACTTACAATTAACATCGTTTTATCCTTATAGAAACTTCCCAATAAAACATTTTCATAAATCTTATCTTTACTCATTTCATCCAAATTACTAAAAGCTTCATCCCAAAAAATAATTTTTTCACCTTTCAACAATGATTTGGCAATTAGTAATTTCTGGATTTGTCCTCCCGAAAGATTCTTTCCCTGTTTTAACAACTTCGATTGTAGTTTATTGGGAAGTTTAGCAATGACCTCATCGGCTGTAGTATCAACAAGTATTTTTGATAGCTTAGTTAAATCAGGAGAGTCATATTCAAAGTTTTCTAATACACTTCCTTTTTTCAATGTCATATTTTGCAAAATTACTCCCATATAGTTTTCTAGATGTTCACTATTATATATAATCTTGCCAGAATATCTTAACATGCCAGTCAATAATAATAACAATGTAGATTTACCACTACCTGATTTACCTATAATTGCTATCTTTTCACCTTGAGTAATTTTCAAATTAACTGGTTTATACAGTGATTCATTTCCATAACCAAAGTTTAAATTTTCTGTCTGAATTATATAGTTTGACTCTAAGTCAAAATTAACATTTATTGGTAAATTTTCTTTTAGAATATCCCCTTGCTTTTCGGCATATATAGCTAATCGTGCTATTTCAAAAATTGAGGTTTTCACTTGTTCAATAGATGAAATCAATAATGAAATACTTGTTTGATATAATACTAAATCTGCTATTGAAACATTAAAAAATTTATTATTATAAATTACTGCTAAAATAACAATTGATAAACTAAAATAGCTAAATATACTTCCAAAAAGTTGAACAAAATTTTCAACTTTTAAAATTTGGGAATATTTGCTTGTCAAACGATCATTATTTTTTATCCATCTATCTTCCGTTTCCCTCTCGTTTCTCATTACTTTAATGTAATCTATATCTTCTAGATCAGATTGAAAATCTGAGTTGAAATCAATTAGATATTGTAGATAGGATTGATTATATTCGTTCTGCTTATGATATAGAACAGATGATATTAAAGAATATAATACAATCATAGAAACTAAAATTATAGTTAGTCTAAAGGAGATTATGACCAAATATATAAAAATTACAAATGATGAAACTAGACTTACTATTGAAGGGATTAGTTTAGATGCCACACTATCTCTCAATGTCGTTCTGAAACTGATTTTTTCAGAAATACTTCCATTGGTATGATTTCTAAAATATAGTAATGGTTTATTGAGCAATCTCTTAAATAAGATAGTTGTGTAAGATTTATCAAAATTACTATTATATTTTTCTAGTGCAAAATTCTTAATATAATATCCAACAATTTGTAGTAACATAATAGTAAACAATAAGAGAAGACTTGAAATAAATTTTAAATTTCCAGCCACCATATTTCTTATTACAATTGAAAATAGCAAAACACTAATTTCAATCAAAAGTAACGAAATCAAAAAAGAGAAAATTGCTCTTACTTCCAGTGTGTTTTTAAAATATTTAAAAAATAGCGTTTTCACTTTTTGGCGATGAAAATCAACGGTCGGTAATACGGTAATAACCGTTCCAGAATAGTGTTCTAAAAATTCATCCTTACTAAATTTAATTCTTCCTATTGCAGGATCCACAATTTTTATATAATTTTTGGTTATTTTTTCTAGAACAACAAAATGATCATTATTCCAATGAACAATCACCCTATTATTACCTCTAATACGTATTAGACTTATAACTTCATCAAAGTTAGCCTTATATGCCTTAATATCTACATTAAAGTTTTTATTCAGATTCAGTAAATAGGAAGCACTCAAGCCATCAGCTGGAAGTGAATCTCTTTCATAAACCTCGTACAAAGGTACTTTATAGCCTAAATCATTCAATAGCATTGTGTAACAAGCTAGTAAACAGTCCTCTTCATTATTTTGTAGAATTACTTTCATTATTCTTCCCCATTTATCAAAAGACCGGAGTTAAAATTTCAAGCGAAGAATCACTTTTCAAATATTTTGATACTGAGTAAACAATTCCTGCAAGTCCTGTCATTAAACCATAAGAATCGAAGTTGGTATTAAGACTGCACATCCAACCATATTTAATTCCAAATGAAAGCATTCTTCTATACTCCGAATTAATGATTTCTTCTAATTCCGAGCTATTTTCACCCCCATACAAATTATTATAGTAAGTTAATGCTAAAAGGTTTCCACCGACTCCGTGACATAAAGTAAAATTATTCATATCAAATCCTATTAAGATAATTTGCTTTATTGCATGCTGAATATCTTCTACAAGCAAAGATTCTTCTTGTATACTTAAAATTTTAAATTCCTGATTTAACTTTAACTGAGCTAACCTAGATATTAATACTCCTGTTGACCCATGACACCATTGAGCATTTGAATCCGAAAACCTCTTATCTATCCAGCCTTGGTCTAATTTCTGCTTATCATCAAATTTTTTAGCATCCTCATACATTTCCTTAGCATCTCTACTGTTGAGTTTTCCGGCTAAATATAATAATGATATTTCGATACCTGCATTTCCATGTGCTAAGCTAACATTATTACTTTCTTCTTTTCCCCAATAAATGTAGTTATTATTGCTGTCATATTGTTTAAGTTCTTCGAAGCGATTTATCATAGTTCGAAGAAACTCTTCTGAGTATTCGTCATCTTCACAAGCTAGTATTGAACTCGAAAATCCAGTTAAAAAATCCGCTGGTGTATTTTGCAAAGCCTGTTTAATCAAAGAAACTTTACTATTTAATATTTTTTGTGGGATTTCTTGTTTGGTAATTTGAGATATTCTTACTAAGGTTGATAGTATCCCTAATCTTCCAACATAGTAGGTCATATCTAAAATATTAGAATACACATTTACAAGTGTTTTAAACAAATAACACAAACATCTATAAACTTTTCTTTTTCTATTTTTATCTAACAAAGAATAACATTCTATTAAACTTAATGCTACCCCCGAGATACCATCATAAATTGAATTATCCATTGGAACCAATTCAAAATTGTTATGATCATTAACTTTTAAAGTCATCCAATTAATACTTTCATCATCTGGGTCTATGTACATTTTTGCAAGTATCTCATCTACAAGGTTATTCAAAGCATTAATCAAGATATTCTCTTCATTTCTAAAATCATCATATTTTTTATACAGTTCTTGCATTTCTGTACTCTCAGAATCACGATCAGCTTGAAGTGAAAATCTTATTAATTCAACTTGTTCAGATATCTTATCTTCAGTTAGTTTGTTAAGTTTCTCTGTAACAGAATACAAGGGTGTTTTCCTTATTTTCCAAACATCCGAATATCCATCGGTAACTATTGTAGAATTAGCTTCAATATAGAAAGATGGTATATCCATACTGAGTAATTGTCTAACTTCTGATTCACACAATTTACTACTATCATAGTGACTTAGCTTCTCTGACATTTTTTTAAAAAGTAAATCTTGTTTTTGGGAATATATTGGAGAAATAAGCAACTGACTAACTACGTCATATTCATGAGTATTTCTAAACAATATTCGTGTCTTTAAATCAGAATATTGCTGATACACTTCCAGAATTTCTTCCTTATGATTAAGAAAAAAATCACTCACTAACTTAAAACCATCTATTATGTCATTTACATAATTAGTAGCTACTAAATATTCCTTCTGACCCAGATATTCAAAGAATGGCAGATGTGATTGATATTTTGTTGCCTGAACAACTTTTTCAATTCTAATATCATCTCTGTAGTTATTAATGACTGTTTTAAATTCATTAACTAGTGTTCCACCAAGGATCCCACTTAAATCTCCTCCAAATATTTTTTCTGCTTCAGAAATTGGAAGTAATCCTGATGAAAGTACCGAGGATCGGCTTCTTTGAGTAATCTCCTTGGTTGCAAAGTTATCAGCTATTATTTCAAATGGTGATGTACTAAAGAGAGTTTCTACGTCAACTAAAATTGGCGATTTCCCAGAAGAAAGAATATTTTCAAAATGTAAATCTGAAATATTAAAAATATACGCATAAAACAATAGGAAACCCATATTCGTGTAGTACTCTCTGGCCTCATTAGCATTTTTTAATTTTTGTTTATTTATATATTGTTCCCAAAAATATCCATCTCTATCTAAAATGTTTGGAATAAAACGAATCTCTTTGTTAAAAAATTCACTTACCATTAAATCTATCTTTCGAAGAAATCTATTTGCTATAGAACTTTTTCTTTTATATACTACCTTTTGATTATTATAAGTGATAATACACACTCCCGCTCCGTCATGTATATCACCCGTAACTTCAATTTCAAGCTTATCCAAATCAGGTTTCAATTTATCAGAATGTAAAAATTTATTATCACACAAAAACCGAAAGTCTTTTACAAAAGTAGATTTCACTCTCTCGTGCAAGTCTAAGTATTTTTTTACTATTAATTCGATTCTATCATTAATTTCTGGAAATCTTATTTCAATTTCTCCAAAAATTTTACCACTACCACATAGTTCTTGATTAAAATAATCATAGCGTTCCTCAGGAGTGTTACCTTTTAGCTCGCCATTGACCCTTTTTTCATTAATTAAGTAAATCAATGTTGGCCTATAGTAATCTAATATAATTTTTTCTAGTACTTTTCTATTATTTGAATTCTCCAATGATTTGTAATTAAATTTCTGTTTAATTATAAATAAAGGAAACTTATCAAATTGTTCATATAGTTGGTTATGCTTCATACATCAAATATCCATTCCTTGTAAAAATATCTATCTTATCGCAAAAAATAAAAGTTTGAGATATCTTTACCTCAAACTTTTAAGTCCATTAAGTTAATTAACACAACTTAATATGTAACAGATAAAAATACTTGAATGCTTAAGTAAAATTTTCTTGTTAAATAATTAGCAACATTTTAGTTTTTTTGTCCAAGTTGCTAGGTTACATTCATGAGTAAGAGTAAGAACCACTCCGTTTCCGGCACCAATAATTTGGTCTAGTTCCTCCATACTTACTTCTTGTAGTGAGTTTACTGCTGCAATTTCTGCGATACTTTGATTATTTGTTGATTTCATAGATATTCTCCTTGTTTAATTTAAATCAATATTAAGCATCTTTATCTAGCTACAATTACATTTTATAAGTACAAGATAAAGAAATGTCAAAATTTACCTTAAGAAAACCTAAAGAATTTAGTGAGCTTACTTTTTACTTGATATTTTTGATATACTATAAATATGGAAAATTCAAATTATTTCACTAGGAGAGCTCATGGATATAGAAGCGCCTTTTTTGGCTAGGAAAATATTGGTTGTTGATGATGATGTTGCGTTAAATCATTCAATAAGGGAGATACTGTCAGTTTCTGGTTTCTCAAAAATATATAGTGCATACAGCATCAGTGAAGGAATAGAGTCTTTTGTTAAAAATTCTATTGATTTGATTATATTAGATGTCATGCTTCCTGACGGGGAAGGGTATTTATTATCAAAATATGTTAGAAAAAAATCTGATATTCCAATTCTTTTTCTAACAGCAAAAAATGAACCTGAAGATGAAATTCAAGGTCTACAATCTGGAGGAGATGATTTTATAACTAAGCCTTTCCTACCTAAAATTCTCATTTATCGTACGATTTCGCTTCTTCGGCGATCGTACAAAGAAGACAGTAGTACTATTAAATTAGATCATTGTATTATTAATTTAGGGAATGCAATTGTTGAAAAAGATAATGAAAAATTATCTTTAACCCCAATAGAAATTCAAATCATTCGAAAATTGTATGATAATAAAAACTATATTGTATCTACAGAGGCGATTTGTGATACAGTATGGGGTATTGATAGCTTTGGATATGAAAAATCTTTAATGGTTCATATTAGAAATATCAGAGAAAAAATCGAACTTAATCCTTCAAAGCCACAATACTTGGTTACTGTTAAAGGACTTGGCTACAAACTAATGGTGTAGGGAGCTTATACATGTTTAAACTACGTGTAGTAACACAATTTATTAGACGTTTTATTGTTTCAGTCATAGTAATGTCCATAATAAACATTTTTATTATAGTTTTTTTTGTTTTTAGCCAAGCAAATCAAACTAATGTGATGGATACAGTGAGTAGCCTAGTCGAACAACTTGATATCAGTTCTAATTCTGCCAAATTATCTAACTTGGGTAAAAAATTAGCTAATTCTAAAGAGGTATGGATTATGGTTTTAGACTCTGATAGTGGAAAGGAAATTTATGAATATAAAAAGCCAAGTGAAGTCCCAACACAGTATAGTCTAACTGACGTCGCTAAGTTTACACGTTATTATTTAAATGATTACCCTGTATTCGTACAAATTATCAACAATAGGATTCTTGTTTTTGGATTTTCAAAAGATAATGTGTTTAGATTTCCTTTCGATTATTATGAGAAATCCGACCTTCACAACCTCTTTATTTTAGCTTTTTTTCTACTTGGAATAAATTGCCTGTATCTATTAATCATTTATACCTACAGTACTAGAGTAGTCCAACGTAAAATTACCCCTTTAGTTTCAGCAATTCAAAAACTACCAGAAGGCCTAAGTGGCTCTGTTGCAACTCAAGATGAGCTAAAACAATTAACGGAGGCTATAAATATTGCTGACAATAAACTTAAAGAAGGGGAACTTTTTAAAGAAAATTGGATTTCTGGTATAGCACATGATATAAAGACTCCTCTGTCCGTTATTATTTCAAATGCTTCTCTTATTAAGTCTGATACAGCAGATAAAAATCAATTAAGACGTTTACGATCCATCCTTAATGAGAGCTATTATATTCAAAACACTATAAATGACTTAAATATTTTTGCCAGATTAACTAATAACCAGTTTAGTCTAAAACTAGAATCAGTCAAAATAATTTCTTTCTTCAGGAAAATCATTATACAAATAATAAATCAAGAAGTCTGGGAAAATTCAAATTTTGCATTTGAATTTGATGATAAACTTCAAAATAGTACAATTTCAATTGAGAAAAACTTAATTTCACGCGTACTTCATAATATTATATATAACTCAATTCTCCATAATCCCGAAGGCTGCAATGTGAATATTCGTCTACACAGAGATAAAGAATTTTTAATAATTACAATTGAGGATAATGGCATAGGCATAACAAATGATAAGCTATTATCAATTCATAATAGTAATAAAATCATTGAAGAATTTGACATCTCAGGAATTAGACGACACGGTATGGGATTAAAAATCTCAAAACAAATTATCGAAGTTCATGAGGGAAGCTTTAAAGTGGAAAGTAAAGAGAAACGATTCTTTAGAGTTATAATTACTTTACCTTTAGAAGGTGAAGTATAATTATTGATAGTCATTGCAGATAGAGTTCTATTTTATATGCGATAATAATTGCACTCGTCCTGGCAGATTACTTAACAAACTTGTTTACTCAATAGGAACTCTTCCATTCTTCTAGCTATTCCCTCATACTCATTAAGTAATGACCTAGCTCCTCTTGCAATACTCCTATTTCCTCATTTACCTGTTCTAATGAAATTGATTCTGTTAAGATTATTTTTTAAAATTCATATCTTGCTAGTTTTTCATTGCTCCTTTTGGCACTCTTCAAATTGATAAGTACTTTCGCTATCTTATTTAAGGTTATAATTTTTTACTCTTTTCTACCATTTATCAAGTCTATCGAGGTTTTAAATAAAAATGAGATAAGACAGTAGCTATTCTGAGGTTACTGTCTTATTTTTAACACTTTTCGAGCTATAAAAGGGTATGCTTAAAAAAACTCATCTGGTATTTTTTGAAACAAGGTGTCACAATAATAAGGTATAGATAGCTTTATCGATTTTAGGTCAAAGAATAATCGTAAAGTTTGTTATGCTTAATAAGGTAATCCATTGTCCGAATGAGACGGTGTATAGAGGCAATCGTATGTGGCTTAGTTGAAGTTATTGTCTATTGTTCTTTTTCGTTTCTCATAAAAGTCAGCGATATGGCAGGGATTAGTATGACTAGCTGAAGCGATGTTGTGAATGCACTTGAACAAGATTTTTCTGGCAT